>Ga0075012_10007085_pt1 | contig 10076 bp, 8 predicted proteins | sample All_14_2_FD_71474 | JGI IMG/M metagenome (GOLD analysis project Ga0075012, IMG submission 71474) | Freshwater microbial communities in response to fracking from Pennsylvania, USA - Allegheny Zone_MetaG_DW_15 | ecosystem: Environmental > Aquatic > Deep subsurface > Groundwater > Drilled... | reverse complement strand
TGGGAAATCGTGAAATCTGTAGCGCATGCTTTACGAAAGAGTACCCGACCCATCTCTATGACCAATTGGAAAACGCCAATAAAGACGGAAAGTTCTGAGGAAAAACATGAGCGACAACTATGCGCAAGCCGGCGTAAATCTCGAAGCCGGATATGAATCGGTCCGACGCATCAAACAACATATCGAACGGACACGTCGACTTGGGATGATGGAGAATATCGGATCCTTCGGAGGATTGTTTGATCTATCCGAACTGAATATTAAACAACCCGTATTGGTTTCGGGAACCGACGGTGTCGGAACCAAACTGAAAATCGCGTTTGCGATGAACCGTCATGATACCGTCGGGATCGATGCGGTCGCGATGTGCGTCAATGACATCTTGGCGCAAGGCGCCCAACCTTTGTATTTTCTCGATTATATCGCGATCGCGAAAAACAAGCCGGAAGTTGTTGAAGCGTTGGTAAAGGGGGTGGCGGATGGCTGCGTTGTGGCCGGATGTGCTCTGGTCGGTGGCGAAACCGCTGAAATGCCGGACATGTATACGGATGGAGAGTATGATATCGCAGGTTTCTCGGTCGGCGTGGCGGAGAAATCACGATTGATTTCACCCAAAAACGTAAAGTCCGGACAAGTCGTCATCGGGCTTGCCAGCAGCGGGATCCATTCCAATGGATTTTCCTTGGTACGAAAGATTCTATTCAAAGATAATAAGACGAACCTAAATCATCCTTTCGGTGAAAGTACGATCGGCGAAGTACTGTTGACCCCGACGAAAATCTACGTTAAGCCGGTCATGGCATTAATGGAGAAAATAAAAGTCTCGGGCATCGCCCATATTACCGGCGGAGGGTTCTATGAGAATATGCCGCGCTGTCTTCAAGAGAGCCAAGGCCTAAGATTGAAGAAAGGTTCGTGGACCCTTCCCCCGATCTTCAGTTATCTCCAAACCTTAGGCAAGATCGATGAACATGAAATGTACAATGTCTTCAATATGGGCATCGGAATGATCTTAATCGTCGATCGTGAAGATGTTTCCGAGTCACTTTCGATCTTACGTGATTTCGGTGAAAACGCAAACGTCATCGGCGAAGTCACCGACATGCCGGGAATTTTATGGGAATAGCTCGTTTAGTCATTTTCGCTTCGGGCAACGGATCCAACTTCGAAGCCATTGTCCAAGCCATCAACGAAGGTCGACTTAACGCAACGATCGTCGGATTGATTTGCGACCAACCGAATGCGTATTGCCTAGTGCGCGCAAAGAAGCATGCCATCGATACCTATGTTGTGGAGCGGAAATCCTTCAAAGACAAAACAGAGATGGACAAAGCCATTTTGAATCAATGCATCGCTTGGCAAGCCGATTGGTTGATTTTGGCTGGGTATATGCGTTTGATCACCGAAGAAATCTTACGATCGTATCCCCGTCATATCCTGAATATCCATCCTTCGTTATTACCGAAGTATCGTGGCAAAGATGCGTTAGGACAAGCGTTGGCGGCCAATGAGACAACACTCGGCGTCAGTATCCATTATGTCGATGAAGGCATGGATACCGGTGAGATCATCGCGCAATTTCCCTTTACGATCCGGGGTGGTGAACCCCGATCCCAGATTGAAGAGAAACTTCACCAACTTGAACATCGTGTCTATCCCGAAGTCATCCAACAAACGATCCAGGAGGAAAGAAAATGAAACGTAGAGCGCTCATCAGTGTCAGCGATAAAACCGGACTTATCGAGTTGGCGAATGTTTTAGTTCAACAGGACATCGAACTGATTTCGACCGGAGGAACCAAGAAAACCTTAGTTGAAGCCGGATTGCCTGTGTTAGGCATCGAGGAAGTGACGGGTTTTCAAGAAATGTTAGATGGACGGGTCAAGACGCTCCATCCGATGATCCACGGAGGATTACTCTACCGTCGCGATCTGAGCGAACATGTGAAACAAGTGAAGGAAGCCGGAATTTCTCCGATCGACTTTGTGATCGTGAATCTCTATCCCTTTCAAAAAACCATATCGAAACCGGAATTCACAATGGAAGAAGCGATTGAGAATATCGATATCGGAGGACCTTCGATGTTGCGGAGCGCGGCGAAGAATTTCGCGGACGTGACGGTGGTATGCGATCCTGAAGACTACCCGAAACTCAGCGAAGCTCTTACGACGGACAACGCAACTTCATTGGAGTTCCGTAGGTCTTTGGCCGCTAAAGTATTTCGTACCACCGCATCTTACGACAGCTTAATCGCGAAATATCTAAGTGATTTGTGTGGGGAAACTTATCCGGAGAAAATTACGGAAACGTTTGTTTTAAAACAAACCTTACGTTATGGTGAAAATCCCCACCAAACCGCCGCTTTCTACGCGACACCTTTTCCGGAAGCGAATTCATTGGCCGATTGCGTCCAACTTCATGGAAAAGAACTCTCATACAATAATATCCAAGATGCATCCGCAGCCCTTCAGATTCTTAGCGAGTTCGATCAACCGGCAGTGGTTGCCTTAAAACACATGAATCCCTGTGGTGTCGGAATCTCCGATGATTTGCATATCGCATGGCGCAAAGCCTATGAAGCCGATCCAACAAGCATTTTCGGTGGTATCGTCGCATTCAACGGGGAAGTCGACGCGGAAATCGCGACCGCGCTTGCTTCGATTTTCCTTGAGATCATCCTTGCACCCTCTTATACCCAAGCAGCGATCGATCTCCTTTCCGTTAAGAAGAATATTCGACTGATGCGATTACCCAATGCAACGTCCAAACCTTACACACAAACCAGTGTCCGCGTCGCGGGTGGCTTGTTGGTTCAAGATGTCGATCAGATTTGCGCGAAGCCGCAAGCATGTAAAGTAGTCACGGAAATTCAACCGACACCTTCTCAACTGGAAGATGCGTTGTTTGGGGAAAAGGTCGTCAAACACGTGAAATCCAACGCGATCGTGATCGTTAAAGATGGACAAACCCTTGGGGTAGGGGCCGGACAGATGAATCGTGTCGGTTCCGCTAAAATCGCGTTAGCGCAAGCAGGAGAAAAAGCCCGTGGCGCCGTACTCGCAAGCGATGCGTTCTTTCCGCTGTCCGATACCGTCGAAGTGGCGCAAGCGTATGGAATCTCATGTATCATCCAACCGGGTGGATCGATCAAAGACCAGGAGTCGATCGATGCCTGTAATCGCTTTGGGATTTCAATGATTTTCACCGGCGAAAGGCATTTCAAACACTGATGGGAAATACGATTCTCATTATCGGTAGCGGAGGTCGCGAACATGCCCTGGCCACGTGTTTCGCGAAGAGTCCGACCGTTAATAAGGTCTATGCCGCTCCGGGAAACCCGGGCATGCGGGATGTGGCGACTCCGGTTGCGATCGACAGTTTCGATTTCGACGCCTTGACCGAATTTGCGCTTTCAACATCGATCGATCTTGTGTTCGTGGGTCCGGAAGCCCCGTTATCCAAAGGCATCGTCGACCATATGCAAGCCAAGGGCATCAGGATTTTTGGGCCGACGTTAAAAGCAGCTCGTTTGGAAGCCTCGAAATCCTATGCGAAAGAAATCATGAATCGTTATGGAATCCCGACCGCCTTTCACCAAACCGTCTTCACCTTACATGAAGCGCTGAACTATCTGGAGGATCATCCGGCCCCGATTGTCATCAAAGCCGACGGACTGATGGCCGGTAAAGGCGTGACCGTGGCGATGGATCAAATGACTGCGATCCAAGCCGTTCACGACATTTATCCTGATCCCACAACCGTTTGCCCCTTGGTCATTGAAGAATATCTGGAAGGTGAAGAATTCAGTCTGATGGCTTTCGTGGATCATCAACGCGTCTTTCCCTTGGACATTGCCCGGGACCATAAACGCGCCTATGATGACGATCTCGGTCCGAATACCGGAGGGATGGGCGCCTATTCCCCTGTACCCTCCATTACACAAGACCTCCTGGACGAAGCGATGGAAAAAATCATGAAACCGACAGCCCAAGCGATGGTCGATGAAGGAATTCCGTTTACCGGAATCTTGTACGGCGGACTTATGGCAACACGGAATGGCATCAAGACCATCGAATTCAATGTGCGTTTCGGCGATCCCGAAACAGAAGTGCTTCTACCAAGGTTAATCAGCCCTTTAGACCAAGTCGTTTTGGATGTGATGAATCACGACGAAGTCACGTTAGAGTTCGATCCTCGATTTTGCCTTGGTGTCGTCCTTGCCTCAAACGGATATCCCTCGACCTACACCAAAGGCGAACCCATCGAAGGGTTAGAGTCCATAGATTGTCCGGTCTACCATATGGGAACATCGTTTGACGGCGTCTTCCGCAATGCGGGCGGACGGGTCCTTTGCGTCACGAATTTTGGCTCAACCCTTGAAAATGCCCGCGAAAACGTATATAAAGAGATTACGAAGCTGCATGCCCCGCAACTCTTCTATCGGCGGGACATCGGGAAACGTCCGGGAGACACGCAATGATCCAACGCTATAGCCGACCCTTACTCGCAAATTTGTGGAACGACGAGACCCGTTTCTCTTCCTGGTTGGAAGTGGAACTGGCGGTCGTGGACTATTATCATACCAAAGGGCTTATCAATGATGACGAATGGACGAAGCTTCACCGCGAGGCATCGTTTAGTGTTGCGCGGATCTACGAAATCGAAGCACAAACGCGCCACGATGTGGTCGCGTTTACCCGTGCAGTCAGTGAAACCTTAGGCTCTGAAAGCCGCTGGATCCATTACGGGATGACATCGACCGATGTGGTCGATACCGCTTTGGGTTTGGTGCTGAAACGCGTCAATAACGTTCTACGAAAAGATATCAACGTTTTGATGGAAACATTGAAAACTTTGGCGATCCGTTATAAATCCACCCCCTGCATCGGACGTACGCACGGCGTTCATGCGGACATCACATGCTTCGGACTCAAATTCGCCCTATGGTATGACGAACTTAACCGTCAACTTGTCCGTTTCGATGTGGCGGCTTCCGAAGTACAAACCGGGAAAATCTCAGGCGCGGTCGGTACTTTCGCCAACACGTCTCCGGATTTACAGGACTTCGTATGTAAAGCTCTATCGTTGAACTCCGCCAACATTTCCACCCAAACCCTACAACGTGACCGACATGCCCATTATCTTAGTACGATCGCTTTGATCGGATCGACGTTGGAGAAGATCGGGGTCGAACTGCGTCATCTTCAACGTACCGAAGTCCGTGAAGTGGAGGAAGGTTTCGCGAAAGGCCAAAAAGGTTCCTCGGCCATGCCGCATAAACGTAATCCGATCTCATCGGAAAACATCGCCGGTTGTGCTCGGGTGTTGCGCGGTTACATGGTCAGCGCTTTCGAGGACATTCCCTTGTGGCATGAACGCGATATCTCCCACTCCAGCGCCGAACGGATCATTCTCCCGGATGCGACGATCTTATTGGACTATATGTTGGACCGAACCAACACGATCCTGTCAAACTTGACCGTTTTTGAAGATCGTATGTTGGAGAACATCAATGCGACCTACGGCGTGATCTTTGCGCAACGTGTCATGACGTTGATGATCGAGCGTAAAGGTGTAACACGCGAAGCGGCGTATGACCTGATCCAACCGATCGCAATGGAAAGTTGGACGAAACGCCAAAGCTTCCGAGAGTTGTTGGAAGGGAATAACGCGGTGACACAGACTTTGACGAACGAGGAATTGGATGAAGCTTTCTCCCTTTCCTACCATATGCGATACGTGGAAGATATCCTCAAACGTGTTAGGATTCTCTAGCATTTATCCGAGTTATCTTTAAATCCTTCAAATTCACATTCTTATAAAGTTATATAAGTAATCTTTTTATCAAAAATCACCGGGAGTCGCGATACATCAAGATTTCCGGTTTTTTTATCTTTTATGAACCTTTATGAAAAATCCTTGAATCTGTTGACATCCAGATTTCGATACGATATTATCTGTATATACAAGTATAAACATCAGAGGAATTGAATCGAATCCAAGGAGATTGCCGCAAGGAATCTATTTGCGTGGGATAAAACCAAGAAACGTTTTTTGTCATGCAAAAACGAAGAATCCGAGATTCGAACAACTTCCATTCTAGATTCCTTGGTTTTACGGATCGCGACCGAAAAATCAAATAAGGCAAAAGCATTGATGATATCGCACCTTGTGCAAAAGGAGAAATGAAATCTCATGGTAAACGACCTCAAGTTAACGCTCGAAAGCGCATTGACGCCGCAAATCAAAATCGACGACGGGAAAAAATCCTACCTCCAACGTGTTTACCAACATCCGATCGATGTGAAGACCTTCGCGTTTTTACGGGATAACGTAGAACGGATCGGTGTTACCGATCGTTTCGTCGATGTCATCAAAACCTTCGATGTCAAACCAGGCATCACCCCGGCAGGATTTCGGATCGAATTCAACATCGAAGAACAAACCAAACTAATGGTAGACCTAGTTCGTGACATTTCATATGGTGAAAACGGCGAAAAGCGTCCGACCAACGTCATCTTCTCGGCGGATAGCGCCAATCCGTATGAAATCGAACCGATCAAAAACTTGATTGGGAACCTGACATGCAACCCCGGTATCATCTATGATCTCTTCATCAACAATCCGAAAGCCAACATCGACGGAAAATTCAAAACTCGTGATGAAGTCATGCATGAAATCGGTCGTATCTTAGGCCCGGGTTGCGATATCAGCGTCGAGCTCAATAATCCCTACGATGACATCGATAAGTTACTTGAAGAGTGCAAGCACTTTAAAGAAATGTTGTCGGAATACAGACTGGTCATCAAAGTCCCGCATACCGGACCGATGGACAAAGAAACCATCAATCAATTATTGGTCGGAGACAAGAGTTTCCATCAGCGTTACAATCAGGGAAAGACGGAAGACTTCCTGCGGGGTCACAACTTAGCGCTGCGGCTTCACCAAGAAGGTTACCGTGTCAACTTTACCTTGATGTTTGAACCCTATCAGACCGCGTTGGCGCTTCAAGCCAAACCGTATTTCATCAACAGTTTCGTTCGTCATCGGTTGATTCAAAGCAACTTCGTCCTAGGATATTTAAGTGCCTATGAAGCCAGTAAAAACACCGCATTCTTAGTCCAACTTCGGGAATATCTGGTAAAGAACGATCATCTCCCGCAAGCGATGAAAGAATTGGACCTCTTAAGTGTCAAAGATTACGCGCGAAATTTGATCGACTATCGTGGATTTGAAGATGAAGGTAAAGATGGGCTGGATAGCGTACGGCACAATCTTCGTGTGCTGAAACAATGCAACTTACCCGACACACGACTCATCATCTGCAGTATGGAAGGACCGAATAATTATCCCGACATCGATCGTCTTTTGACGGAAGAAGAATTCAGGGATATGGCGGGACGCGTCGTCATCACGGCCGAACCGAACTACTTAGCTCAATTTACCTCGACCAACCAAGTTGTTTCCTACCAACGTCGCTTCATGAATGCGGCAAACGGGCAGAAATAGCCACGTCGATCGAAAGGAAGGAGGGGAGAAATCGACACAACAAGAGAAAGAAAACGAACATGAAATACCTGCGATCACATGCATCGAAAGAATCTTAATTCATGTTTCAGCCTTTTCCCGCAACAGGGTAGCACCGTTGAAACATAAATCCGATAAATGGAAGATTCTTCAGGATCGCGTATCTCTTGGATGTTCAAAGTTTCGATTTTCGCTAAGGCTGCCGCGGTGAAGCGGTCCGGAGAAAAACATGAAAAAATACCTCGTAGGCGTCGATGTCGGTACCACCGGTTCCAAAGCCATGGTCCTTGATCTCAAGGGCAATGTCATCGGAAAAGGGTATGGGGAGTACCCTTGTCTGTATCCCAATCCGAATTGGGTCGAACAAGATGCGGAAATGTTGATTCAAGAAACATTCAAGGCCTGTAAAGGCGCCATATTGGATTCCAAGATCGATCCGAACGAAATCATCTCAGTCGGATTCTCGACCCAACGTGCCACGTTCTGCTTCGTGGACGAAAACAACAAAGTCATTAACGGAAACTTCTACGGCTGGCAAGATAATCGCGCCGCCAGCGAACTCGAATATATCGGATCCGTGATCCCGGCCGCGGAACTCTATAAGATTTCCGGTATGCCCGTAACGCCGACCTTCTCCTTCGAGAAAGTGATTTGGGTCATGCGCAACGATCCCGAAACCTACAAACGCGCGAAATACATCTGCCAGATGCCGGAATACGTCATGTTCCGTTTCGGCGTCGAGAAATTCCTGTGCGAACGTACCAATGCGTGCTGCAGCGGAATGATCGACGTCCACACGATGGAATGGTCGGATAAGATCATCAAAGCCTATGGCATCGATCCGAAGAAACTCCCCGAACTCGTCGACCCGGGCAAACAGATCGGCGTCGTCAGTCCGGAAGTCGAAAAGTTGACCGGAATACCCGCCGGTACGCCGTTGTGCACCGGTACGGGCGACCAACAATGCGCCGCGATGGGTGCGGGGGTCGTTGGCGATGGCCGCGCATCCTTAACTTTAGGAACCGCCGGCCTACTGGTCGTCGGTTCTGAGAAATTGATGTTGGAGGATAAATCCGGCTTCTTGATGGTTCCGTCCTCGGGGGCCCTCGGTGTTTTCGAACTGGAAGGCATTCAACTCGGAGCGGCCAGTAGTTATCGTTGGTTACGCGATACCCTATGCAACTTCGAAACAACCTTCGCTCTTTCCGTCAATAAAGACCCGTTCGAACTGATGGACCACCACATCTCGAAATCCCCGGTCGGATCCAACGGCGTCATCTTCATGCCGTTCTTGATCGGTTCAGGCTATCCGTATTGGAATTCCACCGCCAAAGGCACGTTCTTGAATCTTGATTTCGCGACCACCAAGAGCGACATGGTCCGTTCCGTCATGGAAGGCATCACCCTTGAAAGCAAAGACATGTACGAAAAGATGAAAGAATCCGGTGTCACCATCCAATCGTTGGCAGTCACCGGCGGCGCGACCAAGTCGAAAGCGTGGCGTCAAATCATCGCCGACATGTTCGGAATCACGATCAATGTCCTCAAAGTCCCTGACGCGACCATCGTCGGCGCAGCCGTCCTCGGCGGCGTCGGAGCGGGGATCTTCAAGAATGCGAAGGAAGGCGTCGATACATTGGTTCAGTTCATCGATAAAGTCGACCCCATCCCTGCCAACGTCAAACGATACAACGACATCTACAAGGCATATGTCAAAGCGTATCAGGCATTGACCGATAGCGGTACGTTTGTCGAACTTGGCAAACTGAAATAAAAGGAGGCATATCATGGTAGATCTGTCAAAAATGGACAAGAAGGCGGTCGGAAAACTCTTCGATCACAGTGTCTTGCCGAAACAAACCACGGAAAAGGAAATCCGTGACGGATGTAAAGAAGCGATTAAGTATAACTGCGCATCGTATTATTCTTCTTCCCCCTACTGGACGGATATCGTCGTCGAAGAACTCAAAGGCACCGACATCCACGTCGCATGCGGAATCGGCTTCCCCTTCGGATCCCAACCCTCAGCTGTCAAAGCATTTGAAACCCGTTATGCGGTCGAACATGGTTGCACGGCTGTCGACATGGTCATGAACATCGGGGCGCTTCGCAGTAAACGTTATGACGATGTTCGTCAAGAACTGAAAGAGTTCAAGGAAGCCGCCGGCAACGCCATCACGAAAGTCATCCTCGAAGTTTGTTATCTGACCGACGAAGAAATCGAAATCGGCGCGAAGATGGTCGCGGAAGCCGGCATCGAGTATTGTAAGACCTCCAGCGGACAATTCGAAGGACCGAGTATGCAACAGTTCTTGGTCATGAAAAAAGCGTTGGAAGGAACGCCTGTGAAACTGAAAGTCTCCGGCGTGAAGTTCCCGCGTCCGCAAAACGCGTATGCGTTCATCCTTGCCGGGGCTGAATTGATCGGTACCCGTTCCGCACCCGAGATCATCGATGCGTTGGATATGTGTCGTGAAATCGGTCTCGTTCCGAAATACAAAGGTTAATCGAAAAAGATCCATCGGGGCGCGTGAATTTCGCGCCCCCCT
>Ga0075012_10007083_pt1 | contig 10079 bp, 9 predicted proteins | sample All_14_2_FD_71474 | JGI IMG/M metagenome (GOLD analysis project Ga0075012, IMG submission 71474) | Freshwater microbial communities in response to fracking from Pennsylvania, USA - Allegheny Zone_MetaG_DW_15 | ecosystem: Environmental > Aquatic > Deep subsurface > Groundwater > Drilled... | reverse complement strand
CGAGCGCGGCGAAGTAGATGACCGTGACCGGGTTGACGAGCGTGAGGGCGCCGACGGTCACGAACAGGCGGCGGAAGGTCGTCGTGCGCACCCGCGGCGTCGCGCGCGCATCCGTGGCGTCGTCGACCGGCGGGGGCGCCGTGTCGTCGAGGGTCGCGGCGGCCACGGGAGCAGTGCGTCGTCGGAAGGCCGGCCGAGCGAGCATGACCCCGAGCACGACGAGCACAGCCACGGAGATCCAGCGCAGCGGTTCTTCAACGGTCGCGATGATCGGCGCGATGACCGCGCCGGCCGTCACGGCGACGGACGCGTACATACCGTCGACGGTGGCCGCTCCGAGTGCGCCGCCCGCCGCCACGCGGGCGCCGTGCTGCGCGCCGAGCGTGATGAGCAGGGCCGCGATCGCCCCCACGGGGATCGCGATGGCATAGCCGGCGAGCACGCCGGCGATGAGCGCCTCGAGCACGGGCATCCTCTCGATCGGGCCGCGACACCGGGCACACTGGCCCCGTCGCGGACGACCGAGACTACTGCAGGGCGGGGATCACCTCGCGCTCGAACAGCTCGATGCCGCTCGTGTCGTAGGCGGCCTCGGCGAAGTAGGTGATCGCGTAGGTCATGCCGAGCGCCTGCATGCCCTGCAGCTTCTCGACGATCTGCTCGGGCGTGCCCGCGAGCCCCGCGCCGTTGCGCAGGTCGGCCACGGCCTTCGTCGCGCGCTCAGCCCCGATGAAGCGGGTCAGGCGCGCCTCGATCGCCGCGATGCGGTCGGCCACCTCGGCCTCGTCGCGGCCGATGACCGTGTTGTAGTTCGACGAGCGGGTGATCGCGTCGAAGCTCGTGCCGAGCCGCTCGCAGTGACCGCGGAGGATCTCGCTCTTCGCCGCGAACTCTTCGGCGCTGCCCCCGAAGTTCGTGTACTGCCCGTACTGCGCGGCGATGCGCAGGGTCACCTTCTCGCCGCCGCCAGCGATCCACAGCGGGATGCCCTCCGCCTGCACGGGAAGCGGCCGGACGATCGCCCCGTCGACCTGGAAGTACCGGCCGTCGAGCGTCGCCGTGCCCTGCGACCATGCCTGCCGCATGATCTGCACGCCCTCGTCGAGCGCGCGCAGGCGGTCGCCGATCTCGGGGAACCCGTAACCGTAGGCGCGCCACTCGTGCTCGTACCAGCCGCCGCCGATGCCCATCTCGACGCGGCCGCCCGAGACGTGGTCGACCGTCGCGGCGACCTTCGCCAGGTAGGCGGGGTTGCGGTAGCCCATGCACGTGCACATCTGGCCGAGGCGCACGCGCTCGGTGATCGCGCCGAACGCCGACATGAGCGTCCAGGCCTCGTGCGTCGCCTCGTCGCTCGGCACCGGGACGGTGTGGAAGTGGTCGTAGACCCAGATCGACTCCCACGGCCCGCGGTCGGCGTGCTGCGCGAGCCGCTTCATCACCGCCCACTGGTCGTTCGGGTCGATGTCGACGAGGTCGTGGCGCCAGCCCTGGGGAACGAAGAGTCCGAATCGCATGGGCTCCACGCTACGCCCGCGGCGGCTCCTTCTGGGCGTCGCGTTTCGCGCGCGCCGCCTTGGCGCTGGCGGCAGCCCGCTTCGCGAGCGCGACTCCCTGCTCGTTGAGCCGCTTCGCCCGCTCGCTCTCGGTGCCGAGGAGGGCGAGACCGCCGAGCGCGATCAGCGTGCCGGGGCCGGGCAGGGGCACCCGCGGCCTCGTACCCAGGGTCGCCGGGCTGCAGGATGCGCGGGTCGGAGCTGCTCACCCCTCCAGCGTGCGCGGCGCGGCTTGGGGGGTGCTGAGGGCGCGGCGAGCATCCCGCCCGCGGCGATCGGGGTCGATCAGTCGGCGTCGGGCTCCCACTGCAGGATCTCGCCCGGCTGGCAGTCGAGCACCCGGCAGATGGCGTCGAGCGTGGTGAAGCGCACGGCCTTGGCGCGGCCGTTCTTCAGCACGGCCACGTTCGCGGGTGTGATGCCGATGCGCTCGGCGAACTCGCCGACGCTGAGGCGGCGTTCGGCCAGCATGCGGTCGATGGTGATGACGATCGCCATCACACGACCTCGCGCAGCTCGGCGTCGAGGGCGACCGCCTGTCGCAGGAGCGCCCGCATGACCAGCAGCAGCAGGGTCGCGGTCGCCCCACCGATGATGGCGACGATCATGAGGATGCTCAGCGCGGGCGGCCCGCCGGTACCCGCAGCGGACAGCACGATGAACGTCAGCAGCACGATGCCGGTGGCGAGGGCGCCGCAGACGACGAGCCCGTCGACCCAGGGCAGCGCCGCGCGGTCGAAGATGCGGCCGCGATGCACGAAGCCGACGAGTCGACCGGTCGCGACCAGGGCCAGCTGCACGCAGATTCCGGCCCCGACAGCCCCGACGGCAAGCGGTAAGGCGAGGTACGCGAACTCGGGTGCCTCGATGGTCCACTCGCGGGCGAGAATCGGCAGGGCGCCGATCTGCAGGGCGAGCACGAGCAGGCCGATCAGGGCGAGCAGCGTGAGCAGGGGGACGCGGGTCCAGCGGGGCACGACGACTCCGATCTATCGAGGAACGACAGAAAACTATCGTTTTTCGATATATGGCGCAATCGACGTGACGCCGCGTCGGGGCCGCTACCGGGTGAGCTCCTCGCGGATGACCTGCAGGAAGGCGTCGATGTCGGCCTCGGTGGTGTCGAAAGCGCACATCCAGCGCACCTCACCGCGGGCGCGGTCCCAGTCGTAGAAGCGCACGCGCTCGCGGATCCGGTCGGCGGCGTCGTTGGCGAGCAGCGCGAACACCGCGTTGGCCTGGGTCTGCTGGCTGAAGCCGAGCGAGCCGGCGGGCAGCGAGCCGTCGGCGAGCATCCCCTCGAGGCCCGCGCGCAGCCGCGCGGCCATGGCGTTCGCGTGCGTGGCCGAGCGGATGCCCAGGCCCTCGTCGAACAGGGTCAGCAGCTGCGCCGAGAGGAAGCGCATCTTGCTCGCCAGCTGCATGTACATCTTGCGCAGGTAGATGAGCCCCTCGACGCGGTCGGGGTTGAGCACGACGATGGCCTCGGCGCCCAGCAGGCCGTTCTTGGTGCCGCCGAGCGACAGGATGTCGACCCCGGCGTCGACCGTGAAGGCCCGCATGCTGGTGCCGAGGGCGGCGGCGGCGTTCCAGACCCGGGCGCCGTCGAGGTGCACGGCCATGCCGTGCGCGTGCGCGTAGTCGGCGATCGCGCGCACCTCGTCGGGCGTGTACAGCGTGCCGAGCTCGGTGGTGTTGGTGATGCTCACGGCGAGCGGCTGCGCGCGGTGCTCGTCGCCCCAGCCGAAGGCCTCGGTCGCGACGAGCTCGGGCGTCAGCTTGCCGTCGGGCGTCGGCACGGTGAACAGCTTCAGGCTGCTGACGCGCTCGGGCGCCCCGCCCTCGTCGGTGTGGATGTGCGCGGTGCCGCTCGCGATCACGGCACCCCAGCGCGGCATGAGCGCGGTGAGGGCGAGCACGTTCGCGCCCGTGCCGTTGAAGACGGGGAAGACCTCGGCCTGCTCGCCGAACTCGGCCTTCACGACCTCGGCGAGGCGGGCCGTGTACTGGTCCTCCCCGTACGAGATCTGGTGGCCGCCGTTGGCGTCGGCGATCGCGGCGAGAACCTCGGGGTGCACGCCCGCGTAGTTGTCGCTTGCGAACCCGCGGAAGCTGGTGTCATGGATGCGCGTCACGGAGTTTATTCTCCCTGGTCGGCGGCGGGCTCGGTGGCCGCCGCCGCGGATGGCTCGGGGGCGCGGCTGAGGTCGATGAGCGCACCGTTGAGCTCCTCGGTCGGCAGGCTCCACAGCCCGGCGCAGGCGGTGGCGAGCAGCTCGGTCACCCCGGAGTCGTCGAGCGAGCCGACGATGAAGGTCACGGCCGCGGCCGGCTCCTGCTTGGCCCGCCAGGTGCCCGCGATCGCCTGCACCCACATCTCGGCCGCCGCCTTGAGGGTCACGTAGTTGGCCATGCCCCACGTGGGTGCGGCGACGGATGCGGAGCTCACGATCGCCAGGCGCCCCGCGCCCGACGCCGCCAGGTCGTCGCGCAGCTCGCGGCTGAGCGCCCGCAGGGTGGTGAGCACGCGGCGCTCGAGCCAGTCGAAGTCGTCGAACCCCGAGCCGCCGCGCCACCCGCCGACGAGGTGCAGCACGCCGTCGATGCTCGGCCGCCGCGCGCGCAGCTCGGCCGCCCACGTCGCCACCGCCGAGGGATCGGCGAGGTCGACGACCGCGGTCTCGGCCGCGTCGACGCCGCTCAGCGACTCGGCGCGCGATCCGACGGCGACGACGTGCGCCCCCGCGGCGGTCAGGGCCGCGCAGACCGCCCGCCCGCCGACACCGCCGGCTCCGGCGACGACGACCGTGCGGCCGGTGAGCGACGAGGTCACGCGGCTACCCTGTTCGTCAGCGCCGCCGCTCACGCCGCGTCGCGACCGGTGATGCCGGCCGTCGACTCGATGACGGTCGCCATCTTCTTGCTGAGGGCCTCGTAGAACATCGAGAGCGGGAACTCGTCGTCGAGCACGAGGTCGGTGTAGCCCTTGAGCGGGCCGGCGAGCACCTCGTCGCTCAGGCCGCGCGCCCAGTTCGACGCCGGGTGCGGGGTCAGGGTGCTCGAGACGAGCTCGTAGGCCTTGAGCCAGTGCACCGCCTTCGGTCGGTCGATCGAGGCCCAGTACAGCTCGTTGATCGCGTTCGAGAGCTCGACGACGACGTCGGGCACGGCATCCCAGTCGATCGCGAGCTGGGTGTCGGTCCAGTGCAGCACACCCTTCTGGTGCATCCACGCGAACAGCAGCTGACCGCCCACCCCGTCGTAGTTGCGCACCCGGCTGCCGGTCAGCGCGAACCGGAAGATGCGGTCGAAAATCACGGCGTACTGCACGAGCCGGGCGTGCTGGCGGGTGATGTCGTCGGTGCCCTCGGCCCGCCACAGGGTGACGGCCTCGCGGAAGGCGGTCAGGTCGCAGCGCAGCTCCTCGAGCGTGTAGAGGAAGTACGGCATGCGCTGCTTGATCATGAACGGGTCGAACGGCAGGTCGCCGCGCATGTGGGCCCGGTCGTGGATCATGTCCCACATCACGAAGGTGCGCTCGGCGAGCTGCTGGTCGTCGAGCAGCTGCTGCGCGTCGGCCGGCAGGTCGAGCTTGGTGATCTCGGCCGCGGCGCGCACGACGCGGCGGTAGCGCGCAGCCTCGCGGTCGGCGAAGATCGCACCCCAGGTGAACACCGGCAGTTGAGCGGGGGTGCCCTCGGGCGCACCCGCCGGAACCCGCGGCGTGACGGCGACCGACTCGGGGAAGAGCACGGCCGAGTTGGTGTCGTAGCCCGGGGTGAAGTCGGCGAAGCGCAGGCCCAGGTAGAGGGCGTTGCCGTACGCCGTGCGCTCGAGCTCGGCGACGAAGTCGGGCCAGATCACCTCGAACACGACGGCCTCGACGAGCCGGTCGGTCGAGCCGTTCTGGGTGTACATGGGGAAGACGACGAGGTGCGCGACACCATCGCGGCGCTGCTCGGCCGGGCGGAAGGCGTCGAGCGCGTCGTAGAAGTCGGGCACACCGAAGCCGCCGTCGCGCCAGGCCTCGAAATCGCGGGCGGCGGCGAGCAGGTAGGCGGTGTCGTGCTGGATGAGCGGGGCGAAGTGACGCAGCGCCTCGACGATGAGGCCGACCTGGCGGGCGGCCTCGGCGTGGGCATCCGCGTCGGGGATCGAGCCGTCTTTGATCTGGTGCGCACGGATGGCCTCGGCGGCGGTCTTGAGCCGCAGCCACTGGGGGTCGGCGACGATCTCGGCGGCGCTGATCTCTCGAGCGCTGATCTCGTGAGCGTTGATCTCGTGAGCGCTGGGGCCCGTGAGCGCGGCGTCTTCGACGACCTCGGGCTCTCCGATGATGGCGCGGCCGGGGGCGGCGGTGATGTCGGTCATGGGTCCCTCCTTCGTCGACTCTCGCGTGGGGCTGCAGACCCTTCGAGCCTAGGCAGAGGGCCGCCCAACGTGGTTGTGAACGGCGCACGATCGTTGCGTAGACGCACGATTCTGCGACGCAATTCTCAGCTCTGGGACACCCCCGCGCAGCGGATGCTCGCCTCGGCGAATGCGCCGCGGAGCGTGTTAGCGTCGCCCGGGGCGGTCGGTCGGCCGTCGCCGCGCGAGAACCGAGGCAGGGAGGGACCCGGCGATGCCGAGCTGGCCGATCGTGGCGCGCCCCGCCGTCGTGGATGCTCTCGCCGAGGGCCTCGCCCGGCGACCCGCGCGCTCGCACCTTCTGCGCGGGCCGAGCGGCGTCGGCAAGACGACCGTGGCCGCGGCGGTCGCCGCGACGCTCGGAGCGCAGGGACGAACGATCGTGCCGGTGGTCGCCCTCGCCGAGCTCAGCGAGGTGCCGCTCGGTGCCCTCGCTCCACTGCTCTCGGCCCCGGTCGAGGGGGCGAGCGATGTGGCGGCCCGCCTGAGCGAGCTCGTGGCGAACGTGGGCCGGCATGCCGACAGCTACCTGATCATCGTCGACGACGCGCCTCTGCTCGATGAGGCCTCCGCCGCCGCGCTGTACCAGCTCGTGCGGGTCTTCGGGGTGCCGGCGCTGCTGACCGCCCGCGACGAGCACGCGCTCGAGGGCGCCGTCGCGCGACTGCTGCACGAGGACCTCGTGACCGTGATCGATCTCGACGGGCTCACCCTCGACGAGACGCGCACGGTGCTGCGCCGCCACCTGGGGGCCGATCCGCGCCCGGAGTCGCTGCAGCGGCTGTACACGACGACCGCGGGCAATCCCCTCTTCCTGCGCGAGCTCACCCTCGCGGCGCAGCGCTCCGACCGGGTGGCCAGAGGGCCCTACGGTCTCGAGATCGACCCCGCGCGACTGCCCGCTCATGTGCTCGACACGGTCGCCGGGCGGCTCGCCGACCTCGATCCGGGCGAGCGGCGCATCGCCGAGCTCGTGGCCGTGGCCCAGCCGTGGCCGCGGGCGGCGGTCGCGGCGGAGGAGCGGGCGATCGTCGACGACCTCCTCGACGCGGGTGTTCTCGCACCGGCCGCGCCCGAGGCGGCGGGGTACCTGCACCTCGCGCATCCGATCTACGCCGAGGCGCTGCTCGGCTCGCTGGGGTCGCAGCAGCGGGCGGAGAGGCGTCGGGAGGCGGCCCAGCGGCTCCTCGCGCTGGAGGATGATCCGCTGCGCTTCACCGGCGTGTGCCTGCTGAGCGATGCCGGTGGGCCAGTGGCGGCGGACGATCTGGTGTGGGCCGCCGAGTACGCCCACCGCGTCGGCGACCATGCGCGGGCCGTGCGCGCGGCCGACGAGGTCATGGCCCTCGAGGGCACGGCGGTCTCGCCGACGATCACGGCGCACGCCGCGCTCATCACGGCGAGCGCACTGAGTGCGTTGGGCGGCGACCCCGGCCAGACAGAGGCCGCTTTCGCCCGCGCAGCGGAGCTCGCGGTCGACGCCGACGGCAGAGCGGCGGTCGAGGTGCGCTGGGGGCAGCACACCGCGCTGCGCGAGCTCGACCCCGCGCGCGCCGCGCGCCGTGCCACGGAGCTGCTGCCGCAGCTGGGCTCGGCCGCCGCTCTGCTGACCCCCGACCTCGCCAAGTGGCGCCTCATGGCCGGCGACGCGGCCGCGCTCGAGACGCCCCTCGCCGATCAGACCGCATCCGACTCGGGCGCCGCCCTCAACGCCGCCATCGGCATGGCGATGATGGCGACGATGGCAGGGCGGGTCGCCGACGCTCGGCGCGCGGTCGATGCGGGCCGCCCGCTCGCCGATCGTTTCGCCGCCGTGCAGCCGTTCGCCGGGGGTCTGCTCGACCTCTCGGCGTTCCTCGTGCACGTCGCCGACGGAGACATCGCGGCCGCACGCGCCTTCGCCGAGCAGCGGCGTCGCGAGCCCTTTGCCGACTCCGCCGGCGTCTGGTCGTACGCGCTGGCGATCGTGCACCTGCATGGCGGCCGACCCGACGACGCTCTTCCTCTCGCGCTGCTCGCCGTCGACCAGCTGCGCTGGCGCGACTTCACCGGCCTGCTCGGCCCGGCGATCGCCCTCGCCGCCACCGTGCACGCGCAGCGCGGCGAGGTCGACGCGGCGCGCTCCCTGCTCGCTTCGCTGCAACCGGCGCAGCGCGACGACGTGAAGGTGGTGCTGCAGGCGGCCGAAGCCGAGGCGTGGCTCGCCGTCGTCACCGACGACGACGCGGCGGTCGCCATCGGTGCGCTCGCGGCGGCCGTGGCCCGCGGGGTCGAGCTGGGGCACCTCCTGCTCGCGGCGCTGACCGCCTCTGTCGCCGTGCGTCTCGGCGGCAGCGCTGCGGTGCGCCCGCTGCTCGACGCCTCGGCGGCGGCCTCCGGCTCGCCGCTCATCGAACGGGTGGCCGGCCTCGCGGCTGCCCTCGACCAGGGCGATGCCGCACGCGTCATCGCCCTGGTCGAGCCGCTCGTCGCCGGAGGACTGGTCGCGGTGGCGCACGCCGCGCTCGAGAGCGCCGCGACCCTCGCCGACGGCGACCGCATGCTCGAACGGCGCGCGCGCGTGCGGGCCGCCGAGCTGGGGCTCACCGTCACCCGTGTGCGCAGCATCCGGTCGCCGCGGAGCGAAGCGGGGTTGACCGAGCGCGAGTGGATCATCGCCCAGGCGGCCGCGCGTCGTGAGCGCAGCCGGGAGATCGCCGAGCGGCTCGGAGTCTCGGTGCGCACGGTCGACAACCACCTGGCGAGCGTCTACCGCAAGCTCGGCATCAGCGGCCGCGCCGAGCTGGAGGCGGAGCTCCGCGAGCGCTCCTGAGCGCGGCCCGTTAACGAGCTGCGCGGGCGGCCCCGACGTGTCGTCGAGCCCGCCCGCGCCCCCGGGTCGGCGTGATCGCGAGCGCGGTCCAGCGCGCGATCCCGTGCGCGGACTACTGCGTGATCGGCGTCACGGTGTACTGCATGGTGGCGGTGCCATCCTCGTTCTGGGCGCCGAGGATGCCGACGTTCCAGGTCGTGTTCTCGTAGATGCGCGTGATGGCTCCCTCGCCCAGGTCGAGCGTGGAGATCTCGGCGTAGCCGGCGAGCAGCATCTCGTCGAAGGCACCCTGCACCTCGTCGAAGCTCGCGACGTTGATGATCACGCTGTAGACGCCACCCGCAGAGGACGACAGGACGATGTCGCCGTCGGGCGTCGGCACCTCGGCCGGCCAGTCGGCGGGCAGGCTCGCGCCGCCGGAGCCGTCGACGTCGACGTCGACGCCGGTCTGGTCCTCGATGATCTGCTCGACGCCCCCCTCGACGAGGCCGTCGGTGATCTGCTCGAGCGGGTTGGCGAAGCAGCCGCTCAGCGTGAGCGCGAGGCCCAGTCCGAGGGCGGCGACGGCGGGAACGGTGCGGCGCATGATGCCTCCAGTGGTGGTCGGGTCGGCGCGCGGCGCGCACCGGTGCTGTGCGACCAGTGTGCTCCTGCGGCCGGATCGATGCCATGAGTAGTCACTACTTGCGAGACACTGTCTTCATGGCAGGTGTGCTGATCGGCTTCGCGATCATCGGGGCGGTGATCGCCGTCGGCTACCTCGTGGGGCGCCTCGGCATCCTCGGGCCGCACGCCGAGTTCGTGCTCAGCCGCTTCGCGTTCTTCGTGCTCTCGCCCGCCCTGCTGTTCACGGTGCTGGCCGAGGCCGACGCGCGGCAGCTCTTCTCCTCGCTCCTGCCGGTGTCGGCGGCCGCCGCCCTGGCGTGCATGGCCGTCTTCGCCCTGATCGCGCGGCTGCTGTGGCGGCGCGCCGTGCCGGAGACCACCATCGGGGCCCTCGCCTCCGGGTACGCCAACGCCAACAACATCGGCCTGCCGATCGCCGCCTACGTGCTCGGCGACCCCGCCTTCGCCGCGCCCCTGATCCTCCTGCAGCTGGTGATCTTCACCCCGATCGCCCTGACCATCCTCGACGTCTCGACGAGCGGCACGCTTTCCGTCAGCAGGGTGCTGAGCCAGCCGGTGCGCAACCCGCTCATCATCGGCTCCGCGTTGGGCCTGCTGCTCTCGGCCACCGGCATCGAGCTGCCCGCCCCTGTCATGGAGCCCTTCCACCTCATCGGGGCGGCCGCGGTCCCCAC
>Ga0075012_10007080_pt1 | contig 10082 bp, 12 predicted proteins | sample All_14_2_FD_71474 | JGI IMG/M metagenome (GOLD analysis project Ga0075012, IMG submission 71474) | Freshwater microbial communities in response to fracking from Pennsylvania, USA - Allegheny Zone_MetaG_DW_15 | ecosystem: Environmental > Aquatic > Deep subsurface > Groundwater > Drilled... | reverse complement strand
GCGCAGAGTTTGCGGAGAACCGGCTCCTGGCTTCCGATGGGAAGATGAAAGATGCTGTCCCAAGCCGAAATCACATCGTAGGTCCGCGGGAAATTCCAATCGCAGATATCCGCACGGTGAAAGACGGCCTGGGGATTCCGTTCCTGGGCCAGGGCGATCATGCGCGGGGAGATATCCATGCCCTCGGCAGAAAAACCCGCCCGGATGAGGTGGTGGAGAAACCGGCCCTGACTGCCACAGCCCACATCAAGGCTCCATCCCCGTTGAGTGGTAAAACGCAGGGCCCGCTCCAGCTGGGACACCCCATAGGTGTCCGGCGTGTGGGTTTGCCAGAATTCGGCCAGATGATCGTAGTGGGCGCCGGTTTCCTTGGGGTCCATGGGTCTGGGGATGGCGGGTCTTGCGGGGTGGATTGGAGAGAGGGAGCCGGGACGGACGGGTTCGGTCTGGTCAAAATTTTCCCAACGCTGCGAGGCATTCCCGGGCCAGGGCGACACGGACCGGCCCCAGATCCTTCGAAGGCAGGTCCATGTTGAGGGCAAACGGGGTGACCACACCGTCTTTTTCCACCCAGCCCACAAACCACCCGAGATCGGGCTGGCGCGCCATCAACCAGCCGGTCTTGCCATAAAGGCGGGTGCCGTCCTTGGTTTCCAACAAAAGGATTTCCCCGACCGTTTCCTGGGCCTGTCGCGAAAACGGCAGATCGCCCGCAGCCAGCCGACGGAGAAATTCCACCTGCTCCAAGGCGGAGATTTCGAGCGGGCCGTCGAGCCAGAACCGGTCCACCACGGTGCCGATGTCGGCGTTGCCATACTCGAGTTTTTCCACCCCCTCCCGCATGCGCTTAAGCCCGATGCGCCGGGCCAGTTCCTGATACACCGGCACGTTGGAGACTTTGATGCCGTCCCGCAGGGACATGGGTTTTTCCCATTCCTTGAGGAACCGCGGTTTGCCGTCGTAGGGAAATACCTCGTCCACGCCGGACACCGCCCCACATTCCAATCCGATGAGAGTGTTGGGAATCTTAAACGTCGAGGCGGGGACAAACCGCGTTCGAGCCCGGTCGGCCTGGTGTCCCTGGAAAGTCCGGGTTCCCGGATCCCAGAGGACAAATGTCCCGGTGGCTCCGGCCCGGTGGAACGCGGCGGCCAGTTCCGGCACCTCCTGGATTTCCGCGGCCCGTCCGAGACCGGGCAGACTCCCCACCACACCAAGAGCGAGTGCGAGAATTTTTAAGGATTGGAACATGATCCCCATCGGCTTATGAAAAATTGCTTCCGGGTGCAACCCGGGGTTCCTCAAACTCATAAATCTAGATACGTGGTTGAGAGTTGATGGTTGAGGGTTTAAAAATCAAGGGGGCGATCGATTTGCCTGCTCACTCAGAGGGGGAGTCCCCTTATTGGCGTACGCCGCTCTCCCTGAATCCATCAATTGCCTGCGGCTGTCCTTTGGACCTATCCATCACCCACAAGTGCTCAACTCCGTTTTGAGGATAAAAACGCTGCCGCACGACCAATACGATGCCTTGCTGAAGGTTTTGCAGACCCGGGCGGAAAAACCCCGGCTTCCGGGCCGCTCTAGACCCGGGCGATTTCCAGGCGCTGCTGGCCGGGCCGGAGTTCGAACAATATCGGGACGTCACAGCAGTCCTGCAGAATGGTTTTGTTGGTCGCCGCAGCCACGGAGGGTTCCTCGGACAGAGTGTTGAGCACCAATCCGGCGCAAGTCAACCCGCGGGCGCGGATGCTCTCGACCGTGAGGAGGGTGTGGTTGAGGCAGCCCAGGCGGTTGGCCACCACGACCAGAACCGGCAGGCCGAGCAGGACGGCCAGATCGGCCACGGTTTGGGTCTCGGTCACCGGCACCAACCAGCCGCCGGCTCCTTCCACCAGCCAGGATTTTCGTTGCGGGCGCAGGGCGGCGAACCACGCTCCCAGTTCCGGAAGGTTCACGGTGCGGTTCTCCTCCCGGGCCGCCACCAATGGGGCCACGGGAAGATCAAAAAACACCGGATTGATTTCCTCCACCGAGAGCTCGCCCCCGGCGGCGGCCCGCAGGATGTGGACATCCTCGCGCGGTCCGCAACAGAGCGGTTTGAGTGCGGCGGTGTCCAAGCCGGCCTGACGCGCGGCCCGCGTAAGCAGCGCGGTGAAGAAGGTTTTGCCCACACCGGTATCCGTGCCGGTGATAAAATAATTCACGACTTGCGATTCTGCACCTCGGCGGCCTCCAGAAAGACCCGCTCCAGGGTCAGTTCCGGTTTGCGGGCTTCGAGGAATGTGGCACCCGAGGCTCGGACCAGCTCGGCAATTTTAGCCTCCAGTTCCGGCGGGGCATTTTCCACCAGATATTCGGTCTGTCCTTCGATGGTGACCAGCTCTTCCAGCCGGCCCTCCCGCATCATGACGCCACGGGCCATGATGCCAACACGGTCGCAGACTTCCTGCACCTGCTCCAAAAGGTGGGAGGTGAGGAGAACAGTTTTGCCGCGTTTTTTGAGTTCGAGAATCAGGTCCCGAATCTGGCGGGATCCAAGCGGGTCCACCCCGGCCGTGGGTTCGTCGAGAACGAGCAGGCGGGGGTCCTGGATCAACGCCTGGGCCAGGCCGATGCGCTGGAGCATGCCCTTGGAGTAGCCGCCGACCCGCCGGTGGCGGGCGTCCTCCATCCCGACCAAGGCGAGCAGTTCCTTGATGCGGGAGCTCAGGGTTTTGCCCCCGAGACCGCAGATCTTGCCATAGAACTGCAAGGTTTCCTCCGCTGTGAGGTATTTGTAAAAATAGGGATTCTCCGGGAGGAACCCCACCTCGCGGTGGCTGCGGTAGTCACGGCTGTCCTCGCCGAAGATTTTTGTCTCCCCCTGGGTGGGCGTGACCAGCCCGAGCAGGATTTTCAGGGTGGTGCTTTTGCCGGACCCATTGGGCCCCAGCAGGCCATAAACCTGCCCTTCGGCCACTTCGAGATTGAGATCCTTGACGGCGATGACCTTCTGCCGCCGCATGGGAACGGGATACAATTTGGTCAGGCCGGTGATGGTGACAGCTGGGGTGCTCATGAGACGATCTGGAAACCCCGGTAGGGGGTGGTGATTTCGATGGGGGTAATCTGCTCTCCGGTGACGAGTCCGGCAAGTGCGCAGTCGCGCATTTCCGCCAGAAAGGCCTCCACCTCGTCGGCATCGCCGCTGACGTGCAACTCCACCCGGCCGTCCGGCAGATTGCGAACACACCCGGTGACGTCAAATCCCTGGGCGACCCGCTTGGCATTCCAACGGAACCCGACTCCCTGCACCCGGCCTTCGTACAGAACCTGCGTGGCTTTCATGGCGGCGCGGGACGGTTATTCGCGAATCTGACCCTCACCGCGGATCAGATACTTGTAGGTGGTCAATTCCTCCAGTCCCATCGGCCCGCGGGCATGGAGTTTGTCCGTGCTGATGCCGATCTCGGCCCCGAATCCGAATTCCCCGCCATCGGTGAACCGCGTCGAGGCGTTCCAATACACCGTGGCGGAATCGGTTTCGTTGAGGAACCGCTCCGCGGCGGCGGCATCGCGTGTGATGATGGCGTCGCTGTGATGCGATCCGTAGTGTTCCATGTGGGCGATGGCCGCTTCCAGGCTGTCCACCACTTTGAGCGAAAGAATGAGGTCGAGGTATTCCGTGGACCAGCTTTCCTCCCGGGCCTCGTGCAGAAGCGGGTAATTGAGGGCGGAAAGCTGCTGGAAGGCGGCGGGGTCGGCGTGGATGGAAACGCCTTTTTCGGCGAAAACCGGGGCGGCTTTCTGCAAAAATTCCCCGGCCACCTCCCGGTGCACCAAAAGGGTTTCCATGGCATTGCACACGCCGGGACGCTGGCACTTGGCATTGACCGCGATGCGCACGGCCATTTCCAAATCGGCCGCCCGGTCCACATAGACATGGCACACGCCATGGTAGTGTTTGATCACCGGCATGCGGGCGTGGCTCACCACGGTTTCAATCAGGGAATGCCCGCCGCGGGGCACGATCAGGTCCAGGTATTGATCCATCTGCGCCATGTGGCGCACCGCCTCGCGATCCTTGGTCGGGATGAGTTGAACGGCGTTTTCCGGCAGGCCATGGGCCGATCCCCCGGCCTGCAGTGCGACGGCGATGGCGATGTTGGAATGCAGCGATTCGGAACCGCCCCGCAAAATCACCGCATTGCCCGTCTTGATGCATAAAATGGCGGCGTCGCTGGTCACGTTGGGACGGGATTCGTAAATGATGCCTACCACTCCGATCGGGGTCCGGACCTTGGAGATTGCGATGCCGTTGGGGCGGGTCCATTGGGTGATGACCTGTCCGACCGGATCGGACAGTCCGGCCACCTGGCGGATACCCTCCGCCATCTCGGCGAGGCGTTTTTCGCTGAGCCGCAGCCGGTCGATGGCCGCCTTGTTCAGGCCATGTTCCTCCGCCCCGGCGATGTCCCGGGCATTGGCGGCCAGCACGTCCGGTGCCCGGGCAACCAGGGCCTCGGCCATGCCGAGCAGCGCGGCATTTTTTTGTTCGGTCGACAGCACAGCCAACGCGCGGGCCGCCTGCCGGGCGCGGCGGCCGATTTCGGTGATTTGGATCTCAAGCTCGGATTGCATGCAAAGGAACCCTCATTTTCCCACAATCTTTCCCGCCGTCCACGACAAAGGTACCGGCTTCCCCGGCGGGGTCAGGAGGCCTGAGCGGATCGGATCAGCGGGTGGGTGACGTCGGGCAGGACGGCGTGCATGGGAACCTCCACCTCCCGTTCCATGCCCAGAATTTCCATCAGGATGGCCACCCGCGCCCGGCCCGGCATGGCGCGGCTCACCACGGCGCGCAGTCCGCGGAAGGGACCCTCCACCACATTGACTTCCTCACCGCACCGGATGCCGGCTTCGATGACCAGCGTTTCCTCGTCCTGCACCGATTGACGCAATTCATGCACGATTTCCTCCGGAACCACGGAGGGTTCCGGACCGAAACCGACAATCTTGATCACCCCGCGGCAGGCCCGGACCAGCCGATGCTGGTCGGGATAAAGAAACCGGGCAAAAACGTAGCCGGGAAACATGGCCTCGGTCACCCAGGACTTGCCCTTTCCCCGCTTGCGCTCAAACCGGATCAGGGGACAAAACACCTCCAGTTCCGCCTCCGACCGGAGGGACTGGCTGGTCCGCTGTTCGTTTTTTGGCCTCGTATGAAGACAATACCACTTCGGTTCGGTGCTCATTGAGGGAAGGAGTCTGGCTGAGTTGGCGGCATGGGACCATTCCTTCCGTCGGAACGTGAATGAGGGGGGCGGCGTCGGCAGGCCGTCCAGAATCTAAATGCCATGGGTCTCTTCGAAAAATCGTGACCGGTCGAGGGTGAAGGCCAGTTCCAAACCCTCGGAGAAATGGGCGGTCAACTGCCCGTTGGCTGAGGATGTAAACCGGTCCACTTTCTCGAGGTTGACGATGTCGTCGTCGTTGATGCGGAAGAACGGTTCCGATTCGAAAACGGCGTCCAGTTCCTCCAAGGATTTCTGCAGGGTGATGGACCCCTGTGGATAGAAAATCCGGGTGATGCCGCCGTCCGCATGAACCCGGGTGATGCTGCTTCTCTTGACAAAATGAATCTGCTGGCCCTGCCGGAACAGCAAATGTTCCCGCACGGGAACAGACTCCCGGACCGGGGAGAAACCCTCCGCGGATGCTTGGGGCGCGGGTTCAGTCCCTACGGCGGCGGCCAGGCTTTCATACACCAGCCGCAGCCGGTTGGGGTCCACCGGCTTGAGCAAACACTGGGAAACCCCCAGCCCGAAGGCATCCAGTGCCTGCAGGGCATGGGCCGTAACCAGGATCACCGGAGGCAGGGGACCGGGCAGTTTGCGCAGCATTTCGATGCCACTCATACCCGGCAACTCCACATCCAGAAAGATGGCGTCGTAGCTGGTGGTATCGATGGCCTCCAGGGCTTCGGAGGCGGTTTTCGCCGTGCGAATTTCCAGGGTCGGATCGAGGCCGTAGAGCAGATCCTTGAGATCCTTGGCGGCAAATTCTTCGTCTTCAACGAGGAGCAGGGTTTTCATGAGATGGGAAGGGGTTGAGGCGTGGCGGATGGTGTGGCGGTTCCGATGGGCAGAACCACCGTAGCCTCCACTTTTGGTCCGGGGAGTTCAATGAGAGAAAGGGTGCCAAGGTTTCCGGTGGCCAAGGAAATGCGACGCCGGGTGTTTTCCAAACCAAATCCGCCGGAGGGCGCGGAAAGCGGTCCGTCGTTTAACACCGAGAGGCGCAGGCTGTCATCGTCCGGGTCGATCCGAACCCGCACCGCAATGCGACCGCCTCCCTCCAGTTTGGAGACCCCATGTTTGACGGCGTTCTCCACCAGGGTCTGAATCATCATTCCAGGCACCAGCCGGGGACCGGCGGCGGGATCGGCGTCGATCTCGTACACCAGACGGTCCCCAAAGCGGATGGACTCGATTTGCAGATAGGTGTCCACAATCTCCAACTCCTTGGTCAGGGGGTGGCTGATGTCCCCGCGCATGGCCAGCAACTCCCGCAGGAGGTGGCTCAGAGACGTGATCATGGACCGAGCCCGCGGGTCGTCCCGCCCGATCAGGGCGCGCACACTGTTCAGGCTGTTGAAGAGAAAATGCGGGTTCAATTGACTGCGGAGCGTGCGGAGTTCCGCCAGATTCTCAATCACAGCAATCCGGGCCTGAACCGCATCCCGCTCCCGGGTGACGTCGCGGGTGATGCCGGCCACCACCGCCACATCGTCGTCGGCCGTTTTTTGCAGCGTCTGGGCGCGGGATTGCACCCAGCACCAGGTGCCCTTGGTGTCCCTCAGCCGGTAGGTGTGCTCCCACGGTTCCGTCTTCTCATTGCGCAGGGCCTCAAATCGCTCTTGAAACTCGGATTGGTCGTCCGGATGCACCAACGCGATCACCTCAGCCGGGCGGATGGGACGGCGCGGTTCCAGCCCGAACTTCCGGCACCAGGCCACGGTGTGAAAACTCCAGCCCGGCCGGGACCATTCCCAGACGCACATTTCGGCCGAGGCCATGGCCAGATCAAATTTGATCCGGAGGGCCTTGAGTTCGTCCCGAAAGGCTCCGACCAACAGGCAGCCCAGGGTGCCCAGCAGAGCGGGCAGGCCGGGGTCGTAGAGAGTTTTTTCCGCGCTGCGGACCATGGCCGCCAGATGCACCCGGTCGGGAAACATCACCACAAAGGCCGGGATGAGAAAAACAAACATGACCAGAAACAACGAAAGCGGACGCAGGCCGAATCGCAGGGACACCAGCAGAACCAGCAGGAAACACAGCGCCGTCACCAGCAGAAACCCCTTGCCGCCCAGGTTCGGGCTGACCAGAAGAAAATAAATGCACCAGGCCAGCAGGGAGGAATACAGCAACATCTCGTAGGCCCCGCGCAGGGTGGGCGGACGCAGATCCTGCCGGCGAAAGACAAACACACTGAAGGTGCCGAAAACCAGCACGCCCAGGCAAAGCGCCTGGAAATGGTCCCAGGCCTGCGCGGCGGTTCCCGCCGGATCCCCCCAAACCAAAATCAGCGTAATCAACCCGGCACAGCCGATGCATCCGGCCACCGCAAATTTGAAAAAATCCCGCATGGTCAGAAGGTCCGGATCGCCCTGCCAGAGTCGGGAAAACACTATCATCCCCCCCACCGATCCCACGCACACGGCGGACGCCCGCAGGGCCGCCTCGCTGTTCAGCCCCGTGCTCATCCAGGTCCCAAAAAACAACCCCGCAAAGATGGCCGGGACGGCAAACCGCCAGCCGAGAATCACACATCCGGCAAAGGCCAGGCCGGCAACCGGCATGATGGGCATGGCTTCCGTGCCGGACAGCCGCTCGAACCAGCCGCCCAGTTGTTCCAGCAAAATCAGACCGATCATCAGCAAAATGGACTGAAAAACCAGGAGACTGGTTGCGGTGGCCTCGGAAGAGGGTCCGCGCGGGGGAAAGTTCGCGGAACTCGTCAGCATGTCCGTTTCCTATCTGCGATTGGAGTGTGAAGAAATAACAAAAAACGGAGACCTGCGGTCGGCCCTCGCCCGGGCCATGGCTTTTGCTTGTGGAAAAACGGCCGGCGCATTTTGATATCCGGAATGGAACCCTCCGATCCCTTCCTCCCCGCCTCCGGTTGCGGGAGCCCGGAGGCTTTTGGCCTGCCCCACCGCGAACCCTTTGTGTTTGTGGATGTCGTCACGCGGCGCACTCCCGGCGCGGAGGCGTCCGGCACCAAAACGTTCCGCGGGGAAGACCCTCTTTTTGCCGGACACTTCCCCGGCAACCCCATCGTGCCCGGGGTGATTCTGACCGAGGCCCTGGCCCAGATGGCCGGCATCGCCGGCGGAGGGGATGGGCGCAAATTTCTCCTCTCGGCCATCCGGTCCATGAAATTCCCCGCCGCCGCCCGGCCCGAAGAAACGATCACTCTCCATGCCAAAAGAACCGGGGCCATGGGGGGGCTGTGGATCTTTGAGGTCCGGGCCGCAGTGGACGAACGCATTGTGGCCGAGGGGCAGGTGGTCTTGAATGAAGTGCAGACCACCTCCTTGACGAATTTGTGAAACACGTGATTATGTGTAGCACAGCATGAAAAACCTGACGATCAGTCTGGATGAAGAGAGCTATCGGGCGGCGCGCCTGACCGCAGCCGAACGGGACACCTCGATCAGCAGCTTGGTGAGGGATTATTTTCGGACCTTAAGGCCCAGAGCGCAGGACGAAAATGTCCGGCAACTTTTTGAAGCGATGGATCAGGTGAAAGGCCGGGTTTCTGCTTCGACTCGGGAACGCGATCGCACGAAGCTGTATGCGCGCTGAGGTCTTTATCGACACAAATATCCTGCTTTACGCGCAGTCAAAGGATCGGACGGAGGAACAAAAACGAATCATCGCGCGGAAGGTTCTCACCCGATCAAGCATTGCGCTGTCGGCCCAGGTGCTGGGGGAATTTTATGTCAATGCCACGGCAAAACTGCGGCCCGCCTTATCCCATAAAGAAGCGGCTTTGATTATGGACAGGCTGGGGTATTTGCCCATCCAGCCCATCACCCACCTTGTGGTGCGGGAGGCTTTGAGAATCAAGGCGGAATATGCCCTTTCCTATTGGGATTCCCTGATTATTTCGGCGGCGAAAGAACTGGGCTGCAAGCAAATCGCCAGTGAAGACATGAGCGACGGGCAGCTTTATTCGGGCGTCCGGGTGGTTAATCCGTTCCGGCAGGATAAGGAGGGGACAGAATGAATTTGGGAGTTGCGTGCGCTGGATTTAAGCCGGAGAAGCACCAGTATTCGTGACACCAGATGAGACGGCATGTTCTGGCTTTTAAATAGTGATCAAACACCCTATCTGAAAGACGTGTTCTTGTCGTACGATTCCGAATTCCTTCTGAATTTTGGGATGGAAAACCTCATGGCAACCCTGGATTTTTAATTTGCCGCCATGACCCAGCCCCTCTTCGACCTAGCCATTGCGACGGCGGCCTTTGTGGCCGGGGTCATCGGGGCGCTCATCGGGCTGGGCGGGGGCGTGATCATCACGCCGGTGCTGGTCCTGGCCTTTGGCATCGACATCCGCTACGCCATGGGCGCGGCCCTGGCCTCGGTCATCGCCACCTCATCCGGGGCTGCCGCGGCGTATCTGCGGGACGGCATCTCCAACATGCGCATCGGGCTGTTTTTGTGTTCGGCCACCACGGTGGGCGCGGTGGCGGGGGCCATGCTGGCCGTGGTGTTGAACCAAGACGTCCTTTCGGTCATTTTCGGGGTGGCCCTGTTGGTGACGGTTCTGCTGTCGCTGCGAAAAAAAGAAGACCTCTCCGGCGCGGCGGCGCTTTCGGATCCCCTGGCGGAAAAACTGCGCCTGCCCGGGGTGATGCCCACCCCGGACGGACCCAAGGCCTATGCGGTTCACCAGGTGGTTCCCGGATTTCTCATCATGATTGTGGCGGGCGTCCTGTCCGGCCTGCTGGGAATTGGGTCGGGTGCGTTCAAGGTGGTGGCCATGGACCAGGTGATGCGCATTCCCTTCAAGGTGACCACGGCCACGAG
>Ga0075012_10007078_pt1 | contig 10083 bp, 7 predicted proteins | sample All_14_2_FD_71474 | JGI IMG/M metagenome (GOLD analysis project Ga0075012, IMG submission 71474) | Freshwater microbial communities in response to fracking from Pennsylvania, USA - Allegheny Zone_MetaG_DW_15 | ecosystem: Environmental > Aquatic > Deep subsurface > Groundwater > Drilled... | reverse complement strand
GGTGGCGGCGGCCGGTAGTCGCCAGTGACCATTCGGGATCGCTGAACCCTACACTGACGCCATGGCCCAAGAGCCAGTGATGTCGGGATCACCGAGGAACTCCCCCACGCTCACCGAACCGTACCGAGCGTCGATCGACCACGTACTCGAACGCTTTCACACCTCGCGGCTCGGACTCTCGACGGCTCAGGCTGCTGCCCATCGAGAGCTCTACGGCGGCAACGACATCGTGTCGCTCTCGCGCGAATCGATTCTCCGACGCTACGTGCGTCAGTTTGCCGACTGGATGATCGTGCTGCTCATGGCGAGTGCCGCCGTCACGGCAGCGCTCGGCGATCTCGGCACCGCCGTCGTTCTCGTCGTGCTCGTTCTCATCAACACGCTCATCGGATTCGTGCAAGAGATGCGCGCCGAGAAGACCATGGAGGCGCTCGATACTCTCGTCGCGCCGTCGAGCATGGTGTATCGCGACGGCACGCTGACCGAGCTCGACTCTCATGAGCTCGTCGCCGGCGACCTGGTTCGACTGGCGGAAGGAGATTCCGTTCCCGCCGACGTGCGATTGATCGATGCGGTCGCGTTCGCCACCAACGAGTTCGCGCTCACGGGCGAGAGCGAACCGACTCGCAAGCACGTGCGCGCGATTCCACACGAGACGCCTGTCGCCGATCGTCACAACATGGCCTACGCCGCAACGACCGTCGCGAGGGGCGAGGCCCTGGGGGTCGTCGTCGCGACGGGCTCGAGCTCTGAGCTCGGCAAGATCGCGCAACTCAGCCAGTCAGCCACTGTCGGCCCGAGCCCACTTCAGCGAGAGATGAGACGAATCGCCTCGTATGTCACCTACGGCGTCTCCGTTCTCACGCTCATCGTCTTGCTCGTGACAGTGCAGTCTGATCTACCGCTCACGGTCGCCCTTCTGTTCGCGGTCGGCTTCGCGTGCGCCTTGATTCCGCAGGGCCTCCCTGCCGAAGTGAACACGGCGCTCGCCTCTGCAGCGTCGACGCTCGCGAAGCGTCAGGTGCTCGTGAAGCGGCTGAGCGCTGTCGAGACGCTCGGCGCAGCACACGTCATCTGCACCGACAAGACAGGCACGCTGACGAAGAACGAGATGACAGTGACTGAGCTGGTCGTCGCTGGCTTGCCTGTGCGGGTCTCCGGCGTCGGCTATGAACCGACCGGAGCTCTCGTGCCTGCACCGACGGGCGAAGGCGATAGGGCGCGACTCCGCGACTTTCTCTCGGTGGGGGTGCTGGCGAGCAACGCGCGACTGGTGCCTCCTTCACTGGCGGATGATTCGTGGCGGGTCTTCGGCGACCCCACCGAGGGCGCGCTCCTCGTCGTCGCGGCGAAGGCGGGCGTCGACATCACGAGCCTCACCGCAGAGGTCGTCGAAGTCGACGAACTACCGTTCGACTCGACCCGCAAGGTCATGACATCGGTGCGTCGCACACCGGCCGGCGAGTTCGTCGCCTACTCGAAGGGGTCACCCGAGGGCATTCTCGAACGCGCCACGCAGATCGCTCTTGCCTCTGACGACGAACCCTCCGGCATTGTCACTCGCCCTCTGACCGATGCCGATCGTGCCGAGCTGCTCGCCCTTCACCAAGAGAAAGCCGGCCGAGCACTTCGCAACCTGCTCTACGCTCGCCGCACGCTCACCGAACAGGAGGCGCTCAGCGACAACCTCGCAGTCATCGAGAAAGACCTCGTGATTCTCGGCATGGTCTCGATGATCGACCCCCTTCGGCCTGAAGTGCCCGGTGCCATGGCGGCCGCTGCCGACGCAGGCATCGCGGTCAACATCATCACCGGCGACTTCTCGCTCACCGCCATCGCTATCGCCCAACAAGCAGGGCTTGGTCAATCGCCGGTAGCAGAACTGAGTTCTGCGGGTGATCTCGCCCAGAGGGTCGAGGGGCTCACCGTCGTCACGGGCACCCAACTCGCCACCCTCAGCGATAACGAGGTGCTCACTCTCGCTCTCCGCGGGGGTACCGTCTTCAGCCGCGTCACTCCCGAAGACAAGGTTCGCATCGTTGACCTTGTGAAGCGCTCGGGCAACGTCGTCGCTGTCACAGGCGACGGCATCAATGACGCCCCAGCGCTGCGGCATGCCGACATCGGGGTCGCCATGGGCGAGTCGGGTACCGACGTTGCCCAACAGGCGGCCGAGGTGGTGCTGCTCGACGACAGCTTCGCCAGCCTCATTGGCGGAGTGCGGCAGGGTCGCACGATCTACAGCAACATCCGCAAGGGCGTGCTGAGTTGCCTGACCTCCAACATCGCCGAGTTCACCGTCAATTCGATCAGCCTCGCGCTCTTCACGCTTCTCGGCGTTCCGCTCGCGCTCAACGTCGTGCAGATCCTCGCCATTGACCTGCTCGGTGAGCTGTTCCCCATCGCCGCGCTCGGTCGCGACCCCGAAGAGGGTGAGTCGATGAAGCGCAGACCGCGCCCCTCCACGGCTCGCATTCTCAATCGCCGCACACTATTCGACCTCTTCATCGCCGGTGGGCTCATCGGCGTGCTGGCGATCGGCAACTACCTGTTCTTCTTCACCCGTCACGGGGTTGACCCATTCACCGGTGACGTTCCCCCCGGGCTCGTGGCCACGGCGACGACCGTCACCTACGCAACGATCATGGTGTGTCAGCTCGTCAGCATCATCCAGCGGCGCAGCATCGGCGGAGTGTTCACGCGTTACCAGTTCAGCAATCGAACGTTCTGGTGGGCGATCATGCTGGCGGCGGGCATCATGCTCGCCATCATCTACATACCCTTCGTCAGCGGTTTCTTCGGCACGGCGCCGCTCGGCGTCGACGACTGGCTGTGGATTGTGGCGGCAGCGGCGATGTTTGTCGCCAGTCGAGAGATCGCTCGAGTGCTCTCTCGGCGTGCGCGAACTTGGAGGCGCGCAGACGCAGCACTCTAGGCGGCTGCGTGCACGTGCCCACCCGCTCGACGTCTTAACAGCCGCCCCCACTCGACCTCGTCGCACGGGACCAATGGCCCTGGCGAGCAGGGTCACCGCGGAGCATGCTGTCGGCACGTGCGTGGGGAGGAACCTCTGATGAGCATGGGCGCGAGCGAACTGATGTCGAGAGTGAACGTTGACGGAGTGGTCGGCGACATTCCCCTCGACCTTTGCTGGGAGGTGCTCGAGTCGAGCGCACTCGGTCGGCTTGCCGTCGTTCACGACGGCAAGATCCACATCTTTCCGATCAACTTCGCTGTTGATGGCAACAAGATCTACTTCCGCACCGCGGCGGGGTCAAAGGTTCTTGCCGTGAAGGCGAACGATCAGGTTGCCCTCGAGGTCGACGCATTCGACGAGACTTCGGCATACACGGTCGTCGTGAAGGGCAGGGCCGCAGTCGTCGAGTCACCCGAAGAGGTTGCGACTGCCGATGCGCTCGCCTTGAGTCCATGGATTCCCACTCTCAAGCTCCGCTGGGTGCGCATTTGGCCTTCTGAAGTGACCGGCCGCGCCTTTCGTCGAGGTGCTGAGCCCGAAGCCTACGTCTGAGTTGCGTCTGCCGATCCGCTGACGAACGCGAGCGGCTGTGGGGTTAGGCCCAAAGTCCCTGTGCGGCCAGCGCGGCGAGGTCTACCGTGTCGCCATGGTTGCTCACGTGGTGTGGTTTCGCGAGGTGGGTGCGGCCGACGTGTCACGTGTCGGCGGCAAGAACGCTTCGCTCGGCGAGCTGATCGCCCAACTCTCACATGAAGGTGTGCGGGTTCCTGACGGGTTTGCGACAACCGCTGACGCATACCGCGCCTTCGTATCCCACAACGAGCTTGAGTCGCGCATTACCGCCGAACTCGACGCGTATCGCCGTGGAAGCGTCTCTCTCCAAGTCGCCGGTGATGCGATTCGCGAAGCGTTCATGGCGGGTGAGTTTCCCCACGATCTCGCAGACGACATCCGCTCGTCGTATCGCGAACTTGCCCGGCAGAGCGGAGTCGCACACCCCTCGGTGGCCGTTCGTAGCAGCGCCACGGCAGAAGACTTGCCCGACGCGAGTTTTGCGGGGCAGCAAGAGACCTTCCTGAATGTCGTGGGAGAGCGACAACTGCTCGACGCCTGTCGACGCTGCTTCGCGTCTCTCTTTACAGATCGTGCGATCACCTATCGCGAACTCAAGGGTTTCGACGACCTGACGGTCGCGCTGTCCATCGGTGTTCAGCGCATGGTGCGCAGCGATCTCGGTGCTTCAGGGGTGATGTTCTCGCTCGGCACCGAGAGCGGCTTCCCTGACGTCGCTCTCATCAGCGCGGCATGGGGTCTTGGTGAACTCGTCGTGCAGGGCATCGTTGATCCCGACACCTATATGGTCTTCACTCCGTTGCTTGATGACCCTGCCGTCACTCCGATCATCGAGCGCACCGTCGGCGCCAAAGAGCGAAAGATGGTGTACGCCCGCGGCAGTAGCGCTCGCACCCGCGTGGTCGACACCACCCGCCACGAGCGCTCGGCTACCGTGCTCGACGACAGCGACATTCTTCAACTCGCGCGGTGGTCAGTGACCGTAGCCCAGCACTACGGCCGCCCCATGGACATGGAGTGGGCGAAAGACGGCGAAACCGGCGAGCTGTTCCTCGTGCAAGCGCGGCCAGAGACAGTACAGGCGAGCAAGTCGGTCACGGCGTTCGTCGTGCACCGGCTGACAGGTACAGGACCTCTCCTGGCTCGGGGCGCTGCGATTGGCGAAGGAATCGCGACCGGCGACGTTTGCGTGATTCGCGATCCCTCTGACATCACGCGTTTCCGCGACGGAGCGATCCTGGTCACCGAGATGACCGACCCTGACTGGGTTCCCATCATGTCGCGTGCTGCGGGAATCATCACCGAGCACGGGGGCACCACGAGCCACGCCGCAATCGTGAGCCGCGAACTCGGCAAACCCGCCGTCGTCGGCACCGGCAACGCGACCAGCGTGCTACATGACGGCCAGCAGATCACCCTGAGTTGCGCCGAGGGCGAGGAGGGCCACATCTACGAGGGCACACTCCCCTACGTGCGCGAGGAGATCGACCTCAGCACCGTTCCCACGACAACGACGCGACTCATGGTGAACATCGCCAGCCCCGCGGCCGCCTTCCAGTGGTGGCGACTGCCCGCCGCAGGGGTGGGGCTCGCGCGCATGGAGTTCATCATCAGCAGCGGTATCCGCGTGCACCCGATGGCTCTCGTGCATCCCGACAGAGTCACGAACGCGAGTGACCGCGAGCAGATTGAACAACTCACGCGCGACTGGCCCGACGGTGGCGCCTACTTCGTCGACACCCTCGCCAGAGGCCTGTCGAAGATCGCAGCGCCCTATCACCCCAAGCCGGTGGTCGTTCGCATGAGTGACTTCAAGTCGAACGAGTACGCAAACCTCATCGGCGGCCACGACTTCGAGATCGCCGAAGAGAACCCAATGATCGGATTTCGGGGTGCGGCCCGATACTACGACGCACGATATCGAGAGGCGTTTGCGCTCGAGTGTCGAGCCGTGCGCATGGCACGCACCGAACTGGGCTTCCGCAACATCATCGCGATGGTCCCGTTCTGTCGCACGGTGGCAGAAGCTGACCAGGTACTGAGCACGATGGCCGAGTTCGGTCTCGAGCGCGGCGTCGACGGCCTCGAGGTCTACATGATGTGCGAGGTGCCGTCGAACGTCATCCTCGCCTCTGAGTTCGCGACGCGGTTCGACGGTTTCTCCATCGGCTCCAACGACCTCACCCAATTGACTTTGGGAGTCGACCGCGACTCGGGCGAGCTCGCCTCCCTGTTCGACGAGCGCGACCCCGCGGTGCTCACGATGATTGGCATGGCCATCGAGGGGGCTCACGAGGCCGGCATCAAGGTGGGCATCTGCGGCCAGGCTCCCAGTGACCACCCCGATGTCGCAGAGTTCTTGGTCGAACACCACATCGACTCAATCTCACTGAACCCCGACAGCTTCTTGCGCACCGCCGAGCACGTGGCCGCGATCGAGGCCGCGAGGTCGCGCTAGGCCACCGTGACCAAACTCAGGCCCGCTCGACCGGCACTTGAAGTTCGGTCACCCAGTCGGGGCCCGGAACATGGCCGTCTGCTTCGAGATACACCTCGCGGCTCGCCCCGACCAGTCGGTAGCCGTCGGCAACGACCTGTTCCATGAGCTGCGACCAGGTCTCGCCGAGAGTGCTGAGATCACCGCGATGGATGATCGTGGCAGCAGCTGGCACAGCGGGCAGTTCGACGATCTCGTAGCCGTCGCCCGCCACGGGCTCGGGTTCGGCGACGTAGGAGACGTGCACGGCGAGCCGGTCATCCCCCGCGTCGTCGTACCAGAAGATGCCGGGCTCGATGATGGGGCGACCCGCTGCCGCGAGCGATCGATCGAGACCTTCGATGAGCGGCCCCACGACGGGGCCGACGAACTCGGGGCCCATGCCTTCGGCGATGCCACGCACGGCATAGACGGTGACGGGTTCGAGTGCCTTGTAGACGACGGTGGACATGGTGATTCCTTCCAAGAGTCGGAGTCGCCGATCGATGCGGGCGATGCGAGCGCGGTCGTCGGCCACCGACTCCTCAAGCTCGCGCCGCCGCTCGGCGAGAACTCGCTGCAGTGCTGAGTTGTGGTCGTCGGCCGTGCTCACGTCGGCAATGCGTTCAAGACCCACACCGAGCTCGCGCAACTCGGCGATACGCAGCAGCACAGGCAGCTGCTCGATCGCATAGAAGCGGTACCCACTGCGGTCGTCAACGCGCGCGGGCACGAGCAGGCCGATGGCGTCGTAGTGACGCAGCATCCGCACGCTCACCCGCCCCAGAGCGGCGAACTCTCCGATGGTGTACATGATGGAAGCCACGTTCGAGCCTGACACAGTGTGAGAGTCAAGCGGTGTCTGGCACACTGAGCGCGTGCCGACCGAGCATCCCCTCACCGACGCGATCGCCGCGCTGACTCCACCCGCGCGTGACGTGCTCGCTGGCTGGCACGCACGCGCCCTGGAGCTCGAGCCCTCGGCCACGGAAGGCATGACGTACGGCATGCCCGCGCTGTTCTATCGCGGGCGACCACTCGTCGCCGTGGCTTTGACCGCCGCGGGCTACTCGAGCGCACCACGGCGGAGACAGCAACGAAGCGATCAGGGCCAGCAGCAGATCATGCCCCACTGAATGATCCAGATGTTGCGCAACGGGTCACGCAGCGGGCCGATGAACGCGATCGCGATGACGAGGTGCGCGAACGCGAGCCAGTCGGTGCCGTAGGCGAGAAACGGGTAGTCGTCGTTGGTGGCGATGAGGGCGTCGCGAATGTGATCAATCCACGCCACGAAGTCGGGCATGAGCTGCGGGATGGGCGTTGCCCGCAGCAGATCGGCACCCCAGCGCAGCTCGGTCTCGAGCGGAAACGCCGTGAGGCCGCTCAGCACGAGCGCCACGATGAAGAAGATCAGCCAGGCGCGAATGTGGCGGAGAGTTCTGGCACGTTCATCGGGCGGGGTCACAATTGTCACCCTCTCGCGGAGTGCGCCCGTGCCCGTCGCAGCCCCGCCCGGCGTGCGGGAACTCAGCCTAACCAGCTGAGTGCGAGAGGCACGACTGCGAATCGTGTCCGTTCAGCGTCAGCTCGCTCGCGCGATCGCCCCCGGTGCGGAGAGTGCTTAGACCGTTCTGTCACATTGCAAGTACATGAAAGCAAGAGCAAGTAACTGCGCTATCACTGCGCCAACGCCCTACCCCGTATGCGGCCAAGAGCGGAGAGTCCTATGAGAACTAGGACGACCATCCAAGCGTCCTCGATCGGTTTGCTTGTTGCCGCCATTGTTGCCGGCGGCGGTGTTGCGAATGCTGCTGAGGACTCAGCCAACGCGACCGCCAGGGTCGTGGACACTGCTGTCGCAACCCTGCCAGAGACCCCACCTGTCGATGGGGCGTCCACACGAAGTTGAGCGCGCTGCGTCGACGCGGAGTATCGACCAGGCCGGTTGCCAATCGAAGGTAAGGGCGATACTTCTCACGAGTCACCCGGATCGACAGCAGTCGCTGCTCCACGTGGGGTGCGGCGCACTGCCGCACCCCACGCACGTCAGAACTCCGCGATCGCCGTCCAGGTGGCTCCGCGATCTTTAGACCGATACACGCCCCCGATCCCGGCCACGACGATCGAGCCGTCGCTGCCTACCGCCAGGGCATCCGAGAGGGGTGGTGCCAACCCGATCGACGTCCACGTGACACCGTCGGGGCTGGTGTGAACATAGCCGTCGACGTCGGTTCCGACGAGGGATGCCTCAGTTGACGCGTCCGCCGGGCTCGACGCGATCAGAACCAAGAGCGGAGCTTCGTCCACGTCGTTGAACGTCATGCCATCGTCTGCACTGACCAGCAGACCTTGCTCCGTCGTTGCGTAGAGCCTCTCGGCGTTCGAATCCCAGCTGAGGGAGCGCGCGCCGATCGCCACTCCTGTAGTCCAGGTCTCCGCCCCGTCTCGACTGACCATCACCTGACCCGTGGCCGAGTCGATGCCAGCCAGCGCCATACCGTCAGGCGACTGCGCGATCGTCATGCTGTGGAAGTCCACTTCTCCGATAAGGGAAATCGGAGCGAACTCCCCACTTTGCGCGCTGAGTTTATACACGCCGATGTTCGGCGGCAGATTCTCGCCGGGTGCCGGGTGACCTGAGAAGTAGATGGTGTCGCCGAAGCGCGCCATCCCCATCACATCGCCTGTCCAATCACCGATACGTTCGACCGAACCGTCGGCCGCCACGCTGAGGACTCCTCCATGCGTCGCGACGTAGGCAGAATCGCTCAGCGGGTCAAGATCCACAGCGTGCACGTGCGACACGACGATGGGGGTCTCTGCCGCTGGGGAAGTGCATCCCGCCAGGCCGAAGGAAAGGACGGCGACCGCTGTTACGGCCGCCCCTCCTGTCCGCCGCATCAGGAGTCGAGTATCGAGCGCATCAGCTCGATCTCCGCCGTCTGGCTGGCAATAATGTTGTCCGCCAGCTCACGCACACCGGGGTGCTCGCCATTATTGAGGACGTCCTCGGCCATGTCGATTGCACCCTCGTGGTGGACGATCATCTGCTCGAGGAAAAGGTCGCCTGCTTCAGATCCACTGGCGTCCTCGAGTGCCTGCATGTCCTCTTCGGTCATGCCTGCCATGCCGTCCATACCGCCCATGCCGCCGTGGTCCATGCCGTCCATGCTGTCGCTCATCGCGGGCATATCCCAGTCGTCGAGCCACTGCTTCATCTGCTCAATCTCGGGGCCCTGGGCGGCCTTGATTTGCTCTGCCAGCTCTACGACCTCGGGATCGACCCCCGACTTGGCAAGCAGGATGTCGCTCATCTCGATGGCTCCCTCGTGGTGGGGGATCATCATCTGCACAAACATGACGTCTGCCATGTTGGCGCCGGAACTCTCGGACGGCTCGGTGGTGGTCGAGCATGCGGCGAGCCCAACCGTGCTAATCAGGGCGAGTGCACCCGCTACGAGCGCGCGGGTACGGAATGACTTCTTCATGGTTCTACTTCTTTCGTCAGTGTTGGATGTTCGGTCACGGTGATGACGGCGTGACTACGCGGTCATCCGGCGGCGAATCACTGACGGTTGATGCAGAGTTCCAAAAGTTCAGGAGGGCGCGGTTCCGCAAGACGGCGAGGTGTGCTGTCGAGTGTCGATACGCCCGGGGCCAGCAAGCCAAATCGGGAGGCCACGAGGGGAAGAACCAGGCTGATGACCACGATAAGCGCGAGGAATACACATGCCATCAAGAGCGCGGCGTGATTGCCCGCACAATCCACGCACGGAGCACCTTGGCCCAGTGGCTCAGTGGCGTCAGAGTGCGGAGCGACAGTGTCAGCGTGGTCATGCTCCACAGACAGGGCAGAACCAGCGACCGAGCTCGAATCAACGGTCGAATGACCGGCAGGGGTCCAGCCATGGGCCCCCATGGCGACGCCGACGACTGAGTCACCCCGGCATGTCCGGAGGCAGGATTCCTTGGAAGGATCTGTCTCATGGGACGTCCCAGTAAGTATCCGCGCGAGCTTCGTGAGCGCGCTGTCCGAATGGTCGCCGAGGTGCGG
>Ga0075012_10007077_pt1 | contig 10086 bp, 8 predicted proteins | sample All_14_2_FD_71474 | JGI IMG/M metagenome (GOLD analysis project Ga0075012, IMG submission 71474) | Freshwater microbial communities in response to fracking from Pennsylvania, USA - Allegheny Zone_MetaG_DW_15 | ecosystem: Environmental > Aquatic > Deep subsurface > Groundwater > Drilled... | reverse complement strand
ACGATGACCAGGTGGCTGCACCGCCGCCGACACTGGTGAGGATGTACCTGCGGCTCGTCGGGCATCCCACCTCGGAAGCAGTCAGGCCCTCGTTGGTGGTCCGGCAGGAGGAGCTGATGTTGCCGGCGCCGATGGTCGACGTGAGATTGACGCCTTCCAGTCGCCAGACGTCATTGGTGTGGATGCGACCGACCAGTCGTTCGGTGCCGTAGATGCCGGCCCACTGGCAGAAGCGGTAGTTGCGCTGGTTGCCGTTGCTGATCACACCGGACGCATTCACCGACACGGGCCCGGCTTCATACCAGCGACGCGTGCACAGCAGCCGCGCCAGCTCCTGGGCCGTACGTCCGGTGCCGCCGCTGTTCGCCGCAGTGGAATAGGCGCCGGGCAGATCGGGCGATGAGGTCTCGATATCGCTCATGTACGTGTAGTCCAAGGTGGATCGCTTGGTCAGCACCGCCTCGATGGTGCGCGTCTGGCTTCCTGAGCGTCCCGATGAGAAGGCGCGGATCTCGCCCACAGAGCCGGCCTTGCTGGCGTCGATGGCGTAGGTGAACTCGCTGTCGTTGCCGCCGCCCGGGACAGGAGTCCAGCCCGCCAGCGCCGCATTGCTGGAGTCCGCGATCAAGGCAGTCAGCGTTCCCACCTGCAGGCGCGCCTGGATGTCCGCAAGTCCTGACTCGGCTGCGGCCAGCGCCGCATACGACTGCTCGCTGTGCACGGACGGCCGGATCTGGTTGATCACCGACTGCGACACGACCAGGACCAGCCCCATCATCAGTAGTCCCCAGGCGATGACGGCGATCATCGCAGCGCCCTCGTCCTTGGCATCGGTGCTCCTGTCATCCCTCATGTCATGTTCACCAGCTGCACGCTCTGCGTGAGCATGCTTGCGGGCTTTGCGGGATCGCCGATGGAGACCTTGATGGACTCCAGCACCTCAGGTGCGGTGATGGTCAGCGCCCCCGGTGTGGCCGGTGTCGTGAGCTGATGTCGAGTCGAGTTGCATGAGCTGGTTGGGTCGCAGGCGTAGTACACAAGCGTCAGCGGACTTCCGGTGCCATTGGGGACGGTGAGGAGTCGACGACGACTCGCCGTGCTTGCCCAGGTCCATCCGGCTGCCGCCTTGGTCGGCGTGAATGCATCGGCGTAGAGGGTCCGCGTGCCATTGCTGTTCGCCGTGACTCCCATGGTGATGCGGTATGGCACATCGATCTTGCGACCAGCGCTGGCGTAGGAGTACAGGGTGATCGTGGCGGCTCCGGCCGTCGGCACTGCCGATGCCTGGCCTTCAGGAAGGTCGGTGTACCGCAGCAGCGCGCTGACCCACTCCATCGCATTCTGCGAGTCCTGCTGCACCTGCGAGGTCGACGTCGTGTTCCTGATGGCTGCCATCGCAGCGATGGTCGCGCTGCCGACGACAGCCATCAGGGTGCCGAACACTCCAATGGCCACGATCAGCTCGATCAGGGTGAAACCGGCATCGTCGGCCTTCCCCTTCCTCACGGGGTCCCCGTGGGAGTGGGAGTCGGGGTGGGGCTTGCAGTCGGCTGGTCCAGGTTGGCCAAGGTGAAGTTGACGACGGTCGGCTGCTCCTGCACGCCCGCCGCTGGAGGCGTCAGGGGCTGGGTCAGCTGCTGGGTCTGGCCAGCTGCAGTGAAGGACCACGACCCATTGGGAAGACCGGTGCGCACGATGCCCTGGCTGTCTGACGGGCCCAGGTCAAGGTTGGTCACCGTGCAACCCACTCCGGTGCCGACATGGCGAGCCGTGACGTGCGTGTTCGCCGGAAGCCCCCGAATCTTGACCGGGCGCGCATCCAATTCAGCATTGGTGGTGCCAGCAGCCACGAGGGCGAACGACTGCGGAACAGCCGAGTAGTCCTGCGGGTCGGCATCGGCACAGTCACCGAGCCAGGCATGGAAGCCGGTGGTGGCCGGCCACAGCCCGGTCACGGGCGTGCCGACAGCAGCGGCCTGCACTGAAGCCCCGGTCTGATTCAGGCTCCACGTGACGGGCGTGCCTGGGGCGACCGGGTAGTCCGCGAGGGTCCCGTCGAAGGTGATGTCCGCAGCAGGCGCGAAGAGGAAGGTCGGCCTGGCCAGGCTTCCGGCGGTGATGGGCACCGTCGTGGACGTGCCGGTGGGGGTCTGGGCGACGTAGTGTGGCGAACTGGGACTGGTCACCGACACCACGAGTGAACCTGTGGGAGTCAACTGCGGCACATAGAGGCACCCGTCGACGCCCACCGTGTACGAGAAGGAATTCGTCGGATGGGCGCTGTCCAAGCCTGTCACCTGGATGCCTGAGACGGGGGCGCCAAGCTGGTCGATCACGGAGATTGCGGCTGCCCCAGTGCCCGCGGTCGATACTGCGGTCTCCGGCTCGATGATGGCATCACTGGCAATGGGCGAGTCGAGTCGAGGCCCAGTCACCTCCACGTGCACGCGCATGTACGCCTGTCCGGGCTGGGCGGCCGAGCAGGCGCTGGTGGACTGTCCGAGCCCAACCCAGTTTGCGGTCGTTGCGATGCGGAAATCCGCATTGCTCCCGACGGGGACGCTTGAGGTCAGGCCAGGCTGGATGCCTGCTGTCCCGGCCAGGCGCAGTGAGTCGATCTGTGACTGGGCGATATTGGCTGCGATGACTCGTTGCGAGTTCTCGTGGGTCGTGCGAAGGGACTGCACGAGGATCGAGAAGACGATCGTGGCTAGGGCGGCAAACACGACCATCGCTGCCATGACCTCGATCAGGGTGAAGCCGGCGTCAGCTTGCGGACTGTGCACCGGCAGGCGAGCGCGCATCGGTGACATCACCCACCCTTCACGGCCCGACTACTCAGGGAGGGTTTCGGACCGATCCTCCTGCGAGGGCCACGTACCATGGTCCGGTCCGAGGGTGGGAGTCCAGTGCGCAACGGTGAGCAGCTCTCTGCTGATGCCGTCTACAGCCAGACCCTGCATCGCGCGCGAGTGTTCGAACGAGCCTCCCGTCGACAGGCTGCGGCCGGGCAGGCCATGAGCGCGCTCATCTTCGCCTGGGGCGCGGACATCTCGTTGATGCAGACCAGCCTGTTCGAGCGGGTGGTGCTCGGACGCAAGGCATCCATGAGGCAGTACTTCGCCGAGGCGCAGACCCTGCTTGCCGCCTTTGACCGGGGGCTGCCCGACGCCATCGGCTCGGAGTCAGTTGCGCAGATGCAGCTGCGCGTGCGTGAGCAGCTCTTCCGGGCCCTACCTCGTGACCTTGCAGTGGACGTCACCGGCCGCCTGCCGGACATCACCTACCTCGCCGCTCTTCGTGCACCTGCACGCGCCCAGATGCAGGCGCGCGAGCGGCTGCAGGGCCTGACGGTCGAGCAATTCTGCGCTCATCGCAGGCGTGAGGCGCAGGAGCTGATGCTTGAGGCTGTGAACGCCCGGGCACGCGCTGATGCAAGGGCAGCGGCTGAACTGTCCTATCGAAGTGACGTGCTGTCACTTGAGGCCTACCTGGTGGAGACTGCGCAGCTCGCCGGAGACGAGGCTCTGTGGACGGTTGAACTGCGCTGGGAGCTGGCCAGCTGTGCCCTGGCTGAGCTGACGGACATTCCCGAGGACTTTGCCGGCGCCATCACGGCAGTGCGCGATGCACTTGCCAGGGGCCTTGGTGAGCCAGACGGCACCCGGCTGCTGGCGGTGCTGCCGGTCGTCAGCGCCTAGCTCGCACCCGAGGAGGCCTCGGCGTCCTGCTGCGCTGACTGGATGATCCGCTGGGCGTTGGCAACCAGGTCCGGGAGCTGGGATTCGAGGACGAACATCGTCCCAGTCACGGTCAGGTTCCCGACATTGCCCTTCACTCCATTGGACACCGACTTCGTTCCGGTGATGAGCAGGCCTCGATCAAGGCTCTGGAGGAGAGACAGGAAGGTCATGCGCTGAGCGTCGGTGCCAGTGACCGTGACCTCCACCTTCATGGTGGCCAGGTGCACGCCCAGATCCACGGGCCTGGTTCCGGTCGCCGAGTTCGGCGTCGTGGCGTTGGCCTTGTCCACGCTCTCGGGGATCGTGGCATTGATCACCTGCACATTGTGGGAGCCGATGCCAGCTCGCCAGGCGGCCGAGTTGATCTGGCGGAACACGGCAGGCAGTTGCGCGGACTGCGGCATGCGGGAGAACAGCTGTTGGGCCTCCAATGCCAGCTGCGGCGCCTGCTGGCCCAGGGCAAGGATCTCCTGGTGCTTCTTGACCAGGTCGAGATTGGCGGACTGCACCTGCTCGCTCTGCGCCTTCAGCTCCTGAGCGGTGGCGATGCGTGGAGAGAGCACCAGGGTCCACAGCAGCAGTGCGAGCGCGCCCAGTGCGAGCCAGGAGAGCACCGCATGGATCTGGACCCTGCTCAGTCGCTTCATCATGCGCCCCGGTTCATGACGTGCCTGCTGTGGGTGGCGCCGGGCTCGGCGCTGGTTGCAGCAGGAGTGCTTGCTGCTCCTTGGTCAGTGCGGTTGCCAGACCCGTGGGCGAGATGCCGACTGTCCCGGTGAACGACACCGCCTGCTGCCCTCCGCCGGCTGCCCCCGCCAGCAGGGAGTTGTTCACATAGGGCCCCACGAACAGTGGATCCCAGTTCAGGGACACCAGGAGGCGAGAGACCTGCTCGCGACTGGCGGCCGTGGCGCTGAACGTGACACAGCCGATCGAGAGGTGCTGGACGAAGGGATCGGGATCAGGGCATCCAGAGTCCGCTGCACCTGCAATGGCTGCGGGCCTGTACTCCACGGCCATTGTGGTGAATCGAATGCCGGGGGATCCCGCGCCGGCCGCTGCGCTCAGCAGGTGCCGGTAGACCAGGGCTGCCTTGGGCTGGGCGGCCATGGTGGTGCCGACCAGGTCCTGCTGGCGCTTGATCTGCGCCACCATCTGCGCGATCGGTGCAAGGGCTGCCACCTGCCCCTGCTCGTCGGCGTTGGTGGCCTGCGCCTGTGCGAGTGCGTCCTGCGAGGTACGTATCGCTGGGATCTGCACAGCCCACACCAGCGCCGCAATCAGCAGGATCACCATGCCCGCCAGCAGTGCCAGACGCCGGATCCTCCGCAATGCAATCGACTCCGTGACAGCTCTGGGCAGCAGGTTGACCTGGGGCAGGGTCAGTCGGGCGTCGGCACGCTGTTCACTCTGGGGGGAGCGGGCGAAGATCTCCCCGATGCTCTTGTTTCGCCAGCTGGTGTCGGTGCTCATGGCGTCCTCGCTGTTGCAAGGCCGATCGCCAGGGCCAGTTCGCTGGCTCGGGGCTGGGTCTTGAATCGCTCAGCGCCGGACAGCCCCATCCACGGCTGCCCGCTCGTGATCGGATACGGCAGCTGGGTGGCGATGCGCTCGACAAGGCCAGGCATGAGCACTGACCGGCCCACACATGTCAGGTCGGTGATGGGTGCGGAATGCTCACTGGAGAGGTAGTAGTCCAGGGAATTTCGGATCTCACTGACGATCGCGCTCGCCCAGGTGTTGGCAATGGCGATGACACGGGAGTCCGTTGCGTTCACGTTCGCGGAAGGTATGTCGAAGGGTGCGCTGAACACGCTCGACTCGGCGACCGGCACCAGCACAGGCACCGGCACATTGATCTGGATCGAGCGCTTCAGGTGCTCGGCCTCCAGCGTGTCAACTCCGAGTTCGGTGCGAATGGCTGCCGTGGCCGCAGCCCCACCGGCAGGACTCAGCACTCGGATGAACAGCGGCTGGCCCTGGGCATGGACGATGACTGTCATCTGCTCGGCACCGATGTCCACGATGGCATGGGCAGTTGAGTCCGCAGGCAGCCGGCCTTGATTCACCGATCGGATCAGTGCCAGCGGGGCATGGTCGGCAATCACGGGCTCGAGGTCGGCGTCGCGGATGGCTTGGGCGATGGCACTGGTCTGCGCTCGCTGTGCGGCAACCACCAGGACCCGATTCTCATCGATGGTGTGGCCTTTGCCATCCGGGCGCACCAATCGCTCGAGCAGGTGATAGTCGAGTTGAACGGTGTCGATGTCCATGGGCAGTGCATCCATCACCTGGAAGCGCAGGGCTGATCGGAATTCATGCGGCGTCATCCACGGCAAGTCCAGCTGTCGCGTCAGGACGGTGGATGCTGGTACCGCGAAGGCGACCTTGCGGCGCCTGAAGCGGCCTCGGCGCCACAGCTGCCTGAGCGCCTTCGTCAGTGCTCTCGGGTCCAGCAGCTCGCCTTCGCGCAGGACGTCTGGAGGCAGGTCGAGCCAGGATGCGTGCTTGATGAGTGGCGGCCCGCCCTTGCGCGGGGGCCGCAACTGGACAGCGCGTATCCCGCTGGCACCGATATCGAGTCCAACCATGCTGAAGCCGGCCTTGGCCATGCATGCCCTCCCTCAGCTCTTCGTGCTGGGTATCGGCTGGATCTGCGCATTCGAGCCGGTGCCGTTCCACTGCGTGCTGCCGGGCCGGATCTGAGCCGAAACAGTCCATATGACTGCTCAGGTGGCACAGCGAAGTGATTTGCAGTCCGTGCTCGAAGCGGCCATCGCTCACGGCGCGTCAGATGTGCACATCCGTGCTGGCAACCCGCCGCTGCTGCGCGTCTCAGGTCAGTTGTACCCCTTGGATCTTCCAGTGCTCACCGAGCGGGATGCGGCCGAGCTGGTGGGACAGGCCATGAGCTCTGAGGCAGATCGACTGGCCTTCGACGAGCAGCATGACTGCGACTTCGCACTGACCGTCGAAGGCGGCGGTCGGTTCCGCGTCAATGCCTACCGGGCTCGCGGCTCCGACGCCATGGTCCTTCGGCATGTCCGGGAGCAGGTGCCCTCCCTCGACGAGCTCGGCCTGCCGCGAACGGTGCGGGGGCTTGCCCTGTGCTCTGGCGGGATCCTGCTTGTCTGTGGCCCAACCGGCTCCGGCAAGTCGACGTCACTGGCGGCGATGGTGGACGTCATCAACAGCGAGCGCCGCTGTCACATCCTGACTATTGAGGATCCGATCGAGTACCTGCACCCGAACAAGCGATCAACCGTCAGTCAGCGGGAGTTGCACTCCGACACTCGCGAGTTCTCCAGTGCCCTGCGCGCAGGCATGCGTCAGGACCCGGACGTCGTGCTCATCGGCGAGATCCGGGATGCCGAGACCATGCGGACAGCGCTCCATGCCGCCCAGACAGGTCACTTCGTTCTGGCGAGCATGCATGCCCGATCGGTCATCGATGTCGTGCATCGAGTGGTCGACGCATTCTCAGTGGATGAGCAGCGGCAGATCAGGGCGGCGTTCGCTGAATCCATGCAGGCCATCATCTGCCAGCATCTGGTGGCTTCGGCTCGTGGCAGCGGCAGGGTGCTGACGTGTGAGATCGCGACGTCGACTCCGCGCGTCAAGGAAGCCATAGCGGATGCTGGGAAGACCACGGGCCTGCACGAGATCCTGGCCGACGGCGAGTACTACGGGATGCACACCTTCGAGCAGGATCTCGTCCGACTGGTGCTGGCCGGTGATGTGGCGGTCGCGGATGCGGAGGCCATCACCAGTCGACCGGCAGACCTGCACGTCGCCCTGCGTCGGGCGGGCCATCGTGAGTAGTGCCCAGGAGTCCGTCGTCGATGTCCTAGTGGCTAGCGGCCTGATCACCCAGGATCAATGGAAGGCGGCCGGCTCCATCGCCGATCAGCGACGAGAGCCGGTGCTCAACGTCCTGGTGGAGCAGGGACAGGTGACCAGGAAGGACGTGGTGCGCGCGACGGTCCAGGCGGCCGGCCTGGAGTTCATCGAGATCATGAACGTGCCCATCGACGATCGGCTGGCCCACCTGATCACAGGGGACCAGGCTCGCAAGTACCACGCGATTCCGATCGCGCTCGATGGCGACACCCTGATCGTGGCTGCCGACTCGCAGACCGCTGCCAACTGGCAGGTGGCGGAGGATCTTGAGGCGATCACCCGACATCCCATCCGCTTTGCCTGCGCAATGAAGTCCGAGATCGCCATCCGGCTCAACCAGATCTACCGTGCCGAGTCGGAGTTGGGTGAGCTGGTCAAGGGCATGCTGGATGACGAGCGGGTCATCGACATCCAGGCGCCCGTCGTGGCCACTGCTGACGCCCCACTCGTGCGCTACGTCAACCTGCTGCTGAGCCAGGCCATCTCCGACAAGTCCTCAGACATCCACATCGAGCCGAGCGAGGATCACATCCGGATCCGCTTCCGGATCGATGGTGTGCTGAAGGAGCAGGCCCAGGCCCCCAAGGAGATGCAGTCGGCACTCATCTCGCGCTTGAAGATCATGGCCGACATGGACATCGCCGAGCGGCGGGTGCCACAGGATGGTCGGCTCTCGCTCTACTGGCTGGGCCAGAAGATGGACCTTCGCGTCAGCTGCCTGCCGACGGTGTGGGGCGAGAAGATCGTCATGCGCATCCTGGACAACTCCTCGGCGCAGATGACCCTTGCCGATCTTGGCTTCTCGGCCTCCAACCTTGCCCACTGGACCCGCGCCTACGAGCGACCCAACGGCATGCTGATCGTCAGCGGGCCTACCGGCTCAGGCAAGTCCACCAGCCTGTACGCAACCTTGAACACTGTGGCCCGTCCGGAGATCAACATCGTCACGGTGGAGGATCCAGTGGAGTACCGGATTCCCGGCATCAATCAGATCCAGACCCATGCCAAGGCCGGACTGACCTTCGCCTCCGCACTGCGATCGATCCTGCGAGCGGACCCAGACGTGATCCTGATCGGGGAGATCCGCGATCACGAGACAGCGCAGATCGCGATCGAGTCTGCCCTCACGGGCCACCTCGTGCTGACGACCCTGCACACCAACAATGCGCCAAGCGTCATTACACGGCTCATCGAGATGGGCATCGAGCCCTTCCTCGTCAGCTCAGCACTTGCCTGCGCCACCAGCCAGCGACTGGCACGGCGACTGTGCACCACCTGCAAGCGACCAGCCGCGAAGTCCGTCGCGGAACTCTCGGCCGCGCAGTTCGAGTACCCACCGGGGATCGATCCGACCTTCTTCGAGCCGGTGGGCTGCTCGAGCTGTGCGCACACCGGCTATCGCGGACGGATGGGCCTGCATGAGGTGATGCCGATGTCTGAGGAGATCGGCCAGCTTGCCTTCCAGCGGGCATCTTCGGACGAGGTGCGGCGGATAGCCATCGATGCCGGCATGCGCACCCTGCGCCAGGACGGCTGGCTGAAGGTCTCGCAGGGACTGACGACGATCAGCGAAGTCCTCCGAGTCATCGCATGAGGGAAGGTGGCGAACTGATGGATGATCAGGCATTCGTGCTGCCGTTGACGGCGGTATCCGCGGCGCTTCCCACGCTGCCAACGGCACCGACCTACCCGATCGCGCTCGACAGTCCAGGCCTGGCACCTGAGCCCTCGTGGACTGACATCCAGGCCCCTGACCTGCCGCCAGAGGCCTCCGACGTCGCCATCGTGTCGATGCTGCGCGAACCCGGCACCAACCCGGCGTTGATGCTGGACTCCCTGCTCCTTCGCCTGCTGGAGCTCGGCGGATCCGATCTTCACCTCAGCGTGAACTCGCCTCCGATGCTTCGAATCCGAGGCGAGCTGGAGCCGGTGGTCGGCTATGCATCAATGACTGCGCGCTCCCTTCGGGAGGCGTTGTATGCCGTCCTCACCGATCGGCAGAAGCAGGTGTTCGAGGAGCACAAGGAACTGGACCTTGCATACGAGCTTCCGGGCGCAGCGAGGTTCCGCATGAACCTGCTGCAGCAGCAGAGTTCGATGGGAGCCGTCATCCGATCGATCCCCTTGGAGATCAAGAGCCTGGACGCGTTGCAGCTGCCGGCCCGACTTGCCGAGCTCACGGCACTCCCGCGCGGCCTGGTGCTGATCACGGGACCAACGGGATCCGGGAAGTCCACCACGCTTGCGGCCTTGATCGACCGCGTCAATCGCACCCGCAAGGGTCACATCATCACCATTGAGGATCCGGTGGAGTTCGTGCACGCCCACCAGCAGTGCCTAGTGAACCAGCGCGAGGTCGGAACAGACACCTGGTCCTTTGCCAATGCCCTCAAGCATGCCCTTCGCCAGGATCCGGACGTGATCCTGGTTGGGGAGATGCGTG
>Ga0075012_10007076_pt1 | contig 10087 bp, 3 predicted proteins | sample All_14_2_FD_71474 | JGI IMG/M metagenome (GOLD analysis project Ga0075012, IMG submission 71474) | Freshwater microbial communities in response to fracking from Pennsylvania, USA - Allegheny Zone_MetaG_DW_15 | ecosystem: Environmental > Aquatic > Deep subsurface > Groundwater > Drilled... | reverse complement strand
GCCTTTTCAAAATCTTCGCCGGCTTGGCGATGCTCATTTCCTGCCTCGGCCTATGGGGCTTGGCCACCTTCGCTGCCCAGCAGCGCACGAAGGAAATCGGCATCCGAAAAGTGCTGGGCGCTACCACCGCTGGGCTGATCGGGCTGCTGTCAAAGGACTTTTTGTCATTGGTCATTGGGTCATTGGCCATCGCTTCGCCGCTGGCTTATTATTTTATGAACAAATGGCTGCAAGACTTCGCCTACCGCATTGATATTCAATGGACTGTGTTCGCCTTGGCGGGCTTGGTAGCAGTGGGTGTGGCGTTCTTGACGGTCAGTTTTCAAAGCATAAAAGCGGCGCTGGCAAATCCGGTGAAGTCGTTGCGAAGCGAATAATTGCAGTACCCTTTAAATTAAAATATCATGTGGCGTCATAATTTAATTCTTGCATTCCGAAATTTCCGGAGGAATAAAACTTCTTTTTTCATCAACTTGATTGGATTATCCACAGGTTTGGCTTGCGTGGTGCTGATTTATCTTTGGGTAAACGATGAGTGGAACATGGATAAATTCCATGTAAATAATGACCGCATGTACAAGGTCATGCAAAATTTCCGGCTTCCACAGGGGGTTTCTACTTGGGAACATACGCCCATTTTATTGGCAGGAGCGCTGAAAGAAAAAATGCCCGATGTGGAAAGCACATTAAGTATTTGCAATGAAGAGGCAATGCCACAAGGAGTCATATCCTTTAACGGTAAAGAGTTAAGAACAAAAGGCTTATTGGCAGAGGAAGGTTTTTTTGATTTTTTCTCTTTTAAATTAATACAAGGGGATAAAAATCAGGTAATTAATGTAAAGAACAATGTCGCCATTTCCGAAGAATTGGCCAAAAATATCTTTGGTACTACGAATGATGTCATCGGCAAAACGGTCAATTGGGATACACCATTTGAAAATGCGCAATTCTTGGTGACCGGCGTATTTGAAGCCCCACCTGTCAATTCCATTCCTAAATTCGATTTTGTCACGAACATTGATAGATTGCTCGAAATTGACACAAATTCCGCCAAATGGAATGGAGATTATGGGCAAACTTTTATTACGCTGAAATCAGGAACTGATATTAATCAATTCAACGAGAAATTAAGCGCATTCATGGAGCCGTTCGGGCGACCTAAAGAAACCTTTAGTTTGTTTGCACAAAAATTTTCAGAAAAATACCTGCACGGCAATTATGAAAATGGGGAAATTGCCGGAGGCCGGATAGTTTATGTCAGGATATTTTCCATTATAGCTTTGATAATATTGCTGATTGCCTGTGTGAATTTCATAAACCTGTCCACTGCACAGGCTTCGCTAAAAATGAAGGAAATCGGGGTCAAAAAAACTATTGGCGCAACCCGCAAAATACTTATTTTTCAACTATTAGGTGAGGCAGGTTTGATGACATTGATTGCTTTGGTTTTTGCAATACAAGTGGTAGCATTGTTGCTTCCGCAATTCAATGAAATAACTGGCAAAAACCTTCATTTGACATTTGATACAAGAAGTGTGACTGTGATCCTTTTATCAGTTGTTTTTACCGGAATTATTGCTGGAAGTTATTCTGCATTTTATATTTCGGGTTTTAATCCGGTATCTATTTTAAAAGGAAAATTAATCAGTGCCGGAAATGAAAAATGGCTACGAAATGGATTAGTGGTTTTTCAGTTTTCATTGTCCATCTTGTTCATTATAGGAGTAATGGTTATCGGCAAGCAAATGGAATATATTCAGCGCAAAAATCTAGGATTCAACAGGGAAAATGTTTTGAGTTTCCAACGGATTAATTTTGCGGAAAAACCCGAAGAATTTATTGCCGAATTGAAAAGAATCCCTGGTGTGGTTAATGTTTCCAGCATGTTTGGAGATATATTGGATGGAGACAATAACCAAAGTGGCTATTCCTGGAAAGGAGACGAAGCTGATAAAGATTATCTTTTTAAATCCCCCATCGTTGGGTTTGATATAATTGAATGCCTCGGCATGAATTTGTTGGCGGGTCGAACCTATTCGAGAGATTTTAGCGATGAACAAAACAAAATTGTTATAAACGAGTCAGCCCGAAAACTCATGGGGCTGGAAAACCCTGTTGGGAAAGTAATTGCCTATGGCCAAGAACAACGGGAAATCATCGGAGTAGTTGGTGATTTTAATTATGGCAGTATGCACCACCGTATTGAGCCGTTGATGTTTCGGTTTACTCCTTTTTACGGTAATAATATCATGGTGAAAATAAAACCCGGCACTGAAAAAAACACGCTTGAAAGCATTGAAAAAGTATATTCAGCTTTCCATCCCGCCGCCTATCCCTTTGAACCTACTTTTTTGGATGATGATTATCAGAGACAATATGCTGCGGAAAATAGGGTTTCCATTTTGTCCCAATATTTCAGTGGCCTGGCCATCCTAATTTCATGTTTGGGTTTGTTCGGCCTGGCCATGTTCACCATCGAACGGAAAAGAAAGGAAATCGGCATCCGCAAGGTGCTGGGAGCTTCCGTTTCAGGCATCGTCAGTCTGCTGTCAAAAGATTTCCTGAAGCTTGTTCTTATCGCTCTCGCCATCGCTTCGCCGTTGGCTTATTTTTTCATGAACAAATGGCTGCAAGACTTCGCCTACCGAATTGATATTCAATGGACGGTGTTCGCTTTGGCAGGTTTGGTGGCAGTGGGTGTGGCGTTTTTGACCGTCAGTTTTCAAAGTGTGAAAGCGGCGCTGGCGAACCCGGTGAAGTCGTTGCGAAGCGAGTAGGGGCAACTCTTGCGGTTGCCCGAAATTGCGGTTGCCCAACCAATCCCAACAAACCAGCAATTAAACAATCAAAGCCATGTTCCAAAACTATCTGAAAATCGCCCTGCGCCAACTGCTGAAAAACAAGTGGTTCTCGGTGCTCAACATCTTCGGGCTAGCCACGGGCATGGCCGTTTGCATGCTCGTCATCATGGCCGTGCAGGACCAGTACGGCTATGACGCTTTCCATGAAAACGGCGACCGGATTTACCGGGTCATTTCGGCGGAAGCCGAAAAAAGCACCGCCTTGGACAAGGCCACCCACGCTACCTGCCAGATGTCGCTGCTGGAGCCATTGCAGCAGGGCTATCCCATCATCGAGGCGGGCACGCATGTGGTGCAGGTGGGCAATGATATTACCCTCCACGACAAGGTTTTCTCCTTTGATTACGGCGGCTATGCCGTTGACCAGGCTTTTCTCGACCTGTTCAGTTTCGGGTGGAAGGAGGGCAACCAATCGGAGGCGCTGGCCAAACCGCGATCCATCGTGCTGACGGAGACCACGGCCAAAAAGCTGTTCCCGGACGGCCAAGCCATCGGAACGACGGTAAAATGGGGCGAACTCGGCGACTTCGCCATCACGGGCATCATCCCCGAACCACCGCACCGCTCGCATATCCGGTTCGAGTATTTGGTGTCGTACCAGACCTTTAAGTCGCTGAGCGAGGAGGAATTGCCGAAAGCTGGCATCAACGGCTTCGACGAGATTTGGCGGGGCCACACCTACGTCTTATTGTCAAAAAAAGCGGACAGGGCCAGCCTGGACGAGGCGCTTTCGGAACAGGCCGCAGCTTACAGCGCCCGCAGCGAAAAAACGCACTATATCTTCCGGTCCCAACCGCTTGGTGAGGTGATGCCTAGCCGTGACTTGGCCAACGAAATCGGAGTGGGCACGCCGCATATCGTACTGTATTTCCTAATGGCGCTGGGGCTTATCATCATCCTGTCGGCTTGTTTCAACTACATGAACCTCTCGCTGGCCCGCAGCATAAAGCGCTCGAAGGAAATCGGTGTGCGCAAGGTCATCGGGGCTGGGGGCAAGGATATTGCGAAGCAACTTTTGGGCGAAGCCCTGCTCATATCCACCTTCGCATTTGTGGTAGCGGTGGGGCTTTTGCAGGTTTTGGTGCCCGCTTTTTACAACCTCGATGCCTTTGTGGCCTCGATTTTCCAATTGGACCAATCCTTTGAAAACTACCTGATTTTCTTTGGCTTCAGCCTTTTGGTAGGGGTGGTGGCCGGCGTGGTGCCTGCGCTCAACGTAGCTGGGTTTCAGCCCTTACAGGCCATGCAGCAGTTGGGCAATGTCAAGGTATTTTCCCGCATCGGGCTGCGAAAGGCGCTGGTGACCATCCAGTTTGCCATGTCGTTGATTTTTATTTTGGCGGTCATCATCGTTTTGCGCCAGCAAAACCATGTACTGGATGCGGATTTGGGGCAAAACATCGAAAACGTGCTCAACGTCAAGCTGCAAGGCTTGGACTACGACCTGTTTGCACAAAAAGCATCGCAAATCAAGGGCGTGGAATCGGTTTCGAGCACCAGCATGGCCATGCTCACGGGCGAGAACAATGATGAAATGGCTCATTTCAACGACCGTAAAGACTCTATGGAAGTGGCGCAATCCTACGTCAGCCCCGATTTCATGGCCAATATGGACATCCCGCTGCTGGCCGGGAAAAATTTCCCCGAAAACAACCGCACGGAGGGTGAGCAGTTCGCCATCGTGAACGAGACCGCCGTGCGGCGCATGGGCTACGAGTCGCCGGAAGCGGCCCTCGGCCAGCCAATCATCGTGGACAGCGTGGCCCTTTCCATTATTGGCGTGGCCAAGGATTTCCACCACGACAATATCTGGTTTTCGCCCATCAAGCCTTTTTTGCTCCGCAACAAAAGCGCAAACGCCTACAATGCCTACGTGCGGCTGAGCGGCGAAAACAAGCAGGAGACCCTCGCTTCCTTGCAGGCCATTTGGAAGGAATTGTCCCCGAAAAACGAATGGTTCGCCTTTTACCTCGAAGAGCGGGTCTATAACATGGCCAAGTTTTTCCGCATGGGTTCCAGCATCATCGGCTTCGTGGGCTTCCTGACCATCGTCATCGCTTGCTTGGGCCTGTTGGGCATGGTGGTTTACACGGTGGAGGGAAAGGTCAAGGAGGTCGGCATCCGCAAAGTGCTGGGTGCCAGCGAAACGAACATCATTTGGCAACTGTCAAAAGGCTTCCTGCTGCTGATGGGGGTTGCCATCCTGATTGCCGTGCCCATCACGCTGTTTGTGTCCAACCTTTGGCTGAACAACTTCCTCTTGCGCATCACCGTCGGCCCGTGGATACTGGCTACTGGCATTGGCATTTTGCTTGGGCTAGGCTTGATCACGGTGCTGTCGCAAACTTTTTCTGCCGCATCGGCAAACCCCGTTAAATCATTGCGAAGCGAATAAAAACAATTGAAAATGGATAATGGAAAATTGAAAACGCCCATCGCTGCTCAATTTTCAACTATCAATTTTCAATTTTCAATTGAAGAGTATGTTCCAAAACTATCTGAAAATCGCCTGGAGGAACCTCCTGAAAAGCAAGTCCACGAGCACCATCAACATCGTCGGGTTATCGGTCGGCATGGCAGTCGCCATCATGATAGGGTTGTGGATGCACGATGAACTGACGTTCAACAAATTCCACAAAAACTACGATCGGCTGGCGCAAGTGATGACGCAGCAGACCTTCAACGGGCATACAGGCACTGGCGATGCGGTATCCAATCCGGTGGCACCGGAACTTCGTAGCAAGTTCGGCAGCGACTTTCAGGACATTGCCTGTGCGTCCTGGAATTTCACACATCTGCTGACCTATGGCGAAAAAAAGTTCTCCAAGGAAGGGATGTGGGCAGACCCTGCACTTCCCAAAATGCTCTCCCTTTCCATGGTAAAGGGGACGCATGAAGCCTCCCTGAAAGACCCTCACTCCATCCTGCTGGCCTCGTCCGTAGCCAGTGCCCTTTTCGGGACAGACGACCCAATGGGGAAGACCATCAAAGTGGACAATACGCATGAGATGCAGGTGACGGGCGTGTTCGAGGATTTGCCCTATAATTCCGAGTTTCACAACACTTGGTTTTACATGCCCTGGCAGTATTACCTGACGACGCAGGACTGGCTAAAAAACTCGCTCACGCAATGGGACAATCACTCGTTCCAGCTCTTTGTGCAGTTGACCGACAACGCCGATTTTGGGGAAGTTGGTGCCAAAATAAAAGACCTCGAAAAGAACAACCGCAAAGATGCAGGATTGGTAAACCCACAGCTCATCCTGCAACCAATGAGCAAGTGGCACCTGTATTCCGAATTCAAGGAAGGAGAAAACGTGGGCGGTCGCATCCAATATGTCCGGCTGTTCGGCATTATCGGGGCCTTCGTGCTGCTGCTGGCCTGCATCAATTTTATGAACCTCTCCACCGCCCGCTCCGAAAAAAGGGCAAAGGAAGTCGGGATTCGCAAGGCGGTCGGTTCGGTTCGGGGACAATTGGTCGGGCAGTTCCTGAGCGAGTCGTTGCTGGTAGTAGCGCTAGCGCTGGTCATTTCGATGGTGCTAGTTCAATTTTCCCTGCCCGCCTTCAATCAGTTGGCCGATAAACAGGTCAGTTTGCCGCTGACAGAACCGTTCTTCTGGCTAGCACTTGTCACTTTTACAGGGTTCACCGGACTGGTGGCAGGGAGCTACCCCGCTTTTTACCTCTCTGGGTTCCAACCCTTGGAAGTGCTGAAAGGGACTTTCAAGATGGGCCGCCGGGCCACTACGCCCCGGCAGGTGCTGGTAGTCGTTCAGTTCACCGTATCCATAGCGCTCATCATCGGTACGCTGGTGGTGTTCAATCAAATCCAACATGCCAAGGATCGTCCCGTGGGCTACAATCGGGAAGGCTTGATTCAAACGAGTATCAGTAGTGGGCTGAGGGGGCGTTTCGACTTGTTGCGTACCGCTCTGCTGAAGACCGATGTCGTCGAAGAAGCGGCACAGTCCAACTCCCCGGTCACAGAATCTTGGTCCAATCAGACAGGCTTCAAATGGGATGGCCTTGACCCCACCAGCAAACCCCTTTTCAACGTTGTGTCAATCTCTCCAGAGTATGGCAAAACCATTGGCTGGGAAGTGGCGCAAGGCCGTGATTTCTCCAGGGAGTTCGGCACGGATACGGCTGCCTTCGTACTGAATGAAGCTGCCGTGAAAATGATAGGCATGAACGACATTGTTGGCAAGACTATCATCTGGAACGACAAGCCTATGCAAGTGGTCGGTGTAACGAAGGATATGATAACGCAATCGCCCTATGAGCCAGTGCAACCGACCGTTTTCTTCCAAGACAAGTACTGGGTGGACATATTCACCATCCGGCTGAAAGCGGGTGTGCCAATCAAAGAAGCACTCGCCAAAGTGGAAGGGGTGTACAAGGAACTAGACCCAGCCAGCCCTTTCGAATACAAGTTTACCGATGAAGAATACGGCAAGAAATTCCAGTCGGAAGAGCGCATCGGCAAATTGGCAAGGGTTTTCGCCATCCTCGCCGTGTTCATTTCCTGCTTGGGGCTGTTCGGGCTTTCCGCTTTTGTTGCGGAGCAACGCACCAAGGAAATCGGCATCCGCAAGGTGTTGGGCGCCACCGTGGCCGACCTCTGGGCCATGCAGTCGAAAGGCTTTGTCGTGCTGGTCGTGCTGTCACTGGCCATCGCCTCGCCGCTGGCTTGGTATTTCCTGAAAAATTGGCTGAAAGACTACGAGTACCACGTCACGTTGGGCTGGCAGGTTTTTGCCCTTTCGGGAATATTGGCGGTACTGGTCACGCTGCTTACGGTGAGTTTCCAGAGCGTGAAGGCAGCGCTGGCAAACCCCGTTAAATCATTGCGGAGTGAATAAAAACTAATGGAAAATTGAATCATCATGTTCCAAAATTATCTGAAAATCGCCTTGCGCAACCTGCTGAAGAACAAATCCTTCAGCCTCATCAACATATTCGGTCTGACGATGGGGACGGCTTGCTGCCTGTACATTCTGCTCTACGTGCAAAACCAGCGCAGCTACGACCAGCAGCACGAGCATGTTGAGCGGCTTTTCCGCATTGTAACTGATTTGCATTTGGGTGACAATGGAGAGAAATATTTGGCCAGTTGCGGCCCGCCCATACCCACGACCATGAAGGCGGATTTCCCGGAAGTGGAGGAGGTCGCCCGGATTGTCAGCCCGCCGGGAGTGGACCAAAACCTGTTCCGGGTTGGCGACAAGGTGTTGTATGAAGAAAAAGGCTTCCTCGCTGACAGTACTTTTTTCAGGATATTCAATTACCAATTCGTGGCGGGCGACCCAGCCCATGCGCTCGATGAGCCATACAGCGTGGTGCTTTCCGAAGATTTGTCCAAAAAACTCTTCAACGCCAGCGATGTGGTGGGCCAAACGGTCAGCATCGGCGGCGGCGGTGCGGAGGAAAAATTCAAGGTGACAGGCGTTTACAATTTCAGTCAAGGGCAAAGCCACGTGATGCCGCCATTTTTCATGAGCATGAACTCCGGCTTCATGGGGCAATTCGTGCGGAGTGATGACAACTGGGCCGGGAACAATTTTATTTACGGCTACGTGCGCCTCAAAGCAGGCGCTGATGCTGCGACCTTGGAGGCCAAACTGCCTGAATTCCTGCAACGGCATGGCGCCAATCAATTGAAGGAATTGAATATGGGCAAGACGTTGCACCTGCAACCCGTTGCGGAAATCCACACCACAACTGGACGTTTTGCGGAGCTTTCGCCAGTAATGGGCAACCAGTTGCTGAACATCCTGCTGCTCATCGCCGGGTTCATCCAGTTGGTGGCCTGCATCAATTTCATGAACCTCAGCACGGCCCGCTCCACCAAACGAGCACAGGAAGTTGGCGTGCGAAAGGCTATTGGCGCTGGGCGAAGTGCGCTCATTGGGCAGTTTTTGGGTGAAAGCATGTTGCTGGCGTTCGTTGCCGTGCTGCTGGCGGTGCCGCTCATCAAGTTTTCACTTCCGCTGCTCAACCAACTGACCGGGGCGGAAGTCAGCCTCGATTTTTCTCAAAACTGGACTTCCTGGGCCACGGTGGTCGGATTGGTACTGCTCACGGGCCTAGCAGCGGGCAGTTATCCAGCGTTTTATCTCTCCTCGTTCAAGCCCGTGGAAGTACTGCGTGGTGCCATGAAAGTTCCCTCGAAAGGCGTTGGCAACATGGCCGTTTTGCTGCGCAAAGGGTTGGTAGTCAGTCAGTTCGTGATTGCGGCAGCGCTAATAATTGGTGCTTTCATCATCCAGCGCCAACTGAACTACATGCTGCACACCGACCTTGGTTTTGAGAAAAACCAGAAGGTCATCTTTCCTTTCCACTCTACCGAAAGCCAAGCGCAGGTCGCCAATTTTCGAAATGCCCTGATGGGCTTGCCGGAGGTCGCCTCCGCCAGTGCTGCTGCTGTCATGCCGGGCCAGTTTGTGTTCAACGACATGGGCATGTACAAGGAAGGGCAGGATATGAATAAAGCGGTCGCAGTCCGTTTTTCCTACGCAGATGAAAATTATCTTAAAACGCTGAAAATCAAACTCTTGGCTGGCCGAAACCTGACGATGACAGATACCGCTGTGGGCGGGCAACAACGCGGTAGCTTAGTCATCAACCAAACCGCTTTGAAGGAATTGGGCATTTCCGAACAGGAAGCGCCCGGCCAGATTTTGCGCTCGAAGTTCCGTGACCGGGACTTTGCTTTTACGATTGTCGGCGTTATGCAGGATTATAATTATGAAAAAATGGGCAGCAAAATCACCCCCTACGGCATCACCATCGCCGCTCCAAATGAAATGTCGCAGGTCATCGCCGACGTGAACACACAGGACTACGCCAGTTTTTTGAAAAAAGCAGAGAACCTCTGGCACACCATGCTCCCCGACCTGCCTTTTGAGTACAGTTTCCTTGATGAAGATTTCGAAAAACTGTACGCTTCGGAACAAACGCTCTCCCGCATCATTAGTGCTTTCACCTTCATGGCCATTTTGATTTCGTGCCTTGGCCTGTTCGGGCTTTCCGCCTTTACCGCCGAGCAGCGCACGAAGGAAATCGGCGTGCGGAAAGTGCTCGGGGCCACCACCTCCGGCCTCGTTGTGCTGCTGTCGAAGGACTTTCTGAAACTGGTTTTCGTCGCCATCGTCATTGCCACGCCGCTGGCTTGGTTTGGCATGAAAAAATGGCTTGAAAACTTTGCTTACCAAGCGCATATC
>Ga0075012_10007075_pt1 | contig 10087 bp, 2 predicted proteins | sample All_14_2_FD_71474 | JGI IMG/M metagenome (GOLD analysis project Ga0075012, IMG submission 71474) | Freshwater microbial communities in response to fracking from Pennsylvania, USA - Allegheny Zone_MetaG_DW_15 | ecosystem: Environmental > Aquatic > Deep subsurface > Groundwater > Drilled... | reverse complement strand
GGGTGCTTCTCCAGTTTAATTGGTTGCATTTTTTTCTACCAAACCTTCACAAACCGCTCTGTCACCACGCCGTCACCGACTTGAAGTGAGAGGAAATAAGCGCCAGCCGCCAGTTTCGACACATCCAGCTTGGTTTCGTTTGCCCCGACGGCAGCTTGGGCATTGCGCAGCAAAACCACCTCGCCAAGCGGGTTCAGGATGCGCAGCAAGGCATCGCCCGATGTGGCCGAAGTGTAGCGCAGGTTGAGGTAGTCGCTGGCCGGGTTCGGCAGCAGCTTCATCCCACTGATGGCTGACTCGTGCGTTGCGGAAGCAGTCTGCGAGCAGCTCAGGCTGAACGCCTGCATGTCGGCGCAGCCGAGGGCGTCCACCACTTGCAGCACCACGGTAGCCGTGCCATCGCCCGCCAGCAGTGTGGCAGCTTCGGTGCCGGCACCTGCGGTGATTTCCCAGCCTGTGCCATCCATCACCATCCAAGTGTAGGTGTACGGTGCTGTGCCGTTCACGGCACTGGCCGTCAGTGCGTAGCTGTTGCCGCAGTCGAGCGAAGTCGGCAGGTCGGCGCTCACGCTGAAGACTGCGTCGAGCAGCAGCACGGTCAGCGTGTGCGAGGTCGAGTTGCCGCAGGCATCCGCAGCGGTGTAGGTGTACACGTGCGATGTCGCTTCGCAATTGGTGAACGTGGCCGCTTGCATGTCCACGCTAACGCTGTTGCAATCGGCAGCAGTGGCAACGGGTGGCGTCCAAGCTGCAAACTCTGCTTGGGTCATCGCCAATTCAGTCGGCAGTGGCTCGAAGACGGGTGCTTCGTTGTCCACCACGAAGATGGTTTGCGAAGCCGAAATAGCATTGCCACAGGCATCCGTCGCCGTCCAGGTGCGGGTGTGTGCTACTGCGCAGTTGCTGGAGTTCACATTGTCCACGAAGTTCAAGTTCACTGTGCCGCAGTCATCGGTTGCTGTCAGGTTGTCGAATACGACAGGCTGGCTGCACTTGATGGTCTGGTCAACAGGTTGGCCGTTGAAAATTGGTGCTTGGGCATCCGTCACCGTGATTTTTTGCTGCGCAACGGTCGAGTTGCCGCAAGCGTCGGTAGCCGTCCAAGTCCTGACGTGCTGTTGCCCGCAGGGCAAATCAATCACTTCGTCAACTTGCGACATGCTAACAGCCGAGCAAGCATCGGTTGCAGTTGGTGTATCAAATTCTACGGGTTGGCCGCAGCCGAGGTTTTGGTCGGCAGGCAGGTTGCTGAAGCTCGGTTTCGCATCGTCTGTGATGCTTATTTTTTGCTGCGTAACGGTCGAGTTGCCGCAGGCGTCGGTAGCCGTCCAAGTCCTGATGTGTTGTTGCCCGCAGGGCAAATCAATCACTTCGTCAACATGCGACATGCTCACGCTGGAGCAGCCGTCCAATGCTTCTGGGTTGGCAAACTCGACAGGCTGGCCGCAGGTCAGCGTTTGGTCTAGCGCCAAATTGGAAATCACTGGTGGTTGGTTATCCACGATGCTGATGGTCTGTGAAATATTGGAAGCATTGCCGCATGCATCGGTAGCCGTCCATGTGCGGGTCACGGTTTGGTTGGCACAAGCTGCGCCATTGCCGTTGCTCCAAGTATCGTTGTGCGTGAGGCTCAGGCTGGTTCCGCTGGCGCAATTGTCCGTCACGACCGGTGTGCCAAAAGTTGGCGAATCCCCAAAATCGCAGGTCATGGTCAGGTCTTGCGAACCAAGGCTCAGTGTTGGTGCCGACTGGTCGGGCTGGATGACGATAGTCTGGTGGGCGTAGGTTTTGTTGCCGCAAACGTCCGTCGCCGTCCAGTGCCGCACGATGGTGGTCGGCGAGGTGCAGTCGCCCTGCGTGATTTCATCCACAAAGCTGATGGTCAGTGCACCGCAAGCCGAATGGCAGACGGGCTGCTCGAACACGGCGTTGCCGCTGCAATCCACGTTCATGTCCTGCGGCACGTAGGCGAAGGCAATCATATTGCCACTGCTGAAGCCGGGCAATACCCAAGCGCTCGTGGTGGCAGTGGTGAAATTGCCACATTCGTCGGTGGCCGTCCAAGTGCGCACGATGTCGTAGCCGTATTCGATGCTGTCCACGAAGTGGCAATCGCCCGTGCCGATGATGCTGTCCTGCCAAGTGATGGTCACGTCGCCGCAGTTGTCGAAGGCCACTGGGTCAGGGAAAACGATGGGTTCATCGCAATCGAAAAACTGGTCGTAAGGCACAAAAACGAAAGTCGGTGGCGTGGTGTCGGGGTTCGTGGTCACTTGCTGCGAGAAGTTGGTGGAGTTGCCGCAGGCATCGGTGGCCGTCCAAGTACGGGTGAACTGGAAGCCCGTGGCGCAATTGCCAGATTGGGCGCTGTCCACGTAATCAAGGAAAGTTGCTCCGCAATTATCGAAAGCAACAGGCGTGTACAGCGGTCCGCCACAATCCACCGTGAGCGAATCTGGTGTGTCGCTGGCGAAAATCGGCCCCTGAGTGTCCGGACCCGTGCTGATGGTTTGCGAAGCGGTAATCATGTTGCCGCAGGCATCGTGCGCAATCCAGGTGCGGGTGATGCTGAACGGCTGGCTGCAATCGCCGTTGGAATTCACTACGTCGGTGAAGCTGACGCTGAGGCCGCCTGCTGGGCAGGTCGTTTCGGCCACTGCCGTGCCAAAACCGGGGTTTTGGTCACAATTGGTCGTCGTGTCAGGCGGAACGTAGGTCCAAATTAGCGTGGAAGGCACGTTGGGCGGCGTCATCGTGATGGTTTGGGTCACGGTGTCGGCATGGCCACAGGTGTCCGTGGCAATCCAGGTGCGGGTGATTATATTGGGCAATGGGCAAGCCCCACCGACTTGTTGCTCCGAAAAAACAAGGGTAAACGGTGAGCAATCGGTCACAGTCGGCGTTTGCACGGGTGGCACGTTCGGGCATTCGGCAGTGACATTGGCAGGCACGTTGCTGAACACAGGTGCTTGATTATCAACAATATGGATGGTTTGCGAAGCGGAACTGGTGTTTCCACAATCGTCGGTAGCCGTCCAGGTACGGGTGATGGTCTGGTTGCAGTACGGGCCGCTGGTGGTTTCGGTCAAATTGACAGTGACACTGGGGTCGCAGGCATCGGTCGCCGTCACGTTTGCCGCAGGCGGAATGGCCGCACAGGGGTCGAGGGTGATGGTGGGAGGTACGCCAACGAGGATAGGCGCTTGGGTGTCCACCACGGTCAGGTAGCCAATGAAAATGGTGGTGTTGCCGCAGTTGTCAGTGCCCGTCCAGGTGACCTTGATGGGTGCTCCGTTGCAGGCACCCGGCGGTATGCCCGTGAAGTCGTGGGTGAAGGTGACAGGCTGGCTGAGGTCGGTCCAGTTGCCGTCGTAGTTGAGCCACTCGTCGAGGTCGGCAGCTGCGTTCGGATCACCGCAATCGAGGGTGAAATTGGTCGCCTTCACGCAAGTTGGGCCTTGGGTATCCACCAAAGTGAAGGTTGCGCAGGTCTTGAAAACATGGCCACAAGCATCGGTTGCGGTGAAGATAACATCAATATGTCCGTCAATGTAGCTGCAATTCCAGACCCAGTTGTCCATGTCAAAATTGCTCGTCCAAGTAACGGGATTGCAACCCGGCACACTGAAAGAAGCGCCGCCGTGGTTATTCACCCAAGCTTGAATGGCGTTCATGTAGTTCATCAGCGTGGCTTCCATCGTTACATCCTGAGCAGGAATGGCGGTGTAGCCTGCCGGCAAATTGTTGATGGGGGTTGGGGCGCTGTACCCGGCACCTAGGTCACCAGAGAGGTCGCTGACGACCATGCCAGCGTTGGCCTTACCGCCGCCGTAGGCGGTGTTGCAAAGCGCTGCCAGAGCGCCGGGGGCGTTCGGATTGAGTACCACGGTGAATTCCACGGTCAGCGACTGCCCAGCGGACAGCCAGCCCGTGCCGGGAATGAAAATGTCAGTGTAGTTCCGGCCATCGTAGTAGGGGTTGATGAGCGGCGGCCCCGTGGCCGAGGAGGAAGTAATTTGCGGTGCCGTCAGCGTATCCACGTAGGCAGCGCCGAGGTAGGTCAGCAGGTCGTCGTAGAGGAAAAGCTCCTTCACGCCGCCCGCATTGTTGTACATCGTCAGGCTGATTTTGAATGCGGGCAACTGTACACTGCCACTGTCGCACTCGTTCAGGCCGTAGCCGTTCACGGGAGTGACGGTTTTCGTCAGCGTGATTTCGGGTACGTTGGCGGAGCAGGGGTAGGGGTTTGGGCTGTAGCCGCAGGCGTAGGAGTCATCGAACAAACAGCGGTTAGCACTGATTTCCAATGAAAATGGCTCGCCTGTGATGCCAGCGCCGCTCGACCGCCAGTATTCGACGCAGATTTGAGAAACGGGCTGGTTGCCAGAGTTTGCGGTCCAATAAATGCCTTTTCCGTAACCCTTTCCAGTGAAATTGATTCCACCGTTGTTGTTTCCGGGTGCAAAGCCATTGCTGAAGCCAGCCAGCGGAACCACATCGGCTCCTAGCCAAGCTTTCAACCTGACTTGTTCGCCGAGGGCGAAAAATTTATGCTCCTGCGAACTGAGCTTGATGGGCGTCGCCTCGTCCATCGTGAAGCAGTAGGTATTGCCGCCGTTTCCGATATACTCCACGCTGTTATCGAGGCTGAAGCGGCCGTAGGGCCGTGGCGGTTGGTTGCTCAAAAACGGATTGCCAGAGGAAGCGGAGGGGTTGGCTGCAATCTCGATGAAGGTGATGGGGTCGCCGGAGTCGTCGCAGAAGCCGCTGTTGAAGCCAAAAACGGATTGGCCGTCGTCGAGCCAGGTGCCGGGGCTTGCGCCCAACCTTCCCCAACGGCTTACTGGGGCGCTATTGGCCCAGAGGGCTGGCGGGTCAGCCACGCATTTTGTCCCATCAATCGAAAAACGGAACGGCTCGATGGTCGGCAAATCGCCCGCCAAGGCGAAATACTCGATGCAAACCCTCGTGACGGGCGCAGCAGAACCAAGGCTCCACCAGAGGCCGCCGCCTGACTTGCCGTTGGCGCTGATCAGCAGGCTGCCCGTGCCGTTGCCGGTGATGGTGGCACCGCCGGGCGATGCACCTTGGAAGTTGGCGGACAGGTTGACAGGGTTCACGCCGTCGAAGGCAGTGACGCCGATGATTTCAAAATTGGCAAAATAGGCGTGCTCTCGGCTGTCCATGCTGATGGCTGCGGGGCTGCTTAGGTCGAAGCAGTATTGCACGCCGTTTTCACCCATGTTCTGCCGGGCAAGGTAGAACGAGGAGTTGCCCCAGCGGCGTGGCTGGCGGGCATTGATGGTAGTGTTGTCGGAGGCGCTCGGCGCTGGGCCTGAGCTGATGCTGAGCAGGATGGGGTTCACCCCGTTGCAGATGCCGGAATTGAAATTGGGGACTAGGCCACCATTTTTCAGTGTTTGGCGCTGTGCCGGGCTGAGGTTTGCCCATGCGCCGATGGGCTGAAGGGCCACTGGGGCCGGGTTCCAGGATTGCAATGCAAGTCCTGCCATTGCCGTCAGGCAAACAAGCAACAGCCTGCCAAGCAATGGTTTGGGGAACCAAGGTTTTGAATTTGGAAAAGATTTACGTTTGGTAAACGTGATCATGGTCGTCAGTTTTTAGATGAATAAAAAAGAGGTGCAACCTCTTGCAACTAAATTTGATAATGGAGGAAAATAGAAAATTCCGTTAACGCTGGAACTTGGGCTTGTAGGTAAGATGTCCGAATAAGTTCGGCTAAGGTAATAGAAGTTTCGGAGCCATCAAAATAAATACCTATTGTTGGGAGCGATTGCGATTTGTAAATAACCAAGACTCTAAGCTACGTCACCAATTATTTACTGTTCGTCACCCCAGATTTTTGTCGGCGCAAAGTGTTTGCCAACTTTGACACAGATTCAAAGGGATAGCGCATTCAGTTCGCTTTTGCTTTGAACATTATGAAACACTAGCCCCAAACAAGGTTTAGCACAACATCTAAATCAACCAAAGTTTTTTTTTGACCGATTCGATTGGAGTTGGACGCCAGCCATTGCTGGCGTTCTTTTTTTTGTGTGATGTGATAATAGCATTTCCTTTGCAAATTCGCTTTAGCTGATAAAGCATCCTTACATTTACCCAGTTTTTAGGAAAAGTACTTAATTTTTTACCATGACCCTTTTGCTTCGAAGCACATGTCTGCTTGTTGCCCTGCTGCTTTTGGCGGGCAAGGGAAGGGGACAGGAGTACATTTTCAAGTACAGGTATTATTCCGTGGAGGATGGGCTTTCTTCTCGCTTCCTTACCAACGTCGTGCAGGACGACCAGGGCTTCATTTGGATAGGCAGCGACTTTGGCGTGAACCGCTTTGATGGACAGACTTTTAAAAAATTCAATTCCAACAACAGCAACCTACGGGCCAACTCCCGTTCCTACCTTTTCAAGGACTCAAATGGCAAAATCTGGGTAAACAACGAGCATGGGCAAGTGGACATCATTGACCCAAAAACCGAGCGGATCACAAAGCTGGAGCATATTTACCCCGAACTTGCGGGGAAGTCCGTTCAAATCAACCGCTTTGGGAACGGCAAGCTGCTTTCAGGGTCTGTCAACGATACCTTATTTTACTTTGACGGCAACATTCACACCTTGCCAGAAATCCCAAAAGTAATCAACGGAGAAAAGCCATTGGAAACGCTCCTGATAGCTTGGGACCATGTTTTCAGAATTTATAAATCAGGCCTATTTGAGTTCGATTTTAAGGGAAAAACCCTCAATAAGCACCCGATTAGCGGCAGTTTTTCCCGCATACGCCAAATAGGTGATTCCGTCCTGATGCTTTCCTATCAATTGAGATCGGGCAATAATGCAAGCCTTTTAACACCACAACTTGTGTGCTGGACGAAAGGCTTGAAGCCCAATCCCAAGCCTTTGGTAGAAGAAGGAAAGCCTTTCAGTCAAGTAATATCAAGTGAGCTTTGGTCAGTATCCAACAACCAAGACAGTGTAGGCAATACTTGGCTGCTGGTACAAGATAGGCTGAGTGTCTTTGACAAGAACGGGCAGTTAATTGCCAACATGCCGAAATTTGAGGAGTCTAGCCGGCAGCTTTCCAGTGAGTCCATATTTTTTGACAAGGATGGCCATGCATGGATTACAGGCAAAATGGGGATTTACGTCATATCCCTTCAAAAAAATGGCTTCAAAAAATTCCTACAGAACCAAGATGGCGTGGAAATAAGCGTTAGGGGCATTGCTGAACTATCGGACAAAAGCCTGCTAGCCTGTACCTACAACGGGGTCTATCATTTCAACCTTTACAGCAAAGCGGTTGAAAAGAATGAGGATGCCACTCATTTTGGCGTTCTTCAAGCCAAGGATGGCGCTATTTGGTTTGGCAACCATTCCCGAAAAGTTATAAAAACGAGCCTTGACCAATGGGGTGCAAAACAAGAATTTGTTGCACACCGCCTGAAGAGTGGCGGTGATGAATATCTCCGGCTTTTCCAAGACCCCTACAGCGACAATGTTTTCGTGGGAACCCGGCATCATGGACTTCTCATTTTCAACAAGGAAATCCAAGATTTCGAGCCTTACCCAACGCAGGACCAGTTGCAGGAACTCAGCAATTCGGAACTAACTTTTATGCTTTTCAAACCCGACTGTATTTGGGTGTCAACGAACAATGGGTTGTACAAAATGGATCGGAAAAAAGGCAGTTGGACGAGATTCAACAAATTCCCGCATTCATTTATCTACCATTTTTCAGAAGATAAAAACGGCGTGTTTTGGCTCGCCACGAGAGGTGGCGGGCTCATCCAATGGGATTCCAATTCGGGCAAAACCAAACAGTTCAACACAGAAACAGGGCTTTCCAGCGACATTCTCTACGCCGCTTTTGACGACAGCCTTGGATGCCTTTGGCTACCCAGCAATTTTGGCTTGATGTGCTTTGAAAAAAACACAGGCAAGGTTTATAACTATTTGCCGGCAGACGGCATTTCCCATGAAGAATTCAACAACACCTCCTTCCTGCGAGGCTCAGATGGCACGTTTTATTTTGGCAGTCTGAATGGTATAACGGCCGTCAATCCTGCTCTAATTTCCAATCGAAAACGCTATGTGCCGCTGATTCTAACGGGTTTCAAAATCTTGGAAGGCAACCAGTATGTGGATGGGATGCCCAGTTTCAAGGATATCGGAGAAGTAGTCATTCGCCCCGGCCAACAATTTTTCACCTTGGATTTTGCTTTGCAGGATTTTATCGGCAAAAAACACAGTTACACTTGGCAACTGCATGGCATTGATGAAAGCTGGACAGAGCAGACTGAAAATACGGTGCGGTTCAATGCTCTCCCGTACGGCGATTATGTTTTGAAGATTAAGGGCGAAAGTGATGGGGGAGGGTGGTCAAGCGACGAGATTGCCATAACCATTCGGGTTATTCGGCCATTTTACAGAACCTGGAAATTTGCCTTTCTCGCCTTGGCCTTATTGGCGTTGGGCACTTTTTATTATATCCAATGGCGGATAAAGCGCCTGCGAAAGGAAAAGCAGCGGCTGGCCAAACTAGTGGACGAACGCACCTTGGAACTCGTCAACAAAAACGAAGAACTCGCTTGTTTGAATCAAACGAAGGATAGGCTTTTCAGCATCATCGCCCATGACCTCCGAACACCGCTCGTGACGCTCGGTGGGCTGGCCCGCAAAGTCGCCTTCCTCATCCGCCAAGACAGGGTGCAGGAGGTTTACCAACTCGGCGACTCCATCGAAGACTCGGTGGCCAGTGTGCGCAACCTGCTCGACAATCTTTTGAAATGGTCCATCGTACAGGATGGCCGTTTCCCGCACCATCCTGAGCAACTGAACATGCATGAATTGGCAGAGGAGGTCATTGCACTTTACCTCAATGTCGCTGAAACTAAAGGTGTGTCGCTGAAGCTAGTTTGCGGGGAAAATACGACCGCTTTTGCCGACCGCAACGGCGTCTCCACCATCATCCGAAATCTAGTGGACAATGCCATCAAATTTTGCCCAGAAGGTGGCACTGCCGAGTTGAAAGTTGAAAACAAGGAGCATCATTGCCTCCTTCAGGTCTCGGATACTGGCTCAGGCATTCCACCTGAATTGTTATCCCATGTTTTTGACATTAAGTTCAAGAAAAACTCGCTGGGAAGCAAAGGTGAAAAGGGCAATGGCTTGGGAATGGCCCTCAGCAGGGAACTCGTTGAGATAAATGGTGGGACTATCTCTGTCTCCAACAGTGCAATGGGTGGCGCTGATTTTACAGTGACCCTGCCAACTTCTGATGGGCTATTTCAAAATGTTGAAACGCTCTAACAGCCCGTTTTTAAAATTACGGCCTAAAGGCAGGTCTTCTTTGCCTGCCGTCAATTTTCCGCTGCCAACATCAATTGCAGTCACTTTGTCTAACCGTACGATAAAGCTTTTGTGAATAGGCGCAAACTCAGTCGGTGGCACTGATTCAAGCAGCTTTCGCAAAGACAACTTCAGGATGAACTTTCGGTTTTCCGTGTGTAACGAGCAATAGTTGCCTTCGCCTTGAATGTAGAGGATTTCATCAAAACGGATAGGGTACAACACGCTGAGGTGGCGTACGAGCACTGTTCCTGGCAGTAGCGAAACCGTTCCCGGCGTCTGCATGTCCAGCTCACTGTCGGGTTGGAGAGCCTTGAGCGTCTGCTCGATCATGCTCTGAAGGCTTATTTTGTTGAAAGGCTTGACGAGGTAACCGTAGGTATTGGCAAGTTTTGACTGCTCAAAACTTTTAGTATCACTGTAAGAAGTCGTGAAAATGACGGGTATCCGCAGATGCTCTATTTCCTGCGCAATTTCAAGTCCTGTTTTTTCGCCTTTCAACTCCACGTCCATGATGATGAGGTCAGGCTCGTGCTTGAAAATATAATCCAAACTATCGGCAGCGTTATCTTTTACGGCTGCCAGTTTCAACTTCATTTCTTCGAGGAGCATTTCTACATCAATGGCAGCAGAGCGGTCGTCTTCCACCAGCAGGATTTGTAGATTGTCCATAAATTCCAATTGTTGTGTTTCGAAATTATTTTCGGCTTTCATGATTGAATCACCC
>Ga0075012_10007074_pt1 | contig 10087 bp, 8 predicted proteins | sample All_14_2_FD_71474 | JGI IMG/M metagenome (GOLD analysis project Ga0075012, IMG submission 71474) | Freshwater microbial communities in response to fracking from Pennsylvania, USA - Allegheny Zone_MetaG_DW_15 | ecosystem: Environmental > Aquatic > Deep subsurface > Groundwater > Drilled... | reverse complement strand
TGATGCCTTGGAGATCTCCGAGCAGATTGAGATCTGAACCCGGCGCGGCTGCCCGCCAAGCGCCTTTTGCCGCCGGGCGGCTGCTTACGGTGATGATGCTGAGGGGGTACTATCGGCCATCAACTGCCCGTGGCGGTTACATCTAAATTGCTTGTGACAGATGGAACCGAATGGCTGGTTTTCTGCGTCAGCACTCGGCGACGAACGGCTGCTTCCGGGAAGAGAAACTTCAACGGCAACTTTCCGGCGACGATCTCGAAGAGACGTCAGTCGCATCCCGACCCTAAGGTGAACGACGATAAACGGAAACGCTCTGCCAGCTTACCGATCATCAATCTGTCGTTCGGTGACAAAAATCTTGGAGGGAGTTCTTTCATTTAAACCGACGAGCTCGGCGAAGCGCTCATCAGCAGTTGTACTTATCCCGCCCTTTACCAAGGTATCTGGTTGATCGAGGGCAGTTCGCTTTGCCCGCCACCAGAGCAACGCAGTCCATACTGAGTGGCAAGAGTCGCCTCCCTCATTTTCTCCCTTTCACCGGCATGCACTTTTTACACGGCGTATCCCATACGTCACCAACTGTCGCACCGCTAAAACATCATGTTCTCCATCGGCATCCACTGCCGACAAACCAAATACGGAGGAACATGATGAATACGCATCTGCAGAATCTGATAAACCGGCAGCAACAACGCATGCGCGAACTGCGCGAAGATGCCCATGACCTTGCCAACACCGTCGCTGACGAAATCTGGGACAAATTTGAAGTCGAAATCGAAGAAGCAACTGAGCACAGCTACATGTTCGACCTGGCTGCGAGCACGCAAATGGCCCTCTCCAGCATGCTGGCCATGAGCTACGACGAAGCCTTCGAGCGTCATGTCCTCGGCTTGTTCGAACGACAGGAAAAGGATCTGCGCGAAGCCGGGTTAGGCGGGGGCGCCTTTGATGGCGCACGAATCGACCTCACGGGTCTGCGCAAAAGCCTGAAGCTGCGACGCCATGCCGACGAACTGATTGGCCAAGCTATCGAACGCGCCAAGCCTGGCCTCATCGGCATGCTCTTTCTCGCCAGAGATCCATGTTCCGACGCATGGGATCGAGAACAACGCGACAATGCCCGCCGCCTGCGCCGTCAATTGTTCGATCTACGCGAAAAAATTGTCGAAGCGATCCGCGAGGAAACCGCTACCGTCATCCAGACGGCCCGGCTGTCTTACATCGACATGCTTGACACCCTATCGGACAATATGTCTTCGCCATCAAAAATTCCGCAAGCGGCCTGATAGACGCTGTACACGGTCATGACGCTCGAGATAGCATCCGTTGCGCGGCTTGACCTCGCAAAAGAACAACAAGGACAACTCATGACTACGCTCGCCTCTCGTCAGATCACGCTGCAACGGCAACTGCAAGCAGTGCGCGACATCCACGTACGGTACGACCTAGACCAAAACCGTATCGATGAGCTCGTTCCGCTCCTCGAGTATTTCGAGATTCGTGTACCGCTGATTGGCGCATTCAGTTGCGGCAAATCCAGTCTGCTCAATGCGCTATTGGGCGAAAGTGTCTTGGCGACCGCCGTCACCCCCGAAACGGCCGTTCCCGCCGAACTGCGTTTCGGCCCCGAGCGCCAGTTCGTTGGTTGCCTGCCTGATGGCCGGCGGTTGCCCCTGAGTGAAGCCGATTTGCGCGAGAACCGCCTCGCCCCTCTGCTGCCAGCAGGCTGGGTGGAGGCGCAACTCCCCAGCCCGGCGCTGGCGGCACGGCAGCAGCTGGTACTGGTCGACCTGCCGGGATGGGATTCCGGCGTCGCAGCCCACGAACGCGTCATTGACGACTACTCCGGTCGCAGTCTCGCCTACGGTATCGTGGTTGGGGTCGAAGAAGGGGGCTTGCGCGACAGCTTGCGCCGCGCACTGCTCGAACTGGCCATTGCACAGATGCCCGTCGTCCTGATCGTCTCCAAGGCCGACAAGCGCCCGCCCGAGGACGTGCAGGCCGTAGTCGAACGTCTAAGTGCCGACATCACCGCACTGATGGGGTGCGAACCACTGGCCGTAGCCATTACCTCGGCACGCAAGAAGGACCTGGGCAAACTCGAAGTCGGGCTCGACACCTTGCAGGCACAGGCTGGAGAGATTTTTGAAACCCGCGTCGTCGATGCCTGGCGGCGCAACCTGCAGCATGCCGCCCAGCATCTCGGTCTGCTTGCCAATCAGGACAACAAGGATGCCGCGCGGCTTCAGGCCGACATCGACAAGCTGGAACAGGACATACGGGCCTTCGACACCCGCTTGCAGAAAGAAACCGATGCACTGGAAGCGCAGATCGGCCCCATTCTCGGCACGATCCGTCTGCGTGTCGAAAACGCCCTCGGTGGGCGAATCGAAATGCTGACCCAGCGTGCGATGAGCGGGCAGAACATCAGCGATGACATCCTCGGCACGGCCCGCCTAGTGATCTCTGAAGCCCTCCGGCAGGAATTCGAACCCGCCATGCAGCGCTACCTTGATCGCCTCGTCGACGCCCTGCCCAGCCGCCTCGATTTTGAGTTTGACCTCAGCAGCATCAAAATAGCGGGCCCGCGTAGCAGCAGCGGTGAATTCCGCTGGAAGGAACTGGGTACGCTCCTCGCTCCTTTGATCCGCCAGATACCTCACCCGCTCGGTAAGCTGCTTGCCCCATTGGTGCCCTTGCTGGGCGCGTTACTGGACAGCCAAGCCGACCGACAGCGACAGCAGATCGAAGAAGCCCGTCAGCGCGAACAGGTCAGGAGCAGTATTCAAAATGCACTGAACGATGCCGTGCGGCAGATTGACGCCCAGCTTCGGCCCGTCTTGAGCGAACAAGTGCAGAGCGCACAGGCTGAGGTTGCCCGCAACATCGACGCCGAGCGTAGCGAGGTCAAAAAGACCCTCGCCACGCTTGTTGCCACATTGCAACAAGGCGAAGCCGAGACCACCGCCTTGCGCCAGCGCGCCCAGGCCGATCTCGACCGCCTGAATGCCCTACTGGCCGAACTGACACCTGCCACCTGAACGGGACAAGCCATGACGCCCGCCGAACTCGACCCCGCCACCCTGCAACAGCGCTACGGACTGCTCTGCCGTGCCTTGCAGGCCACCTCGGCAGCGGACGATCCTCAACCGGTTCTCGATACCGTCAGCCGGCTCGATGACCTGATCCACCGCGAACTACTCGAACTCGCCCGTCTCGGCAGCCCGGACGACTTTGCCGATATCTATCTCGGCTTTACCCGCGAACTCGCCCGTTTTCGCGAATTTTGCGCCGACCCGCGTCTGGCCGAAAAGAGCATCGTTGCCTTTGGCGGCCCCTTCTCCGCTGGTAAATCCAGTCTCATCAACGCCCTGATCGGCAAGAAACTGCTGGTGGTAGAAGTTGACCCGACCACGGCGCTGCCCGCCTATGTGTTGGCCGGCGAGGCGGATGCCGTGCATGCCCTCAATCTTCACCGCCTGCGGGTGCCTCTCGCCGAAGACGAACTCGCCAGCCTCACCCACGACGAAACCCACCGTTATGGCAGCCAGGTGGCGCGTGCGCTCAGCGCTGCCTTTATCACCCGGCGCGACTTTCCGTGGGCCAAGCTCGCCTTCATCGACACCCCCGGTTACACCGGTCGCGCCACTGCTGGCGACCGCACCGATGCCGACCTTGCCGCCGCCCAACTGGCCGGCGCACACGCCATCGTCTGGATTGTCTCGATCAAGCAGGGCAACATCACCGAGGAAGACCTCACCTTCCTTGCCCGTATCGATCCCGAAATTCCCCGTATCGTCGTCGCCAGTCATGCAGACCAGGTGTCGGAAGAAGACCGCGCCGCCGTCGTTAAGCGCATGGCCGACACCCTCGCTGCGCGCAATCTTTCGGTGGAGGGCGTATTCCCCGTCTCGGCCCGTCCACGTCAGGCCGAACTGCTCGCCCCTTTGCGCGCCCAGCTCGACGCCTGGAACCAGACCCCGCGCCAGCAGCGTTTCGCCCATCGTTTCAAGGCCTTATTCACCCGCTACCAGCGGGGCCTGGAACGCGACACCCGTGATGCCCACTGGCAACTGCACCGCATCAACCGCATCGCCACCCTGGCCGATGGTGAGCTTGCCAGTGATGCCGCAGAACTCAAGACCGTTATCGACGAACGACTGGCCGCGCTCAAGACCGTCGAATCCCGCCTGCAAGAACTGCGTGGCCGCTTTTTCGGCGAACTCAAGCGCGCCGGGGATGCTGTCGGTATTCCGCTACCCGAGCCGCACGAGGTGGAGTTACTGGAGCCGGGACGCAGTAACCTGCTGGAACAGCTTGTTGCCCTGCGCGAGAAAGAAGGCAGAGATGAACTCGATCTGCGGCTGGCGCTTATTAGCCTGAGCGAAAAAGCGAAGCCATGACTCCTTCTATTCGCCACACACCTCCACCTCAATTTTATGCAATATAAATTTTCTTCCCGCCGCTAAATATTACAGTTATGGGCGATTACTATTGCACGACCGGTGAGCGTCATTCAACAATTTTGACCGGATAATTTGATGAATTTATTCGAACTTTTAACAGCCAGTATCTCCGAAGAACAATTTCATTTGCACCCATTGAATGACCATGCCATTTCAACTCACGATGTGCATGTACGCAGGCAATATGTACTGCTGCTTGCTGCCACACTCACGGCACAACCGGCCATATCGGAGTTTCAGACCCGTTTGTTTCGGCTTCTACTCAACTCCGTAAAACTTGGTGACATTCGCGGCCAACTGTATCAACAAGCCCGAGAACTTACACCTGAGTTACTGCTTGACGCCATATGCTGTATGCGCAAGCAAGGACTTGCGAGCCGCCTTTTGGTTGATCTACTGGTACTGTTGCACATTGATACTCAGTTGAGAGATGACATAGTTCCTATCGTAAGTGAACTTGCATCCGCACTCGGTCTAGAAGAGACCTACTTTGCCAAGCTTACAAAGATTGCCTCATGCATCCTCGGTCTGACAATTAACGAAGACGATACTGATCCCTATGATTACGATGGCAAACTTTGGTATAAGCGAGTCCAAATTTGGCCTGGCGAACCATCGCCTATCGTGCAAGAAAACCTGCGTATACAGATTGAGGCTGCAAGGGTGCGACAGCAACTACATGAAAGGAAATTGGAGCTAGAAAGGGAGCAGCAACGGCAACGAGAAGAGCGGGAATGGGAACGGAAAAAGCTTGAAATGCAAAATGAATGGGATAAGCTGGGTCGAGATTTCAAGCAAACTTTTCGTGAAATAAGACGTGAGCTAAACAAATGCAAATGATGATGCGACGATGATCCCTGCTGAGTTGCTGCTGCCAACCTCCCCTATATCCAACGGCTTTAGCTTCCATGGTGGAGATGAAATTCTGAAAGAATTCGGCTAGAAGCCTCACTCATTTCGAGTATTAATCAAACGCGTTGAGGGAGTTTTTCGTGAAGAATTTTGACCATATTGAACTGGATCCTGAGATCAATCGCTTATTGGCCTGCGGTATTGATGAATGCGGGCAGCCTCACAAAACACCAATATTCAGGCTGTCTTCGATTGCAACAGATGAAAATCGAGTCATTGTTTTCGACAATGACAAACCGATGTTTGTTTTGGAGACAAGCGGAAAGGATGCGGCGCTTCAAAAGCTTGAGGAGTTAAACGCTTTCGTTAGTAGAAATTTCAAGTTTTCACCGTCTTGTTTCAAGCCTTAGACTACGCTTTACAAACCATCATGACCAGCGCTGACTTTTCTACCCACCTTTCCGCCTATCGTCCCGATTTCCCGGAAGGTATCGCCTCGCTTGACGAATGGCAGCGCGACGCCGTTGCCCGGCGTGCCCGCTGGACGCTGGAGCAAACGCCGCTGTCGATTGGTGTAATGGGGCAAATCAAGGCGGGCAAGAGCAGCTTTCTCAACCAGTTGCTGTTCAATGGCCAGCCGCTGCTGCCGGAAGCGGCAACGCCCAAGACCGCCAATCTGACGCGCATCCGCCATGCCGAGGCGCCGTGCTTCACCGCACATTTCTACGCGCCCGAGTCGTGGGCGGCACTAGAGAAACTCGCCGTGAGCGAGGCACAGGATCTCGCCGCCTGCGCGGCACGCGAGCTGGTGCAGCAAGCACGGCGCGATCACGGGGCCGACATCGCTGCGCTGCTCGCCCAGGGCAAGGTCGAGTTGCACGCCGACGACATCGCGGGGCTGCTCGGTCGCATCAACGATTATGTGGGTGCCGAGGGGCGGTTCACGCCGCTGGTGGAAAGCAGCGAACTGGCATTGCCCTTGCCTGAACTGGCCGGTGTCGAGATCGTCGATACGCCAGGCATGAACGACCCGGTGGTAAGCCGCACCGACAAGACCCGTAGCTATATGGCCCAGTGCGATGTAGTGTTTTTCCTTTCGCCATCGGGCCGACTGCTCGACGACAGCGACCAGCAGTTGCTTGCCGCCCAGTTGCCGGCCAAGGGAGTCAAGCGCCTGGTCCTGGTGGCGGCGCAGTTCGATACCGTTCTAGACGACGAACAAGGCGATAAAGAACATGAAAGCTTGGGCAATTGTGAAGACAGCGTGAAGCTGCGCTTGACCAATCACGCACGGCGCAATCTGGAACATCTGGCCGCACAGCGCGAAAAGCATGGGTTTGCCGACATCGCGGCGCTTTTGCGCGGTATCGGGACACCACTGTTTGCCAGTACTTATGCCCAGGCATTTGCAAGCCGGCCACCGGAATGCTGGAGCAACAGCCAGCGTCACATGCACCAGAAGTTTGCCGAGCATGCCGAGGATTATTGGAATGGTGTCGTACCCGATATCAACGACTGGCAACGCATCAGCGGCTTTACCGCGCTGGAGGCTGCGCTTGATCAGGCCCGCGCCGATAAGGAGATGATTCTCGCCACCCAGCGGGCCAAACTGGAGGAAGAACTCGCTCGCGCCTTGGCACACCTGCTGGCGAATCTACGAGATCAGGCCAGCGAACGTATTGCCTTTCTGCAAGCGCACGACATGGCCGACCTGGATGCTCACGCCAGTAAAGCCAACAAGCGCCTACAGGCGATAGCCGACGTGCTGGTTGGCTATGTGCAGGGCCAGACCAATGCCGCTCGTGCCCAGGCCCGGCGCATCCTGAACGATGTGCAGAAAGGCGCTGTCCGCGCGCGCACCCTGGAAGATCGCACGGGCTTTGAGACACGGAAGCGAAGTGTGCAGGTAAGCGACTCAACTTGGTACAAACCCTGGACATGGGGCAGTTCGCACACCGAGTATTACACCGAGACCACCACCTACCGCTATCTGGCGGTATCGGACGCGCTGGAGAACTTGCGCCATTACTTCGAAAAATCTCGTGGCGACCTGCTTGACCTGTTAGACGCGTTGATCGCGCCGGACACCCTCTCCGCCGGCCTGCGCCGTGAGCTACTGGCGGTGCTGGATACGCGCAGCGACGATTTCGATCCGCGTGGTCTGCGCGCACTGATTGAAACCACGCTTGCTCGCCTGCCCTGGCCGAAACTGGATATCGAGGCCCCCGATCCCAGCGAGGCGCTGGCCGGTTTTTCCGGTGAATTGCGCGACCGCAGCGAAATGTCGGCGTTGCGCGAACGGCTGGCCCAGATTGTCGGTGAGTTGCAACAAACCTTGGCCACGAGCCTTGATCAAGCCGTGCAACAGGTCTGCGTCCAACTTGACACGATGGCCGGGCAGTTGCAAGAGGCGCTCACCCAATCGCTCGCCGCCGACCTTGAGCGCCTGCGCGCCGCGCTGGTCGATAAAACCCGGCAGGTAAAACACTTGCAGGCGCTGGTGCATGAAATCGACAACCAGTACTTATCCCAGGAAAACCAATGACCGGCACGAACCACGATGCTCTAAAACAACGCCACCGCACCCTGCGCGAAGGCTATCCGCCCAATCTCAATTTGCGTGTGCATCGTGCCTTGAGCTGGCTCAAACGCGCGGAGATGGCAGACGATGACGACGGGCGCTTCATCTTTTTGTGGATTGCTTTCAACGCTGCCTATGCCTGCGAGATTGATGAGCGTTACGGGTTATCGGAGCAGGCGACGTTCATGAGTTTTCTCGAGAAGCTATGTATTCTCGACACCGGCAAGCGCATCGACAATCTGGTGTGGCAGGAATTTTCCGGGGGGATTCGCGTACTGCTCGATAATCCCTTCGTATTCCAGAGCTTCTGGGATTTTCAGGCCGGCAAGCTCGGCGAGGCGGAATGGCAGTCGCGCTTCGCCAAGGGCAAGAAGGTGGCTCAACAGGCACTGGCCGGAGGTAGGACGCCGGTATTGCTGGGCGTGGTATTCAATCGGCTCTATACACTGCGCAACCAGTTGATTCATGGCGGTGCCACCTGGAACGGCAAAGTCAATCGCAAACAGCTCCATGATTGTGCGCAGCTGCTCGGCAAGTTGGTGCCGGTGATCATTGAGCTGATGCTCGATCACCCCGAGATCGACTGGGGCCCGGCTTGTTATCCTGTGGTGGATGCCGGCTGACATGCCCGTTAAGCCGCGCTCGCTTGGAATCCGGTGTCCGCAGTGCGGTTGGCGGCAAATATGGCAGCCCGCATCCGATGCGCTCACCGCCACTGACCTGCCACCAGTATGCTGCCCCCGTTGCAAGAATGCCGACCTGGATGCGCGGCCAAGTTCCACAACACCTGCGCTGTGGGGGCGTCTCAGGCAGTGGCTGGTGTCATCGTGAATCCCATGCCCAAATCTCATTCCTACGCGCTCGACAATGCGCTGCTGATCCTCGAAATCCTGCGCCGCATTCCGCGCCGGCATTACACCACCAGCACCCACCTGCATGAGCAGGTCACCGCCGCCGGTTACGAGGTGACCCTGCGCACAGTGCAGCGGCATCTGGACGCGATTTGCAGTCGCTTCTCGATCGAATGTGATACACGCGGCAAACCCTTTGGCTACCGCTGGGCGGAGGGGGCCGAAGGATTGAAACTCCCCCTACTCACCCCAAGCGAGGCTCTGTTACTGCAATTGGCGAAAAGTGAGGTGTCGCAACTGCTTCCGGCGCGCACGCTGGTCAGCATGGCCCCGCTGTTCGCCACGGCTAGGCGCGAGCTGGAGGCTGCACCTGCACCTCAGGTGGAGCGACGCTGGTTGACGAAGGTACAGCGTATCCCTGAGAGTCAGCCGCTGCTGGCACCGTTGATTGCCCCTGGCGTATTCGAGGCGGTGAGTGATTCGCTCTATCGCGAATGCAAGCTTTGCATCTGCTACCGCAACGCGCAGGGTAAGAGCAAGACCGCAATCATCTGGCCGCTGGGGCTAGTGCAACAGGGCGTGCGGCTCTATCTTGTCTGCCGTTTCGAGGGCTATGACAACGAGAGAATTCTGGCGCTGCCCCGCATCACACAGGCAGCGGCCAGCGACGAATCATTTCCCTGGCCAACCGGTTTCGATCTGGTGGAATATTGCACCGGAGGTGATTTTGGCTTGAGCCACAGGCGAGAGGTCCGCCTGCGTTTTCGTATCGATAAGGCTTGCGGCCAACATTTGCTCGAGTCGCCTTTGGCTGCAGACCAGACTGCATGCGATCTTGGCGATATGCTGGAAATCACGGCAACCGTAGTGGACACTGAATTACTGTCTCGCTGGCTGCGTGGATGGGGAGAGAAGGTTAGCGGTATTGAGATGATGCATCTGAATAAGTAATGGAAAACTCCAATTGCCGTTGCTGAGTTAAGGATTATTCAGTGGTCACCAGGCAACGCTCGGCAAGCGCCTGTTCGAATACCTAGACGGCTGGATAGCTGGTTCAAGATCAGTTACGGATCGTTCGTACATAAAAAACAGTCGTTTCCGCTACGGCGGCTGTTGGCCGGAGTCGTGAGGTCACGAACGACAGCTTCGTGGCAGCGAAACTCACAGAAGGCCCCCGTGCTTCAGCGGCGGCTTCGGGGAAGTCCGGATGCCCGGTTTGGGTCGATACTTCCAGTTGGCAGGATGGAGAAGCCGCCGTTCGCCCTTGCCTGACGCTCGAACGGCAGGTGACCAACACATTGCTGCCTGACTGTGCCATCAAGCCACCGGCAGCTGAG
>Ga0075012_10007063_pt1 | contig 10096 bp, 7 predicted proteins | sample All_14_2_FD_71474 | JGI IMG/M metagenome (GOLD analysis project Ga0075012, IMG submission 71474) | Freshwater microbial communities in response to fracking from Pennsylvania, USA - Allegheny Zone_MetaG_DW_15 | ecosystem: Environmental > Aquatic > Deep subsurface > Groundwater > Drilled... | reverse complement strand
AGCCGCCCTGGCGTCCGGTCAACGCCTACGACGATGGGCGCAAGGTCTATGTCGAGTTCTCGCCCGGCATCGTTCAGGGGGAGATGCCACCTCTCTTCGTCGTTGGCGCGGACGGCAAGCCTGAGCTCGTCAACTCCCGTGCATACGGCAATGTCCTCATCGTCGACCGCCTGTTTGCCGCAGCCGAGTTGCGGCTGGGTGGCGAGGGCCAGCAGATCGTCCGGATCGCCCGGACGGACGGAAGGCCGCAACGATGACCGATCAGTCGCTGTCGGATTCCACAATCTCGACAACTGCTCAGCCCTTCAGGCTGCGATCGGAAGGGCCTCGCGTCACCCGTCTGTCGCGCACTGTGCTGATTGGCGGAACGGCGCTGGGCCTGATCTTGGTCTGCGGCGCCGTGCTGTGGGCTTTGCAGGGAGACCGGCTGCGTGGCGTCACGCCGCAAGAACTCTACACCACCGACCGGCCTCGCGTGGCCGATGGTCTGGCGGCGCTGCCGCGGGATTACACTGGAGTTCCCCGGGATGTCCCGCCACTCGGGCCGCCCCTACCGGGCGATCTCGGCCGGCCGATCGTGGCAGCTCAGGGCCAGTCCGCCCCATCATCACCCGACACTGAGCAGCAGCGTCGGGCCCAGGAGACGGAAGCGGCCCGCGTCAGTCGCCTGTTCGCGCCGGGCAATCGCCAGATACAGCCTGGTGTCGGAAACATTCCTTCATCGCAGCCATCAACATCGGCAATGCCGTCATCCGCCGATGAAGCTTCGGTACAAAACGGACAGGACCGTAAGCTCGCTTTCATGAATGCGCCCGTTGATCGGAAAACGACCAGTCCCGATCGTCTGGCGCGGCCCGCTTCACCGTTTGTGCTGCAAGCCGGCGCTGTCATTCCGGCGGCCCTCATCACCGGTCTTCGATCCGACTTGCCGGGACAGATCACCGCGCAGGTGACGGAGAACGTCTATGACACGCCGACCGGCGGCGCGTTGCTGATTCCTCAGGGGGCACGGCTGATTGGCGTCTACGACAGCCAGGTTAGCTTCGGACAGTCACGTCTTCTTCTTGTCTGGACGCGCCTGCTTTTGCCGAACGGCTATTCGATCGTGCTCGAACGGCAACCCGGGGCGGATGTCAGCGGTCAGGCCGGTCTGGAAGACGGTGTCGATCATCATTGGGGCTCGCTGTTCCAGGCCGCGCTTCTCTCCACCATCTTGGGGGTCGGCACCGAGCTGGGTTCAGATCAGAACGACAGCGATATTGTCCGTGCCCTGCGCCGGGGTACGGGCGACACGCTGAATCAGGCCGGGCAGCAAGTGGTACGGCGTAACCTCAACATACAGCCCACCCTCACGATCCGCCCTGGTTATCCGGTACGGGTCATCGTGACCCGCGATCTCGTGCTTCAGCCTTACCGGGGATAGGAGAAACGTCATGTCCAAGCTCAAGCTCGGTGCCATTCTAGACGAGAAGCCTGTGAAGCTGACGGTGGATCTACCGGCAGCAATTCACCGGGATCTCATTGTTTATGCGGAGGCGCTTGGCCGTGAAACCGAGCAGACGATCGATCCAGCGAAACTCGTGGCGCCCATGCTGGCTCGGTTCATGTCTGCGGATCGAGCCTTTGCGAGAGCGCGTCGATCCGCAAAGGGCAAGATGGAGATCGCCGGCTCCTAACCTAGGAGCGTGGGGTGGTGCGTGTGCCGGAGTGTTTCCAGGAATCGGGTAAGAGCCGGGTTTCGGTTGTGTTCCTCCCAGCATGCCGTGAAGGTGATATGGCTCGGACCTGATGCGTCACGTATTTCGCGAAACCGGACGCCGGGATAGGCAACGCTCGTCCAGGACTCGCAGTGAACGCTGACATGAAGTCCTGCTTCCACCATTCCTAGAACATTCTCATTACTGGCATCCCATGTCTCGATGTTAGGCCCACCGCCCGGTGCTGCAAGCTTCCGGAGGACCAGGTTCCGCAGATCCGATCCGGGATCCCACTGGCTGAGAAGAATTGTCTCGTCTTTGAGATCGCTCCAGTCGATAGATTCGCTGTTTGAAAGTGGGTGCCTCGAAGATAGCGCTACGACAATGCGCTCCGACCATAGCGACATTGAAAGTCCACCATGTTGCCGCGCGTCTCCCGCAACGATAGCAACGTCGACGTCCCCAGTCCCAAGAGCGGCGACCAGCTGACTGCGAGATCGTTCGGTAACCTGTATGGTAATCTCTGGGAATGCTTTGATGTGCTCCGCTAAGATCGAGCGTACCTTGCTGGTCGATATCGCCGTACCGAACCCTGCTTTCAGCACGCCTGCCTCTCCGCGGTCTGCCAGCTGCGACGCCCTAACCATTTCGTCTATTTCGCCGAAGAGTCGACGGGAAGCCTGCGCCATGCTCGCGCCAGCAGGTGTAAGGCGTACGCCTCCACTTGAGCGCTCGAACAAAGAAACACCAAGTTGCCCTTCGAGGTGGCGGATCCGTCGACTGAGAGCCGATTGCTTGATGTTTAAGGCTGTCGCGGCTTGCCGAAAACTCCCGTGCTCAGCGGCCGCGATTACGCTCCGCAAGGAACTCAGATCGAGGTTCATAATCGGACTGCCTACTGTGATGGAAAGAGTGGCCAGTCCTTCTGATAGTTGATGAAAATTGGCTTGCTGGTTTCCACTGGCATAAATTTACGCAATCTCTCGGACTCAGCATTGCCACGTCAGACGTCTGTGGCATGTCGCGATGTAATGTCGAATACCGCCACGTGAGATGCTAAACGGTTTCTCGTCAATCAGGACAACAGGTCGTCGTCTCGGCCGCATGACGCGTGAACGTCAAGGAGCGGGTCGCGAGAAATTGAAATTGCATGCCGGGCCCGTAGGGCCTGCAACGCCCGCCCGGTCAACCTGTGCGTCCCCGTTCGTGGGCAAGGCTATCGCATGTCGAAGAGGAAGGCGTCGTCCCATCCTGCGCGTTTGAGCTTTGCGCGCAGGGATAAGGTGGTATCTGGCTGAGCGCGTGCGACGTTGAGAGCGAGGCGCTTGAGGATGGCCAGATTGGCGGGACCATTGTCCTTGCGGTTTCGCGCGAGGTATTCGTCCAGCGGCACGTCGAGTGGCCAGTGCAGGGAGTTTTCGATGCCCCAGTGCTGTCGCACGATGCTCAGGGTCTTGGTGTGACTGTAGGCCTGGCTCATCAGGAAGTAGCGCGAGACAGTTTCGTCATTGGCGCGCTTGCTGGTGATGCAGGCAACGGCTTTGAGCCCCGGGAAGTCATGGTTCTGGCCCATTTCGGCGACCTTGGCGACGATGGCAGAGCGTTTCTCGGTCCGGCCATGGTTGAGCTCCGTCGTGGCAATCCGCGTGGCTTCTTTGCGCCTGGCCGCTTCAATCGCGGCCTTGGCATCGGCTAGCCGGGCGGGCTGGTTCTCCTTCACTGTCAGGACATAGCCGCCGCCGCGATCGATGATCGCCTTGGCCATGGCGCGATGGCAGTGCAAGGCGTCCGCTGTCACCACAAAGCCTTTGAGCTGAATCAACTCGATGAGCTGCAGAGCGCCAGCCGCTTCGTTGTTGCCGGGAGCCTGGGTATTCGCCAGCGCCATACGGTTCTGGGCGGCCCACGCCGTCACCATGACCGGTGGCATATGGCTCTTGCCGCGTTCGTACCCCCCGTCGCAGCGCCTTGCCGTCAATCGCTACCACGCCTTTCGGACGTTTGATCCCGGCGGCTTTGGCGAATGCCTTCATGAACTGCTGGAAGGACCGCTCGAACGCCACTGGATCGAGCATCCGGAACACCCGGCTGAACGTGTCGTGGCTGGGCAGCCCGTGTTTCAGCGTCAGGATCGGTTCCAGCAGATACGCCTTGGTCCGCGCAAACAACGCCATGTCCGAGCAACTCGTCGCTCCGCACAATGTCGAAAGCAGCGCGATGGACAACAGCTCCGTCAGATCATGGAGCGCATTCTCCGCTCGAGGGTCCGGCATGTCCGCAAAACAGGCCGCGAAGCTCTTCATCGATGATGGCTCCTTCTGCGACAGGAGCCATCTTTGGAATTTACCTTGGCCGAACAACAACTTACTCAGCTGAACATGCGATTCCCCTAGGAGAGTCACGTGATTGATTGCGCTCGCTTCCGTCAGTCCTTGGGCTGGGGAACGATGCGCAGGTAGGGCTTGGGCGCCTTCCAGCCGTTCGGGAACTTGGCCTTGGCGGCCTCGTCGGAGACGGCCGGGACGATGATAACGTCCTCGCCCTTCTTCCAGTTCACCGGCGTCGCCACCTGGTGCTTGGCCGTGAGCTGGCAGGATTCGAGGAGACGCAGCACCTCGTCGAAGTTGCGGCCGCTGCTCATCGGATAGGTGAGCATCGCCTTGATCTTCTTGTCGGGGCCGATGATGAACACAGAGCGCACGGTGGCGTTGTCGGCGGCGGTGCGGCCCTCCGACGTCGTGCCGGCGCCTTCCGGCAGCATGTCGTAGGCGGTTGCGACCTTGAGCTCGGGATCGCCGATCATCGGGAAGGTCACGGCGTGGCCTTGCGTCTCCTCGATGTCCTTCGCCCACTTGGAGTGGTTGGTCACCGGGTCGACCGAGAGGCCCAGGATCTTGGTGTTGAGCTTGTCGAACTGCGGCTTGAGGCCTGCCATGTAACCGAGCTCGGTCGTGCAGACCGGCGTGAAGTCCTTCGGATGCGAGAACAGGATCGCCCAGCTGTCGCCGATCCACTTGTGGAACTCGATCGGACCCTGGGTCGTATCGGCCTTGAAGTCGGGCGCGGTCGAATTGATGCGCAGCGTCATGGTGCAGTCCTCCGTTTGCGGACCGCACCTCAACCCTTCCGCGCAGCGAGGTCAAGCCTTGGCCGGAATCCAGCTCGCGAGGCCCAATCCACCATCAACTTCTACTGTTGTACCCACGACATAGCGGCCAAATCTTTCCGACAGGATTGCTACGGCGACCTGCGCAATGTCGTCTGGCGTTCCAGCACGGCCGAGCGGGGTCTGGGCGACGAGGGCGTCGAAGTTGCCGGCCAAACCCGCCGCCCGGATGGGAGTTGCGAGGGCGCACTACTTGCCACGGCTTTTGACTATCTCATTTCTGCGTAAGCATCTGAATTCATGACAATTCACCTCAATCAAGACCGAATCATGTTCTCGTTTGAAGCTGCGTTTAGTTATACCGTGTCGCTTCAAGGTTGCCGCCACCCCAAGCGTCAGGTCGTCAATCTCCGGGGCGCAACGTCGCATGTTTAACTGCGTGATTGTATAACGCCGCCGCATTCCCAGATAACCGGCGTGTGAGGATCCTGGCACTCGCTTGGCTGGCACTAATGTTCCGACGGAGCGCTCGTTTCGTCCGGATGCTCTGCATTGTGTCGCTTGCAATGGCCAGTGTCCTCCACGTCGCGAACGATTTTCGCGCGAACAGCCTGGTACAGGTCGAGACGACTGTTTCCAGTGCCGCGGATGACCTTGGCACGGACGGAGCTCCTGTCTCCGAGGCTTGCCACAGCTGCTCAATCGCGCCGTATTTGGATGCGGTATTTCCTGTGACCGTCGTGGCCACCACGGCCGAAGTACCTGAAGGACGTCTTGTTCAGGTGTCGGCCGTCTCCCGGAACATAACAGGACCACCCCCCAAGGGCTGATATCATCGTGTTTCGTTCGTCGAGCCGGCCTCTCCGGCGCGACGTGCCGATGAACGCTTTTCTGGGGTCAGATCATGTCAAACCGCGTAGTGGGAGCGCTGTGCGCAGCGCTGCTAGTCGTCACGCATGCGAACGGAGCCTCGTCGCAGACGAACCCTGCGGCTTCGCAGCGGGCACCAACCGCAGCGCCGCAGCGCACGCCGAACGGGGTGCTCACTCTTCGTCAAGCCTTGCAGCAGGCGGTGAACGCTAGCCCCCGCATCGACATTGCTGATCGCAACATGGGGATGGCCGATGGCCGTCGGAGGCAGGCCGGCGCGATGCCGAACCCGACGATCGGCTTCGAGGTAGACAACTTCGCACCGGGTAACTCCGAGAATGTCGGCGGTGCCGAGACGACGCTGATGCTGAGTCAGCTCATCGAGCTTGGCGGCAAGCGCGACGCGCGCGTGTCGGCGGCGCTCGGCGATGCCGATGCCATGCGATGGGAGAAAGAGGCGACCCGTCTCGAGCTCCTCTCGGAGACGACGCTCGCCTTCGTAGAAGCCCTGTCGGTGCAGCGGCGCATCCAGATCCTGGAGCGTCAGGCAGCGACCCTTGAACGACTGGTGCCGTTGATGCAGCGCCGGGTCGATGCGGGTGCCTCCTCGCCGTCGGAAGTGACCCGAACTCAGACCGCAGTCGGTGTGACGCGTCTCGAAATCGTGCGCACTCGCCTGGCCCTTGCCGTGGCCCGGAGGGATCTCACCGGCTTGATGGGACGCGATCTCCCCGACTTCACATCCGTCTCCGGCGATTTTACCCGCCTGGTCCATCCGGCACCCCTCGAAGCCTTGATCAAGGCGATCGACGACAATCCGCAGCTCATGCGATGGACGGCCATACGGGCTCAACGTGACGGAGAACTGCTGGTCGCACGCCTGAAACCCATTCCCGATGTCACGGCCAGCGTCGGATGGCGGTACTACTCCGACACGCAGCAGAGTGCCGTCCGACTGGGCGTCTCGATGCCGTTTCCGGTGCTGGATAGAAACCGCGGCGGTATCCAGGAAGCGCAGGAAAATTCGCGCAAGGCTCACTCCGAGCGCGCCTCGAACCGGCTTGCCCTAATCACCATCGTGGCGAAAGCACACGACACGGCGAACAACCAGCTCATCCAGCTCGACCTCATCCGCAAGACGATCCTGCCGGCGGCACGTCGGACTTACGCCACTATCGAAGAGGGGTACGGACAGGGCCGCTTCACGGTTCTGGAAATCCTGGACGCTTATCAGACGGTCGCCGATGCCGAACTGAAGGAGCACGAGGCGCTGACGAGCTTCCATTCCGCCGTTGCCACCATCGAGGGCCTCACCGCAAGCCCGATCAATGTCACGAGGGCAAGACAATGAAGTTCCTTAAGAAAGCAGTCGGCTACCTGGTGGTGGCGCTGGTCTGCGCCGGCATTCTGGCTGCGGCCGGCTATTACGTTTTCGACTCGCGATTCGCCAATCAGTCCAAGGCGGCCGCAGGCAAGGGTGAAGCTGCGGAGAAGGAGGGCGAAGGCCACGACGAGGGGGTCAAGCTCACGGATGCGCAGCTGGCCAGCGCAGGCATCGAGCTGCTGACCGCGGGACCGCGGGAACTTCGCGACATTCTGCAGCTCAACGGCTCCGTGCAACCCAACCAGGAGACGCTGGTCAAGGTGACGCCACGGTTCCCGGGGGTCATCCGCAGCATGCGCAAGCGGCTGGGCGACACCGTGAAGAAGGACGACGTACTGGCGACGGTCGAGAGCAACCAGAGCCTGACGGTCTACGAGCTCAAGGCGCCGATCGACGGCACGGTGATCGACCGCGACGGGACGCTCGGCGAGTTCGCGTCGGAAGCGCGACCGCTCTTCACGATCGCCAACCTGTCGACGATGTGGGTGGACTTTGCCGTGTTCCGTAAGGACTTCACAAGGGTCCGCCTCGGCGACGCCGTCTCGATCGATGTAGGTGACGGTGGCGTGCCGATCGAAGCGAAGATCGACTATCTGTCGCCGATCGGCGCCAGCGACACCCAGTCGGCTATAGCGCGGGCGATTGTGAAGAACACTGACGGGCGGCTGCGGCCCGGTCTGTTCGTGGATGGGAAGGTCGTGCTGTCGGCGCGTCCAGTCGATGTCGCGGTTAACACCGCCGCTCTGCAGACGCTGGAGGGCAAGACCGTGGTGTTCGTGCGAAGCGGCGACACCTTCTCGGCGCGGGAAGTGGAGCTGGGCAACCGAGACGCCGACTGGGCGGAAGTCACGTTCGGCCTGGTCGCGGGCGACGTCTATGCGGCGAAGAACAGCTTCGTGGTCAAGGCGGAGATCGGCAAGGCCGGCGCGAGCCACGCGCACTAGGGCGAGAGGATTCCTGCGTCATGATCAACAAGATTCTCGCTTTCTCCATCCAGAACCGCTGGTTCGTCATCATGGCGGCCATCGCGATGGGCGCACTGGGCGCGTGGAACTTCACGCGACTGCCGATCGATGCCGTGCCGGACATCACGAATGTCCAGGTGCAGGTGAACACGGTGGCGCCCGGCTACTCGCCGCTGGAGGTCGAGCAGCGCATCACCTTCCCACTGGAAACGGCGATGGGCGGCCTGCCGAAGCTCGAATACACGCGCTCGCTGTCGCGCTACGGCCTCAGCCAGGTGACAGTGGTATTCAAGGACGGCACGGACATCTACTTCGCCCGCCAGCTCGTTAACGAACGCATCCAGCAGGCCAAGGAACAGCTGCCGCCGGGTACCGAGACGGCGATGGGCCCGGTCTCGACGGGTCTGGGCGAGATCTACATGTATGCGGTTGAGGCCAAACCGGGCGCTAAGAAGCCCGACGGCGAGCCTTACTCGGCGACCGACCTGCGGACGATCCAGGACTGGATCATCAAGCCGCAGCTCAGGACGGTGCCGGGCATCGTCGAGGTCAACACGATCGGCGGATACGAGCGGCAGTTCCATGTGCTGCCCGATCCGGCGAAGCTGATGGCCTACCGCCTTTCGTTCCGCGACGTCATGCAGGCGCTGGCGACGCACAATGCGAATGTCGGCGCGGGCTACATCGAGCGCAACGGCGAGCAGTACCTGGTGCGCACACCGGGCCAGGTGAACACCTTGCCGGAGATCCGCGACATCGTCGTCGGTACACGCGGCGGCGTGCCGATCCGGGTCTCGGACGTGGCGGAGGTCAAGGAAGGGACGGACCTGCGTACGGGCGCGGCGACGCTCGACGGCAAGGAAACTGTGATTGGCACGACGATGCTGCTGATCGGCGAGAACAGCCGGACGGCGGCGCAACGCGTGGGAGCCAAGCTGGATGCCATCGCGCGCTCGCTGCCCGACGGCGTCGTAGCAAGGGTACTCTACGACCGCACCAAGCTGGTCGAGGCGACGGTGTGGACGGTCGAGAAGAACCTTCTCGAAGGTGCGCTGCTGGTCGTCGTGGTGCTGTTCCTGATCCTGGGCAACTTCCGGGCGGCGTTCGTCACGGCCTGCGTCATTCCGCTGTCCATGCTCTTCACCATCACAGGCATGGTCGAGAACCACATCAGCGCCAACCTGATGAGCCTTGGCGCCATCGACTTCGGCATCATCGTCGATGGCGCGGTGATCGTGGTCGAGAACTGCTTGCGCCTGCTGGCCGAGGAACAACACAAACGTGGCCGTCTGCTGACCCGACAAGAGCGTTTCGAGACGATCCTTGCCGGCGCGCAGGAGGTGATCAAGCCCAGCCTGTTCGGAACCGTGATCATCGGCGTGGTCTACCTGCCGATCCTCACGCTGACCGGCGTGGAAGGGAAGATGTTCACGCCGATGGCCCTGACCGTGCTCATGGCGCTGACGGGGGCGGCGATCCTCTCGATGACGCTGGTTCCGGCCGCGGTCGCGCTGCTGGTTACCGGCAAGGTCTCCGAGAAGGAGAACTTCTTCATGCGCGGCGCGCTGCGCCTCTATGCACCGGCGCTGGATGCGGCGATCCGGCTTCGCTACGTGGTGATCGGGCTGGCCTTCGTACTGGTCGGAGTGGCGGGAGTAGCGGCGTCGCGGATGGGCGGCGAGTTCATCCCGTCGCTCGACGAAGGGGACATCGCCATGCATGCGATGCGCATCCCCGGCACCAGCCTCAGCCAGTCCGTCCAGATGCAGGAGGCACTGGAGAAGGCGGTCCTGGAGTTCCCCGAGGTCAAGGAGATCGCGGCGAAGATCGGCACGGCCGAGGTCGCGACCGATCCGATGCCGCCGAACGTGGCCGACAACTTCATCCTGCTGAAGCCGCGCTCGGAATGGCCGGATCCGAACCGATCCAAGGCCGACCTAGTGGCTGCGATCGAGAAGCGCGTCGAGCAAATCCCCGGCAACAATTACGAGTTCACGCAGCCCATCCAGATGCGCTTCAACGAACTCATCTCGGGTGTGCGCAGCGACCTCGGCATCAAGATCTTCGGCGACGA
>Ga0075012_10007062_pt1 | contig 10097 bp, 7 predicted proteins | sample All_14_2_FD_71474 | JGI IMG/M metagenome (GOLD analysis project Ga0075012, IMG submission 71474) | Freshwater microbial communities in response to fracking from Pennsylvania, USA - Allegheny Zone_MetaG_DW_15 | ecosystem: Environmental > Aquatic > Deep subsurface > Groundwater > Drilled... | reverse complement strand
CACATAATAGGCCTTTCTTTGCGCGGGCACGAGTTCCGCCAGGGTCAAAATCCCGCTCGCCGCGATGGCTCCAGCGCTGGAGTCCTTGTGTTTGTTGGTCGGGGCCTTGAAGTCCGCCCAGGGGACCTGATCCTCGGGGAGGTTGTCCAGGAAATAGCGGGCGGCCAGTTCGGCGGAGGCCAGGAAATCGCTGCGTCCGGTGTAGCGGGCTGCCAGGGTCATGCCGTGGACAAGCCAGGCGCAGCCGCGGCTCCAAGCTGTATCATCGGCATAGCCCTGGCCGCGGTGACTGCGGATAAAGCCCCCGTTGTCCGCATCAAACTCGACAATATGGCGGGAAGAACCGTCGGGGTAGATGAAATGCTTCAATACGGTTTCGGTGTGCGCGACAGCGATATGACGGAAGCGGGGATCTTTGAGTTCCTCGCTGGCCCAGTAGAGCAGGGGCAGATTCATCAGGCAGTCGATGATGGCCCACTTGGTATGCTCGAATCTGTCCCCCCACGAGTTCCAGGCCCGGACATAGCGCCCTGCCAAGTTGAAGCGGCTACCCAGAACACTTGCCGCCATCATACCCCTGCGCAAGGAGTCTTTGCTGCCGTCCACCTTGTAGCCAGCCACCGCGGACAGATGCCACATGAAGCCCACATCGTGGTGCAGTCCGAAATGATCCAGCAAAGCACCGTCGAGGAGAACTTCGGATTCTCTGGCCCACTCGGCGAACCGCTTGTCCTGGGTCTGGCCGTGGGCCAGCCAGAGCAGGCCGGGCCAGAAGCCATTCGTCCACCAAGCTATATCGCGATCGGTTAAATCGTCAAATTGACCATCGATGGTGCGATAGGGGATGCGCCCCTTTATACGGCAGGCTGTTTTTGTGACTTTATCCAACGATTGTTTCAGGGTTTTTTGTGAATCGAACATGCAAGTCTCCTTATGGGTATTCAGTAGCTATGATTATAGTGGGTATCAGTCATGTCAAACTAAACTGATGACAGTTGTGGGGTCATGCGACCAGCCAGTTACAAGGCCGGGGTGAGGTCACTTGAATACGCATCCCCAATTTACCAAACGGCACCCTGGTCCTTGGACGGGGATTCACCACGAAACATTTACAACCCGGCTTGAAGCATTGGCGCGGGAGCGTGCTTTAAAATCCGGCCAGGGGCGGGCTTGGCTGCATCGGGAAATACTTCCCAAGAAATAGGGTTGCCAGAGGGGCTTCGTTTGGGTCTTATCTCCACTCCATCTGATCCGGAGTAGCTTCCGCCTCAGGCGGATAGAGCGATCCCTTCATGTTCTGGGTCTACGTTCTCCGCAATCCTGAAGGCCGTATTTACATCGGCCAAACAGACGACTTGGACAAGCGTCTTTCCGAGCACAATGATCCCTTGAATACGCGTTCCAAATTTACCAAACGCTATCCTGGCCCATGGTTTGTGATTTACCACGAAACATTTACCGCCCGGCTGGAAGCATTGGCGCGGGAGCGTGCTTTAAAATCCGGCCAGGGGCGGGCTTGGCTGCGCCGGGAAATACTTCCCAAGAAATAGGGTTGCCAGAGGGGCTTCGTTTTGGTCTTATCTCCACTCCATCTGATCCGGAGTAGCTCAGTGGTAGAGCGATCGGCTGTTAACCGATTGGTCGTAGGTTCGAGCCCTACCTCCGGAGCCATTTATAACCCTATTGATTTCCAACGGGTTACAAATTCCCAAGTAGGTCGAAGGCCCGAAAAGCGGCCCATTGATACCGGAACTGACACCACTGGGGAATTCTTCCCCACCGCTCTGTCAGTCCTCGCGGTAAATCAGATGGTGCTCGCTCACGGTCCTGTTCGTCGTCCGGATAAGCTCACAACCGGAGTGACGAATTGTGAAAGACCCTTACCGTTTGGTCAGACGGACCAATATCTACTATGCGCATGAGCGTTTGACGGGAAAACGCATCAGCTTGGAAACTTCCCAGCTTGAGGAAGCACGGAGGCTTTTGGCCGCCAAAAACCAAGCCTCTGTGCAGCCGCAATTGAATACGGCCATGGCCCGGGTCTACCTTTCTGCCACTGACCCCAAACTGGCCCAGCGGACTTGGCAGGAGGCCATGGATGCCTTTTCAATCAGAGGCAAAGCCTCCAGCCAGGAGCGTTCCAGGCGCGCCTACCAGAGCCGTCATTTCCGGTCCTTATCGTCCCGTCGGATCATGGAAACCACGGCTGATCACCTCATCAGCATCCTTGAAGCCAGTGGAGCGGGAACACACAACTATCTCAAACGTCTTCACAATCTGGCCCTCAAACGGGGCTGGCTGCTCAATCCCATCCTGGCGCCTGCTGATTGGCCGGAAAAGACTTCCCAACCTCGCCGGTCGATTACCGAACTGGAGCACCAGCGTATCCTTGAAGCGGAGAAAAACCCGGAGCAACGGCTTTACTACTCGCTGCTCTGGGAGGTCGGTGCCGCCCAATCGGATGCAGCGAACCTCCGCCGGGAAGACATTGACGAAGACAACCAAATACTCGTCTACTTCCGCCAGAAAACCGGGGAAAAATGTCAGCTTTCCATCGGCCAAGGGTTACGGGATATTCTCGATCAACTGCCCCCGAGTGGCTCTCTTTTCCCCCGCCTTCGGGAGATTGAACCCAAATACCGGTCCTGCGAATTCCAGCGCCGTTGCAAGCTTCTGGGCATCTCGGGGGTGTCTTTACACAGCTACCGCTATTCCTGGGCGGAACGTGCCTGTGTGGCGGGTTATCCAGAACGCTTTGCCCAAGCGGCCTTGGGTCATAAATCGCGGGCGGTTCACCGGGCCTATGCGCGGAAGGCGGATGTAATTTGTCCATCCTTGGAAGCTTTTGAAAAGCGCTCCCTGACTGCCCTTCCTGCCCCCCAAAATAATGGAATCATCTGGGCGGCCTAAAGCCTTAAAACATTTTGCAGGAACTGCCCCAAACGATCCAGTGCCACACAGCCAGGAGAACAGCCATCTTAACAATCGACAATATCTCCAATGGGCGAACCTGTCTCTGCTGGAATCCTACTCAATAGTGGGTAACGTTTCACTAAACCAAGAAACGAGTAGATAAAAGCCAGCCTACATCGTTGCCAATCTGGTTCTCTATTGGCAACGCCGGTATGAACGCTTTCATTTCTAAGAATGGACAATTCGCTTGTTGCAGCTACAAGTTTTCGCGTGCCCGGAATACCTTTCAAAAGTCGACGAACCCGGCCAGAAATACGGGCTGCTTGGTTTGGGCTGTATGAGTCAGTGAGAAGCGTCTCAAATGCAATGGCAAGATTGACAATTCCGTCCTCACTCTTACTGGAACTTCGGAACGAAAGCCGAAAATAGTCCAACGCCATAAAAGTTTTCCGATAAACACGTGCAGAGGGAGTTCGGATCGGGGCACCTATACAGAAGGTCATGTAATTTTTCTCCAATATTTGGAGGGAATCAGAAAGCCGCGCAAACAGCTTGGGGCGTCGACGCCACTCAACCGGATTCAATTCAACATTCAATTCGGAAATTTCACTTAGTTCTGCCGAGCGTAGATTCATCGGCACCCGACGTGCATTAAATCTTCTGGCTCTGTTAGGAGCGGATTCAAAGACAACATAATGCTTGATGTCCAGTGTTTCGAAATTATTCATTGTCGAGGTGCTATAAAGGCGGTCTGTATCATCCACTTTCTGCAAGCTGTGGAGCATGGTTATCAACGTAGTGGAAAGCTTCAACTTGATTGTAAGCAAAAATTGGTTTTCATAGTATTCTCCTGTAAATGTTCGACACTTAACGAGGAGTAATGGATTGCTAATCAGCCATTTTAAAACACCACCACGCAAATAATGTTCAATGGATGGATGTGGCAAGGCCTTGCTCATCTTCAAAGTCTTCGTAGCATTTTCAAGAAACTCAACAAGCCGCTCCTTGGTATTGGTTTGTGGTGTTATCGCAATACCTGCTCTGGCATCGATGAAGCTAAGCCTGCGTCCGGTAAGAAATCCCAATAAACCCTGTCCCTTTACGCCAAAAGAATGTAGGGGATATAGCACAAAGCCGGGACAGTGAAGGCCGAAGTGATGGATGCCGTCAAAAACATCTCCAATCGGGTCGTCGATGGTTTTATCTATAAGTGCGTTAAAAAGCAGATTTTCAATCACTGATGGTCCGATTAAAACGCCTTCAGACCACAGCGTGCGAAGAATTGTGTTCCGAACCTTTATGAAATGGTGATCAAAACCACTGAGTTCTGGCGCGGGCCGCTCAACCAAGTCAACTGCCAAGTCTTCAATAGATGAATAAGAGTAAATATGATTGCGTTTTTGTATTAGAAATTGCTTAGATTTCTCGAGCTGCGGACCAGTTAACCGAGAGACAAGAGCCAGAACTTTAGGATTGGCTTTAGACATAATTCACCATCATTCTGCCCGTCAATATTGGTGGTGAACATCCCCAATTTTTTTGGCGTATGAAGAGCGAGGTCGTCTCAAATGTCCGTCATACCTCTCCACCATCTCTCTTTCTGCTCTAGCCCAGCGGCAATGAGCGTTCCCAAATAATCCAACACCCGTCTGACGCGCCTCTCCTCGGTCTCGGGCGCGGCGGGCGGGTGTTCTGAAATTCTTCTCCCGGTGGCCGCAAGTGCCATGACGCCCCGCTGGGGCGGCATGACACTTGCTGGGGTGGAACTAGACTTTGAAGCCAAGTGGTTTATGCAGTAAGTCCGATAAATGGGAATCGGGCCGTGTTTAACCAATTTGGCGGGCAAGAACGGCAATTTATACTTTGATAGTCATTTTCTTGGATTCAATCCATGGAAGAGGCTCTTCAGGTCCGGCCCCATTGGGGAATTCACAAGTCGCGCCGCCGTGACAAACAATATTCGTAGAACGAGGATCTAGGTAATACGCCGTCCAATAAGCACGGGAACTCACAATACTGCGGTTATCGTCGTTGTACAAATATTTTCGCCCATATATACGCCAGACAATAGACAATTGCTTCTCTTTCAGCCACTTCAACAACAGCTCGAAGCGAACCAAGCATGATCCTTCGAAGTCCTTTCCCATATGGCACATAACTGCGCCCTCCTCACTTGGACAGCCAAAATCGAAATCGCTATTGAGCCAACGAAGCTGTCCTATTTCAGCGAGGAATGGAGAAGGAATGGATCCAGAAGCTTTATGCCGGCTATTCTCTCTGTTATCACATTGGCACGTTGTGCAATATCCATCTGCTGTCCAATTTTCGATTTCCCAGAAATTTTTCAGTAGGCATCGTTCTCTTAACATTGTCTGACCGGAAGGATATGTCCTCAATTCAACAAAAGGTCTGGAAAATGAGGGCTCATCAAGCCAAAAATGCGATTTCATTCTATCCACAAAAGGATGACTGAAATGGGTGGCAAGCTTCTTTGTATCCTTGACCGGAGTGAGGTAGGATCGGAAAGCCCACTCTTCCGACATGTAACTATCGTGGTCGCAATGCTTCCAGACAGGAAGTGGCTCTTTCCATCCCAAGAAGCCAGACAGAGTGATCCAATCTTGCCCCTCCCTTTGCACGCGCAATAAGCGAATCGGATCGGAACAGTTCCTTTCAGAAACAACTCTCCGCTGTCCGTCCAAGCCCAGGTGGCTGGAAAATATATTCACTCCTGCCTTCCACCATGGAGCTCCAGAAGGCCTGAATTGCCAACTTCTATCCGTAGGCTCTGCTGGTGGCTCAATGATAAAAGGATCCTCAAGATGACGGAGTCTCAATTGCCGGGCGGATGAAAAAGGAATAGATGTATCTTCGTAATCCGAAAAATGAAAATGATCGCAGAGATGGCCAAGCAATTCGTACAGGGCAATCCATTGATACTTCTTGCTGAGCCTTTCTACTGCGGATTCGCCACGGAGATAATGGTTATTCGGAAAATGGTCCACAGCGGCTGGATTCCAACCAATAGCAAATACCCGCTGAGCTATGAATCGTTTGGCAATCTGCTGGTCAAATAAATTACGTTTTCCTGGGGGTGGCTGCCTCAAGCGCTTGGATTGAAACTGATGGACTGCACCTTCCATCACATATCTTCCCCAGTCACCATAACCAATTCCCGGGCCAGGCTCAATTGATCGGAATAGGGAACCAGCCTTCGCACTGGACTTTCTCTTTTGATTAAACTGTCGCTCTGTCCAAATTTGAGGCCATTTTGATCGGTAAGGAGGTAGAAATGATTTCGAGGGTATTTGCTTCGGTAATACACCTTTACTCAACGCCTGCTGGCAAATTTCAGACGCATAGTGCCTGATCAGAACATTAGGTTCAACCGCGGCACTGCTAAAAATATGGCCGTAAGTGATTACGGCAAGAGCACGCAAGCCTTCATCCCCATTTGGGGCTTGCTGAGCAGAACCGGCAGCAGCAAGAAGGATCTTTTCCTTTACGTAAGAATCATCAACCGAAAGAAAACGGTCCACAAGGCGGGCTGCCACCAAAGGTCTTGCAAATATAAGGCGGCCTAATGCCAAGGAAACTTGCTGCCGTGATGTTGGAACGGTTGTTGTGAGACACCAGGCCAAAGCTGTGCCAAGAAGAAACAGTTGATCATCCGGTAGCTGCTCCAAGGCACCACGTTCAGCCCAGTTAAGCAGTTCGGCGAGGGACGAATGACTATTCAACTCTGTCAGTGATTGATTCACCCACAAGGTCCATTCCTGATCCCTCTTTGCCATGGGCAAGCGGGTCAAACCCGCATGCAGTGCATCCGCGTTCCATGGATGTTCGAGGTTTGGTGCCAAAGATAAAAGAAAATCGAATTCGTCACGAATCCAACCATCAACAACACCCTGCCGGAATAGCTTCTTCGTTCTCTCGGTAATGTTTTCTTTCCGTCGCCATGGGAAAGTATTAACCAAAGTCTCACAGATATCCCATTCCAAGCTCTCTGACGAGAATTGGTCGGAAAGCTCACCGCCAAATTCTTCCGCATAGCGGATTGTCAACATGGAAAAGACGCCACTATTTTGTGTTCTCCAAGACTGGTCCGCAAGCTGCTTCAAAAGTGCTTTGGATGGTCGCCTGTTTCGTGGCATCAAACTCATGCTCAAAAAATAGTCCCATACTCTTTCATAGGTAAAGCGGACGTCATGGGTTGTTCCCAAGATATCGTCCTCCCTTGGAATTTCCGCTAGAATGCCTTCTGCCAGCAAGGCTCGGTAGAGCGATTTTGAAGGCTCCGATGGAGGATGGTGCTTTTCACAAATAGATTGAGCAAGCCTCTCAGGAATGCGGAGGTTCTGTTGTTCTCCGATGGTTTGGGCGAATTCTCTTAAAGCATCCCAAATACGACGTTTTTCGCAATCGATCCGCTGGCCGATAAAATCCGCCTTACGCCTGGAATATTGCTTCAAAATGACGGCCAAGCTCATTGACCCCGTGTCTGGCTTCTTGCCCGCATAGGCTTCGCAATAGGTTTTAAGGAAAAGGGGATTACGAAATTCCATCGTTAACGGTGGAATGCCTACGCCCTTGACATCATATGCTTTGAAAAATTTAGGCAAGGCCTCGAAAACCTTGACCCCCAGTCCAAGGTGTTCCGCGCGACACCACCCCCCTGCCTTGTTGTTACTGATATGCTCAGGAATGGTTTGGCGTAGATAGTCGCTCCGGCAACTAACTAAAAGTCGAACATTCTTGAACGGCAGTAGTTCGGAAGCGAAATTTTCCAGGTTTTGACGCCACATGTCTCTGCTGGGAGTTTCGTTCAAGGCATCGATACAAATGAGGGCCGGCAAACCAGTGGTGAACCCGATAGCTGAAAAAAGATCCAAAAATTCACGAAGATTTTTCCCGGGAAAGTCCCACATTTTTAAAAGCTGGTTCCAAGGTGGTTCTGCGTTTGTAAAGATGCCCCCTTCAACAAAAAGAACGGCCCCATCACAGCTGGCGTATTTTCGGCAAATCTCTGCCAGCACCTGGGTTTTCCCGGTTCCAGGCTTTCCTTCCAAGAGAAGAAATTGCTTGTCCGCCTGTGAATGACGCCTTGCAAATCCGGACATATCGCGAAGAGTGCCAGCCCATCGATCTCCCCCGTAATAAGCGTCCTCAATCGGACTGCGAGACTGATAAGTGTATTCACCCGCATTTTTCTTAGGGGGTATGGCTTTATGTATTTCATTAAGAAAAGAGATTACTGCATCGAATGCATTGTCTAAAATCTTTTCGAGATCCTCAAAGGAAGAGGGCAGAGCAAAGCCGTCCTGAAAAAATGGCAATACCTGCTGCCAAGATTGCTCTGCTGCTTCGTATTGTTGAATGGCCATAGTTGGCCAGTCTTTTCCTGGCCCTCGCATGCTGCGTTGCTTGGTGTGAATCTTTTCTCTGAAAAACTCTAGATATTGTTGTTTAAATCGCTCAGTTCTCAAAAATGTATGGAGAATGTCCTCAGCATCAGTTGGAGTGTGGAGATCTGGTTGGTAACGATCTCCAAGATTACGGATTGTGGCCAAAGTCTTTTCTCGGCATCGGCTCACATCAAAATCCGGATATTCAAAGTAGTGCAGCAACAAGCCGCGGTTTTCATTTTGAAGAAGTAGGTCTCGAATACTCGTCTCAGACCACAATAGAAATTCAATTTTATGAGGGAAGCCAAGGGCTTTGGCATGTGTTTGCCATTCTACCTGGAGATTAGAGTATCTTTTGTGTTGTGTGGGCGTCAGATTTTTTGGAAGAGAGATGACGATTTTTCTTAAGGCGCGGTCTGCTGCGTTATGTTGTAATGCGGTTTGTATTGAGTTATTCAAATCGCGCCACTGTGTTGAGTCCATTTTGGACACAAAATATTTGGATTGAAGGCCAATTAGAACACGGCTGCTTTTGTCAATGATGGTTGCCTCAAGGCCTTCGTCGCCGCCCGCACCTTCCCTTCGCACAAAAATGCCGTCTCTTCGATATTCGCGACAAAACAAATGGCTGGTGAGTTCTTCAAATGCACCCCGCCGGTCTCCCCCGTGGGGATATATGGCTTTGCAATTAACAGAACGCCTGGACATGTTGAAGAAATCTTATCGGGCCTTGTGATTCAGTCAAAGCCCGAGTGGATCAAATACATGAGAAATCTAATCAAAGTTATATGTTGATATGGCTCGGGAAAGGCGAGAGGTCGTGTACCGCGAGCTGCATCCGGCCTTTGACAGGACGATACTCTTCCTAAGTTGGCATTATTGAATTGAGTTACGGTTGTCTATTGTGATTCCGCAGGAAATACCCGAATATGTTTTCGACAAAAATACAATGAACAATTACTCCAACATTCTAGAATCAGGAAAACGTGTCTGGTGTGAACATGGAATGAATTGCCGATCTCCAAACGGATCAGTGATACATGTTCCGCCGAAGACAGGCGGCATTGTAGACCATTTGAATTCAGCTGGCTCCTTTGGAACCGGATCAACTTTATATAATATTGTTTGGGGCTCTGGAGACAGGACGTGCAACTATTTCTCAGAGCTACTTTGCATCCACCCATTTAAAACTCTGGATAATTTTCTTGATGCAATACAGAGTGCCTCAAGAGCACATATTAATTTGGGTCCCAAGGGCGGATTTCGCCAATTTGAGTTAGCAATGCTAACCGACTCGGGAGAATTGGTCGTTTTGCTTTTTGACAAAGGCAAACACTTCTTTTACAGGGATATCATAAAGCCACGGCTAGACATTTTTGGCATTGCTCTCACAGAATCATGGCTTGAAGCTGAACGATAGGAGCCTGAAGCAAGTGCTGCAAGCCATGCAAATTATATTTCTACTTTAGACTAGCTAGTTGCACTTAGCGTTGAAATGCCTGCTCCTGCCCTCGCGGCGATGACGGGGGCAGAAGGAGCGAACGCGATTCTGTACCCGCCATGGACGCTCATGAACCCTGCGAAGGCCCACCTGGGCACGGGATGACGGCGGGGGAAACGGGGGCTGTCATCCCGTGTTGGGGTGGGCCGAGCCTGCGAATAGCCAAGGAGGGCAATTTCCCCCATGGCACGGTAGAACCTTCCTTCCGGGGCACCATCCCACGACAACCCGACAAGCCCAAACCCGAACGTTTCCAGAAGGACACAAGGCATCAGGAT
>Ga0075012_10007060_pt1 | contig 10099 bp, 9 predicted proteins | sample All_14_2_FD_71474 | JGI IMG/M metagenome (GOLD analysis project Ga0075012, IMG submission 71474) | Freshwater microbial communities in response to fracking from Pennsylvania, USA - Allegheny Zone_MetaG_DW_15 | ecosystem: Environmental > Aquatic > Deep subsurface > Groundwater > Drilled... | reverse complement strand
GTTTCCAATTTTGATCCCATCAAATTCGATGCCCTACAGTCTTACATGAAACACAAACTGATCACCAATCAAATCGAATGCTCACCCGTCTGTTTCGAACATTTCAATAACGGCAATATGGATTATCTTCAGAAAATGAATGTCCGGCCGATGATCTGGTCGCCCCTGGCCGGGGGACGGTTGTTTACATCCAACGAAGAAAAGAACATGAAAGCCCGAAAGAAAATCGATGAAATAGCGCGCCGTCACGGTGTTGAGAGTGAATCCATTGTCTTTGCCTGGCTGCTCTATCACCCCGTCAAAGCGATACCGATTTCGGGCAGCGGAAAAATCAGACGACTTCAACATGCCTTGGCAGGACTAACCATTGCCTTGACTCATGAAGAATGGTATGAAATATATACGGCCAGCGGCCAACAACGATTGCGTTAGAAAAGAGAGAATCTATGCGTTTAAACGATGATAACATGAAAAAGATGATGCTATTGATTGCTTTTGGGGCATTGATGCTGTTTGTAAGCCTTAACTTAATGAACCTGCTGGGACATGTATTGAGTTTTCTTTCCATCCTGACCCCATTTATGGTCGGATTTGCGATTGCCTTCGTATTCAACGGACCGATGGTGTGGATTGAAAGATTTCTCTTCGAGAAACCGGGATGGCTAAAAAAGATCCCGATCAAAATGCATCGGCCCATCAGCTATATCTTGACACTGACCGGATTTACCGTGCTTTTTACCATGATCCTCACCTACATCATTCCGCAGTTATACGAAACAATCCGGGTGATCGTGGTCGAACTTCAAAAACCGGAACACTGGAACAATCTGATCGCCTGGATCGAAGGGATCATTGGTGAAAATGAAATGATCGAAGAATGGATCTTCGGTCTGAATATCAACTGGGCGGACATAGAAACGACAATCGTGGCATTTTTTGAGCAGAGCTGGTTGGATTGGTTACAAAATACCTTCTCCTTTGCCTCTTCACTGCTCAACGGTCTGACCACCGTCATCATCGGTTTCTTCTTTTCAGTCTATGCCTTGCTACAGAAAGAGTATGTCATTCGCGGTTTTATCAAAGTTGTAAATGCGTTTTTCAAAAAGGACACCGCTGATAAAATCTTTCATGTCGGCACTATTTCCAACCGGATATTCGCAAATTTTCTCTATGGACAGGGAGTAGAGGCTGTCATTTTGGGAGCCATCTTCTTTGTGGTATTGGGTTTACTGAACTATCCGTATGTCCTGTTGATCAGCGTGCTGATCGGTGTGACCGCCTTGGTTCCGATGGTCGGTGCTTTTATCGGAATGTTCTTCGGCTTTCTGCTCATTTTGATGGTTGATCCGATCAAGGCCTTATGGTTCATCCTAATCTTCAATGTCATCGGACAGATCGAAAACAATTTCATCTATCCTCAAGTCGCCGGCAAAGCTTCCGGACTTCCATCGATATGGATCTTATTAGCCATCACGATGGGTGGTACTTTGTTTGGAGTTTTGGGCATTCTGCTGTTTATCCCGCTGGCATCCGTCGTTTACGCATTGTTTAAAGAATATGTGAACTACCGATTAAAACTGAAAGAAAACTAAAAGACGGGAACTCCCGTCTTTACTGTATATAAGCATCATTTCCCTGGGTGTCCCAACAGACGATGGCCGGAAAGTTCTCTACTTCCAGTTTGTAAATCGCCTCCGGACCCAATTCTTCATAAGCAACGATTTCACTGCTCTTCACACATTTGCCAAGCATTGCCCCGGCACCGCCAATCGCCACCAGGTAAACCGCCTGGTTTTTTAGCAGGGACTGCTTCACAGTGTCATTGCGATATCCTTTGGCAATGATCATCTTCAGACCTAAGTCGAGCAGCGTCGGTGTGTAAGCATCCATCCGAGATGCCGTCGTCGGACCGGCACTGCCAAAATTCTGACCGGGAGGCGTCGGTGATGGACCGACATAGTACAAAATCTGATTGTTGATATCAAAGGGCAATGAACCTTTGGTATTCAAATCATCGATCATGCGCTTATGAGCGGCATCCCGCGCCGTATAAACGGTTCCGGAGATAAAAACCAAATCACCGGCTTGCAACTCATTGATTTGACTCTGATTTAGAGGTGTAGTGATTTGAATCATTTCAACACCACCTTCGTATGTCTTGCCATATGGCAATTGATATTGACCACTACAGGCATAGAAGCGATATGGGTGGGATAATGTTCAATAAACACACCCAATGCCGTGGTTTTCCCGCCCAATCCCTGAGGACCGATACCCAGCTCATTGATCTCAGATAGTAACTCATTCTCCAGTTTTGCATATCGTTCATCGGGATTTTCCTCACCGATTTCCCTGAACAAAGCCTTCTTAGCCAGTACGGCCGCATAATCCATCGTGCCACCCACACCGACTCCGACAATCAATGGCGGACAGGCATTGGGACCGGCCTTTTTCACCGTATCCAACACAAACTGACGGACTCCATTTAAACCTTCCGAAGGCTTGCACATTTTCAAAGCCGACATATTTTCCGAACCGAAACCCTTCGCCGCAACTTCAATGTTGATTTCATCCCCATCAACAATGTCCGTGTATATAATGGCGGGGGTGTTGTCTTTGGTGTTTTTGCGATCGAAAATCGGATCATCGACGATCGATTTCCGCAAATAACCGACATCATAGGCTTCACGAACCCCTTGATTTATAGCATCTCTTAAAGAGCCATCCACAATCTGAACTTCTTGACCGATCGTCATACGCACCACGATCATCCCGGTATCCTGACACATCGGTAAACGGTTCTCGGACGCCGTATCACTGTTCTCCAACAGGATTTTCAGGATGTTTTTGGCCAATCCGGACTCTTCCTTATTCATATAAGAATTAAGTGTCTCTTCCATCTTCGGGCTGTATCGATACTGAATCGACAGACAAGCCTCTTTGACGGCATCTTTAATCCTCTCGGCTGTAATCTTCTTCATGTTCACTTTCCTCACGCTCGCTTTGCTCTTTGTTTTTCTTCAACAACAACTTGCGACCCGGAATTCCCGGCTTCGTCATGGTTTTAGCATTCAGAATCAACTCCAACTCATCCGGATCGATCAGCTTGCTTTCAATCAGAATTTCCTTAAGTTTACGGTTTTCAAACAAGGCTTGTTTGGCCAGTTTAGATGCGGTGGCATACCCGATATGCGGTGCTACGGCTGTGATCGTACCGATGGAAATGTCCACCAGCTCCTGACAGCGCTCAACATTGGCCTCAATGCCGTCAATTGCATTGACACGCAACGTATGGCAGGCATTGGTCAAGGTTTCCAAGGATTCAAATATTTTATAAAACAGGACCGGTTCAAAGACATTGAGCTCCAACTGTCCGGCTTCCGCTGCTTTTAGAATGGTCAGATCATTTCCGAAAACATTGAAACATACCTGATTGACCACTTCCGCAATGACCGGATTAACTTTTCCGGGCATGATGGACGATCCGGGCTGACGCTCAGGAAAACGGATTTCCCCAAAACCGGTCTTTGGGCCGGAAGCCATCAGACGCAAATCGTTGACCATTTTGGAAAGGTTGACAGCCAATGTTTTCAATGAGCTTGACGCCCACACAAAGGTATCGACATTGCGGGTCGAGTCAACTAAATCCTTGGCCGATGTCAATGTGATCCCGCAAATATGACTCAGTTCTTTAACAATGATTTTCTTATAACGTTCATCCGCATTCAGTCCGGTCCCAACCGCCGTTGCTCCCATATTGACCGCTTTTAAGTCATTGAAAGCCACGCGGATGCGCTTGATATCGCGGGTGATCGAAGTCGCAAAGGCATGAAACTCCTGACCCAACTGAATGGGAATGGCATCTTGAAGGTGGGTACGGCCCATTTTCAATACATTCTCAAACTCTTCGCTTTTCTTCAGTAACGATACTTGTAAAAGCTGAAGCTCATTCAGCAAGTCTTTGACCATAAACAAACTGGCCACCCGACCGGCGGAAGGGTAGACATCATTAGTCGACTGACCGAAATTGACATGATCGTTGGGATGAATGTAGTCATATTCGCCGATAGTACGGCGGGCCAGCTGTGCCGCCCGGTTGGCAATGACTTCATTGGCATTCATATTGACCGACGTCCCGGCACCGCCTTGAATGGCATCGGTAATAAACCACTCATCGAGTCTGCCGTCAATGACCTCATCACAAGCCTTAACGATATAACGCGCTCTGCGTCCATCGAGTAATTCGGCTTTATGATTGGCCAAAGCACTGGCCTTTTTGATCATACCGACCGCCCGAATCATCTGCTTGTGAATATGACGCCTGGTAATGGGGAAATTTTCGATTGCACGTTGGGTCTGCGCACCGTAAAGAGCATTTACAGGAACAAGGACTTCGCCAAGCGAGTCCTTTTCAACGCGAAATTCGGTGGAATTCATGGGTGTATCCTCCTAAACAAGATTACAATGTTAAGTTCGACTCCATTGTAACATATTTCAGAGAAGTTCGAATGTGAAAGTCCGCTGTTTTTGTTTATCTATCAGCGCAACTTCGGTATAATAAAGATACAGACGCTTGCTGGGTACAAGGAGGACGAGTTATGCACATCCGATTTGCTCATCATTTATTTGACGACTATATTTTCCGTCGCGGTGTCGATTATATGGAGTGGGGATTGGTACGAAAACGCCCCATGAGTGATCCGCATGTTTTTAACGTGGTCGTTGATGGGACCCGGCCATACAATATCAACATCGCTGTTGATGATGCCGGACATCTGCTTTCGCACACCTGTGACTGCGGAGTCCATCACTGCAAGCATATGGCCGCAAGTTTTATCATGCTTTCCCAACGTCAAAACAAGGACTATGAGATCCAAACCGTTTTGAATCTGGACAGCAATATCAATGCAAGCATCCAAGATCCGGCACTGTTGCACACGGTCGTGATCGAGCAGTTGGCTATAGCGTTGGCCGCGGCCACGAAAAATGAAAATGTGGACCTGCTTTTTGAGGCATACGAATATTATAACGAACAGATGCACTGGCTGTTGGATCATCATTGTTATCTTCCGGCCTTGGTCGTTCTTGAATTTATGATGGATGAAATCGTCAGTTACTGGACAGCCAGCAACAACGATTTGGAACAGATGAACTTTTTTAAAAAGCAGACGATGTGGATCAAGGCCATTGCTTCTTCCTATCAGATCGATCCGCGCAGACTCATTTCCGATGTGCTGCTGTGGACGCAGTTATATCCGGAAATCAAGGATGAGGTCAAAGGACTTTGGCTGCAGGCCTTATGCGTGTTTGCTTCCGATGATTTACTGCAAGAAGAAATTTTGCATGTCATTGGTTCGATCAGTGAAGGAATCGAGCACCCGCAGATACTGGCGGAAATCGAATTTGCCTATAAACTGCATGCTTCTGAAAGTGATATCGAGGTTTTCGCTTTGGAACATTTGGATTCAGATCTGATCCGAAACTATGTAATCGGTCAGTATTTAAAACGACGTGAGCCGTTGAAAGTCATTCCGTTATGCCGTGAGAAAATCCGGAAATCACCGAAACACGAAGATGTCGGCTGGGTCGGTTTGATGTTGGAGGCTTACCAACAGCTGGATGATGATATGGGATATCGATCGACGCTGAAATGGCTGTATTACTGCGGTGAAAGCAATGCGTTGGACCATCTGCGCAGCATGACTGACCGCAGGGTATGGCGGGATGTAGTGGATGACATGATTCGCGAATTTCACCAAGGCGCATTTTCGGATTGGGTGTACCGTCATTTACTGACGGAAGAAAAACGTTGGGAGGAAATGGCTGTGTATGTTCAGCAACATCCCGGTTTCATCGCTCAGTTATATCCGTATCTGATCGATCCTTATCCGCACATGGTGTATGATATGCTGCTTGAACATATTGAACGTTTGTATCGAAGAGAATCCCGGTTGGACTTGATCATGCCGTGGATCTCGGTGATCAGTGAGTATTTCAGTGAAACCGAAGGCTGGCAGCTGATTGAGAAATACAAAGCGAAATAGTTAAACAGATACCTATGAAATACATCCTTCGGGATGTATTTTGCTTAATAAGTGCTATAATAATCGTTATAAGTCAAAGGAAGATGATACGATGAGCCATCCAAGAATCTGGTTTGAAAAGATCAGCCAAATCCCAAGAGGGAGTCTCAATGAAGCGAAAATCGCTGATTTTCTCGTAGAATTTGCAAACGAACGCGAATTATCCGCAGTCCGGGATCATATGAACAATGTTTTGATCCGTAAGCCCGGGCAGCATGGCGGTGAACATGCGCCAAGTGTTCTTTTGCAAGGGCATACGGATATGGTATGTGAAAAAGCACCGGAAAGTAATCATGATTTTACCAAAGACCCTATCGAGCTGATTGAGGAAGACGGGTGGCTGAGGGCCAATCACACGACCCTAGGTGCGGATGACGGTTTTGCGGTGGCATATATGCTGGCCTTGCTTGAAGATGAGCAAATCAAGCATCCTCCGTTGGAATGTCTGTTTACAGCTGCCGAAGAAATCGGTTTGTTGGGTGCCGTCGCTTTCGATACTTCACTCATTGAAAGCAAGCGCTGCATCGGATTGGATTCCGGTGGTGAAAACCGCACAGTCATAACGTCCAGTGGCGGCATTCGGGGAAAAGCGAAAATCTGTGCAAGCAGGAACACATATTATCCCTTTGCTCTTTCCGTAACGGTGGAAGGTGCCATCGGTGGGCATTCGGGCAATGACATCACCAAACAACGGGCGAATGCGGCGGTATTGCTCGCTCGTGTCGCTTTTGAGTATGAAAAGGAAACCGGGAATGCACTTGGACTGATCGACATAGTTGCCGGTAAGTCAGAGAATGCCATTCCTTTTGCCGGAACGATGATTCTGGGAAGTTTCTCAGATTTTGCTACTGCGGTATTGGATTCGATTATCCGCCGCAATCTGACACAATTTGCGAAAAGTGATCCGAATGTGCATATAAACTATCAAACATGCAAGGGGGATCATGGTTTTGATGGTTCTTCCTCAGCCCGTTTTATCCGTTTTGCCTACCTGTTTTTTCAAGGGGTTCAGTGGATGAGTTTGGATATATCAGATCTGCCGCTGTTAAGTGCTAATCTGGGATACTTGAAAGTTTGGGATGATGCATTGGTCGCGGGATTCTCCTTCCGCTCACCGATCTCAGATATGCTTGACCAAAACATTGCCAAAGTTCGATTGTTGGCGGATGTCTTGAATCTTGATGTGGAGTTCACCAGCCGTTATCCGGGGTATCCGTATGATGAAAGCAGTTCGCTGCGCAAACTTTATCAGCAGTGGTTTGTTAAGCATACCGGACAAGAATTAAGACTTGAAGCCAGTCATGGCGGCTTGGAATTGGGCATCTGGAAAGGGGCTATACCCGATTTAGATATCATTACCATGGGACCGATTCATGAACTGATTCATACGTTCAATGAAAAGATGAATCTCGCCTCATTTGATTTGGTTTTCAAGCGTCTGTGTGCTTTTCTGGGAGAATTGTCTGATGTTGCATAAGAAAAGTTCATCACTGATCTGGTTTTTCAGTCTTATGATGATGGAACTGATTTTTGCCAACCTGGCCCACCCGGCCACCCCGGCACTCATCAAAAATCTCAATCTGCCCGATTATACCTTTGGGGCAGCGTTTGCTTCGATGGCCTTCACCAACTTTCTGTTCTCTCCTTTTTGGGGAAAACTTTCGGATCATAAAGGGCGGGTGAAGCTGTATATGCTGGCTTGCATCGGTTATGCGTTCGGTCAGTTTCTGTTTATGCAGGCAACCACCGAAATCGGAATATTCGTAGCCCGCGGAGTTTCCGGATTTTTTATCGGCGGCATCAACGTCACACATCTGACCTATGTCATGGACGGCTCTTCGCTGGAAAACCGGGCGAAGAATCTGACGATTCATTCCACCATCTTTACGATTGCCGGTTCCATCGGCTATCTGATCGGTGGTTTTCTGGGCAGTATATCCATCCCTTTGTTATTTACCGTGCAAGTCGCAGGGCTGGTTTTCAGTGGTATCGTCACTTTTTTGAAAATGAAGGAAATCCATCCGGGGGATGGTACGCATTGGCAGATGAAACAGTTGTTGGATGCATCCAATCCGTTTTCTGCGTTTAAGAGTGCATCCAAATCACTTTCTGTATGGGTATGGGTGTTCTTCGGCATCGTTTTCTTTTCGATTTTCGGATCGACCGCCTTCGATCAGGCATTCAATTATTACATTCGCGATCAATTCGGTTTTCCGCCTTCGTATAACGGCATTTTGAAAGCCGGTGTCGGCATTTTGGCTTTATTGGTCAATTCGACGATTTGCATGTATCTGATTCGTAAAACCACTATGAAGAAACCGTTGGTTTGGGTCATGGGGATGACGGCGATGACTGGGTTTGCGGTTGTTTGGAGTGATCAGGCGTTTTCGTTTATTGCGATCAGCATCCTGTTTTTCGCTTTAAACAGTATATACTCCGTGTTGATTCAAGCGCTGGCCGGTAAGGAAAGTCGCAGTGACTCCACGGGAGCATTTATGGGCATGTTCAGTTCGATGCGTGCGTTGGGTATGATTTTCGGATCGCTGTTGGCCGGGCTGATATATGCTTCCGGAGCAAAACTGGCATTCGTCATGGCCGGTGTCATGTTTCTGGTCGCTTTGATGCTCATGAGTGTTTTCATTCGTTTCCGTCCGAAAAGTGAATAGATTGCTTTTTCTTTAAATTGTCTTAAAATATAACAAGGAGGATTTTTTATGTTTCTTATCACTGGATTTTTGGCGGGTCTGCTCGCCGGAAGAATACTGCGAGGCCGGGGATATGGATTGCTCGGTAATATTCTCATCGGTTTGTTTGGTGCCTATATCGGGGACAGTCTGTTTAAAATGTTTGAACTCAGTGCATCCGGGTGGATCGGAGAACTGTTGGTCTCTACCGTCGGTGCGGTCGTATTTCTTTGGGTGTTGAGTCTTTTTAAAAAGTAAGAGCGCTATTCAGCGCTCTTTGTCATTTTCAGCCATTTGGGCATGTCTGTTTCAAACCGGTCGTAGTCATCCATGATCATCATGACATACTCTTTCAACGTTTCGGTTTGACTGATGGAAAACTGCGTGCTCCAAACCAGTGCGGACAACAGACTGTCCGCCATGTAGAGCTTCATCAGCTGATGAAAATCTTCGGGTATGCCGTTTTTAAAATACCCGTCCAACTGACCGATGACAAAAGGCACACTGTGTTTTCGGCTGAAAAAATAGGCTCGCACAAACTCCTCATAAGGATCGCCAATGTCGCAGCGATTGAAATCGATGATGGCCGCATGCTGAAATTCTACCAACAACATATTGCCGATATGATAGTCGCCGTGCTGAAAGACCAACGGCCGATCACTGAGAATGGAAAGGTTGTTTTTGATATATTCAATGACTTGTTCGTCATTGGGAAAATGCAGTTCTTTTTTTCGGTACTGCTCGATATGTGAGAGCATTTTAGCGCTCATCCGTTGGTATTGATTGATTGAGTCGGCTTCGATGGGTAAGCACTGGATGGCGGACAATGCTTCACCTGCGAAATATCCCATGTCATATTGCATGGATGCAGGTAAAGATTGAATTGAAGATTCCAAATCAAGGGCTTCGATATAAGAGTAAATACCGATGACGATATCGTCTTCTTCGATAAACAAAAGCGGACGGTTGACCGGCCATCCCTGTTGATACAATCGTGAAATCTGTTCGAATTCCCATTTGCGACGCTGAAGCAATCGGATGTCGCTGATGCGGATCAGATGTTTCTGGTTATCCTTGATGCCGATCCACTTTTGATCGACCGACCACCCCTTATTAAGGAACCGGACGTCTTGATAATGGTACTTTTCGATGAGCAGCTGTCTTTGTTCCATGGTACCTCTTTTTCTGATATTATAACGGATTTCTGATAAAATGTAATCAGGTGATGAAAATGAAGGAATATCATAAGCTGATTCGCGATCGCATCGTTGAAGCGATTGAGAAGGACGGGCGGAAGGCTATGGTCCGGACATTAGATGATAAGGAGTATTT
>Ga0075012_10007059_pt1 | contig 10101 bp, 2 predicted proteins | sample All_14_2_FD_71474 | JGI IMG/M metagenome (GOLD analysis project Ga0075012, IMG submission 71474) | Freshwater microbial communities in response to fracking from Pennsylvania, USA - Allegheny Zone_MetaG_DW_15 | ecosystem: Environmental > Aquatic > Deep subsurface > Groundwater > Drilled... | reverse complement strand
TTGATACTCCATAGTCGATACGAGGATATTTAGAAAGTTCAAAGGCAAGTAGCGCCTGTTCTAATAGACCTTCGTTTGTAATTTCTTCACTATTTTCATAATACCCCTCAAAGATATAATTTTCATAATTCTTATAAAGATTATTGATAATAGTTTGTTTTTCAATATTGACATTATATGGATATGCTTCGTTTATAAGTAAATCGTATAAACCTTCAAATCTTGGTGCTGTAACTGTAAAGTCGGGGGTGTAATTAGACATTAATGGGTTATCGTATAGGAAGAACATATCATCTAAACTAGGAGTTAAAGGACCTACTTTTTCTATACGAGGTCTATAAATAAATATAGAGGCTTCATTTTGGTTATTAAACCTAAAAGATATTGTTCCTGTTGTTAAATCCCCGGCATGGGGTGTAGGAGTTCTTGCAATTAGTTCTCCACTTGGATAGTTATATAGTTTGAAATATTTGTCAGTCGAACTATAGGATACTACGAAATATCTTAAACTACCGCTTGGTATTGTATAGGTATCTAAAACAGTTGCCCCGTTCAGGATTGAGAAAGCACCGTTTGCCGTAGATTCTATTTTAAGGATCGCCGCAATTCGATATTCTCCTGTTCCAATGGTAATTGATTTAGTAGTAATAGTAGCATCTGCTGAGGCTGCCTTATTTAACTTAATCATATAGTCATTAGTTAAGTTTTGGTTTTGAGATAATCCAAATACAATTCCGCCACCAGATAGAGTATTCCCATCACTTGTAAATCCTGATTGAGTATTCCATTTTGAATAGTCTATAAGGGTTGGTTGATATGCTCTGTTAGCCACATAGTTATATATGAACTCTAAATATTGTTTTTTAATTTGATACCAACCTGGTTGTAGATTAGTACCTTCATATTCGCCGACTCTAAAGATAGAGTTTTCATTCATTTGTTTTAAACCTGCCAGCTCTACTTCTAATTCTGTTTTTCTAAAGCCTATAGCGGCGGGAATTAGAGACTCAATGACTGTTATTCTCGCCATTCTCTCTGCTCTGTTATTTAGTTCTTCTGCTATCAATTCTTCTAGTTCTTCAATCTTCTTTCTAATACCATTATTGTAGACATTGTAGAATCCAAAAACAGCATAAGTTAAATAAGTATAGGTATCTGGTGGGTAAATATCATATGTAGCAAGGTTTAATTGAATATTTGTAGGCGCTAAATTAATATCATACTCTATATTAAATGCTTCCATAATAATTTGTTTAAAACTATCAATATCATCTTGAACCGCTACTATTTGATTTTCATAAGCAATCCATTTTTCATTATAATCTTGAGTTGCCTCTTCTGTTAAAGCACCCATCTCTTCTTGTAATATTTTTAAATTAATTTGTGCCGCCGCGAGTCGTAAAGCATGCTCATCTATCTCTGCATCTTTTTGTGAAAGAGTACTTTGAGCATTAAAGTATAGTTCAGAGTAATTACGAAGTTTAATGTTTACCTTGCGCAACTGGTCATTAACTATCTTCTTAAATTGATTTAATTTAGTACTGCCAATCTTACCTTCTCCTTCAAAATAATCCAGACTATAAAGGGTATTCTCATAATTCGGTACTTGCTCAACAGCCGCAGCAAAGTTATCTATTAACCTATATCTCTCTTCTGTATTCTCATCAATAGAAACATAGTTCGCTTTTACGTAAGTCGCCGCAGTTCTGAAGTCATAGATCGCATTTGTTGTTTTACCGTATTCTTCAAAAAAGTTTGCACCTGTAAAATTGTTACGAATACAATCAGCAAAATATTGTTTAAATTCAGACGGCACAGGTGGGAATATTGAAAATACTTCACCAGAACCAATAATATTTAAAACAGTAGACATTTCATTTATATTTTCATTACGAGATAATGTCAATAAATTAAAATTAGGAGATAACTTGAATCCTTTATAATTAAAGGCTAACTTCTTATTTAAAAAATTAACTGTATTGTTTATGTAATCAAATTTAATCTCTGCGTCATATAATTTTGCAAGTTCAATTAATCCATTATATAAGTTAGAGTTCTCAAGTCTTAAAGTAACCTTTTTATAAAAAGATAACTCTCCAACCTCTCCTTTAAACTGATTGATATCAAATGAAGGATCAATTTTAAGTGATTGATTTATTTCGTTTGCGAATTGTGTCTCATCTAAATAGATATTAAAGTCAGTAAGGGTTATGGTAGTCGCATTGTTACCTGTAAATCTAAATCTAATATATGCGGTACCAGCTCTAAGGGTAAATGGAATAGTAATTGGATTAAGCCCAGTAGAGAAGTCCTCTCTTATTACATTCATGTTTCCATCAAGTTGTCGAACCGCCGCAGTGAACCCCGCAGGAACAGTTCCAAGTAGATTTATTTGAGCAATGTATTCTGCGTTTCTCATTTCTCTTGAACGAGCATATGTGATTGAAACCGCAGGACTCGCTGTTGTAAAATCTTTCTTAATAGAATTTTCAGTAATTAGAGTTGGTGAACCACCTGTACTATGATATTTATTAAAAACTATAAAGTTTTTATTTAAACCTCTGTACCCAAGGTTCTTACGAGATTTAGACAACACCTCTCTCAATAGTTGCCTAATATTCCCTACCGCTTCTAAACTAAGTCCTAAACCTTCTTTTGAATATATAACACTTGCTAAATCCTCAAAAGAATAAGAATAAATAGTGGTAATCTGATTAAATTCTGGGTTAGAGTCTTTAATAATAGCATCATAAACTGTTTCATCATCTCCATCTTCTAGCACTATTCTTATCTTTGCACCTACGTACATTAATTCAAGAAATGGGTTTGGTTGTCCATTACCTAATTTATCACTAATTTTGAACGAGCCAGAAGCACGCATGTGCTCCTGAATCGTTATTGTTTCATCGAAAGTTGCAGCGGAAGATAGATTGTTTGAGTTTGTTATTAATATAGGTTTATCATTTTTAAACCCATATATTTTAAATTGTTTCATAACTTCCTCCTAGATCTTATCTCTATATCTAAAACTAAACTGAGTGCTTCCCCCAAGTCCAGATACGGCTAAAGTTACAGGCTTAAAGAATGTGAATTTTTTAGCTACTGTATTGGACATATCTAACGTGCCAGAAGTAAAAACAGATGTGGCTGTATAATTATTAGAAGTTAAACTATTAACTTTAAATATTCTATGATTTGTATCTGGTTCTTCTTTTTGGACTAAAACATAGAGATTGCTTATGTCTGGATATTTTATTTCTTCTCCAAAGCCACTCATTGTTAAAGTTAGGGACACTAGATTGAAACTTTTAGATATTATAGACTGTATCTCACTACTTTCTATAAGAAGTGGTCCCAAATTAGTAGTGGCTGTTATTCCAGTTTCTCCTTCTGCTAATTTATCATTTACTAAAACGAAGCCATGCTCTGTATTAATTTTAAAAATTGACCCGGTAGGTGATGATTGGTAGCTGTAGTGGGTGACGGACTCCTTACTAATTGTAAAAGTGGTTGTTGAGTTTGTAATCATTTCTAAATGAAAAGGGGAGGTATAATAATTTATAAACTTAATATTTGAATCTTCACATAATACCACAGGACCGTTATTGTCGTTATTCACTCCAAAAGTTTTAGTACTTGGTAATCCTAGATCAGTTAAAGTAAAATTCACATTTTGAATAGATTCGCTATTGGCATTACCAACTGATTGGAATGTTAATGAGAATTCATAATTTCCCGTTAAATCTTCATTCACCGGTAAATGTTTAAAATCAGAAATGCTGCTTACTTTTACCTTGTATTTAAAATTAGGATTATAGTCTAGTATCAAGTCAGCAATCTTATCCACAGATATCCAATTAATCATTTCTCTTAGTTTTTCATTAGTTATAGAACTAACCCAACAGTTAAAACTAAAGGTTTTCTCTTTTTTATTTACTCCAAGCAGATAGCTTGTCCCCTGATAAAGGGGACTCGCTGTCTTGTTTTCAAAGCTTGGTTGAGAGGCATAAGATAAATCCTCACCTCGATTTTGTATAATTAAATTATATTTTTTAGACGATACGCCATCGAATATAAAATGTAAGTATTCCATTTATACCTCCTATTTCTTCTTGTTAATATTTATACCACGTTCTCCAATTGCTTCTTTAAATGCCTTAGCCAGTGTTTGACCCGCCGCACCGAAATCTGCGTTAGTATTGAGTTGTGGTGTTTGAATAGTTATTTGACCAATAGTTACTCCTAAAGAACCTCCACCTGTTTGTTCTAATGAGCGAACCATTCTTTCAAATAGCTCTGTCTGAACCGCACTGAGTACTCGTTCTGGACGTTTTTTAGTTCCATCTAACCACGCAGGTCCGGTAGTAGTAGCAAGTCCTCCTGTGGCGAAGGCAGTTACGGTTTGGTTAGTCGCAGAGCCACCAGATGTTCTTCCGCCGGAAGTGTTTGAATTAGTTGTTCCTCCTCCTCCTGTCGCTGGACCAATATAGGTTCCAGTATAAGTTGTCCATGCTGTGGCACTGTGGAATTTTCCATCGTGTAGCGTTTCTGTTCTTTTTCTCCACAACTCAAACATCCCGGATCCTACTTGTTTTGCCCCTATTCTTTCTGTTTTAAGTCTAGTAGTTACTACTGGCTTAGGCTTAGCAGGAGCAACAGGAGTTGGATTAGAAGGATTAGTAGGGTTAGAAGGTCCAGTAGAGCTTCCAGTATTATTACCTATGACACTCTCAGCCGCGTTGCCAACAACCGCAGCATCAGTAGTAGCTTTAATTATATCTGCTAACTCAAGCCATTCTTTTTCCGTTTTATCTTTAACTAAACTTAAATGTCCTGCATAAGAGTCTGTATTTGCTTTTAAGAAACCAACAATACTTTCAGCAGAGCCCTCAAGAACGGCATTAACTTCTTGCTCTAGTCTTTCAATATCTGTCATTATCTTATCGTAGTATTCTTCGTATTGTTTTTCTTTCTCGTCCAGAGCTTCAGCTTCGTCATCTAGTTGGTTAAATAATGACTCTCTATTAAAATCTCTAATTTTGAGATTATATTCTTTGTCTAATTCTTCTTTTTCTTTAAGAAGTTCTTGTCTCTTTCTTACAGAAGCAAGGTCAGTTGCACCTTCGAGTGCGGCAATTTGAGTAATTAAATCACTACGTCTAGAACCAATATCACTTAATTCATTATTAAAATCCTCTTCAGAGAAAGCATCTTCATACATTTTTTTACGACGTTCTAGGATTTTTCTTTCTTCTTCCATTTGTTTCTTTAATGCGTCAAGTTCTTTTTGATATCTATTTCTTATTGCCTCAAGAACTTGTTCTTGAAGTTCAATAGTTTTATCTATCATTACTTCATTTAATTCTTCAATTTCTTTTGCGTTCTCTCTTAATGTTTTTGAATTTTCACGAATTGAATCATCAAGTTCATTATAACCCATTACAAGTTCATCAATAGTTTCTTTTTGTTTAGATGAAAGCCTATTATATTTACTAATATTAACTCTTGCTCTACCATTTTGTATGTTAACCACTGCCGCAAGTGCAGGGGCTAGACCATTAAGTAGAGTTTTTTGTTGATCTTTGTAGGCCTGTGTAAGCTCAAGTGTCTTAGCGTTAATACCTTCAAGCATATTGATTGAGGTTCTAAGGGCTCTTACAAATTCTTCACCACTTTCGAAGAACTCCATAGTGAATTTTTGTTGTTCTAACACATCTTGCAGTACCGCCAAATCTTGAAGAATATTATAAATCTCATTAAGTTGAGCTTCATATTCTTTGGCTGCTTTTGAGTCTTCACCGCCGGCGAATAATGCACCGGATTTAATTTTAGTTTTTAGTGCCTCTAAAGACGCAATAGAACTTGCTAAGGTTTGGTTAGAGTTTTTAAGAGTGTCTATTCTTCCTTGAACATTTTTAAATGTTTCATTAATGCCACTAGTGTCAAAAGAAAGTGGTCCAGTCGCCGCAAGAGAACCAATCATACCTATTCTTGCTTTAATACTTTCTGCTTCTGCCCCAGTAGCAGTTTTAAGTTGCTCTTCTAGTTGACGTCTTAAAGATGTTTTTGTTTGATTTAATTCTTTATCGGTTTTTTGTTTTAAGAAGTCATCTAAAACATCTAATTGTTCTTGAAGACTCTTACCTCTTAATTCCAGCTCTATCTGACTATTTTCTTTAGCCATTTTAAGACCAAGTTCAAGTAAGACTATTTCTCTGTTGTTCGCCTCTTGTTGAAGTTTTAACATCTCTATCTTAGTATCGATTTCAGCCTCTAGTTCGTCTTCTTTCCCTTTGAGAATTGTTTGAATTTGTTCTTGTGAAAGTTGAGTTCCAGTTTTAATCATTTCGTTAATTTCTGGATATGTTTGAGCCATTTCATGTAAAAATGATAGGTCAAACTTTTCAGAACCTGCCAAAATATTGTTTAATTTACTAAAGGCTTCAACTGAACCCTGTAAAGATTTAACAGACATGCCAATCTTTTCCATTGGTATGTTATCTAAAGAGTTGACAAATAATCTTTGAAGTTCTACTGCCTCGAAAGTAGAGGCATTAACGCTCTTAATAGCGGTATCAAGATCGTGTTTTATAACATTCGTTAAAAAATCTGCTTTTTGTGCTTGGTCTAAGAATGGAACTTTTTCCAATAACGAGGATAGATCACTAATATTTTGAAGGGTTTCTTTTGAGTTTCCTACTAACGCAACAAACTCTCTATACCCATCATTTGTTCTTTCAAACTTGAGAGCTTCCATTGCAGAAACGATATTGTCAATTTCTGGAACAGTCTGTTTTAAAGCATCTCTTGCCTCTTGAGACATATCAAAGAAGTTTCCAAGATTTAAAAGAGAGTTCCCACCTAAATCATCTTTTATACCATTGAAGAAGTTAACTGCTTCGTCTTTGACTTTTTGGCTTTCTTCTTCGTTAAGTTCAACATTGGCAGTATAAACTATATCTAAATATCCTTTTCTTTGCATTTCTGCTTTAAACTTCTCGGCCTCTTCTTGGGTATCAAAAGTTTTGCTTTCTCCACCCTGCATTTGCCCCTTTCTATATGAAACTTTAAAAGAACTATCATATACTTCGGCTAAATTTGAGATTTCCGCCGCAGTAATAAAGTCGTCTCTTTGTTCTTTTGTAAGTTTTAAGAAATCAGAATAATTACCACTAAAGTCATCTAAACTATTACTTGCGATGTCTATCGCTTTCTTAATATTTAAGAACTGCATTGTTTGTATATCGCCAGCTTCTTTAGCTATTGCGTATACTTCTTCAAAAGTCTTTTTACCTAGGGCTTCACTTATTGTATCATTAAATAAAGTGTCAGCTTCTTCTCGTAGTCTTTGAATTTCTGCGGTTACCATTACAATTTCAACTTTACCACCTAAGCCTTGGACTAAGAATCTATCTCCAACAAGGTCTTGCATCTTACGAAGTAACTCTTCTTGTTGATTAAGTTCTTCTTTAGTTTTAGTAACAGATTTTTCAATTTTTTGGTATTGCTCTACTAAATTCTCTAAGTCGTCGGCTTTTCTTCTAAAGTTAAATACTTCTGCTTGGGTTTTACGTAAATCTTCAAGCATTTCTTTGTTTTTCTTTTTAATTCTTTCTTGATGCGTTGCAAACGTTATTGCAATAGCACCTATTGCAGCTACAACTATCGCTGCTGCTATTCCCCACGGGCCTAATGCAGCATACATTGCCTGGCCAGCACTAATTGCCGAAACCTTTAAAGAATTAAAAGTCTTTATTAAGAACCCATTAGCTATCGCCTGTTGGTAACTAATCATAACTTGTTTTGTTGCTATATTAACAGATACCTGAGCTGAGGCTGCGTATTTAGCAACCGTAAATGCTAGAAATATAAACCCGGCTCCTAAAGCTAGTAATGGCCCTTGAGCACTGGTTGCTGTTTTTGCTAAGCTATTAACTACTTCAACGGCTCCAGCTAATATATCAATCGTAGTCTTAAACACGCCCGCCGCAAATTCACTACCAATCAATTCTTGGTAAGCAACAGTTAGTCTATTAACCGCAAATGCGATTGAACTTGTATATTGTTGTTGTTGTGCTAAACTTGCTCCTAGAGAGTTCGCTGAAACATCAACTAATTCCATTGTTCTATCAAAGTCTTCCATAACTGCTAGTAAACGTGTTTGTTGACGAGTTCCTGCAAGAGCGGTAGTAATGTAGGCTTTTTGGTTTTTGTTTAAATTAGACCACCCTCGGCCAACCTCGATAAGAACTTCATCCAGGTTTCGTAATTCACCATTATTAGTTGTAAGAGATACTCCCATGGTTTTTAAGGCGGCATCTACTCTACTTACATCCATACCATCTTCTACTGTTTTTCCTAAATCACTTAATTCACTCATACGAGCAAAGATAGTCTTAAAGGCAGTACCGATATTTTCAGGGGCTTCACGGGTTACTTCAATAGCTTTCGCAATAAAACCCATCATATTATCCATATTAACACCAGCAGAGTAGGCTTGTGCGGCAACCTTTGAAAGAGCCGTTGCAAGTTCTTCGTAGTCGGTAGCCGAACTAGCAGCCAACGCCGCGAATTTGTCTGATACCATCATCGCTTGGTTAGCTGATAATTGGAACCCATTAATAGCAGATGTTAGATATGTAACAGATGCTGAAGTTGTAATACCAGCAATACGTGCAGCGGATGCGGCAGCTTGTGTAAGTTGAATAACTTCAGATATTGAACGACCTTGACGGAAGAATTCTACCGATAGTTTGGCAATTTCTGAAGTAGTTTGACCTGTTTGAGAAGCGATGCCTGATAGAGCGTCTTTTAGTTGCCACGCTTCTTTACGAGTCATAGTTGTAACCATCGCCATTTCAGTAAATGATTTATCTAAGTCTTTAATAACTTGGATAGTTTCTCTCATTACTTGTCTTAAAGTTTGAATAATTACTTGACCAGAAACCAATCCTGCGACAAAAGAACCAAAACTTTCTTGTGCAGCATTTGCAACACTTCCAAAAATGCTAAATTCGCTTATGCTATCTTGCAAGCTTTTAGAAATACTTTCGCTTTTAATATTCTTTTGAGCGTCTTTAATATTGCCAAATAATGATTTATCAACTCCGGCTAAATCCCCCTTGGCTCTTGCTTCTTGAGTTTTAATTAATTCTTCTAAAGCTTTTTTATTTGTTTTAATAGCAGCAGTTTCTGTTTCTATACCTTTTTCGGTCTTATCTCTCTTGTCTTTTTCAGCTATAAGATTTGGTATTAGTTTTTGACGAATAGCACTTGTTGCTTCTAGACTCTCTCTTTGTCTTTTCTCTGCTGCGGTAACTTCGTCACCTTTTTCTACTAAAGATTGATATTTTGCCTCTTGTTTTTCCATAACCTTGAGTATTGGTTCAAGATTGGTTTTATTTTCAAGATTTAATTCACCAACTTCTGCAGAAGTTAACCCACCACTTTTGATTAATAATTCTTCACCAGATCTATTAAAGGTTAACTTCTCAAGGTCTTTTAATTTTCCTTCTGCTTTTTCTAAAGCTGCATTATATTTTCTAAAATCATCCTGAGCTTGTGGTGTCCATAAACTAATATCAATATCAGACATATCTTTTGATAATTGTCTAGCTGTTAATCTAGACATATCAAGTATTTGTTCAAAAGCTCTTTGAAAATCTAACGCCATTTTTTTATTCATTTTACCAGAAGTTAGAGCCTTATCAAATTGAGATAGAACAGAAGCAATTTCTTTCGCACCTGCTTCTGCACTTCCTTTGGTTGTACTAGAGAGGGCTTTAGCAGAACTCTGTGCAACAGCGTCTAAATTCTTTTTAATCTTAGTAAGTTGTTCTGCGGCAAGCGTAAGATTAACCGGAATATAAATTCCTTTTTTTGCCATTTAATACCTCCCTATTTAACTAACTCTTGTATCTTTTCTGTTTCGCCTTGAAGTTCTTTTAAAACATCAGTTAAATCCATTCCTTTTAATGTTTCCATTAAGACTTGAAGAGTTGTTTCTTCTTGTTTTTTAGTTTCCCAATATATATACTCTACATATTCAAAAATTTCATCATCTTTGAATATTTTACTTAGCTCAATATCTAATTTTATTAG
>Ga0075012_10007058_pt1 | contig 10104 bp, 8 predicted proteins | sample All_14_2_FD_71474 | JGI IMG/M metagenome (GOLD analysis project Ga0075012, IMG submission 71474) | Freshwater microbial communities in response to fracking from Pennsylvania, USA - Allegheny Zone_MetaG_DW_15 | ecosystem: Environmental > Aquatic > Deep subsurface > Groundwater > Drilled... | reverse complement strand
TACCCCGCCAACCTGAATCGTTCGTTCGGCCCGGCCATTGGCCACAAAACCCAGACTTTCCAGCAGCCGGATCGAGGCCAGGTTGCGAGGATCGACGTCGGCGATCAGACGGTCGATCGCGGGCCGAGTGGCAAACACATGGCCGATGATCGCCTCGCAAGCCTCGCGCGCCAACCCCTGGCCCCAGACATCGGGATGCAGGATGTAGCCGATCTCGGGCAGGCGATAAAATCCCGCCTTGCCGACCACCCGACCATCCAGCACGACGACGAAATCCTCGCTGACGTCCGATGCAGAGGCGATCATCCCCTCCAGCCATGTCCGGGTCTGATCCAGCGTCGCGTGCGGGGGTGTGGACCAATAGGCCATGGCATCGGGATTCGACAGCACGGCATGGAACGCCTCCAGGTCTCCGGGCACGGCACGCCGAAGGACCAGGCGCTCGGTGACCAGGGTCGTCACACCAGCCGGCTTTGAACCAGGGCCGCACCCACGAAGCTGGCGAACAGAGGATGGGGCTTGAAGGGACGGCTCTTCAGCTCGGGGTGATACTGAACCCCGATGAACCAGGGGTGGTCGGTCCGCTCCACCGTCTCGGGCAGCACGCCGTCGGGTGACAGGCCGGCGAACCTCAGGCCGCTGGCCTCGATCGCCTCGCGATAGTTGATGTTGACCTCATAGCGGTGGCGATGACGCTCGCTGATGGCGGTGGCACCGTAGATCTGCGCGATCTTCGAACCCGGCGCCAGGGTCGAGTCATAGGCCCCCAGCCGCATGGTCCCGCCCAGGTCGCCCCCCTGTTGGCGCAAGACACGCTGATTTCCCTGGGTCCATTCGGTCATCAGACCGACGACCGGCTCCGTGGTTGGGCCGAACTCCGTCGATGACGCCCTGGGATAGCCCGCCTGGTTCCGGGCCGCTTCGATCACCGCCATCTGCATCCCGAAACAGATGCCGAAATAGGGGATATTGCGCTCGCGAGCGAAGCGCGCCGCCTCGATCTTACCCTCGGCCCCCCGTTCACCGAAGCCACCGGGCACCAGAACGGCATGGGCCCCCTGCAACCGCAGTTCGCAGGCCTCGCGATCACCCTCGAAAGTGTCCGCCTCCACCCAGTCAATGTTGACCTTGACGTTGTTGGCCACACCGCCGTGATGCAGCGCCTCTATCAGGGACTTATAGGCGTCCTTCAGGACCGTATATTTGCCGACGACGGCGATGGTGACCTCACCGTCCGGCATCAGACGGCGCCGAACGATCTCTTCCCACATCGTCATGTCGGGCTCGGGGGCATCGGTGATGCCGAAGTGGGCCAGGACCTCCGCGTCCAGTCCCTCACGGTGATAGTCCAGCGGCACGGCATAGATGTCGGCGGAGTCCATCGCCTGGATCACGCCGGTCTCGCGCACATTGCAGAACAGGCCGATCTTCCGCTTTTCCTCGGGCGGGATGGGCTGTTCGCAGCGGCACAGTAGGATGTCGGGCTGAATGCCGATGGACCGCAGTTCCTTGACCGAATGCTGGGTCGGCTTGGTCTTCATCTCGCCAGCCGTCTTGATGAAAGGCAGCAAGGTCAGGTGGACGAAACACGACTGACCGCGCGGCAGGTCCTGCCCCAGCTGACGGATGGCCTCGAAAAAGGGCAGGCCCTCGATATCGCCGACCGTGCCGCCGATTTCCACCAGGACGAAATCGACCGCCTCGCCCTCGTCGGTCAGGGCCGGCGTCAGACAGAAGGATTTGATCTGGTCGGTGACGTGGGGAATGACCTGGACCGTCGCACCCAGATAGTCGCCGCGGCGTTCCTTCTCCAAGATGGTCGAATAAATCCGGCCCGTGGTGACGTTGTCCGAACGCGCGGCGGACACGCCGGTGAACCGTTCATAGTGACCCAGGTCCAGATCGGTCTCCGCCCCGTCGTCGGTCACGAAGACCTCGCCGTGCTGGTACGGGCTCATCGTGCCTGGATCGACGTTCAAATAGGGGTCGAGCTTCCTGAGACGGACCTTATAGCCCCGTGCCTGAAGCAGTGCGCCGAGCGCAGCGGAGGCGAGGCCTTTTCCCAAAGAGGAAACCACGCCGCCAGTGATGAACACATAACGGGCCATGGGGGATCACCTTACCGCCGATTCGTGCGGGACGCTTTTGAGACTTTGAGGACGGGCGGCGAAGGCGGGGATAACCGCCTTCATCGCCTATTCGGCGGGGGTCGGAGCGGGCGCGGCGACCGGGGCGTTGCCGGCGGGCAGGCTGGCCTCGAAATCGTCGAACGTCGGCGTGGCGGGTTCCGCCGGTGCCCCCGGCGTGGCCGGAGCAGGCTGACCGGACGCCGGAGCCGAGGTCTCGCCGCCGACGGCGATCGAGCCCACGGCATCGGCATCGATGACCGACTGGTTGCTGGAGCGCTCCATATTGCCCGCGACCGTCAGGCCGATGGCGCAGATGAAGAACAGGGCACCAAGCCACCAGGTCGTGGTCGTCAGCAGATTGCCCGCACCGCGCGCGGTCATGAAGCCCGAGGGTCCGCCACCCATGCCGAGCGCGCCGCCCTCGGACTTCTGGATCAGCACAATGCCGGCCAGGGCCAGCGAGATCAGGATCATGGCGACGAGGAGGATGGTCTGGAGCATGGTGTCATTCATGTGGGCGCAGGCGCGCGCCGATCAAGCGGCGGCGTCTAACACCGATGCTCCGCGGGGGCAAACCTGGGATCGAGCCAATCTCCACTGAATGCGGTTGCAACCGTCATGGAGTCATGTTGGATGATCCAGGTTCGCCGGGGGGTGTGATGAAGGTCCAGCTGAGCCGCATTGTGGCGGCCATATTGATGGTGTTCGTGGTGGGCTGGCTCGGCTTGAGCCCGTCGCAGGCTCAGGACAACGAAGAGGCTCTCCAGCTTCGCAATGCCGAACAGGCCACGGTGCGCGTCTCTTTGGTCGCTGTTCGCGATGATGGTGTCTATTACGCTGGCGGCGGCAGCGGTGCGGTCGTCGGTCGGGACCTGGTCCTGACCAACTATCACGTCGTTGAGCCCGTGTTGCAGAGCTCCAACGGCGTCTTGGTCGTGACCCCCCATGCCCATATCGGCTCGCGCGGTGACGTTGCCGAGGTGATCGGCAGCTGGCCGAGCGCTGATCTGGCGCTGCTGCGCGTGGACGGTCTTGGGGCTCCGATCATGCCCATCGCCTCGGTCTTGCCCGACAAGACCGCCCGTGTGCGAGCGATCGGCTATCCCGGAATCACCGACCAACTCAGGGGCCTGTCGCCGGATCAGATCATCTCCCCCTCCGATCCCTATGTCAGCGAAGGCACGATTGCCCTGTTTGCCGATGGCAGCGACGGAATGGCCGACATCCTGTTTCACACGGCCCCGATCAATCCGGGTAACAGCGGCGGGCCGCTGGTCGATGCCTGTGGTCGTTTGATCGGGATCAATACCGCGGGTGCCAATGCGCGGCTGGATTCCAACGGCATCTCGGCCCCCCAGGGTCAATTCATTGCGATCCGGCCCTCCACGATCGCCCAGTTCCTGGCCGACAATGGCATCGCCGTTTCGGCGGCGACGACGGTCTGCGACCCCGCCGCCCGGGCGCGCGAAGCACAGGAGCGGGTCAGGCAGGCCGAGGAACAGGCTGAGGCCGAGCGGCTTGAGGCTGAACGAGCTCTTCAAGCCCAAGAAGCGCAAGACCAGGCGGCACGGTCGCGCGAACTCTGGATCATCGTGGGCGTCATCGTGGTCACCATCATCGGCACCGGGGCAGCCGTGGTGTTGATCACACGACGCCGTCCAGACTCGACGCCTCAGCCATCGGATGGCGACACCGGATCAAAGACAGGTACAGACCCCCTCGCGATTGTCGGCGTGGTCGGCGCAGCGATCTTGGTCCGTGCTGGCCTGGCCATCGCATGGTGGCTCGTGACGGGACAAGACGAGGCATACATCGACAAGGCCGACCTCGCGGCAGCCGAGGCGGCAGCCGGAGACCTGCAACGAACCTGTACCCTGCGTCAGGCGGACAGCTATAATGCCCTGCCGGACATGACGACCATCAGCTTCACCTTCGACGTGGAACGGGGGTGTATCAACGCCCGAACCCCCTACGAACAGACGCCTGAGGGATTCGTCCGATTCACGATCGGGGATCAGGAGGATCGCGCCACCCGCATGGAGCTGTCGCTCGACGGGCGAACATACACCCGGAGAGATTGGCTGCTTTCTCCAGAGCGGGCGGCGGATTATCGGCGCCGGCGGGCGGCGCTCGGCACCATCGGCTGCCCGACAGGCTTGGCGCAAGACGATGAACGCATCCAAGACGTTCTGAGGCGCAGTCGCGATATGTCGGCCCTGTACATCGCACGACAGGCCGATCGGGTGATGGTCTTCGATTGTATGTCGTCCGAGGGTGCCGAAGCTCCCGCAGTGGCAAACCCCACAGACGGCGAAACGTCCTCGAAGTACTGAGGCGCAGCTATAGCCCGACCAAGATACGCCGACCGTTAAGCGCTGCGGATGATGCCCAGGAAATCGTCCGCCTTCAGCGACGCCCCGCCCACGAGGGCACCCCCGACCTCTGGTACAGCCAGGATCTCGGCCGCGTTCGACGGCTTGACCGAACCGCCATAAAGGATCGGCGCAGCGGCTCCCCCATTGCCCAGCCGCCCGATCATCGCATCGCGTACGGCGGCGTGGACCTCCTCGATCTGGTCCAGGGTCGGGGTCAGGCCGGTCCCGATGGCCCAGACCGGCTCATAGGCGACCGCGAACGCTTGATCGGCCAGGGCCAGAGGCAGCGATCCCGAGACCTGCTGGGCCACGACGGCCACGGCCTGTCCGGCCTGGCGTTGGTCCAGGGTCTCGCCGACGCAGATGATCGGTTCCAGCCCGGCCCGCAGAGCCGCCTCGACCTTGGCGGCGACATCGGCATCCGTTTCGCCAAAGCCTGCCCGGCGCTCCGAATGACCCAGGATTACCAGCCGTGCGCCCGCGTCGGCCAGCATCTCGGCGGACACACAGCCTGTGTGGGCTCCCGATGTCTCGGCATGGCAGTCCTGGCCTCCCAGTTCGACCGCGCCCCCGCGCAACTGCCAAGCCATCTGGGCGATAAGGGTGGCAGGCGGACACAGGGCCACCCGGCAGTCGGCAGGATCGGCTTCCAGCGCTGATTTCAGAGCGGTGGCCTCGACCAGCGACGACGCCAAGCCGTTCATCTTCCAGTTTCCGGCAATCAACTTCACGGATTGTTTCATGGGGCCTGTTTAGGCATCTGAAACGGCCAAGCCAAGCCCGTGTCCCGCTTGCGGATGCCCGCCCCCTCCCCCTATACGCCGGGGTGGCGCTTCTTGCCGGTCGCTCTGGTTTTCCGATGATCACCCTGTTCCGAAATTTCGCGAAGTCAAAATGGGCCATCGGCCTGCTGGTTCTGCTGGCGCTCGGCCTGCTGGTCACCGGCGGCAGCCAGGTGGACGTCTTCGCCAATCTGGGGCCCAAGAACGTCATCTCGGCGGGCAGCCGCGACATGAACCAGACCGACTTCCGCGCCGATTTCGAGCGGGTCCGCAACAATCTGCAGGAAGAGGCCGGGCGTCCCGTATCGATCGAGGACATGATCGCCGAGAACATCCATCTGCGCTTCCTGGAGAGCCAGACCCAGCGGCTGGGCTTCCTGTCCTGGGCCTGGAACGTCGGCATCCGTCCTGGCAAGGAACTGGTTTTGAAGCAGATTCGCCAGGCCCCGGTGTTCTTCAACCAGATCACCGGCCAGTTCGACGAGGAACAGTACCGCAGCGTCCTGGCGCAGCAGAACCTGACCCCCGCCCAGCTGGAACAGGAATTCCGCGACCAGTACGCCACCAACCATTACGCCGCCGCCCTGCTGGCCGGCGCCCGCGTTCCCCGCGTCTATGGAGCCCTGGTCGCCAACGCCTCGCTGGAAACGCGCGACGCCCGCTGGTTCGTCGTCACACAGGAGATGGCCGGCCGGGCCGGAACCCCCACGGACGCCCAGCTGAACGCCTTCCTCAGCGAGAACGCGGCTCGCGTGCGCCGCCCCGAACTGCGGGCCGTGACCCTGGTCCTGTTCGGCGGCGGCGACGCTCCGGAAATCAGTGAAGCCCGGATCCAGGAGCGTTTCGAATTTCGCAAGGACGCGCTTTCGCAACCCGAGACTCGCACCATCATCACCCTGACCGCGCCCGATCGCGCGGCGGCCGACCGGATCGCCACCGCCCTGCGCGCCGGACAGGCCCCTGATGAGGCCGGTCGCGCCAACGGCAACATCCGCCCGGTCGAGTACGCCGATACGGCCCGCTCCGCCCTGGCCGATCCCGCCGTGGCTGCCGGTGCCTTTGCCCTGACCGCGCCCGGCGTGACCGATCCGATCCAGGGCCGCGTCGGCTTCACCGTGGCCCAGGTCACCGCCATCACGCCGGGACGTGAGGTCGCCCTGGCCGACGTCCGCGAGGCGATCGTCGCCGAACTGAGCGCCGAGGATGACAAGGGCCGCACCTATGAGCGGGTCGAGGCCTATGAGCGCGCGCGTTCGTCCGGCCAGAGCCTGGAAGCCGCCGCCCAGTCGGTAGGCGCCCGCACTCGCAAGGCCGGTCCCTTCAGCCAGACCGGAGCCCAGGCTGACGGCCAACAGATCGCCCTGCCGCCCATCGTCTTCCAGACCGCCTGGGCGCTGGGCCGCGGCGGCGAGAGCGAGGTGACCGACGCAGGTGACGGCCAATACTTCGTGGTCCGCGTCGACGAGGTCCGTCCCCCCTCCATGCCCACCGTCGATGAACTGCGCGAGCCCCTGACCCAGGGCTGGATCGCGCGCGAGAACAGCCGTCTGCTGACCGCCAAGTCCGAGGAACTGGCGGCGCGCGTTCGGGGTGGCGAGGACATCGCCGCCGTGGCCGTGTCTGTCGGGGCCACCCTGGTCGTCCGTACCGGCGTGCAACAGAACCAGGCCACCCAGGAAGAGATCGGCGCAGGCGTCCTGCAAGGCGTCTTCAGCCAGCGGGGTGGGCAGGTCTTCGTCCAGCCCCAGTCGGAAACGGCCTCGGTGGTCGGTCGCGTCGATCGGATCATCGCCCCCACGGCGACGGCAGCCCCGACCCTCACCCTGGCCGAGCAGGTCCGTCCCCGCATGACCGAGGAGATCGTCGGCGGCATGGGCGAACAGGGCGTCAGCGCCGCCGCCACCCGGTCCAAGGCCCGCTATGACATCGGCGTGGCGCGTCAGGCCCTGGGCCTGCCGCCCGAGCCCGAGGCCCCGGCCTCTCCGTCCGCTCCATGACGGCTGAGGGCGACGCGGAGGTCGGCACGGCCTTTGCGGACGGGTGGGCCGAGGGCCGCCCTCAGGTCGTGGTCCGCCGTCTGGTCGACGACCTGGAGACTCCCGTGTCGGCCTATCTGAAGGTCGGCCGAGGTCGGTCTCATGCCTTTCTGCTGGAATCGGTCGAAGGCGGCGCGGTCAATGGGCGCTATTCGATCATCACGCGCGACCCGGACGTCGTCTGGCGCTGTCGTGACGGCGTGGCCGAGATCGCGCGCGGCGAGGCCCTGGCAGCCGGGCGGTTCACCGCGGAGGTTGGACCCGCCCTGGCGTCTCTGCGCGCCCTGATCGCCGCCACCCGCATGGGCCTGCCTGACGACCTGCCGCCGATGGCGGCCGGCCTGTTCGGCGTCTTCGGCTATGACATGGTGCGGCTGCTGGAACCGCTCGGTCCCGCCAATCCCGATCCGCTGGACCTGCCCGATGCGGTTCTGGCCAGACCCGGTCTGGTCGCCATCTTCGATTCGGTGCGCCATGAGATCGTCCTGGTCGCGCCCGCCTTTCCCGACTCCGGCCAGCCCGCGGCCTCAGCCCATGCCGCCGCCGTCGCTCGGCTGGATGCCTTTGAAGCGGACCTTCGGGCACCGCTCGCTGCCCGACCAGAGCCCATCCCAACGGCGGCGCCGGAATTTACCTCCCCCGTGGACGGCGCGGCCTTCAGCCGGAAGATTGCGGCCGCCAAGGACTACATCGCCGCCGGCGATATCTTCCAGGTCGTGCTCAGCCACAGATTCTCAGCGCCCTGGGACCGCGACCCGTTCGCCTTCTATCGCTCGCTCCGGCGGCAGAACCCTTCGCCCTATCTGTTCTATCTGGATTTCGACGGTTTCCAGCTGGCCGGGTCCAGTCCAGAGATCCTGGTTCGGCTGAAGGACGGCACGGTGACCATCCGTCCCCTGGCCGGCACGCGCCCGCGCGGCGAAACGCCCGAGGCCGATCGCGCCCTGGAGGCCGAACTTCTGGCCGATCCCAAAGAGCGGGCCGAACATCTGATGCTGCTGGACCTGGGTCGCAACGACGTCGGCCGCGTCGCGGCCCCCGGCTCGGTCGAGGTGACCGAGAGCTTCGTCGTCGAACGGTACAGTCAGGTCATGCACATCGTCTCGAATGTGAAGGGCAAGGCGGACCCCAGGCTCGATGCCGTCGACACCCTGCTGGCCGCCCTGCCCGCCGGGACCCTGTCCGGTGCGCCCAAGGTCCGGGCCATGGAAATCATCGACGAGCTGGAAACCGAGAAGCGCGGCGTCGGCTATGGCGGGGGCGTCGGCTATATCTCCGCAGGGGGCGAGGCCGACATCTGCATCGTCCTGAGAACCGCCCTGTTCGCGGATGGCCGCATCTTCGTCCAGGCCGGGGCTGGTGTGGTCGTCGACAGCGATCCCGCCGCCGAATACGCCGAAACCCAGGCCAAGGCCCGCGCCCCCATCCGCGCCGCGGACGACGCCTGGCGCTATACCTCAGGCAATGGCTAGCCGACCGAGAAGCCCGGGCCCACGATCACCATCCCCGCCATCAGCATCGCCGAGCTGGCCGCCAGCGCGGCAGCGGCCAATGCTGCCATGGGGCGGGAAGGCTCGGCCGGCGGAACCAAGGCCGCGCGCGCCCGCGCCAGAATCTCGGTGATATCGGTCATCGTCGGCCCCTTCAGACCTTCGATTTCACCCCTTGCCGGTTAACACCGCGCTTATGCGACCGACGGACGCTTGGCGCGGCCCGATCCAGCCCCTAGAAGCCAAGCCATGATCCTGGTCGTCGATAACTACGACAGCTTTACCTACAACCTCGTCCACTACCTCGCGGAGCTGGGCGCGCAGACGCACGTCGTCCGCAACGACGACCTGACGGTCGAACAGGCCTGGGCGCTGAAGCCCCAGGCCGTGCTGCTGTCGCCCGGTCCCTGTGCCCCGGATCAGGCGGGCATCTGCCTGCCTCTGCTGACCACGGCGCCAGGCGATATGCCGATCCTGGGGGTCTGTCTGGGGCACCAGGCGATCGGACAGGCTTTCGGCGGCGATGTGGTGCGGGCCAAGACCCTGATGCACGGCAAGACCTCGCCGATCGTCCACGAGGGGGCCTCGGTGTTCGCGGGCCTGCCCTCGCCCTTCACGGCCACTCGCTATCACAGCCTGGCGGTGTCGCGCGAAACCCTGCCCAACAGTCTGGACGTCACGGCCTGGACCGAGGACGGCGAGATCATGGGCATCAGCCACCACGATCGTCCCATTCACGGCGTCCAGTTCCACCCCGAATCCATCGCCACCGAACACGGCCACGCCCTGCTGGCCAACTTCCTGGATCTGGCCAATGTGAAACGCACGGTGATGGTGTGACCGCCCCTCTCCCGGTGGGAGAGGGCTTGAGCGCCCCAGAGCCCCAGGCGATCGGCCTTGCGCGACGCGAAGGGCGGCGCGAAGCGTCAAAGGGTGAGGGTCGGCTCTCTCCCTCCGCGGGGCCGCTTTACCATCCCAAGCGACGGCTGACGCCGACTTCGCCACCCGACCCTCATCCGACCGGGCTCCGCCCGGCCACCTTCTCCCAATGGGAGAAGGGTTATGTCTGACGGCTTCAAACCTCTGCTGTCCAAACTGGTTGACGGCAAGACCCTGACCTCCGACGAGGCCCAGGCCTTTTTCGCGGCCTGTTTGCGGGGCGAACCCACCCCGGCCCAGGTCGCGGCGGCGGTGACGGCCCTGAGGATCCGGGGCGAAACGGTCGAGGAGATCACCGCCTTCGCCACAGCCATGCGCCAGGCGGCCCTGACGCTGGATCATCCGTATGACGT
>Ga0075012_10007054_pt1 | contig 10106 bp, 8 predicted proteins | sample All_14_2_FD_71474 | JGI IMG/M metagenome (GOLD analysis project Ga0075012, IMG submission 71474) | Freshwater microbial communities in response to fracking from Pennsylvania, USA - Allegheny Zone_MetaG_DW_15 | ecosystem: Environmental > Aquatic > Deep subsurface > Groundwater > Drilled... | reverse complement strand
CCGCCGTGGATGATCGGCAGCATGCCGTCGGTCTGGGCGATCAGCAGCAGCGCCGTCGCGGCGCAGGCCTTGGCGATTTCCTCCAGGACCATGGCCAGGGTTGACACCGGCATGCCGGTGCCGCCGTACTCTTCCGGCAGCAGCGGGTTGAGCAGGCCGAGCTGGGCGAACAGGTCGCGGGCATGTTCCGGAAAGGCCGCGGTCTCGTCGAGTTCCAGGGCCAGCGGCGCGATCTCCCGGGTGACGACGTCGCGGACCATATCGATTGTCAAGCGTTGTTCTTCAGTCAGATGTTTCATCGGTTTCCCTCTTTATGAGTGGTGCAGCATTGGGGTGATTTACAGAGTTTCCTTCAATATCTCCCTGGCGATGACCAGACGCTGGATCTGGTTGGCGCCTTCGAAGATCTGGGTCAGCTTGGCATCGCGGAACATCCGCTCCACCGGATAATCCTGCATGTAGCCATAGCCGCCGAAGACCTGGATGGCGTCGGTGGTGATCTGCATCGCCGCGTCGGAGGCGAACAGCTTGCCCATCGAGGCCAGCTTGGTGTTGCGCTGGCCCTTGTCGAACTGGGCCGCCGCCCGGTAGATCAGGCCCCGGGCCGCCTCGATCCTGGTGGCGCTGTCGGCGATGATCTGCTGGATCATCTGGTGTTCGCACAGCGCCTGACCGAAGGTCTTCCGCTCCTTGGCATGCTTCACCATCTGCTCGAAGGCGCCTTCGGCAATCCCCAGGGCCTGGGCGCCGATGGCCGGCCGCGACATGTCGAAATCCTTCATCGCCAGCAGGAACCCCTTGTCGACTTCGCCGAGGACATTGCCGACCGGGACCCGCACCCCGTCGAGATACATCTCCGAGGTCTTCGAGCCGCGCTGTCCCAGTTTGCGCTCGATCTTGCCCACCGTCAAGCCAGAGGTGTCGCGCTCGACCAGGAAAAAGGTGAGGCCGTTGCGGCCGTTGTCGGAGGTGCGGGCGAGGACGGTGTAGTACGAGGCAATCGGGCCGTTGGTCGAAAAGCATTTGGTGCCGTTGAGGATGTAGTCGTCGCCGTCGCGGACCGCCGTGGTGCGCAGGGCGGCGACATCGGAGCCGGCGCCGGGCTCGGACACCAGGTAGGCCGCCAGCTCGCGGTTCTTGACGATGCGGGGCAGGACCCGGGCCAGCAGCTCGGGGCTGCCGCCGTGCAGCAGGGGGAAACTGCCGACCGCCTGGATGATCAGCATCAGGGCCGACGAGGCGCAGTGGCGGGCGATTTCCTCGACCGCGACACAGAGCAGGGTGCCCTGGTGCTGTTCCGGGCCGCCGTGCTCGGGCGGGAAGGCCATGGTCATCAGCCCCAGGTCCCACAACAGCGTCAATACGTCTTTGTCCAGCTCGCCGGTGGCGTCGGTGGCCGCCGCCACCGGGGCGATCTTCTCGCGTGCGGCCTGGCGGATGGTCTCAGTCACAATGCGGATTTCATCGGATTCGGCAAACATTGTTCCTCCTGCGTGATGTTGTGTGGGTTCAAGTGATGCAAGTAGATTCCGGGAACCTTACTTCCAGCAATCGTGCCAGACCGGAAGGAAGCGTAAATATAAATGTAACGTAATGATATTTATGAGTTTGTATCTTTAGCGCAAAAAAACGAGGAATGTGAAGGCGTTGCAGCCATGTAGACGAGGGTATACACATAGACAGCGCGGATGTGCCCTGGCCCGGTCTTTCGCCGGGGTGTACCCAGCCGGGGATATGTCGACCAATGGATACACAGCTCGACAACAGCCTTGATCCGCAAAGCCGACTCTAGCCGAGACGGTAGCGTTCTTTTTGACCGCACAGGTCGGCGGTCCGCGGTGAACCCGGATTTTTTGGAACCGGAAAATCTGAAAATCGAGGCAGGTTCTCAACCCCAGGGTGGATTGTATCGTCCGGGGTTGGGACAATGGGTGGTCCGGTTGAGTGACCGGTTTGACCAGGCAGGAGGCCGACGGAGGAACAGGGCCTGGGAACACGAGAGGTCCGCCAGACCATGATCACCGCCAGCGGGACCGGGGCAGGAAGGTTTACCCGATGAGCAAAACCGGCCGGTTTACTGGCGACCGGCCGCAAATCCAAGATCTTCTCGCCTCGAGCGTTGCCTTGGTGTGCGGATCGACCCCGGGTCCGGCCAGGATGCCGGGGAAGGTGGTTTTTCCCGGCATCCTGGCCGCAGGTCCAGGCATCATTGCCCGTGACGTAACATCATCTTGGGGGTTCACGACTCAGATGATGGACAGCACCTTATGGGCCTCTTCCTTGCTTTCATAAATGTGGGGCGAGACCCCGCGTTTCTGCAGTTCGTCACCGAGTTTCATCCGCAGGAAGGTGCTGGTCGTATAGCGGGTGACGCTCTCGTAGTATTGGGCCGCGTATTTCACCATCTCCACGTATTCGTCGACCAGGTGCGGCGAGACGTTGAAGTTGTCGTAGTTGGCGATGGTGTACACCTTCCGGCCGAGAGGCTCGAGTATCGACCCGACCAACTGTTTCATCTCCTGAATCTCTTCACTGGTCTTCATGTAGTAGTTTTCAAGGTTGATGAAGAAGATGTTATCTTCCGCCTGGTATTTGAAACGATCCTCCATGGGGATGTTCAGGAGGTCGTCCTTGATCCCCATGCGACGGAGCCGGAAAATTCGTTCATCCATGAGCTTCGGCGGCCGGCGCATGACCGGCTTGAAATCCATCAGCGCCAGGACCTGGCTGTCCAGGTCTATTCCCGGAGCAATCTCTATCAATTCCAGCCCTTCCTCGCACAGGGTGAAGACACAGCGCTCGGTGACATACAGCACCTGCTGCCGGGTACTTACGGCGTATTGCCCGCTGAAGGTTTTCTGTTCCACCTGGCGGACGAACTTTTTCTCCCGCCCTTCCTGATCGATGAACAGCTTGCCGTCCTCGACCGAGGTCTTGAGCCCGCCGGCGGTAAAGGTCCCGACAAAGCAGACTTTCTTGGCATTCTGGCTGATGTCGATGAACCCGCCCGGACCGGTGAAACGGGGCCCGAACTTGCTGACGTTGACGTTGCCTTCCGCATCGGTCTCCGCCATGCCGAGGAAGGCGATGTCGAGGCCGCCGCCGTCGTAGAAGTCGAACATGGCGTTCTCGGTGATCAGGGCGTCGGAGTTGATGCCGGCGCCGAAATCCAGCCCTCCCGCCACCAGACCGCCGATGATGCCCGATTCCGCCGTCAGGGTGGCATATTCCAGCACCCGTTCCTCGTTGGCCACCCGCGACACCCCTTCCGGCATGCCGATGCCGAGGTTGACGATGCTGTTGGGCTTCAACTCGAAGGCGGCGCGGCGGGCGATGATCTTGCGTTCGCCCATCTCCAGCGGCGGGATCGCCTGCATCGGCACCCGGTGCTCACCGCTGTAGGCGACACTGTAGGGCGTACCGAAGGTCTGCCAGTGGTTCTCGGGCCTGGCCACCACCACGCAGTCGACCAGGATGCCGGGGATGATGACGTCCCGAGTATTGAGGGTGCCGCTGTCGGCGAGCCGTTCGACCTGGACGATCACGACCCCGCCGGAGTTCCTGGCCGCCTGGGCCATGGCCAGCGCATCGAGGACCATGCACTCTTTCTCCATGGTGATGTTGCCGTCAGGATCGGCCGTCGTCCCGCGCAGGAAGGCGACATGGATCGGGAAGGACTTGTAGAAGAGATAGTCCTTGCCTTCGATATTCATCACCTTGATGAGATCTTCACCCTGGGTCTTGGTCAGTTCGTTGAGCTTGCCGCCATCGACCCGGGGATCGATGAAGGTGCCGAGACCGACATGGGTCAGATTGCCCGGCTTGCCGGCGGCGATGTCGCGATACAGTTGGGTCACGGCTCCCATCGGGACGTTGTAGGCGAGGATCTTGTTTTCATGGATCAATTTTCCCAGCCCCGGGGTCAGACCGGTATGGCCGCAGATGACTCTCCCCACCAGGCCCTCGAGGGCGAGGTGGTTCAACCCCTTGCCCTTGCCGTCCCCCTGGCCCGCCGGATAGGTCAGCGTCAGATTCCTCGGCCGGCCGGTCTTCAGAAACCGCTCTTTGAGGGCGATGGCGAGTTCCTCGGCAAATCCCGCCCCGACAAAGCCTGCCGTCACGATCGTGTCGTTGTCGTGGATAAGATCGATGGCCTCTTCAGCGGTGACGATTTTTCCCTTCTTCATCCGCATGGCTGATATCGGGTCGACCATCGGATGCCCGATTTCTTTCAGATGCATTTTTCCGATCAACGGATTGATCTCTTGCATAACACAACTCCCTTTTTTGGTTTCTTGATAGTAACGTCTTCTTAATATCGTCTGCGGTTGAAAAAGGGACCCGCACTGCCCGATTTCAAAACCGTTTCATGGATAAAAATGCTTATAATTTCAATATTCGACATGTGAACTGGGGCGTGTAGAACGAACGACGGGATATATTTGCCGGATCCCTTTCACCGAATCCCAGGTTATAACCGGATAGCAGGCAACCTCCTGAATGAGCGGAGGACGCGACACGTCGATGACGTATCGCGGAAAGGCGTTGGAACAGGAGTGACGGGGATCGGCCAGGCCGACGCAGATCGGGTGAGCCATGCCGCGAATTCGGCGATATTTTTCCGACTCTCGCATCCCGCCGCCGGATCGCCTGCTGTCGATCCGGTGGAGCCTGGGACTGCCGCCGCCACAGCAACACCCCCCGCGCCTTGCATGGATGCTTGATGCTTCCGCGACCTGAACCCCGCGAGGGAGGCGGATCTTTCTCGTGAATGAGGATGATGGCACCCTGCCGACAGTCCGTGCCGGCGTAACGATAACCGTAGTTTCCAAGCCCTTGATACGAAATGCGTGTGGACATTCTTCCTCCTCCTTGCAGCGGCTGACGGCGATCACCATGAGGGAAGGAAGATGTCCACATTTTTTATCTGCAAAGTGCCCTTCAGCCGGAAGAGCCGTCAAAGGTTGTCTACAGCAGTGCCAGAAGAACACCGGCGGCGACGGCAGAGCCGATAACCCCGGAAACATTCGGGCCCATGGCGTGCATGATCAGGTGATTCTGGGGATTGGCCTCGAGACCGACCTTGTTGACCACCCGGGCGGCCATCGGTACCGCCGACACCCCGGCCGCGCCGATCAACGGATTGATCGGGTTTTTCGACAGCTTGTTCATCAGTTTGGCCATCAGGACGCCGCCGGCGGTGCCGATGCTGAAGGCGATCATGCCCAGGGCCAGGATGCCGAGGGTCTCGAGGTTGAGGAACTTATCGGCCGACAGTTTGCTGCCGACTGCCAGGCCAAGAAAGATAATGACCGTATACATCAGGGCATTTTTCATGACATCGGAGAGTTTGTCGACGACGCCACATTCCTTGGCCAGATTACCTAACATGAACATCCCGATCAGCGGTGCCGCCGACGGCAGCAGGACCGCACAGATGGTCAGCACCAGCAGGGGCAGGATAATTTTCTCCATTTTCGATACATGCCGCAGCTGCACCATCTTGATCTTTCTTTCCTCCTCAGTCGTCAGCCACTTCATGATCGGCGGCTGGATCAGCGGCACCAGGGCCATGTAGGAGTAAGCGGCGATGGCGATTGAACCCAGCAGTCGAGGCGAGAGTCGGCTGGCCAGAAAGATCGCCGTCGGACCGTCGGCGCCGCCGATAATCCCGATGGAGGCGGCATCACGCAGGGAAAAATTGATGCCGGGCACCAGATCGGTGAGCCACAGGGCTCCCAGCAGGGTGACGAAGATACCCAATTGCGCCGCCCCGCCCAGCAGAATGGTCATCGGATTAGCAATCATCGGACCGAAGTCGGTCAAGGCGCCGACCCCCATGAAGATCAGCAGCGGGAAGACCCCGGTGTTGATCCCCACGTCATAGATATAGGTGAGAATCCCCCCCGGGTCGGCAATCCCGGCCAGCGGGATGTTGGAGAGGATGGCGCCATAACCGATGGGAATCAGCAGCAGCGGTTCGAAACCTTTGAAGACGCCGAGGTAGAGGAGCACCAGGCCGACGGATATCATCAGCACCCGGCCGATGCCGACTGTCCAGTCCTGTGTCGTCTGGGCCTCGAATATGCCGTACGCCCCTGTGGTCTTGGAAAGGGCGACAAGCAGTCCGGAGATGGACGGCAGCGTTCCGCCGCCGCCGACAATGGGCTGGTCGGCGACCACCGGGGTTGTGGCAATGGCCCCGAGGACTTCGTCCTGCTTGACTTTCTGAAAGGCGACGGCCTTCATGGCGGTGATTTTACCGGCCGCACCCGCTTTCAGGACGATCACCGTCCCGTCCTCTTTTTTCAGGGTCGCGATCTCGTCGCCGCTGTAGACGAAGCTGTCCTGATGGGCAAGAACCCGAATTATTTTTGCGTCTGCCGGCGCGACTATATTCACCGTTTCGTCCGCCGCGAGAGCGGCGTGCGACCAGGTACACAGCCATGTCAGCAATAGAAATATGAAAAATCTGAATTTCATAATACCTACCCGATATGAGCAAAGAAGAGAGGCTTACCGGTCAAAGACCGGTAAGCAGGAAACCTGCACCCTGTCAACCGATGGTGAGCAGCGATTCAGAGGCCTGGACGGCATCACCGGCGCCAACGTGGATGGCCAGGATCTTGCCGGCGCAGGGGGCGTTGACCTCGGATTCCATCTTCATGGCCTCCATGACCACCAGCGGTTGATTGACGACCACGTTCTCGCCGACTTCTACCAGGATTTTGATGATATTACCCGGTGTCGGGGCATCGACGTCGGTCCCTTCCTTTACCGGCGCGGCCGCCGCTGCCGGGGCGACCGTGATCCCGCCTGCCGCCGGCGCCTGGGTACCGTCCGCTATAGCGACGGTGACGTTGTACGTCTGGTTGTTGACAGTGATTATGTAATTACGCGGCCCTGCAGCTGCAGGACCCGTCGAGGTGGTATCGCTCATTGTTTCTCTCCCTTTTTGTGCTCGCAGTTTGTTTTTCGCTTGAGTTATTCAAGCTGTGACTCTCATGGTGCGTTCAGTCTTCCAATCTGGTGGGGGGGGACAGGCACTCGCCTTCCACCCAGAGTCTGTAATCAAATATTATTTCCGAATACCCATATCACTCTCGTAGGCGGCAACGGCGGCGGCAATGACTGCAAATTCCGCCCCGCCATCACTGACAGGTACTGGTACTGGTGCTGCTTGCGCTTTTTTTCTTTTACTGGCCAGAATGGCTCGATCGTTGGCAATCGCCTGAATTTCGCGCGCCGCGGCTCCCCGGGTCAGGAATGCCACCAATTTGATGAAGTAAATCATCAACAAAAGAAAGAGCATGACGGTGGTCATGCCGACGACCATAAGTTTGAGACCTTCAAATATCATTGGACCTTTGCCTCACTTGTGTTGCAGGGGAGCTGCTGGAAAACAGGTGCCTCCAGGGCCACCCCCGCTATTTCCGGATCACGTCGCTTCGCCTGGAGGCCGTTCATGAGACAGGATATCCGCTGGCATTCGTTGTCCCTAATGCCGCTTCGGATTCTGCCTGCGCCTCACATCGCCTCGATCTTCTCGGTGAGCACCGGGATGAACTGTTTCAGGTCGGCGACCACGAGGACGTCGGCAACTTCGCCGATCGGGGCATCCTTGTCGGTATTGATCGCCACGATAAATTCGGACTTTTTCATGCCGGCCAGATGCTGGATGGCGCCGGAGATACCGCAGGCAACATAGAGCTTCGGGGAAACCGTCTGACCGGTGGTGCCGACCTGACGGTTATGTTCCGCCCACTCGGCATCGACGACCGGTCGACTGGCCCCGTATTCGCCACGCAGGGCCTTGGCCAGACCGGCAACGATAGCCAGATTCTCGGGCTTGCCGATGCCGCGGCCGGCACTGACGATCACCGACGCCTTGCTCAGGTCGACCCCGCCTTTCTCGGCATATTCATAACCGGTGAACTCTATCTTGCCGGTCCCGCCGGCACTGATCTTTTCAACCGTGGGGCTGCCCGTCGGGTCGTCAGTCAGACTGAAGGCCCCGGCCTGCAGGGTCAGCACGGTGACGCCGGTATTGACGGCGACCTTGCGGCGTAATTTGGAGTTGCAGACCGGCACGACCGGAAGACCGTCGACGAAATCCACCACCTCGGACGCCTGGCCGGCCTTCAGCGCATGGGCCACCCTCGGGGCGAGGTCCCAGCCATAGGAGGAGTGGCAGAAGACCACCATATCCGGCTTGACCTTGCCGATCGTCTCCAGCAGCAGCTGCTTGTGGACTTCCGGGTTGTATTCGCCGCAGGTTGCGGCATCGGCAAGATAGAGTGTCCCCTCGTACTTCGGCAACTCGCTCTCACTGCCGACGAGAAACATCGCGCTCTCGGCGCCGACCTTTTTCGAAAAAGCGACCAGATCGTAGACGCCGCCCTGCAACTTCCCTTCTCTATATTCAGCAACAAGTAATGTTTTCATCAGATCCTCCCCTAGGCCAGAACGGCGGTTTTTTCTTTCAGAATCTTGATCAATTTGTCAGCCAATTCGCCGATATCCCCTTCCAGAACGAGCCCGCCGCCTTTCTTCTCAGGGAAGTAGAGCGTCTTTGTCTCCTGGACGGCCGAGGTCTTCAGCAGATCCGCCACCGGAACGGTGACCAGTTCCTTCTTCTTGGCCTTCATGATATTGGGCAGGGTCGGATAACGCGGGGTGTTGAGGCCGAGCTGGCAGGTTACCAGCGCCGGTACCGGCAATTTCACCACCGCCTTCACTCCGCCTTCCAGCTCGCGCTTGACGGTGATTTTTCCATCGGCAAAGGCAAAGCCGACGATGGTCGTGACACTGGGGACGCCAAGGGTCTCGGCCGCCAGCACTCCCACCTGGGCACTGCCCCGGTCCTGTGATTGCATGCCGGTGAAGATCACGTCATAGGACTTGGTTTTGGCATGCTCGGCGATGACCGAGGCGATGGAGAACGGGTCCTTCTTGTAGCTGTCGTCATCGGCGACATGGACACCCCGGTCGCAGCCCATGGCCAGCGCCTTCTTCATCGTCTCCTTGACCCGCTCGGGACCGACGCAGAGCACGGTCAGGTCGCCGCCCGCCTGCTCCTTCAACTGCACCGCCTGCTCGACCGCATACTCGTCATATTCGTTCATCCGCCAGGCCAGGTCGGCGCTGTCGTACCAGTTTCCTTCGCCATTGACCTTGAATTTCGATTCCATGTCGGGAACCTGTTTGATACACACCAGAATATTCATGACGTTCTCCTTTTTTTATAACCAACATCTGAATTATATTGTTTTTTTCCTCGAACGCGTCGCTTGGGTGTCTCCCCTGCCAACCTTCCCGCTCATCTCTGGGCGGACTGCTGCACAATCCGTTCCGCCAGGATCTCGGCGATGTCACGTGGACGCAGGGATTCCTCCACCCCTGCGCCCTTCACCCCGTCCTCGAACATCGTCAGACAGAAGGGACAGTTGGAGACCAGCACATCGGCCCTGGCCTCGGTCGCCATCTGCACCCTGTGGATATTGATCCGGCTCCCCAGTTTCTCTTCGGCCAGGATCCGGCCGCCGCCGGCACTGCAGCAGAACGCCTGGTCGCGATTGCGATCCATCTCGGTGATGACGCCGCCGGCCTTGGCAATGAGCGACCGCGGGGCCTGGTAGATGCCGTTGTGGCGCCCCAGATAGCAGGAATCATGATAGGTGCAGGAAAAGCCGTCGGTCCTGAGCTGCAGCCGTCCGGAGGCGATCAGCTGTTCCAGGAAGACCACATAGGAGACGACCTCGGCCTCCAGACCCAGATCGCGGTAATCCTTTTGCAGGGTGTTGTAGCAATGGGGGCAGGTGGTGACGATCTTCTTGACCCCGTACGCCTTGATGGTCTCGATATTCTCCACCGCCAGTGACTGATAGAGGTACTCGTTGCCCATCTTGCGCATCGGCTCGCCGCAGCACTTCTCCTCTTTGCCGAGGAGGCCGACCTTGATCCCGGCGGCCTGGCAGAGGGCGACGAAGCTGCGGGCGACGGCGATGTTGCGCTTGTCGAAGCTGGCATAGCAGCCGACAAAGTAGAGGATATCGACCTCCGGGTCCTCGGCGAGGGTCTTGATCCCGAGGCTCTCGGCCCAGTCG
>Ga0075012_10007053_pt1 | contig 10106 bp, 11 predicted proteins | sample All_14_2_FD_71474 | JGI IMG/M metagenome (GOLD analysis project Ga0075012, IMG submission 71474) | Freshwater microbial communities in response to fracking from Pennsylvania, USA - Allegheny Zone_MetaG_DW_15 | ecosystem: Environmental > Aquatic > Deep subsurface > Groundwater > Drilled... | reverse complement strand
GCTGAAGGACAACCGTTTCATTGACGCTTCGGCGTCGGCGAACTCGGGTACCCTCCGCAACGGTGTCGTGGGCCGCGCTGCCGGCTTCAACGTCATCGAGGGCACGACCGTTCCGGAGACGTCGGGCGGCGCGTTCCAGGTGATCGCTGGTCACCCGATCGCGACGACCTTCGCGGAGCAGATCGTGAAGACCGAGGCCATCCGCCTCGAGCGTCGCTTCGAGGATGGTGTGCGTGGTCTGCACGTGTACGGCGGCAAGGTGATCCGTCCGGAGGCTCTGGCCCTCGCGACGGTCACCGTTTCCTAAGGAGTGACGGTGGACGCATTCGCAACGGCTGACGATCTTGCGGCCCTCCTCAACCGTGAGTTCACGGAGGAGGAGGAGTCGTGGGTGACGACGCTGCTTGAGAGTGCGTCCACCTACCTTCGGGATGCGATCGGGCAGACGGTGTACCCGCAGCAGTCTGTGGAGTACATCGACTACCCGACCGGGGGGCGTGTGGATCTTCCGCAGTACCCGATTGTCGAGGTGACGTCGGTTGAGCGGGACGGTGCGGAGATCGACTACACGTACCGTCCCGGCTACATCATGGTCGACTGTGACGACCCGGTGACGATCACCTACACCTTCGGCTACTCGACCGCCCCTGACCGGCTGCGTGATCTCGCGTGTGTTCTGGTGTCGTCGGCGCTGCTGACTGTGGAGGCTGGCATCGGCCTCACCGCGGGTGGCCTGTCGTCGGCCGCGTTGGATGACTTCAGGATCGCTTGGGCGGACGGTGGCGCGTCTTCGGGGATGGTGCTGCCAGAGATCCAGAAGACGGATGTGCGGCGTTCGTTTGGTCGCGGCGATCTGATGTTCGCGGAGTACGGCCGGTGACGATCTCGGGTCTGCTCGGCATGGGCCGGACGATGGCGCGGTCGCGGATGCGTGAGACGTGGCGTGTCGGCGAGTACGTCGAGACGACTGATCCGGTGACGTTGGACCCGATCACGGACCTTGAGGTCGCGTATGAGGGTCCGGGCCGGTTCAAGGCTCCCCGAACGTCCGTTTCTGATTCGGAGGCTGGCGGGCAGGTTGTCACGTCGACTTCGCAGGAGTTGCATCTTCCGTCCGGTACGGCTGGTGTGATGGTGAACATGGTGGCGGTCTGTGATGCGTCGCCGGATGATCCGTCGCTTGTGGGTTTGACGTTGCGGATTGATGGTCCGCCTGCTGCTGGTCAGACGACGGCGGCTCGGTTCCCGGTTCGGGATTACATCGAGGTTGTTGACGACGGGGAGTCCTGATGCCTGACGGATTCACGGTCGACGACTCCGAGGTGCGCCTGTTCGCGGCTCAGCTTGGCGAGGTAGGGGCGAACGCTGGCCGGTACATCCGATCGGCTGTGGAAGTCTCCGCACGCAAGGTTGACGACCTCTGGACCAAGACTGCTAAGGGGCAGTTGGGCACCCGCGGCTACCCGTTCACGATCTCATACGACGTCTCCGTGTTCACCGGCTTCGGCGCTTCTGTCATTCAGGCCGAGATCGGTCCCGACAAGGAGCGCGGTCAGGGCGCTCTCGGCAACTTGATCGAGTTCGGAGGCGACACCAACGGGGGTCTCGACTCTCGCCGGGGTGCTGGTGAGGCCGCTTTGGAGCGTGTCGAAGACGACTTTGTGAAGGGCCTCGGTATCGCCCTGGATGACGCCGAACATGCGGCTGGCGTGGATGCGTCGTTCAGCAAGTCGCTGGGAGCGGTGTACCGAGGGAGCTACCGATGATTACGGCCCACTACGACGCGGTGAAGGCTCGACTGGAGCAGCATGTTGCGCTGAACGGCAAGGTGTTCGACTCGGCGCGGGTGGACTCCAACGGGTTCTACATCCGCACGAACTACGTGATCTTGTTCGGTGGTGCCCCGTCCGAGTTCGGCGGGGACCGGCAGGCGCGTAAGCAGATCCGTGACGACAACGCCACGTTCGACTACATGCTCCGCGCGGTGGGGATTTCGGCGGATGTTCCCCGGAAGCTCATCGACGCGATCGCGGATCAGCTCACCGAGTGGATTCCGCAGATTCCTGGCCGGCGCTGTTCACCGATGCACTATCCGCCTGCTCAGCGGCCCGAGGTCCGCTTGGAGACGAGCGTGAAACCGCCGCTGTACTACGCGGACGTGGAGTGGACGCTGCGGTCCCTCTTCACCAACGGCTCCTAAGCCAACATCTTCCCCTCGCGGGGTTGCCGTCGTCACAGGGCGTCGGTCGTAACAGGGCACTGATTGAAGGAGAACACTATGGCACTGCCTGTTCCCGCGTCGGTGTCGAGTGACGGCACCCGGCGCACTGTTTGGCTCGCGGGCGGCGCGACCGATCCCGCTGAGGTCACTTCCGCCGAGCTCGGCTTGGGTCTCGACCTGTCGTTCTATCTGGTGCATGGTGCGGACGGGTTCAATGCGGCCCGCAGCCAGGCGTCGATCCCCGACAACCGTCAGGGGTCCAGCCAGGACTTCACGAAGCCCGGACGCAAGTCGCCCACTCTTTCGATTCGTTACGTGTTCAACGACGACGACCCGACTGAGAACGAGGCGAAGCTGGAGCTCGTTGAGGGCACCGAGGGCGCGTTTGTGCATCTGTTCCAGGTGCCTGAGGACTACGACCCGACGACTGACGGCGACTACGCGGGCTTCTCGTACGAATACTGGCCGGTGACACTCGGCGAGCAGGCTCCTCTTCCTGAGGAGTCGAACGCTGTGGACCGGATCAACCAGACGACTTACGTGTCGGGTCCGATCGTGCCCGGTGTTGTCGACGGGGCCGGCTCCTAAATAGACCCCGTGGTGGGGCTCCTGCCCTGTGGCCCCACCACGGAACCTCTATCCATCTACAGGGCTGAAACGGGGCATCACCATGTCGAAGAACCGTACCCGCACCTTCCCTCACCGTGACGTGACGATCTGTCTCGATGGTGCTGCGTCTGCTGATCGGGAGATGCTGTTGTCGAAACAGCGTCGTACACCGGCTGAGGCGAAGCAGTTGAAGGACATTGAGGAGCGGATGAAGGATTCGCTTCTCACGATCCGCGTCGTTGGTGTGTCTCGGGCTGAGTATGCGAAGATCCAGCGCGCTCACCCTGGCGCGACGCCGATGCAGGCGTTCAATCCGGACACGTTCTTCTACGACTTCATCTACAAGACCGGTTTCGAGGTTGCCGGCGACGAGGTGTCGAAGTTGTCGGAGTGGGACCGCGCCGACTGGGATGCGATCACCGAAGATCTCACTGAAGGTGAGTGGAACGATCTCGCTCAGGCCGTTCACGACATGAACGTGGAGCGGGTGGAGACGGGTTTTTTGTCGCGCGGCTCCGCCACGACGGAGCCCTCTTCGCAGACCTCCGAGCAGCCCGAGCCTGGGGAGTAAGACCGTCCGAGTTCTGGGACTGGTCTGACGATGACCAGGCGTATGCGCTCGCGTTGCAGGAGTACGAAGCGACCCTCAACAGTCTCGGATTCGACCGGGCTGAGGCGACGTCGCCGGATGCTGACCCATCGAACCCGAAGGGCACCGTCCGCTATGTGGCTGATTCGGTGATCGACTGGTCCTTGCAGGCCGAGGCCGAGCATCAGAAGTCGTTGGGCGACAAGGACGAATACGCGCGGTCGCGTGTCACTCGGGTGCGGCGGGAGACGCGGACGCCGAAGTCGCCTTCTCGAAAACGAGGGTCATAGCACCGTTGGGATCGCCGGCCTGGTGGGTGAGCACGTAGCCGCGCTCTTTCGCCCCCAGGATCACGGTTTCGTATTTCAGCGTCGTCCAGTTGATCTGGAAGGTGACGTCTTCGCGACCGTCGAACGTCTCGTCAAGGATCTGCGCCGATCGCCCCTCCGCGGACTTCTGCTTCCGCTCGATGCTCGCGTTCCAGCCAACGGCGATCCAGAAGACGACGCCGAAGAAACCGAGCACCAGCACGGCGATTCCGATTATGAGCAGCATCGCGACTATGCTATAGGGAGACCCCCGCACTGCGCTAACAGCCGGGGGCGTGACCAACCTGAGTGAGAGGTTGATATGCCGCAGTCTACCTGCACGATCGCTGGATGCGAACGACCGCATAACGCTCGCGGCTGGTGCCTGCCACATTACAAGCGGTGGCAACGGTACGGCGATCCGGAGGGTAGCGTACAGCGCCACGACCCGGTGTGCGTGATTCATGGATGTGATCGACCGAAGGTAGCCCACGGTTGGTGCGCGATGCACTATCAGCGTTGGCAACGCTACGGTGACGCTGAGAAGATGAAGCGCGAACGTCGCGTCTGCGTCATCGACGGTTGCGAAAGGCTTCGTCTTGGCCGCGGTTGGTGCAGCATGCACTACACGCGATGGAAACGGCACGGTTCTCCAACCGCCCGGATAAAGGGCGAAGTCGTCGACGGATGCCGCATCTGCCCTGGTTGCGGATTGGATAAGCCGACAGCCTCGTACCCGTACGCGACCGGACGATGCCGCGCTTGTCGGAGATCGCAGGAGCGCGTTCAACGCCTCTCGGTCGTTGGTGTACAGCTTCCGGCAGTACATTGCATAATCTGCACCACATCGTTCATCCCACGCACGAACAGCAGCTTCTGTTGTTCGGATGATTGTTCCAAGGTCCGCAAGGCAGCTCTTGACGGCTACTACGGCGCAATCGGCCACAATCCGGAACCGAAGCGGCAGTACGCTGGTCGGCGGCGGGCAGCAAAACGCGGTAGTGCCGTGAGGAAAATCACCAAGGCTAACTTGGCCAGCAGAATGGCGTACTTCGGCAACCGCTGCTGGATGTGTCGGGGCCCATTCGAGGCCATAGATCATGTGAAGCCGATCGCCAAGGGCGGACCACATATCCTCGCGAACTTGCGTCCGGCATGCAACCGATGCAACTCCGCGAAATCAGCTGAGTGGGCGGGAATGGCTACCGTCCAAAAGTTATCGGCTTAGGCCGCAACCCGAGAAACCCCCGGCAGAAGTCGGGGGTTTCTGCACGAGAGGCGGAGGCACATGGCGAATCGCACCGTGCGGACCACGCTGACTGCCGAGATTTCGGGCTATTTGCAGGGGATGGACACGGCTGCGCGGAAGACGCGCGAGTTGGGTTCTGAGGCTGAGAAGTTGGCGCAGAAGCGTCAAGCGTTCCAGACGCTCGGCGCGTCTGCGATCGCTCTCGGGTTGGCGATTGCTGCTGGGCTCGGCTACGCGATCGTGAAAGCGGCTCAGTTCGATGCAGCGATGTCGAACGCGAACGCGATCTTGCAGGAGACAGAGGAGGGTCAGCGGGCGCTTCGCGATGCGGCGCTCGAGGCCGGTGGCGCGACGGTTTACACGGCAGAAGAGTCGGCCAACGCGATCGAGGAACTCGGTAAGGCTGGCATCCTCACGTCGGACATTCTCGGCGGTGCGCTCACTGGATCGTTGAACTTGGCGGCATCTGGTGAGCTCGCGGTGGCGCGGGCGGCTGAGATCACCGGTATCACTCTGAAGCAGTTCTCTCTTGACGGTGCTGAGGCGGGTCGAATTGCGGATGTGTTGTCGGCTGGTGCGAACAAGGCGGTCGGTTCGGTTGAGGATCTCGCGCAAGGGCTGAAGTTCGTGGGGCCTGTGGCTCAAGGCATGAACGTGTCTCTTGAGGATTCGGTAGCCACACTGGCGCTATTCGCTGACCGTGGCGTCATTGGCGAGCAGGCGGGCACGTCCTTCCGCGGCATGCTGTCCTCGCTTACTTCGCCGTCGAAGCAGGCTCAGCAGGAGATTGATCGGCTCGGGATTAGGCTCTACGACTCTGAGGGTCGGTTCCTCGGTGTTGAGAACGCTGCCGGTGAACTTAGTCGGACTCTAATTGGTGTGACCGATGCTGAGCGCGATATGTCCCTCGGCATTCTGTTCGGTAACCAACAGCTCACGGCCGCCCGCATCCTGGTTGACGCGGGCGCAGAGACGTGGCGCGAGTATCGCGACTCGGTTGATGACTCCGGGATCGCCGCTCGTGTCGCCGCTGAGCGGATGGACAACCTCGCGGGAGATGTTGAGAAACTCGGTGGAGCGTTCGACACTGCGCTGATCCAGACCGGTTCGGGTGCAAACGATGTTCTGCGTGGGTTGGTTCAGACAGCGACGTTCCTAGTTGACGGCTTCGGGGAGCTGCCTGAACCGGTGTTGAACGTGGCTCTTGCCTTGGGAGTGTCAACGACTGCCGTTCTGTTGCTCGGTGGCGCAGTATTGCGCGCTGCGCCTGGGATCGCGCAACTTCGTATGAATCTGGCTGCGGCAGGCACCTCATTCGGTTCCTTGGCGGGGAAGGTCGGGCTAGCTACCGCTGGCCTTACAGTCGCGACTCTGGTGGTTGGCTACTTCGTTGCGGAGTCCGCGCGCGCTGCTGCGAACACTGACGAGTTCAGGGAGTCGCTAGATGAGACGACCGGTTCGCTGACCGGCTACACCCGGGAACTGGTCGCTAAGAAGCTTGCTGATTCGGGGGCTTTTGAGGCAGCCAAGGAAGCCGGTATTAGCCAGCGCGAGCTAACCGATGCCGTTATCGAGGGTGGTGAAGCCCTAGATAGTGTGTACTCGAAGCTTAACGCCAACAACACGGTAGCCACCTTCTTCACTGGAGTGGGTATCCGAGCCGGGAACGCAAGGACTGAAATCCGGAGTCTTTCGAGTTCGCTTGAGCAGTCCAAGCGCGACTGGGAAGACATGACGGCCGCGGGGGATGATTCTATCCCTACCCTTAACGACATCGCGGGCGCTGCCGACGACGCGCGCGGCGAAATAGCTGGCCTTTCCGATGAACTCCGAAACTTCGGGACCCTCACATACGACGTCATTGATGCTGAGCTGCAGTTCCGGCAGGCTATCGAAGAGGCTTCCTCATCGGTTGGTGAGGATGGGTTTAGTCGGACTCTGGACCGCGCCACCGAAGCTGGGCGCGACAACTGGAACGCTCTGCTCGACATGGGACGGGCGACCAATGAATATGCGGCTGCCGCGTATGACGCTCACGGCTCGCAGGATGAACTTAACGGGATTCTCGCCGAGGGTTGGCAGCGTCTCTACGATCAGGCGATCCAATTCGGGGCCACCGAGGATGAAGCTAAGAGTTACGCTGACCAGTTGATCGCCACCCCGACTGTGATTTCGACGCGCGTCGGTCTTGACGTCTCGCCGGCGCTTGGAGAGCTTGCACGTTTGCGTGAATCCTTGTCCGGCAATTTGTCGGCTCTGAACTCTCTCAACAACTGGCGACCGTCCAACTTTCGGTATAACGCCGCGGGCGCCATGTATTTGAGCGGAGCACCCGTTCAGGCTTTCGCTGCGGGAGGTTTCCCTTCAGGTATCTACCCGTACAGGCAGGGTGGCATCCACAAGTTCGCTGAGGCCGGTCCGGAAGCCTACATTTCGTTCCGCGAGCAGGACCGTCAGCGAAATGTTGGCATATGGCGAGAGGCGGGCGCGATGCTTGGAGTTTGGGGGATGACCCAGAGCCAGCAGAATGCACAGCCGAGTGTGCAGGACAACCGATCGTATGCGATTTCGGTACCACCCTCGCCGGATCCCACCTATCAGGCTAACGAGATTGTGCGGGCCCTGCGATGGTCGTAGTTTCGGCGACGGTTGCAGATCGAACCTTCACAGGAGTCGAATCCACCGCACCTCTCTTCATTTCCGATGAAGGACTCGAGGGATGGTACGACCCAGCACCTCTGCGGTCGGACTTCGTTGCCCGTAGCAGCGCCGATGGCGAGTACGAGCCGATCGATCTGTTCACCACCGGTCGAGAGATCGTGTTTCGTGGCGGGCATCACGCGACTACCGATGGGGAGGCGCAGGCCACTGCTGCTTGGATGGCTGCCCTGGTCAAGCAGCGGACTACCTTCTCGGTGACTGATGGGCTTGGAACGCTCTCGGCCGGAGTGATTCTCCGCAACGTTCGGACGCGCTTTCCCATGCCCTACCGGCTCGAGTTTGAGGCGGTGTTCCGGGCGGCGGATCCTCGCAAGTACGGTCCCGAAGTCACTCAGTCGGGGTCGTCGAGTTCGGATACGACGTCGGGTGGTCTCCTCTTCCCCATCTTCGATGTGACGGGGTTTGCGGAGTTCACGGAGACGGCAGGCGCGTACCGGAAGTTCCTGGCGAACACGGGGACGGTTGCCTCGTTCCCTGAGTTGACGGTGGCGGGGCCGTTCGAGTGGTTCCGGTTCACGTTGAACGGTCAGGTGGTTGAGTTCGTGCGTGATGTGCCGGCTGGTCAGTCGGTGCGGCTCGATCTGGCGTCGGAGTCGGCGTGGATTGGCGGGTCGGATGTGTCGGGGTTCTTGACCAGGGATGAGTTCTTCAGCGTTCCGGCTGGTGGGGCGTGGTTGCAGTTCTTCGCTGACGTTTCTGGTGTCCCGTTCACGGTGTCGTCTCGGAGTGCGTGGCTGTGAGGTGGTTCATTTTTGATCTGCTCACTGGTGACAAGTTGCGGTATCTGCCGACGACGACGGGTGGGCGTTGGTCGGGTGATCTGAATGCGGCTGGTGGATTGTCGTGTCGGGTGCCGCTGACAGTGGGGACTGCTGACCTGAATCTGCGGGAGTCGGCGCGGCCGGTTCGTACCGGACTGGCGTGCCTAGAAGGTGATCACGTCTTGCAGGCTGGTCCGATTTGGGCGCGCAACTATGCCCGTGACGAAGCGGGAAACCCTGTTCTGGATCTGGTGGGTGCGGGGATTTGGTCGTGGTTCGACAAGCGAGTTGTGATGCCGCAGTTGTGGGAGGCGATCACTGTTGCGGGCGCGATCGATGCTGAGGACCCCGATTGGGCGCTCGTGTTTGAGTCGGAGTCGTTCTCGAACATTGTGAAGGGTCTCGCGGCTGAGGTGATGTCGTGGGAGGCGTCGGATTTGCCGATCGTTCTGCCGGATGACACGGCGGGGTCGCATGACAAGACCTACTACGGGTACGACCTGGGGTGGGCTGGTCAGCGGTTCCGTGAGATCACCGAGCTTGAGGGTGGCCCGGAGATTCGTTTCCGCCCCCGGTTCACCAGTTCCCGTCAGGGGCTTGAGTGGTTGCTTGAGGTGGGTACGGATGCGGACCCGGAGCTGCATTCGGTGAACGAGTTGCGGTGGAATGCGGGGGCTGAGGATTCGCCGATCCGGAATCTGTCGATCGATGAGGATGCGACTGGGATTGCGTCGCTCGGGTGGGGTTTGGGTGGCCGTCAGTCGGACGAGACGATTCTGGTGAAGACGGAGGATGCGTTTCTCACGGATCGGGGTTTCCCGTTGGTGGAGATGGTCGATAACGACCACTCGACGGTGACGTTGCCGGCGACGTTGGATGCGTATTTGGCGGAGGGGCTGCTGCGGGCGCGTCGCGGTTCGGAGTTGTGGTCGTTGCAGATTCGGAAGGATCGCCCCCCGGTGGGGTCTTATGCGGTTGGCGATCATGTGTCGCTGAAGGTGAAGGGTGATCCGTACATTCCGGATGGTCGGTACTCGTTGAAGATCGTGCATCTGTCTGGGGATGATTCCGATTTTGTGACGGTGAGGTTGGTGACTCGTGGGGTATAACAATCCGACCACTGACATTGGGTGGATTCGAGCCGAACTCACGCGGGCGCACCGGCGTATTGATGAGTTGACCCGTCCGGGTGCTTCGATGCTGTACACGACCCTGGCGAATCTGGTTAGCGCTCAGGCCGACCTCGTGGCGCAGCAGGCGCAGCTGAACACGGCCAGCGAATCGAAGTCGGATACGGTGACCTACACCCCGGGCGGTTCTCCGGACTCTCAAACGGCCCGCACCAACTTTGATGCCGCATCGGTTACCTTCACCCGCCCCTCATGGGCTGGCTTGTGCAACGTGATCGCAATGGTGACCTTCTTTGGGGGGGACTCCCCGACTGCTGGATACACCCCCACCGTTTACGCGCGAATCGACGGAACCAACTCTCCGACCTCGCAGACCGCTCAGATTCCCGCACACTCGGAGATCCGTTCAGGCGGCGTCCCGACTGGTGATGAAGGGTTTCAGACCTCCGGCTCCACGTTCGTGGTGCCATTCGCTAGGAGCTTTGCTACGTCCAGTGACGTCACAGTTTCCCTGCGGC
>Ga0075012_10007052_pt1 | contig 10107 bp, 5 predicted proteins | sample All_14_2_FD_71474 | JGI IMG/M metagenome (GOLD analysis project Ga0075012, IMG submission 71474) | Freshwater microbial communities in response to fracking from Pennsylvania, USA - Allegheny Zone_MetaG_DW_15 | ecosystem: Environmental > Aquatic > Deep subsurface > Groundwater > Drilled... | reverse complement strand
CGTCGGCATCCGCGTCTCGCACAACCTGATCCACGACATGCCGCGCTGCGGCATCTTCCACGGCGGCGCGCTCAACACCCTCGAGTACAACCGCATCCGCCACTGCAACCTCGAGATGGAGGACACGGGGTGCACCTACACCGGCGGCTGGACAGGCGGCTGGCAGACCATCCGCTACAACCACTGCACCGACAGCATCGGGTTCAACAACCACGGCAAATTTTTTGTCTTCGCCTGGGGCATCTACCTGGATGAGAGCGGCTGCGGCAACGACGTCTACGGCAACATCGTGGAGCGTTGCCAAGTCGGCGCCATGCACCTTCACAACGCGCGCGAGAACCACATCTTCAACAACATCTTCGCAAACAACGCCGGGCCGGAGGGCAAGACCCACCAGCTTTCCCTGCAGACCTGGAACGATTCCACCAACGGCGTATTCCTGCGCGACCGTCAGCCGAAAATGCTCAAGGAGTACGAACGGCTGATGGCCAATCCCGCATGGGCCGACATGCGCGGAATGCATGTGTCGCCGGCCGCCCCTTTCCTGCCCGACGGCACGATCATGCGGGGCAACCTCATCACGCGCAACATCTTTTACTACCCCAACCAGCCAGACTCCCGCTACGTCCGCGAAAACGGCGTGAACCTCCAGTACAACACCATCAACTCCAACACAGTCTGGAACGGCGGGGCGGTTCCCGTGAAGACGGGCAAACAGGCGTTTAAGAAGGCGATCACCAACCTCACCGCCTCCCTTCCGAACGCCGACTTTTCGCGCCGCCTCACACCAGAGGAGACCGCCCAAGGCTACGACCTCACCGTCGCCGCCGACTGGTTCTGGTACCACAAGACGTTCCCGAACCTTCAGGCAGAGATTGTCGCAACGGGGAACAAGAGCGCTTTGCGTCTGCCTGGCGCATTCAACAAGGAACAGAAATACGTCAAGTACACCTGCGTCCGCTCGGCCCCCTTCGCTCTGGCTTCCGGAAAGAACTATCGGCTCACCTTCCGGTTGCGGCACCAGGATGCGACCGGTGAGCTGACAGCCCGTTTCGTCTGCGAGAACCAAGGCCTCTGGAAAGCGTTCGGCGCGCGGGATTTCCTGAAGCGCTCGGACATGTCGGACGTCAACACCGCGAGCGAAGGGATCGAATGCCAGACCGGATTCTATCTGCCGAAATCCGGCGACCCGGATTACGACAAGCGCGTGACCGCGCTGTCGCTCCAGTTCCAGTTCAACTCCACTCAGGGCTGGGCGGAGATCAGCGACCTGCGGCTGGAAGAAACGGAACCCGCATCAGAGTGGGAGGCCTGGCAGATGGCAGGCGCCGACACGCATTCGGTTGTGGCAGACCCGCTGTTCGTCGACGCAGAGCACGGCGACTTCACGCTCAAAGCAGAGTCTCCCGCCTTGAAACTGGGCTTCGAACCGATCCCGTTCCAAGAGATCGGCCCCTATCGGGACGTCACCCGCGCGACTTGGCCGATCAAGGAAGCCGAAGGCGTTCGCGAAAACCCGAACTGGCTGGAATCCGTCCCCATGGAAGCCCAGTGAACGCAGGCACGCGTCCGGCCTCACCGGCTCGGTCTTCCTGTGGCATCCGCACAGGCAGAATAAAAAAATCACTCCGCGAGAAATCACCCCTTGTCAGCGGATGAACCGATCTGGTAAAGTATGCCCCACTTTTTGCGCCCATCGTCTATCGGTTAGGACACAAGGTTTTCATCCTTGGAAGCGGAGTTCGACTCTCCGTGGGCGCGCCAATTTGCAAAACACCGCAAGCCGTATGCCTTGCGGATTTTTTGTTCAGGGAGCCGCCTGCGGGGTCCATTATGAAAATCCTGCTGCTTACGCCGCCGCTCGTCCAACTGAACACCCCCTATCCGGCCACGCCCGCGCTGACCGGCTTTCTGCGCCGACAAGGCGCGGACGCTGTGCAGGCCGACCTTTCGCTCGAACTCGCCCTGCGCCTTTTCTCCCGCGATGGGCTCGCCCAGATCGCAGACGCCTGCCGCGCACAAGCCCGACCGACGCCATTTGTGCGTTTTTTTCTCGACCATCTCGACGCGTACCTGAACACGGTCGAGACTGCCGTCTCTTTTCTGCAAGGCCGTAACGATGCTGCGGGGTGGCTCATCGCGCGGCGCGGTTATCTGCCCGAAGGGCCGCGGTTCGCCGCACTCGCGCCTGAAGGCACGGACACCAGCGAAGAGCAGAACCTCGCCGAACTTTTCGGCACGCTGGGCATCGCCGACCGCGCCAAACATCTGGCCTCGCTCTACCTCGACGACCTCTCCGACATCATCCGGGAGGGCGCAGACCCGGATTTCGGCCTCGCGCGCTATGCCGAGCAGATCGCCGTGAGCGCGGCATCTTTCGATCCGATCCTGCAAAGGCTCGCGGCCCCAGCCACCCTGATCGACCGCCTGATCGACGCGCTCGCGGAGGAGATTCTTCGGCAGCATGAACCTGACATCGTCGGCCTCACAGCCCCCTTTCCCGGTACCGTCTACGCCGCTTTCCGGATCGCCGCTGCCGTGCGCCGCCTCGCGCCTGCCGCACGCATCGTCTTGGGCGGAGGTTACGTCAACACCGAACTCCGCCACCTGGCAGACCCCCGCGTGTTCGATTTCATAGACGACCTCTGTTTCGACGAGGGCTACGAGCCTTGGCTCGGCATCCTCGGACAAGGACCTTCCGTCAGAACCCTCACCGCTTCGGGATCGACGCTCGGCGCCCGACACTCGACGTCCAACGTTCTACAGTGCCCCGACTACTCCGGACTCGACCTCTCGCGTTACATCAGCTTGGCCGAAATGGCGAACCCCATGCACCGCATCTGGTCGGACGGACGCTGGATCAAACTGCAGTTGGCCAACGGCTGCTACTGGCACAAGTGCGCCTTCTGCGACGTGTCGCTGGACTACATCGGGCGCTATGTTCCGCCAGACGTGCCCGCACTTGTGGACACGCTGGTGAGGCTGAAGCGCGAGACCGGCCAGACCGGCTTCCATTTCACCGACGAGGCGCTTGCGCCCGCGCTCCTCCGGCCGCTCTGCAAAGAGCTCTTGGCACGCGGCGAGACGTTGACGTGGTGGGGCAACATCCGCTTCGACACGAGTTTCACGCCCTCCCTCGCGAGCCTCATGGCGCAGGCCGGCTGCATCGCCGTTACCGGCGGCCTTGAGTGCGCCCACGACCGACTGCTGAAACTCATGAACAAAGGCATCACGCGCGCCAGCGCCGCGCAGGCCTGCAAAGCGCTTTCCGACGCAGGCATCCTGGTGCACGCTTACCTCATGTACGGATTCCCCTCCCAGACCGAACAGGAAACTCTCGACGCGCTGGAGTATGTGCGGCAGCGCTTTGCCGCAGGCCACATCCAATCCGCCTATTGGCACCGCTTCGCGCTCACCGCTCACAGCCCGATCGCGGGCAACCCCGAGAAATTCGGCATCCGGCTCACACCACGTCCCGAGTCCGGCAGCCGTTTCGCGCTCAATGAGATCCCCTATGAAGACCCCGGCGCACCCGATCACGACCGCGTGGGCAAAGGGTTGCGCCGCGCGCTTTACAACTACATGCTCGGGCTCGGGCTTGACCTCCCCGTTAAGACGTGGTTCACGGAAACATGCTGATCAAACCCGACGCCGAGTCGTTTTTTCCGAAACGTCAGGACACAGACAAATAAGACAGCCATGAGGTATCTGGGCAGGAGATCCGACCGGCCAAAGCGCACCCCGGCTCTGTGTGGTTGTCAGATGCCCGGCGATGTCCTATCATAAGCCCGTTTATTTTTTGTCAGCAGAACCTATGCGTAAAGCGAAAATCAGGCGAATCGAGCGGATCGAGCACTATCTGATCCGCATCATCCAACAACCCGGCGCGGATCAGGGACATCCGTGGCCGATCCGGGCGCTTCTGGCCACGCTGCATGGCATGTCGATCGCCTTCAAAAGTGTCGTGCTGCTGCGACTTTTCCTGTATAACTCGGGCATCTGCCGCCGTTATCCGCTGGGATGCCAAGTCATCAGCGTCGGCAACATCACGGCCGGCGGCACAGGCAAGACGCCGGTGGTGGAAATTTTCGCCCGCGAGTTGCAGAAGTCCGGGCGCAAGGTGGCGGTGCTTAGCCGCGGTTACCGAAAAAAGGAGCTGCCCTGGTACCAGCGCTTCTTCCGCGAGCAAATCGAGCCGCCGCGCGTGGTCAGCGACGGCAAACGGCTGCTGTTGGACAGCGAACTGGGAGGTGATGAACCCTATATGCTGGCAAGCAACCTGCCCGGCGTGGTCGTTCTGGTCGACAAGAACCGAGTCAAAAGCGGACGCTACGCGGTGAAACGCTTCGGCTGTGACACCCTGATCCTCGATGACGGCTTCCAATATCAGAAGCTCAAACACCGGCTGGAGGTCGTGCTGGTGGACAAAACCAACCCCTTCGGCAACCGCCACCTGTTGCCACGCGGGGTGCTGCGCGAGCCGGTCCGCAACTTGAAGCGGGCCGACTTCATCTTCATCACCAAGTCGGACGGGCAATCCGAGGCGTTGCGCGCACAGATCCGCGAATTGAACAAGACGGCCGAGATCATCGAGTGCCGCCATCGCGCGCAGTACCTGCAAAACGTCTACACGGCCGAGCGCGTGCCGTTGGAATGGCTCAAAGGACGGACGGTCACATCGCTCTCGGGCATCGCCGTGCCGCAGAGTTTCGAGAATTCGCTGCGCACGATGGGCGCACGGGTCATCTACTGCGAGCGTTATGCGGACCATCACCGTTACCACGCGCAGGAGATCATTGACGCAGTCAACAAGGCGGCCGACCTGCATGCCGATGCGATGCTGACAACCGAAAAGGATGCCGTCCGGTTCCCGCGGCTGGAAACCACACCCCTGCCCGTCTATTACCTGCGGGTCGACATCGAACTGCTGAGCGGCGCGGAAAACTTTCACGAGGCCGTCGAGCATATCTGCTTCCGGAAAAACGGACGGTGCAAAACGCCGTCTGAACCTGACACCCAACACACGTGAGCCCCTGCCGTGAATGATTCCCAAAAAGCGCCAGACGATCATCACCCGCGCGTGTTACGCTCGGTTTCTGTGGTCAGTTTCATGACCGCCATCAGCCGTGTGGGCGGGTTGGTGCGTGAAATGGCGATGGCCTATTTCTTCGGCACGTCGGCACTCAAATCGGCGTTCGATATCGCCTTCACCCTTCCGAACCTTTTTCGCCGACTGTTCGGCGAAGGCGCGTTGGCAAGCGCCTTTGTCCCGATCTTCAGCGAGACTCTGGAAAAAGAGGGGAAAGAGCGTGCAGGGCAGCTTGCCATGCGGGTCATCACGCTGCTGATCACCCTTCTGGGCGTGATCACCTTGGGCGGAATCCTGATTTCCTTTCCGGTGGAGCAGACGCTGGCCTCCGAAAGCCGCTGGCTGATCCCGCTCCCGCTGATGCGGATCATGCTGCCTTATGCCTTGTTGATCTGTGTGGCCGCGCTGCTTTCCGGCATGCTGAACACGCTGGGGCGGTTTGCGATCTCGTCGCTCACCCCGTTTCTGCTGAATCTGATTTGGATCGTCACGCTGATCGGGATTTTTCCATTTCTGCCGGACAACCCCTCCTTTCGCATCCGCATCTTGAGCTGGATGATCCTGTTTGCCGGGCTCGCGCAAATCCTCTTCCAGTTGCCGGCACTGGCTCGCGCCGGATTCCGTTTCCGGCTCTGCTTCTCCGGACTCTTCGGGGATAAAAGGCTCCGGCGTGTTCTGTCGCTGATGGCCCCCGCCGCTCTGGGAATGGGGCTGATACAAATCAACGTGTGCATGGACAAGTTGCTTGCTTTCTGGGCTGATGCGTCCGCACCCGCCGCGCTCGAATACGCTGAGCGCATCGTCTATCTCCCGTTGGGCATGTTCGGCACGGCGTTCATGACCGTCCTGTTGCCAACCTTCTCCCGTCAAGTCTCGCGCGGCGACCTGGTGTCGGTGCGCGAAACGCTCGAGCGCTCGATCCGCCACCTCGCTCTGATCATGGCCCCCTGCTCTGCTGCGCTGGCGTTCTTGGCGCTGCCGGTCATCGAGCTGATCTACCAAATGAAGGGCGGCTCCTTCGATCACACGTCGGCCGTGCTCAGCTCACGGGCGCTGGCCGCTTATGCGCCGGGACTTCTGGTGTTCAGTTTCCAGAAAGCGTTGACGCCAGCCTTTTATGGTTTGCAGGACCTGCGCACGCCGATGCGTGTCAGCCTCTTCGGGCTGCTGCTCAACTTCACGCTGAATGTGCTATGCATATGGGTCTTGCCGCACGGCTGGAAGCACGTTGGCATCGCAGGGTCGACGGTCTTTACCAGCGCGGTGAACGGGCTGACGCTGGCTGTGATCCTGCACAAACGCCTGGGAACGCCGCGACCGGCCATGCTGACCGGCCCCTTGGTGCGCGCCATCGCTGCGGCGGTGGTCATGTCCTTGGCCGCCCTTTGCGTCCACACGGCAACGCTGCGTGCGGTGTTAGCCACAGGCTGTCCGACCAAGGCCGCCCAGATCTTCGCCATCAGCGTTGCGATCGCCCTGGCCTGTGCGATATACGGCACGCTGATGATGCTCCTCAACCGAAACGAACTGCGTGAGATGCTGGGCGAGCTCCGCCAACGGCGGACGCAGAAAGGGAACTGAGATGGAGGCCAGAACCTTTGTGGTGGCGTGTGGCGGCACGGGCGGACATGTGTTCCCCGGATTGGCTGTGGCGCAGGAATTGAAGCAGCGCGGCCACACGGTCGAAGTATGGTTTTCAGGGCGCGCCATCGAGTCCTCGACCTTGTGCAGCTGGGACGGCCCAGTCTTCCAGACCGGAGCCCGCCAGCTCTCGCTGCGCGCGGTCCCCCAGGTGTTCCGCGCCTTCCGCCGCTCACTGAAGGCCTGCAAGCTGGTGCGCCCAGACGCCCTGCTGGCCATGGGCAGTTACGCCAGCCTGCCGCCCGTGTTGGCCGCACGATCCTGCGGGGTGCCGGTCCTGCTGCATGAGGCGAACGCGGTGCCTGGCAAAGCGGTGGACTTCCTGTCGTGTTTCGCGGCACTTACTGCAACCAGTTTCGAGGAGACCGCCACCTGGCTGCAGGGACGTAAAGTCGTCTGCACCGGATTGCCGGTGCGGGACGACCTGGCGGCACAGCCGCGTTTCACCGATGTGCCCGAAGGGCTCTTCACCGTGTTCGTAACGGGAGGGAGCCAAGGCGCGCGACGCGTAAACGAACTGGCCGCCCAGGCGCTCTGCCTCCTCAAACAGTCCGGCGTGGATGACTTCTTTGTGATCCATCAGTGCGGCACTGCCGACGAGGATCGCGTGAGAGCCATGTATGAGGCGGCCGGCGTCCGTGCGCGCGTGTGCGCCTTCTTGGCGGAAATGGGTCGGGCTTACGCGACCGCGGATCTCGTGATCTGCCGTGCGGGCGCCTCCACCTGCTTCGAGCTGTGCCTTCTGGGGAAGCCCTCGCTGCTGATCCCGTTGCCGACGGCCGTGCGCAATCACCAGCACTTGAACGCCACCGCGCTCGCCCGGTGCGGCGGAGCGGACGTTGGCATTCAACGCGAGCTCTCGGCTCGCTCGCTCATGCGCTACGTGCTGAACAAAAAGGGCGACCCGGCCGCCTTGACGCGGATGAGCCAAGCGCTGAGAACATTAGCGGCCCCCGCAGCGGCGACACGCGTGGCCGACGCGCTGGAGAGCATCGTCGTGACGCGCCCGCACCGGCAGACTGCCGCCGTTTAGCCGCACCGGCCGCCACAAGCCACGCATCAGGGAGCTTTCTGCGACGGCGACCCCGAGTCCTCTTTCTTCGGCTGCTGCATCTCCATCATCTGCTTGGCGAACATCTGGAAGAAAAGTTCCTGCAAAACAGCCCTACCGTCACGGTTAATGCGCTGCAGCGCGGCGATCTCATTCGAATGGAAACGCAGTGAAGCGGTCAGGGTATGGTCCTCACTCCGGGTGATGCCGAATGTCGCGCCATCCCCCCCTGACGGCATGACGCGCACCTGCTCGGGTTTCACGTCCGGAATGATGGACACCATGTGACGCAACAGACCGGCAAGGTGCAGGCTGGCACCGACGTTGAGCGCCTCACCCAGCGCAGGGTCTTGCACGCTGATCTTGCGGTGCAGGGTCAACTGGCTTTCCGGAAAGGTCAGGGAGGAAAGCTCACTCTCAATCGTGTTGGCGACCCCGATCACCGTGATGAGATGCCCACGGGTGACGGCGGCCTCCAGCATGGTCTGCTTGAGAAAAAGTGAGAGCAAGGTGAACGTAAGCGAGGCGTCCGCAGGCTTTTCGCCGGGGGCCGCCGCAGGAGGTTTAAGGGAGATCGCATAAGAATGTATCTCCGCGCCGCCCACCTGCCGCACGGGCTGCGGTGTCAGGATGATCCCGTCGTCCTGTTTCACCGTATGCAACCGCCGGATCGCCTCCGTGACCAGAGCCTCCTGCTTGACCGGCTCGATCTGAACAAAGCAGAACCGCTGCCCGTCTTTCGTCGGCGCGAGATAGACCAGTCGGTCTCCGCTGTAGGCATCCTGCGGGGCAAGCCCCGCGTAGGGGCGCAAAAGGCGGAACCGCGTTTTCCCGAGATACCCGTCCCAAAGATCAGGAGCCCCGCACGCCGAGGCCGACGCAAAGAAGGCGGTGTCGGGCAAACCGTTCCAGAGCCGCTCCTGCGGCGGCCTCAAAGCGGCGGACAACGCATCGAGACCAGTTTTGGCCAAGGGCTTGCCTCGGACTGTGAGAGCGAGCGCCTGCCCGTCCAATGCGAGCGCAAACGAGAAGGTCTCGAAGTCGCGAAGCAATTTGTCGGTGTTCAGGAAGTCCGTCGCTTTCGCGCCCCGCGTGCCGATCAGATCGGCAAGACGCTGTGGATTCACCAACACGCGGAGGGTTCCAGGGAGAGACTGCGGCGGCGCGTCGATAAGGTGCACCCGGTTCTTCCACGCCCAGGCGAGCGCATCACGAGAGGTCGAGGTGAGCAGGTGCCCGCCGGTAACAGCCACCGCGACGAGCGGCGGCAGATTGGTGGCGGACGGCTCTTCAAAAACGGTAAACGGATCAGAGGGCGTCTGCTTCCGGTAGGCGGCGGCGAAGGACTCTAACACGGCCGAACCGTTGTCGGTCAGCGCAAGGAGCGCCACATTGGCGGGGTTGCTGTCGCTGAGAGGCAACGCGGGATCAACCGTCTGCACAATGCGCAGCGTGTCCTTGGCGGACACGCCAGAGAAAGAGGGCAAGGCCATCGCTTTGGCAAGTGTCGACTGGACCAGTTCCAACGCCATCGGCAAGTCCGCGACCCGGCTGAACGCCGAAGCCCCATAGATGACGCTCTGATAACTGTCCGCCTCCAGAATGCCGACAAAAAGCCGCTCGGCACGCACGGCCTGAGCCATCAACAACAGAAAGACCGTCAGGCCCGTGCGCAAGAAGGCTGACTTTGGAGCTGCACGATATCGGATCATTCGCGGTTTCTCTTGGGCTGCGGGTGATAAAACATCAGGACCATCATCTTCAACTGCTCGGCAAGGTCGGGGTCGCCCACGGGATCGACATACGTGACGGTTTTGTTCTGAATATTTGCGGACACGTAAATCTGGTCAGCCTCTTCGACCTTTTCAGGCTTCTTTGGCTTCTCGAACAGTCCTTTGTCCACAAGTCCTTGAAACAGGACGACCGCATCCTCACGGGGAATGTTCACGCGCGATTCGCGGATGTCGTTCCACTGCTGGTTGTTCACGTCTTTCGCGAACGGGTTGCTGACCAGCGGGCTGGTGCCCTCGCGGACCGTGACCACACCGTTCCCGTCCAGACGGACACGCACGCGCTGCGTGTTCTTCCCCAACTTATAGTGCCTTACCTCAACCCAGTTCAGGCCAGACTCCTTGACTGAAAAATAGGGATTTTCCATCGGGTGCTGACACCCGCAGAGCAGAACCGTCACAAAGACAACTGAAAAGAAAATTCTGTAACGCATGACATAATAATGGCTGGAATATGAACCCCGGGCAAGAACGAAGTTGGCTTGGCTGAAAAACACGCCTCTGTTTTTTGTAACGCGTGCCAAGCATTCCGTGTA
>Ga0075012_10007047_pt1 | contig 10109 bp, 2 predicted proteins | sample All_14_2_FD_71474 | JGI IMG/M metagenome (GOLD analysis project Ga0075012, IMG submission 71474) | Freshwater microbial communities in response to fracking from Pennsylvania, USA - Allegheny Zone_MetaG_DW_15 | ecosystem: Environmental > Aquatic > Deep subsurface > Groundwater > Drilled... | reverse complement strand
CCATCATAGATGAAGCTGGCAGTGATAGTATCCAATAGCGGCATAGCTAGGAACTTGGGTCCGGAAACCTGGGCGCCCGTTGGAGAGTTGGTACTTATGGAAGCATTGCTGGATGGAGCGTTTGCAATGGGAATCTCGAAGATTTTAAGGATCAGGAAGGCCGCACGTTCGCGCGTCAGGGTTGAGCCAGGGCAGAAAGCGCCACCAGAGCAATAATCCGTGATACTTCGTACTGAAGCCAAGTATTGGATCCAGTTTTTGAAAGCCGAACTTCCAATATCAGTATATGAGTAGGAGTCATAGGATGGCACTTTCCATACGCCATTGGCCCGTAAGGCAAAGATGGCAAATTGCTCGCGCGTTACAGGGGTGTCTGGACAATAATTGCCTCCGCCACAGCCAGATGTAATACCTTCCGCGACAAACTGCTTGATCCATGCTGCCGCCCAATGGTTGGTGGGAACGTCTGTAAAGCCGGTGGAAGAGCCAACAGCGGGAGGAGTGTAAGTCGCTCCATATTTGGAACGCAAAAGGAAAACAGCTATCTCAGCCCGTGAGACGGTATTGGATGGACAAAAGCGTAGAGGGTTGGTGGCGCATCCCGCAGTGATCCCTGCGGTGTAAAATTTTTCGATATAGGGCTTGTATGGATGCCCGTATGGTACATCCTGAAAGATCGGGGCAGGCGTTACGGTGGGCGTATAGGTGGGCGCCGGTGTGAAAGTTGCTGTTGGAGGAATGGTAGGTGTCGGGGATGCGGAGACAGGTGTCGGGGAGGCAAGAGGGGGTGGTGGAGTTTGTGAAACCACACCCGATACGCTCACAAGGCGTCCTTCCGCATCATAGCCGAATGAGGCATTCATTTCGCCGTTTATGGTTCGTTCCACCATATTTCCATTCGCATCATATTCAAAGCTGGCAGCTGGTACGCCATTCTCATTCACTGACGCCACTGCATGCGGATGCTCCAGATCGTACACATAAGAATTGTCTGCTTTGCTCTCTAGATTGCCACTGAGATCGTCGTAACCATATTCTTCCGTCACATTGCCGAGCGTCCATGAGGTTAGACGATTGATCGCATCATATTGATAGGATTGTGTCTCGTTCGCACGGACATTGACTATGGAAGTAATATTGCCGGCAGGATCGTAATTGTAATTCAAGTGCTGGATAATAAATCCATTCGTGTTGTGGCTGGTGAGTATGCTTTGCAGTTTGCCGCCAGAGGCAGCGTCCCAGTCGCTGTAGAAAAAAATGTTGTTGAGAATATTGTCACCCAACGTGCGCTCGGTAACCCGTCCTGCAGCGTCATAAGTAGTGGAGGCAACATAGGTTGTGTATACGCTCCCCGTTCCTTGTGGGCTCGGATGTCCGCTTCCTCCCCACAGGGTATCGACAAGCATCTGCTCGTTATAGGTTTGGGTTACTACTTCACCATCAGGGTAGGTAGTTTTTACAGGCAGGTCGGCATTGTTATATGACCAGGAGGTCGTGAATGGCGCATGCCCATTAATGGTTTTTGTTTCCTGAGTCATACGTCCGCGCGCATCGTAGCTCCAGGCGGTGGAGCCGCTTGTATCATTCATTGAAGTTCTATGGCCAATGCCGTTGGCACCGGCATCGTATCCATACGTTGTGTTGACATTGGTGCCGCAAGTGCTTGTTGAAGACACTTTGCTTATCAGGCGGTTTAGCGCATCATAGGTCATGAACAACATACACCCATGACTGGCTGTCTGAAAGTCTACCCGTGCATCTGTCTGGGTCTTTAGGTTTCCCAGTGCATCATAGGTGTATTTCCATATCCCCATATCGGGGTCATTCATGGTTAATTTGCGCCCTGCATTATCATAGGTGAAGATGGTGATTTCTCCTCCAGTGGTGATGTTGATTTCTCCTCCACGCGAAGACGTCAGCAAATGGCCAAGTACATCGTAGGTGTATACAATTGATGGGCCCGTTGGAGGTATTACACCTGTTACTCGTCCCCATATATCTGATATAGAGGTGGTGGTATTCCCCTTGGCATCTGTGATGGTGGAGGTAAGTCCATTCGTGGTTGAGATCGTTGATGTACCATCGGGTGCGATGGAGGTAGTGGTACGTGTGGCAGGGTTGGTTATCGTCTTGGTGTAGTAAACACTTTCTGCGCTGGTGTGTGGTATGGACTGCCATGTTTCAGTTGGCGAAACATAAGTGGTGTCTGTCAAAATCCCATTGGCATTGCTTTGGGTAACGCGCCCCATCCCATCATACTGGCGAGTGATGGAATAGTTCATCCCAGGCAATGTGATAGTGGTTGTGAAAGGATATGAGTTTGAATAACTCATTGTCAGAGACGCACTCGTAACACCTGGACGGATTAGACTGATGACCCTTCCAAAGGAATCATATCCTGCTATTGTCTCTGCGTTATTCGCGTCAGTCATGGATGTGGGAACACCCAAACGATAATCGTATTCGAAGGTTGTTTCTTGTAGTAATGCGTTAGTGACCTTCAACGGGTACGTATGATAGATCGGATCATAGGAGGTGACTGTAGGCTGTGCCCCCGAAGGTGGATTGGAGTCCGTCCCACCATATTGACTATATACGGTCACACTAGTCTGGTTGCCCCACTCATCATAACTATAATCCGTTTGAGCGTACTTTGTCCCATCCATTTTGGTACGCAGCATGGTGAGGATGTTTGCAGTGGGTGCGCAGGCCAGGCAGGTGGAATAGTTGTAATAGTAGAGCGTTTCAGTAAGCACATTCCCCTCACCATCCGCCACTTGTTTCATTTTAGGCGCGTTTACAATGTAAATTGTAGATGTGTTTTGAGGATTGTAGGATGTTGTTGTAATGCGATACGGCAAACCGCTGCCTTCGGGATTATCGTACTCCTTCTTTTCCACCAAATTACCATAGACAGATTCGTAGGTGTATTCCGTTCGCGTGCCGCCCACTGGCACGCCTTGAGCATCATACATCCTGTTTGTTTGCGCCTCAAGATATACCCAGGCGTGACCTAGCCAGGTAGCAGCCTGTGCCACTGGAAGATTGACAACAACAAAATGATTGTCTACACAGGAGATTGTTTGACCGTTAGATTCGTAAGTGCAGGAGGTCTCCATCTTACCTTTATTTCTTTCACCTTGCAGATACTGCGTCTCCGTATAGGTAGAATCCGGATTAGTAACCCTTACTTTTTGATGCCCGCGAAACTCGAGACTTTCGCCGTCAATCGTTGCGAGGGGGTCAAAATAATCATAGAGATAATTGTAAGAATTTTCATTGCCATCGCTGATGATTTTCTTTCGCACCCTGTAAAAGGAGGGCATTAGACTAATGGTAATGTTTGCAAATTGAGCTGTACCGGTGGTTTTAAAATACAATACTGCTGTCTTGGCATTCTTTGGTAGCACCACAATTCCACCATTGCTTGAAACAGGCCGGTAATTGGTGCTGTCGCCAGTATTGGTATATAAACCGAACTCATAGCTAGAGCCTGCATCTACTTGGGCAAAATATTCGATCTTATAATATCCACCCGGCCGCACAATCTGATTCGGTGAAAGGTAGTAGGGGCTATTGGTAAAGTAGCCGTTACGAACCTCGCCATTTGTCAGGACCCGCCAGCCATTCTGGATGCATATGGGCGTCCCGCTTATCACAACCCATCCAACTCCTCCGTGCCCTTCGCAAGCCGGAACTTCTATTTTATAAGAGTCGGGCGTGCTCGTATTGAAGAAGGGGTCATTGTTTGTGAATGTGTCTGTAGGATTGTCATACTCAAATCGCACGCTTCCGCCATACCCATTACTGGCTTCAGTCAGATGCAGACCATCGTAAGTAAATGTATGTGCGGGCAGTGAGGCGCCATTGCTGAATTCCTGGATGGAGTACAGGGTGCTGGTTTTACCCCCAGCACTGTAGGAAATGCCCGGCCAAATGATATTTGGATCCGCATCATCATAATAGGTAAAAGCATAGCTTCGAATGATGGTTTCAAATTCGCCATTTCCATCTGCATCCTGCTCTACAAAGATATTTGCCAATCTGGTCTTTTCATACAAATGAAAGGCGGCATCGGCATCCCATGCAAGCGTATAATCTGTGCGGGCTTCACGAGCAAAACGCACCCGATATCGCTGGTTTGGATATGTAATTGTGCTAAGGTATGCCGCTGTTGTTTTTTGCACCCCACTCACATTCTTTGTCTGTTTTTCATAGGTATAGATGATTTCCTGCCCTAGTGAGTTTTTAATACGCGTCAGGTGCCATGTGTCGGGCTGATTGGAGCCTGGAGTCATAATATTCTCAAAGAAGTACTGGGTGCCCTGTGTATCGAACACCTGCCAGGATGTATTTGTTGGATCTTCGTCCAGATAAACAATCTTCCAAAAATTCTCATCTTCTGCATGGAAATCCCCTGGGAAGCCCTGAGAAATAATGGCAGTGCTGACTCCATTTACATGCATTTGATGATAGTAGTGCGTAGAATTAAAGGTAATCATGCCGCCATCCAGCGACCATCCCATCCCTACCCATGAGGCCTGCGCTTTGTTGGTTGCCTGGTCTACTACCTGACTGTTATAGGAGAGGGCAACATCCGGTTGAAATCCCCCTGGTCCTGAAGGAACCTCAATGGGCAGAGAGTATGTCGCTGCCCCAGTAAATTCTGAAACCTGGAATGAATCAACAGTTGGCAGGCGTGTAGCAGTCCAGTCGTTGACGCCAATGTCAAATACAGTGAAGTGATCGCTATAGGCGCGTAGGATCTTGGTCTCCTTATCGCGATAGGATTCCAGTGCATGCCAGTCCCCAGTTTTTTCATTGTACCAGTATAGATACAACTCATCTTCTTGTATTTCAGTGAGAGCAAGCTCACTATAATCTACTTCAATGGTTAGTGGCGCATTGAATTGGCTGATCTCCACCGTATCTTGGCCTTTTACATAAGCTGTCAATTCGAATACATTTTCACTGAATCCCCCCTTTGGCAGATTGTCCGCAACGGGAAATCCTGCATTCAAAACAATATCTTCGTCCAGTGCTCCATCCGGGAAGATAATCTTGACTCTTCCATCCATCGCCTGCACCCTTCCTTCACCTCTGCCTACTTCAAACCGTTCGTGCAGGGGCAGGATGAAAGTTGTTTCTGCGAGAACTTCCTCATTTCTTAACAAGCGGGCAAAAAATGCCACATTATTACTGATTTGATCTGCTTGTAGCGGCAAATTTCCTTGCGCGCTGGTGATCGAGATCGTCAGTGTTCCCGTAGTCGGGTCAAGTAGTTCTCGATCTGCCTGTCTCACTACATTAAATCCTGCAGGCAGGTGGATCTCCATTGTCAATGGCGCATCCGCCGAAACTTCTCCTTCGATATTCCAATTCAGGTTCACAACCCCTGCCCGTGTGAGAAAGCCCGGATTGGATGAAAGCGCAAGGTTATACAATGGTGCTTGTGTAGGAACGGGGGCGGATTCAACTTCCGGCGTAGCAGTGACCGTGGCAAATGGAGTTACGCTTCCCTCTTCTGGAGTTGCAGTCTGTGTAGAGGTTTCAGTTGGAGTTGGCGTTTCTTCAGTCATCTCCTCAGGGGGGACGGTTGCTGTCTCCGTGACGGGTATTTGCGTCCCTGTTGGAGTGTCCATTGGTGTTTCAGGCGTGGATTCCTGCGCCCGAACCGGCGCTGACTGTACGATCATCAGATTCAAGACAACAAACAAAACCAGAGCGTTGCGGAAAAATGTTCTCATAGTTCAGTGCTCCTCGCAAATTTTTTCGGGAGAAATGGGGCGCGCATATAAAATCCCCCAGTAGATGACCAGGGATATGGACATGGCGCTTATTCTATTGTGGTTGAGTTTTGGGGCTGTCTCTCGTCCCCCAAAAGAAATTTTTCACAATCATAATTCTCTCATGGAATGAATGTCAAGCCGCTTAACCTTAAAATATTCTGTGCTTATTAACTCACCTTACTCAGTAGCGCTAGATTTATCTCGCATTTTCAGGCAACATGAATGTTGCGCTACGAGGAAACCGCATAGCATCAGTTATTAACTCACTCTACGCACTCAACCGTGATTCCCTGAGCGAAACTGTGCCGTACTGCGCTTGTTGCAGTGCGGTGTAGCGAAGGGTTTCTGAGACAATCGTAGAGGTTCTCACCGCACTGGCGCGCGGCGCAAGTGTCGCTCCGCTCACGCGTGCCTGCTGCACGGTGCAGGCAGAATGATATCGTGTAAGGTGAGTTAAAAAGGTAAAGTCTTCTTCAAATACACCTTCTGCTTTTAGTTGAATTAAAAGTTCTTATATCTCATATCGCTCCCATATCGGTTTCATATCCCTAATATTCCTCTTTTCTGCCTCCCCTGACCGCAAAATACCTATCCCCTAATCCCATCATTTCCATTACTGGTTCTGCTATACTTATGTGACTATAATATCAACATAAATAACGTGAATAATGAATAACGATTATGTGTCATGCTGAACGCCGCTCTTCAAGCGCGAAGCATCTCTTATTTCGTTCAGAGGCCCTTCGGTCGCGAGAAAACACGCTCCCTCAGGGTGACACATTCATGAATTTTGCTTATCCATTATCGATGATAAACACTACTCATAACAGGAAGAAATAATAAATATGTCGGGAATTAAAAACCCAAGCCAACCTGCTTCCAGACCTAAGTGGCTCTCCGCTATCGCTTTGTTTGTCATGCTCTACCTCATGTACTCCTCAACCTTCCTCACCGATTATTTGATGCGGGATGAATGGGAGTTTGTTGGCGGAGGGGATTGGTACAACCTTCCGAGATACATGTCAACTTTTTTCTTTCGGTCTGGACGTGTTCTGTTTGCAGTCTTTCAGAAGTTGGTTTTGGTTTTTGCAGGCTATGACGCCTCACGAATTCAGATCGTCCGCTTCATTAACTTTCTGTCCATTGCATTGATTGCAGTGGTGTTGATGAATTTTTTGGAAAAGAGAATGAAGAATGGCTGGGTTGCTTTTTTTGCGATTCTGTTTTTCATGTCCCAATCAACCTTTCAGGCACTGATGGGCTATTCATTCGAATTGATCTGCGGCAGTCTGCCCTCCATGTGGTTGAGCTTGCTTGCATTCTATCTTTATTTTTTTGTGTTTGATCAGGGGCGTCTCCCGAAATATTTGCAGATTGGAATTGTGTTCATTATTTTGATGCTGGCCATGCAATCCACTCAGACGTATGCGTATTTCGCGCTGGTTCCAATGTCTTATCTGGCTCTGAGTGATTGGAAAGTCAATAAGGTCAGGGTTATTGAGTTTCTAGCTGTATCCATTGTTACATTTGCGCTTTCTGCCTTGATATATAAAATCGGCCTTGATTTTTTTGCCGCACAGGGTAGGGCAGGATATGACGTAGGCGAGCAGGGAATTGACCAATTAGCTACTCGTCCATTGGACGTGTTTCTGCTGGCTATTAATCCGCGGACGTATTGGAGCGTATTCAAAATGTGGACGTTCCCTTTCCCGTTTCAAAACACTCCTCCTATAATAAACTTGACTGAAAAAATTGCGTCCTTTTTGATCATGGTCACATGGTTTGGGTTGATTTTCGTGTCATTATGGGTTGAAATAAAGAACACGGCAAAAAATGAAAGGCGCGATATCTTTTTTAAGTGGATTGCTGTTTCTTTTTGTTTTGGTTTGGCCGCTACTTTTATCATTGCGGATTCTCCCAAAGAGATCATTGACCATAGGCCGCACCTTCTGCTTGTTTTTCTAGGGCTTGTGATATTTACTGGCGTGTATTCCATGGAATTATTAATGGCACATTTTACTTTCTTGAGGAGCCCCAGGTTTGGGGTTGTTGTAGGCTTTCTTGTTTTTATGACAGCTTTTGGTGCACAGGCTGGTGTGCTTCGGAATATTGTAAATATCCATATGAAACAGCTTGATTTCATTCGAACAGAGTTGCTTTCTCAAGATCCTGTATCGTATAGCACGATCATTGTCTTACTCCCTGTTGAGAATCAGGATTGTATTACTGAGCCGTGTGGCCCCTGGATCGGCGAACATATTGAAAACAAAGGACATCTGGCGCGGGAAGCAGCCTATCATTATGCCCTTTCCACTTTGGGAATGTCCCCAACGGAAAAGAATATCGTTTTTGTAGAAAAACTCGCTGATATAGATTCTCAGGAAAACGCGATCATTATTAACTGGAGCATATATTCGTCAACGCAGCAGTTATATGCAGAGCATTTCTTGCCGTAGGTACTGATGAGAGTTGGCGTGTTGTTCTGTCTTGCCTCATTGATAATCTAAAAATGTTACCTAGTATAATCATCTAGAGCGCCAGCCACCGAAATAAAAAGGACGAGCCATGTTTCAGCCTGCAGGTGAGGAGTATCTGATTACCTTGTTCGAGTATGCACCAATCTCTCTCTGGGAACAGGATTTCAGCACGATCAAACAACTGTTTGATGAGTTGCAACGTATGGGGGTTGAGTCTTTAGAGTCTTATCTGGATGATCATCCAGCCTTTGTGGATGAATGTATGCGCCAGATCAAAGTATTAAATATCAATCAGAAGACAGTCTCCATGTTTATGGCAGAGTCGAAATCAGCCTTACTCTCCAGTTTGGATCAAATCTTTCGTGATGGAATGCGGCATCATTTTCGTGAGGAATTGCTTGCGCTCTGGAGCGGGGCGGTGAAATGGTCAGGTGAAGGGGTCAACTACACGCTAAAGGGTGATCCGCTCGATATTCTCCTTCACTGGCGTATCCTGCCTGAGTATGAAAACACCTGGGAGCGTGTACTGGTCACTATCGAAAATATTACTGCGCGCAAACGTGCGGAGAGACGATTTCAGAATCTTTTCGATTCCTCTCCTATCTCTTTGTGGGAGGAAGATTACAGTGCCATAAAAGCATATTTTGAAGTGCTTCGCGGACAGGGTGTAACTGACCTAAAAGAATATTTGGAAAAACAACCAGGCCTCGTTAGCGAATTTACAGGATTGATCAAGGTCATCAATGTCAATAAAAAGACGCTTGAGTTGTTTGGAGCATCTTCAAAGGAACACCTCAAAGAGAATTTGCATCTTATTTTTCGTGATGAAATGAAAGTCCATTTTACAAAAGAATTGATCGATCTTTGGAATGGCAAGCTTACCTATGAACAGGAAGGCATTAATTATTCCATGGAAGGCGAGCCTATCAATATTCAATTGGATTTTCGGATTATGCCCGATCATGAACATGATTTTTCATGGGCGCTTGTTTCCATTCAGGATATTACCTCCCGTAAAAAAGCTGAAGAATATCTGCGCTACCTGGGCACACATGATGCGATGACGAGTTTGTATAACCGCGCCTTTTTTGAAGAGGCCATCATCATGCTTGAAAATCGCCGCAAGGAACCTGTCAGTATTGTCATTCTTGATTTAAATTATTTGAAGTATGCCAATGACACGTTCGGTCATCAAGCCGGGGATAAATTGATCCGCCGTGCGGCAGAAGTTATACATGCTGCCTTTGGAAAAGAATTTGTGTCTGCGCGTATCGGTGGAGATGAGTTTGCCACCATCCTGCCAGAGGTGGATGAAGCCGCTGCTGCCGAATATGTTAAGCAGATTCATGCATTAATTGCTTTGAATAATAAGTATTATCGTGAGCCCGAGTTAAGTATGTCGGTAGGCACATCCACCAGTGTGCCAGGGCGCTCTCTTGAAAAAGTGATAGGCATGGCGGATGATGCAATGTACCGCAATAAGAGCGAATATCACCACCGCCGCAAGGACGACAATTAATCTTGTTTACCCCTGAGCAATTTCTTGCAAGTGGTTTGTCTGCTCATCTTGGTGATTTGAATATTGCTCGCGTTCTGGCTTATGCTTTCAATGCAGTTGAACCCGGAGTGGCTGTAAAAAAATATCTGAGGGAGAGCCCATTACCTTTTGGGAGAAGAACTTTTGCATTTGGATTGGGAAAAGCATCTTGTGCAATGATTCAATCCCTCGCAGATGAAGTTCCGCTGGTGGATTCTCTTGTCATTACCAAACACGCTTCTTCCTTAATCGTTGAACCTGTTACTGTGATCGAAGGGGATCATCCTATCCCGGGTCTTGCAAGTC
>Ga0075012_10007046_pt1 | contig 10109 bp, 10 predicted proteins | sample All_14_2_FD_71474 | JGI IMG/M metagenome (GOLD analysis project Ga0075012, IMG submission 71474) | Freshwater microbial communities in response to fracking from Pennsylvania, USA - Allegheny Zone_MetaG_DW_15 | ecosystem: Environmental > Aquatic > Deep subsurface > Groundwater > Drilled... | reverse complement strand
TAGCGGTCGACCGGGTAGGGGAGTTCGGCGTGGGCCAGGGTGCGAAAGCGGGTACGCGCGGGAAGTCCTGCGGCCCCCTCTGCTACCGTCCCGGACTCGGGATCGATATCGTCGTCCTCCGGTAACCTGGTGTCGCGCCCGCCGTGGCCGATGCCACGGCTGTATTCGACGGGGTCGAGCTTGCGACGCAAGGGATGATCGATGACGCCCTGTACCGGAGGGTGCCCGCGGACGATGGCGAGGTAACGCTTGCCGACCTGTTGCACCTCAAACTGTTTGCCGAGGATGCCCGCGGTGGCCTGATCCAGGGCGAACAGCAGGACGCCCGAGGTCCCGCGATCGAGCCGATGTGCGGGATAAACCCGCTGACCGATCTGGTCGCGCAGGAGTTGCACGGCGAAGCGCTCGTCCTGTGCGGCGATCGGGCTGCGATGAACCAGCAGGCCGGAGGGCTTGTGGATGGCGATCAGATGATCATCGCGATACAGGATGTCGAGCATGGGGCACTGAGGGGCGCGGACTGGTCGGTTGAGGGGGTTTGAAAGCTGCAACGTCGTCTGATCCGGAGCGTGCCTGTTGTTGGCATGGGTCAGGGGACAGGGGGCAAGGGACAGGTCCCGGATGGTGCCGCAAAGGCGTCGAAGAGGGAAGCCGGCATGCTTTCTGCCGTGCATGATGTATTCTCACGTCACAAAGCCCCGTACCCGACAGGGTGGCAGTGGGCACAACAAGACAGACATCCATCATAGGAGGACTTCCATGCGAGGAAGACGAGCGTTCGTCCACATCTTTTGCCGCGCTGCAGCTGCGGTGTTGCTGGTTTCGCCCTTGTCTGCGGGTGCGCAGGAGGCGCCGCTGGTCGTGGGTCAGTCGGCGGTGCTCAGCGGCCCGCAGGCGGCCAATGGCCTGCTCTACAACCGCGGTATCAGGCTGCATCTGGATGCGGTGAATGCGGCGGGCGGCATCGGTGGGCGGAAACTCGAGATGATCAGTCTTGACGATGGCTACGATCCCGAGCGCACGAAGGCCAACACACGACAGATCCTCGACGATAAGCGCGTCGTCGCGCTTTTCGGTTACACCGGTACCGGCAGCACGATGGCCAGCGCGCCGCTGGCGGAGGCGGCGAAAGTACCCATGCTTGCCCCATTGACCGGCGCCCCCGAGTTGCGGGACAAGGCCGGGCGTTACCTTTTTCATGTGCGTGCCAGCTATGTGGATGAGTTGCGCAAGGCGGTCGAGTACCTCAGCACGATCGGTATCCGTGACATCGCCATTGCCTACCAGGATGACGGGTTTGGTCGTTCGGGGCTGAAAAGCGCTGAGACCGTGCTGGACGCTCGTGGACTGAAGCCGGTTGGGGTGGGGGCTATTACGGGCACGACCTATGATTCGGTCAAGGCTGCGGCCGACATTGCGGCACGGGCACCGTCTGCCATCCTGCTGGCGACCGCTGGTCAGGCCTCGGTCAATTTCATCCGCGAGTATCAGAAGACTGGCGCCAGGGCTCAGTTCTTTGGTCTGTCGGTGGTCAGCAGCAGTCAGTTGCTGCAGGAGTTGGGTGCAGATGCCGATGGCGTTGTCATCTCGCAGGTGGTGCCGTCGCCATGGACGAAGACCGTGCCGCTGGTACGTGAGTTTCTGCGAGCGGCTGAGGCAGCGAAGGATGTTGAAGTCAATCACACCACGCTTGAGGGATATATTGCGGCCCGTGTTCTGGTTGAAGCGCTCAGGCGTGCAGGTCCGGAGGTGACGGCAGAGCGCGTGACCCAGGCCCTGGAGGGTATGCGGCCCTTTGGTGTCGGGGGCTATGACGTGAGTTTTGCACCCGGCCGGCGCGATGGCTCGAGCTTTGTCGACCTGTCCCTGGTTCGTGCTGACGGGCGTTACATCCAGTAGGTCGATTGACGCCGGGAACGGCCGTTGGGTCAACAAGGGCCCATCAGGCACCATGAAAAAGGGGCACCATCGGGTGCCCCTTTTGACGACATGCCGCATTTGCGGCTTGGCAAGGCGGTCAGGCGAAATTCTTCGCCGCGAATTCCCAGTTGGCCAGCTTGTCGAGGAAGGTCGCGACAAAGTCCGGACGACGGTTGCGGTAGTCGATGTAGTAGGCGTGTTCCCACACGTCGATACAGAGCAGGGCGGTGTCGCCAGTGGTCAGCGGGGTGCCGGCTGCGCCCATGTTGACGATGTCGACCGAGCCGTCGGCCTTCTTGACCAGCCAGGTCCAGGCAGAGCCGAAGTTGCCGACTGCGGAGGCAGTGAAGGCCTTCTTGAAGTCATCGAACGAGCCCCACTTGGCCTTGATCGCGTCAGCCAGCGCACCGGTGGGTTCGCCACCACCGTTGGGCTTCATGCTGTTCCAGAAGAAGGTGTGGTTCCAGATCTGGGCTGCGTTGTTGTAAACGCCGCCAGCCGGCGCCTTCTTGACGATGGCTTCGAGCTCGAGGTTTTCGTACTCGGTGCCCTTGATCAGGTTGTTCAGGTTGGTGACGTAAGCCTGATGGTGCTTGCCGTGGTGGAATTCCAGGGTTTCCGCCGAGATGTGCGGAGCCAGTGCATCCTTGGCATAGGGCAGTGCGGGCAGCGTGTGTTCCATCTTGATCTCCTGTTGAGAGGCGTTAAGCGCCGGAATCGGGGTAAGTCCGGGCGCCGAATGACAAAGCCTGAGTATTCTAGTCGGGATTGGCCATGCCTGACAATCCTGCATGGACGCGGAACCAGGAAGGCTGCCGGACGCGAGCGATCGGATGGTAAGGGCGTTGCGACTCGACCGCCCGCAGGAGGCATTCTGCTTGCATGCATTGCAGATGCCGGGAGCTGGGCGTCGCTATCCTGATTCCCAAGCGGATGATCCTCAGTCAGCTTGACCTTCGCGGGAGATGATAAACCCTTGTTGCAAGCATGGGAATCGTTGTGGCGCATTGAGGCAGGCCGCTTAGCCTGGCCTTGTGCGTACAACGCCGTCCAGAAAGCCGTCGGTCAGTTCGATGGATAGTGCATCGCCGGCCGCAACCTGCTGTATCGAGCGGATGATCTTGCCCTCCTGATCCCGCGTGATGCTGTAGCCCCGCGCAAGAACCGCAGTCGGATCAAGGTGCCCGAGGTGGGTGCCGAGTGCGATGACATGTTGTCGCTGGGCGTGTAACTGTGTCCGCATCGATTGTTTCAAGCGTGCGTCGAGTGCGGTAAGGCGTTGTTGCAGGGGTGTCAGCCTCGGGCGTTGGTTGCGCAGGCGGAGTGCGATGTGATCATGCTGCTGTCTGTCGCGTCGCAGCGTGTCACGCATGCCACGTTTCAACCGTTGCGACAGGGTATCGAGTTTGGCGGCCGAAAGCTTCAGTTGCTGATGTGGATGGATCAGGCGTAGTGCGCAGCGATCGATCCGCTGAGCGAGGTTCTCGAGCCTTCGGACAATCGTACGGCGCAGACTTTGACCGAGCATGACCAGATCGCCTTGTGCGGCATGAAAACCGGCGCTGGCCAACTCGGCCGCGCCCGTTGGCGTGGCTGCGCGCAGGTCGGCGACGAAATCGGCAATGGTGAAGTCGGTTTCGTGGCCGACACCACTGATCACTGGCAGCGGGCAATGACGGATGGCGCGCGCCAGGGCTTCGTCGTTAAAGGCCCATAGATCTTCGATGCTGCCACCACCACGCACCAGCAGCACAAGGTCGGTCTGGTCGGCTTGTGCCCGTTGGCCTGCCTGCATGAGGGCCTGGATCAGGCCTTGTGGCGCATCAGGACCCTGGACAGGGGCCGGGTAGAGGATCACCCGTAAATGCGGACTACGACGGCCCAGGGTTGCGAGTACGTCGCGCAGGGCCGCCGCAGCCGGTGAGGTTACGAGGGCGATGCCACGAGGGAAGCGGGGAAGGGGGCGGCGCAGGGCTGCGTCGAACAGGCCTTCCGCAGCCAGTTTTTCCTTGAGCCGGCTGAAGGCTTCGAACAGGTTGCCGATACCGGCAGGGCGCAAGGTTTCGACATTGAGCTGATAGTCGCCACGTGCCTCGTACAGGCTGACCAATGCGCGCGCTTCGACCCGCATGCCGTTTTCGGGCCTGAACGCGAGCAGTTGGGTACGGTTTCGCCACATCGTGCATCGCACCTGGGCATTCGCGTCCTTGAGGGTGAAATAAACATGGCCTGAGCTGGCGCGGGTGAGATTGGAGATCTCGCCGCCGACCCACATCAGCGGCAAGGCAGACTCGAGCACGTCGCGCGCCAGCCGGTTGAGTGCGGAAACGCTGATGATCTGGTTAGAGCCCGGCTGGAGCCCGGTGCTGGCAAGGGCTGTCTGGTTTTTCATGGGGCCGGATTGTAGCGGAATCCACAGGGCGGGGCGTCTGTCAAGCTTCTGTAAGCAAGGGGCGCGCAAGTCCTTGATCTGTCAGGGGTGTGATATTAACTATTTGAATTAAAAGGATTTTAAATGTTGCACAAATTTTCATCGGAGCAAGAAAAGTCTTGCCGTTGGTGGGGTTTGGGGCAACATCCCGAAATCTTCCACAAACTTATCCACAGCTTCTGTGGATTGATCGCGCGACAGGCGGTCTTGCCCTGGCCGGCCGGCACCGCTAAAGTTCCGCTCTTTGGCACTTATCAAGGACTCACCGCGTGTTCGCGATCATTCAGGCCGCTGGCTGGCCGATGTGGCCTTTGTTGTTTGCTTCGGTCATTGCGGTGGCGTTGATCATCGAGCGCTCGGTTACCCTGCGTCGCGCCCGCATCGTTCCTGCCGGGCTGCTTGACAACATCATTGCCGACCTGAGTCAGCATGGCTCGTCGCCCGAGATGGTGAGCAGGGTCGCTGCTCACTCTCCGCTGGGTCAGGTGCTTGCCGCCGGCTTGAGAAACGTCAATAGCTCGCGCGAGATCATGAAGGAGTCGATCGAGGAGGAAGGTCGGGCCGTCGTTCATGAGCTCGAGCGCTTCCTGACCACGCTGGGAACGATTGCTGCCATCAGCCCGCTGTTGGGCCTGTTTGGCACCATTGTGGGGATGATCGACATCTTTGCCTCGCAGGGCGTGAGTGGCGCCAATCCGGTGCAATTGGCCAAGGGAATCTCGATTGCGCTTTACACCACTGGGCTGGGTCTGATCATTGCCATCCCTTCGACCATTTTCTGGCGCCATTTCCGCCGTTTGATCGATGACTTTGTCGTCGACATGGAGCAGCAGGCAATCAAGCTGGTCGAAGTTGCCCACGGCGAACGACGCGGCTGAGCCTTCCATGAGATTCCGTCGCGCCGAAAAAAGCGAAGAGCCCGAGATCAATCTCATTCCCTTGATTGACGTAGTGCTCGTCATCATCATCTTTCTGATGTTGACCACGACCTTTACCAAGACGGGCGGGCTCGAGATCAACTTGCCCACGGCCGCGAGCAGTGATGCAGCGACCGTCAGCAACGAGATCGTGGTGGCCATCACCGCTGCAGGCGATGTGATCATCAATCAGCAGCCTGTTGCCGACAGGCGTATCGAGGCGTTGGCCGCGGCGCTGGGCAAAGCGGTTCCGTCGGGTCAGCAGAACCCGGTGGTTGTCATCAGTGCGGATGCCAAGGCAGCGCACCAGAGCGTCATCGATGTGATGCAGGCGGCGCAGCGTGCCGGGCTGGCGCACATCACCTTCGCCACCCAGCTGACGTCTCCCTGAGTACTCATCCATGGCGTCAACCGCCCCGGCATGGTGGCAGCGTCGACGCGGATGGGCGCGGTTGCTCTATCCGGTTTCCCTGCTTTTCTTCCTGTTGTCGGCGATCCGGCGCTGGAGTTATCGCCTGGGCTTGCTCAATGCCGAGCGCCTGCCCGTGCCGGTGGTGATTGTCGGCAACATCGCAGTAGGGGGTAGCGGCAAGACGCCGGTCGTCAAGTGGCTGGTGGATGCCCTGCGGGCCGCGGGCTGGCGGCCGGGCGTGGTATCGCGTGGATATGGTGGCCGGGTCGACGGGGTGGCGGTGCTTGATGGTGACGATGCCGGCTTGTTCGGGGATGAGCCGGTGTTGCTGGCGCGTCTGACCGGATGCCCTGTTGCGGTCGGGCGCGACCGGCCCGCTGCGGCAAGAGCGTTGCTGCAGGCCCATCCGGAATGCGACATCATTGTCTCGGACGACGGCATGCAGCACTACCGTCTTGCTCGTGATGTCGAGATTGCAGTCGTGGATGACAAAGTGCTGGGGAACCGCTATCTGCTTCCTGCTGGGCCGCTGCGTGAGCCTTTGACCAGACTGACAGGGGTCGATGTCGTGATTGCCCATGGTGCGCTGTCGGAGCCGGTGTGGCAGATGCTTGCCGGGACGCCCGTGGTGCCGATGCGTCTCGCCGGTGATCGATTCGTCTCCGTGACCGAACCCGGGCGAAGCTGTACGGCGGCGGATTTCCGTGGGCGGCGGGTTCATGCCGTCGCCGGTATTGGACGGCCTCAGCGCTTTTTCGACCAGTTGCGTGCCATGGGACTCGAGGTGATCGAGCACCCGTTTCCGGACCACCACTGTTTCAGTGCTGCCGACCTCGCTTTCGTTGGTGAAGATGTCTGTCTGATGACGAGCAAGGATGCGGTAAAATGCCGGCCTTTCGCGCCTGACGATGCCTGGGAATTCCCGGTGCAGGCCATAATCGGTTCGGGTGCTGCCGAACGCATCCTGGAGAAGCTGAACAATGGACGCCCGACTGCTTGAAATTCTCGTCTGCCCGATCTGCAAGGGGCCGCTGGATTATCTGAAGGATAAGCAGGAGCTGGTCTGTAAGGCCGATCGCCTGGCCTACCCGATTCGTGATGGCATTCCGGTCATGCTGGAGGATGAGGCGCGGACGATGAGCGCCGAAGAAGTCGACGCCTTGCGCTGAGCCCACGCCATGTCGAGCCGTTTTCGCGTTGTGGTGCCTGCACGCCATGCCTCTACCCGCTTGCCCGGCAAGCCCCTGGCCGACATCGGGGGAAAGCCGATGGTCGTCAGGGTCATGGAGCGCGCACTGGCGTCTGGTGCCTGCGAGGTATGGGTTGCGACCGATCATGAGGCGGTCAGGGATGCCGTGCTGGCGGCGGGTGGCAAGGTGCTGATGACACGGCCCGATCATCCGACGGGGACGGATCGTCTTGCCGAGGTGGCATTGACGCTGGGCTGGTCGGATGATGACATCGTCGTCAACGTGCAGGGGGATGAACCGCTGATTGATCCTGCGCTGGTGACGGCGGTTGCCGACGCACTGGCTGCGGACGGTGGTGCAGCGATTGCGACTGCCGCGCATCCCATCCTGGATGTCGCCGAGGTTTTCAATCCGAACGTCGTCAAAGTGGTGTGCGACGCCCGGCAGCGGGCAATGTACTTCTCGCGTGCGCCCGTTCCCTGGGCGCGGGATGCATGGGCCACCCAGCGCGACGCCTTGCCGGTAGACCTGCCAGTGTTACGGCATGTCGGGCTCTACGCTTATCGGGTGGGTTTTCTCAAGTCCTACTCCGCGCTTGCTCCCGCACCGATTGAGCATTGGGAGGCGCTGGAGCAGTTGCGAGCCCTGTGGCATGGCTATCCGATCAGTGTGATCAGGCTTGAGGGAGCGCCTGCTGCGGGTGTGGACACGCCCGAGGATCTGGCTCGCGTCCGCGCAATATTTGCCGCCGATTGATTGTTTTAAATGGGGTTTGACCGGCCGTGACTTGTCAGTTAAGTTTCGGCCTTCAACCAATAACGATTGCCGCCTGATGGCGGCCGCATTTCCGGGAGGGTGTATGCGACTGATTCTGTTGGGACCGCCGGGCGCCGGCAAGGGAACGCAAGCGAACTTCATCAAGGAGAAGTTCGGCATTCCGCAGATCTCCACCGGGGACATGCTGCGCGCAGCCGTCAAGGCCGGTACGCCGCTGGGTATCGAAGCCAAGAAGGTCATGGACGCCGGTGGGCTGGTCTCTGACGACATCATCATCGGTCTGGTCAAGGATCGTCTGCAGCAGGATGATTGCAAGGCGGGCTACATGTTCGACGGGTTCCCGCGTACGATCCCGCAGGCCGATGCGATGAAGGATGCAGGCGTCCCGATCGATTTCGTGCTCGAGATCGATGTGCCCGACAGCGAGATCGTTGAACGCATGAGCGGCCGTCGCGCCCACCTGCCGTCCGGCCGTACCTATCACGTCAAGTACAACCCGCCCAAGGTTGAGGGTAAGGACGATGTCACCGGTGAAGACCTGGTGCAGCGTGACGACGACAAGGAAGAAACGGTCAAGAAGCGCCTGGATGTCTATCATGCGCAAACCAAGCCGCTGGTCGAGTACTACAGTACCTGGGCTGCCAGCGGGGCTGCCAATGCTCCCAAGGTTCGCAAGATCGTCGGCCTGGGGGCAGTTGAAGAGATCACGGCGCGTGCCTTTGATGCGCTGAAGTAACTGACCCGCCAGTTGGCGTGTAATTTCGCGGTCGGTGCTGCAGGGCAGTGCCGGCCGCGTTTGCTTTGTTGCGTCACCTTTCAAGAGATCCGATGAATCTGCTTTATGCCCAATCCGGTGGCGTGACCGCCGTCATCAATGCAAGTGCTGCCGGTGTCATTGATGCCGCCCGCAAGCATGCGGCTATCGGCAAGGTGTTTGCGGCCCGTCATGGCATCCTGGGTTTGCTTGATGAGGCGCTGTACGACACTGCAGGTGTTGATACCGCAGCCTTGCTCAATACCCCCGGCGGGGCGTTCGGTTCCTGCCGTTTCGATCTGCCGAGTGAGGCGGACGAGCCGGCAGTCTATGATCGATTGTTCGCGGTGCTGCAGGCGTACCGGATTGGTGGCTTGCTGTACAACGGGGGCAATGGCTCGATGGACCTGATCGTGAAGGTGGCGGAGTCTGCCCGGCGCAGGGGCTATCCATTGATCAGCGTCGGGGTGCCGAAGACGGTGGACAACGATATCGAGGGCAGTGACTGTTGTCCGGGTTTTGGTTCGGCCGCAAAGTATCTGGCGACCTCCATGCGTGAAGCGGGGCGTGATGTTGCGGCCATGACGGGCCGCAGCGGCCGGGTATTCGTCATGGAGGTGATGGGGCGCAATGTGGGCTGGCTGGCTGCCTCAACTGCGCTGGCGGCGCGTAGTGCGGACGAGGCTCCGCATATCGTGCTGATGCCGGAGGTGGCATTTGACGAAGAGGCGTTTCTGGCGCGCGTCAGGCAGGTGGTCGAGCGCCTGGGTTATTGTGCGGTGACTGTGGCTGAAGGGTTGAAAGGGGCGGATGGGCGACCGCTGATGGAGCAGGCGCGGGATGCGCGTGGCTACGTGCAGTTGGGCGGAGCGGGTGAAGAGGTTGCCCGTCTGATCGGCGAGCGTCTTGGTTACAAGCATCACTACGGAAATCCCGACTACCTGCAGCGTGCAGCCGGCCACTGGATGTCTGCAACCGACCGTGAGCAGGCTTATGCCGTGGGGGCGGCGGGTGTCGAGTTGCTGATGGCAGGTCAGGATGGCGTTATGGCGGCAATCCGGCGTTTGTCGGATCAGCCTTACTGTTGGGATGTGATTGCAGTGCAGGCGGCTTCCATCGCGAATCTCGAGCGTCGGGTGCCGAGAGCGTTCATTTCAGACGACGGGCTTCATGTCAGCGAACTGGGTCGCCGTTATCTGCTACCGCTGATTGCAGGTGAGATTGCCGTGCCGTGCACGGATGGTCTGCCCGACCACTACATCATGGATTTCCCGTTGATGCCGAGGTTGCTGCCTGATTTTCGGCGTTCGGCATAAGACATGGCGGCCAGGGTTGGCTGCCCTCCGAGTGGCAGCGTCGTCACGCTGCCTTGCCGTGGCAATGTCTGGTTGTCATGCACCGTTAACGACAGGGTTAAGGCTGTAGTGAACGGTAAGCCGGGCCTCTGCCAGCACGTGCCCGGCGATGGCCTGACGCACTTCGGGGCCGCCGAAACGCCCCTCTACTGGGCAGCGCTCGACATCCAGCGCATACAGCGTGAACACGTAATGGTGTAGCCGCTCGTCGTTCCATGGCGGGCAGGGGCCATCGTAGCCATGGTAATCGCCACGCATTGCCTCGTCGCCGGCGAACCAGTCGGTGTAGTTGTTGATGCCTTGGCGTGTGCCATGTGCAGCGGCTGGGCCGGTCTTGCCGCCGGGCGTGACTT
>Ga0075012_10007045_pt1 | contig 10111 bp, 15 predicted proteins | sample All_14_2_FD_71474 | JGI IMG/M metagenome (GOLD analysis project Ga0075012, IMG submission 71474) | Freshwater microbial communities in response to fracking from Pennsylvania, USA - Allegheny Zone_MetaG_DW_15 | ecosystem: Environmental > Aquatic > Deep subsurface > Groundwater > Drilled... | reverse complement strand
GGGAAAGCGTGTCCAGGTTGTCCACTTGCTGGGCGCTGATGCGCTGGCTGCCGGCGCGGCGGTCCAGCAGCTTCCGCAGTTCGTGCCCATCCATGAAGGACCGGGCCAGGTCCTCGAGCTGCCGCTGGGCGGTCATCAGTTGCGCCTGGACGTCGAGCATGAGCTCGCACAGAGCGAGGTGATGCGTGGCCTGGGGGCCCTTGGGTGGTCGGCCAACTGGCCGGCGAGCGGGGAGGAAAGCGTTCAAAGGGATGGGCTCCTTTCGTTTCGGGGCATAGCAAAGCTAGGACAGTGCTGGTCGGGTTTTTTCGAGGTTACTCGTTGTCGGAGTAGAGTTTTTCCAGGGTCTGCTCGGCAAAGGCGAGCTCCTGAGCGAGGTCATCAGGGTCTGTGGTAGCCGCCTGGATCAGGCGAGCCAGCGCCATTCTGGCCAACCGCTCCCGTTCTCGAGCGCCTGCGAGTTGGTCTTGAATCGCGGCCGTCTGGTCGGCCAAGGCCGCAAGTGCGCGATGCACGGCTCCAAAGCTGAGGCTTGCGGCTTCTTCTTTTTGGTCATGTGTAGGTAGCGGCAAGCCTTTTAGCTTGGCTAGAGCTACCCGAGCTTGATGCTCGGTCCCGATCTTTTTCCGCACCCGCCGTCCGTCGGCGTAAGTATCAATTCCCCAAGCGCCATCTGAATGGCGGCAAAGTCCTTGGTATCGATTGTGGCGGGGTGGACTCATGGGTGTCTCCAATCTCAGTCAGGGGGTGGATCGGGGTCAAAGTTGAGAGCGGCCGCACCACGACGCAGGTCGTCTTCGATGACCTCTCCTTCCAGAGCCCAGCGCAGCAGCTGCTGGGCTTGCTCACCCGGATCCATCCCGGGCATAAGCGTTTCGAGGGCCTGGCCCTCAAGGTTGTGCTGGCGGGCCTTCCAAAGATTGATGCGCTGCTGGGCTTCGGCCGGGTCCATCCCCACATTCACCAGCATTTGCGCCACCACCGCGAGGATGGCCGTCCAGTCCGGCGGTTCTTCCGCCGCCTTGACCTTCACGTTGGCACCCGTTCGCGGTCGATGATCTTCTTGATGGTGCAAGCGTGCCAGTTCCCGCCCCGCTTCGTCTGGAAGCCTTCCTCGGTCAACTGCTGGGCGATGTTGGCCATCGACAACCCGGCCGCTCGCAGCTCCCGCACCCGAGACAGGGTGGCCGGGTCCGCCAACGGCGGCGCACCAAGGCGGATGCCCATCGCTTTTTTGTGCTGGAGGGCGGCGCTGGTGCGTTCGCCGATGACCTCGCGCTCCCACTGGGACACGCTGATCAGCAGGTTGAGCACCAGGCGGCCGCTCGCCGTCGAAGTGTCCGTTTGCTCCTGGACGCTCAGCAGCGCGTGCTTCTGGAAGTAGGTCTCCAACAGGTGGCCGAGGTCTCGGACGCTGCGGGTCAGCCGGTCCAGCTTAAGGATGATAACCCCTTCCACTTCGCTGGCAGTGAGCGCCCCGAGCACTCGGGCCAGCCCGGGGCGGTTGAGCGACTTGGCACTGTGGCCGGCATCCACCACAACCTCGACCAGGTGGTGGCCATAGAGGTCGGCATACTGACGCAGCTTTGCCTCTTGAGCCGCCAAACTCACGCCGTGCTGGGCCTGTTCTTCTGTGCTTACACGAGTGTAGCCAACAATTCGCACTCTGTTCTCCCTTGTTTTGTGAGGTAGTGTGGGCTTATACTAAATCTGTTTTACAGTTTCGTCAAGTATTTGTGTAAAACAGTTTTGTGAGGTAAGTCGTTTGACAGAATCGGACAAGCCCAGGAAGCCCCCTGGGCGCAAAAAGCAATATGAGACGGAGCGTGACGGCGCTCCACTTCTCCAGACCCGAATCAACCCTGACAAGCTAGCCTGGGTGAAAACCAGGCCGGAGGGCACGCGCCCTTATTTGGAGCGGATTATCGGGGAGGACAAAGAGAAGGTGCTCGCTGCTGAGAGCGTTGTCGATGGAGTGAAGAGGTCAGATACCGGACCGGAGGCCGCCGACACCTGACGACTTACGCGATCTTGAATAGCGCCTCGAGCTCGGCTTCGTCTTGGGCGAGCCGGGCTTGGGCGTCGACCTGGCGCTTGACCAGGCCGTCGTTGATGATGGCGGCCAGGTGGGCGACCGGGGCCTGACTCTCTACGTTGGCGGCCTGGACAGCCAACACGTGGGAGCACGGGCCACGGTGGGCGCAGGTCAGGCCCCATTTGCAGTTGCAGCGCCAGCGGCCGCCAAACTGCTGGACGTCGTAGGTGCTGTGGTCGCCAATGACCAGCGCGCGGAAGGTCGACAGCAACACCACCCGATTGCTGGCGCCCAGGCGTTGCGCCTTGCTGGTCACATTGTTCGAAGCTTGCTGACTCATTTTCGATTGCTCCCTTGCGTCGTTTGGTGTAACCTCATCCTAGTATGTGTGCACGCAAATTGCAATATGTATGCACACAAATTGGTAAAAGATTTTGGAGTTATCTTCCGTGACCGATGAAACCGAGAACAGCGCGTCGGATGGGCCGCAAAAACGCGGGCCCGGCCGGCCCAAGGCTTACCCGAAGTGGTCAAATACTGAGCGTGGAGCCCCCAAGCTTGTGGTGAGGGTGGACCCGGACGTGTTTGAGCATGTTCAAAGTCGTCCCGAGGGCGCACGTCCGTATATTGAGAGCTTGGTCCGAGCCGAGAGGGACTCGAAGGAGGCTCGGAATGGCTAGAAGACGCGAGAACCCTTTCCCACCAGGTAGCAGCCCAAGGCCGATTACCATCCCAGGTGTCAGGAGCGTGACGATTGAGATCCGAAAGGGGGGCTACAAAGACGATCCAGATGGACCCGCGACGATGACCCTTGACCGGTTCTGGACCTCAGAGCGCTGCGACAACAAAGGTTGCAGCGGAGGAGCCATCCACTTTGGCTCGGAAATCCTGTCCCAAATCGGGGAACGCGCGAGGATCAAAGGCGTCGTCCGATGCGTGGGCAGTGAAGCGGCCGGAAGCTGTCACTATTGGGTTGCATGGAGTGGGACCGCCGAGTACGAGAACGGCCTAACGGATCAGTGAACCCCATGAGATGGCTCCGCAGGGTGCTGTCGAACCAACCCGACCTACCGACTTCTTCCTTACCGGACTCGAAAGATAAGTCGAAAAAGTCGGCCGCCAGTGGGGAGGTCTCGAAGCGGATTATAGTGCTGGGCTCCAGCATAAAAGCCCCAGGCGTCATCGCTTGCGACTGGGAAGACTTGCCCCCTAAATTAAATGTTGCTGACTGCGATGTTTTGGTCGTTAACCTGGTCCCGTTCTATGATCCTGAATTCGGAAAAGGCCTGTCCGCAAAAACTCTAACCAACCTCCCCACGTCACGAGATTTTTGGCGTCACCTTTTTAGCCCAAATACCGAAACGATCGTTATGGGCTCTCCAAATGAGTGGATAGGGGACCCGGAAGCTTACCGGGAGAATTTCGGCAGAAGCTGGGGCTACAACAGTCTCCAAAGGACGGACTGGTGGCAGCCACCCAATTTACCCTACCAGACCGACAGTAAGGGAGAGACTGTGTCAGCCTGCGACAAAGGCTGGGCATTTTATCTGGACAAAGTTAAGCGTTGGCGCCACTACTTCAGCTTGTCTAAAACGGCCGCTTTCAATCTACACGACCACTTTTTTAAGGAGGTCTGCCCACAAGGCAACAGCACCAAAGCACTGGTTACGCCACTCGCAAAGAACCGGCAGGGAGAGTCCATTGCATTCAGATTTGACCTAGCAATCGGTAGGCTCCCAGAGGACCGATTGGGCAGGGTTAGCGAGGGACACCCTGCGGATCCTCTAAAGCTGTCCAGCAGTTTGGTGGTTCTGCCTCCTACCACAACTATCGATTCATTCGAAGCCGTGGAACTGATTCTTGCTGAGCGCTATGGGGTGGCGGCAGTTCACGAGACGCCCCACTGGGTGGAGAGCTTTTTGCTCCCCGAACAGCAGTCGCTTAAAGTAGATCTCGATGCTGCGCTAGCAGAGTCGAAGCGCTTGTCACTTCATGCGGAGGACCTGCGGCAGCAGTTGACTGCGTCCTTGAGGCTTCAGCGCATTTTGTATGGAACGGGAGATGAGTTAGAGGGCCTCACGCGGGAGCTGGTCACTATGCTCGGGGCGACCGTAACAAACGGACCTCACAAGTTTCGGGATGATGGACGACTCACAGTGCAAGGGTTGGACGGGCAACTGTTGATGATGGAAGTCAAAGGTCGTCAGAAATCGTTGAAGCTGGAAGATATTAGGCAACTGGCTGGCTGGGTCGGAATGGCTGGATCCGAAGAAAAGATAAAGGTGACCAAAGGCTTGGTCGTCGGCTGCGGTCACACTGACTACCCGCCAAACGAACGGCAGTGTATCTTTCCAGACAACGCCGTTAAGGAGGCATGCCTGCACGACTTTTGCCTTTTGACCACTAGTCAGCTACTTCAAGCGGTCCATCGGTTTCAGAAGGGCGAGCTGACTCAACAGAAATTTTGGGAGAGTGTTGTCAAGACCAAAGGGCTATTCGCAGACTGACCATTGTTCTGGCCCTGGCATATACTCAACGGTCGTTTTGTATGCTCGGCCCAACTGAGCTGGTCAAACTTTCAGAGACGCGGCTAGCCTTCGGATGGCCTTTGTATAGCGCTCCAGTTGCTTTGGATTCAATTGCACTTTCTTGCCCTTGATCTCGTAAGTTCCAGGACTCAGACGACTCAGCGGCATACCCAGGTAGGATGCCACCACCGTGGCAGTGTGACTGTCCGGCATCTCGCCGAATGCAACTTTTCGATCAACGAAAGCGTCAGGAACGTGTTTCCCAAACTCGAACACTCTTTCTTTGATTTGGTCGAACATGGCTTTGAACGCCAGCGCAGCGCTCTTTTGCCACTGCGTCGTTCTGTTCAAAACGATTGACTGAATGAGCGGGGGCGACAGGCTGTAGTCCTTGCATTTCTTAGGAAAACCAATTTTCCCGTAGATGCTGTTGTGTCCGTAGACCAACGCGCCAACATTATCAATTGCTCTAGCAGAGCTACCGTCGCTGGTGCACGGAACGATGAGACGGTCAGCAGCCAACATGGCCACCTCCGTGTAAATTGCGAAACTTGGGTTGCAGTCTATGATGGTCACACATGAGTCGGCACCTCTGTGATTCTCGCAGCCCGTCACCAAATCGTGCAGCCACATATGGACGTTTTTCCATGAGTCTTCGGGCAGAGGTTGGGCACAGATCTGGCTCATTACCTGCGACTGAAGTTCCAGGCTGGGGTCGCCAACAAGCAGAAACAGGTTCTCTGGCGCATTCGTATTAAACTCGGCAGCCTTCACCAAAAACGTCGCTTCAGTTTTGGTCGAACCGTGTGGGGAGCTGATTCTTCGATCGAAATACCCACCTATTGTGCGGCGCTCCGCACCCTTGGACAGGATATCGCTGAGCTTCTGAGAGCCTTTGCCATTTCCGCCGAGAGCCACCTCGGAAAGGTTTGCCTGGGGGCACATGTCCGCTAAAATTACGTTTTTGGAGGGGTTCGCCAGGGCGATCTCCGCCCCTAGAAGAAACGAAAAGTAGGTTTTCCCCACCCCGCCTTTGTTGTTCCAGATTGCGTATCTCAAAATGCCCTCCTAAGGGGACGCGGCCCTTTGCTAAGGTTCGACGACAGTCCTTCGCACCCATCCCGACAGCGCTAAATAGGTTCAGCCTTCTGCGTTGAGTATCTTCCATTCGGGACGGACCTCTGAACGGCGGACCAATCGGGTCCAGTCGGGATGAGTTTCTACCAGCACTAAGTCATCAGGGGAACCATTCTTCGCGTGCTCGGCTGCCATACGAGCCGGTAGGCAACGCACACAGAATCGAGCGTTGCCGGAGAATGAACGCCCACAGTAAGGGCAGCCGGGCTGCCCTAAGCTTTCTCCAGGGCGCGGAAGCACTTGTCGACTTTCTTGCAGGCCTCTTCCCTTGTTGTCGGGGGTTCTTTTGGGCATATTTTGAGCACCCTCCGATCCTTTTTCTTGCATTCAACTTCCCAAGTATTATTGTTCGAGGTCCACATGCGAACAACTTCTTCGGTCGCGGGAGATTCCCAAGCCAGAGTGTCCTGCGTGCTCTCGGAGAGCCTCCAGTCAGACAGGACATCGCAGTTCGAGAGCGCGTGCAGTATTGCGACGCAATCACTCGGGCGGTCTTCGGGCTTGTCGGACAGTAGCTTCCTTATCAGGGTCCAGATTTTGCTGGGACAGTGACTCGGCTTAGGTAATCGGTCTCGGAGCCCCTTTGGATCAGTGCCGCGCAGCGCCCATACTTGGTCTCTCGTCGCTCCTGTGAGTAGCCGATAATAGGTAAGCCCAATCTGCCAAAAGTCAGACTGCGCGGACAGGATGGTCTCGGGCGGGCGGTGATATTTGTAGATCCCGTGACCTTGGCCAGACACAACCCCGGTATCGGCTGGGACGAACAGAGCTTGCCCGAAGTCACTCAGCACAACGCCCCCATCCGAGCGATAGAGCAGATTATTCGGCTTGATGTCCAAATGCAGGATATCGCGAGCGTGGCAGCACGCCAGACCCTTCAGGGCCTCAATTATGACGTGGCGGGCAACTGAGTTAGGCATGCCCAGGACTGGAACAGCCTTGTCAACGGAACCTTGAGGATAATACTCCAGGACGATCTGGATGTGGCTAAGGTCTGGTTTATGCGTGGCATTCGGGTCCTGGCATTGCGATGTCCAGATAAAGTGCACGACGTTCGGATTTTTGGCGGACTGCAATTTAGTGGCTTCGTCGAAGTATTTATCCTGATCGACCTGGCTCTTTGGAAAGAACTTCGTGGCGTAATACCCGGGCATACCAGTCAGAGTCGTCTTGTAGACCTGTCCGAAGCATCCACTACCGAGCATTTCGTGACGATCAAGGGTGTAACTGGCACCTACTCGTATCATGCTGCGCTGAACGATTCCAAGGCAGACACAGCGGCAGCACCCGCTTCTTTGAATTCGACCCCAATCTTGTCCCACTTAGGTATGCCGCGGAAATCCGTGCAAGTCTTGGAGAGAATCTCGTCGGGCGCGGTGATTCCAAGGACCTTGCATGTCAACTTCCGGTTCCCACAGCGAAATCGACCGCTAAACTCGTTGTTGAAGAGATAATAGGCCGCGCCTTCTAGTCGAAGCAGCATCATCAATGAGTCGCTGAGAGCCTTTGCTCCACCAACCGATGACCCGTGGTGCATCAGTATCAGTCCACCCCGGTCGCATTTGTGCTGCTCCTGGAAGGCCTTCATGTAACCCAGGGCGTCCTGAACCCTGGCAGTCCAGTCGTTGGTCTTGTCCAGTTTATCCAGCTTGAATTTCTTGTGGTCCAGGTAGACCGGGGCCGTAGAAGTACCACCCAGAGCGAAGCAGTATACTCCCTCGCTTGCCAGCCTTATGCCGATTGCAGCCATAGTGCCCCCTTTGTCCTGATGCGTCCCGGTTCTTTGGTGAGAGAGCTGGCCCCTTTGGCCAAGTGGTCTATTTTCTACTGGCATCTTCTCAGCTGCTCGCGCAGGCAAATGGGCTCGGCCACCAAGTCGCCGGCGACGCCGGCCAGGATTTGAAGAAAACTGAACGCGAATCCGCTTGAGCACGTCAAATCAAAGCTGCTGCAGCTCAATTGCTTTCCGGCGCGGGTTCCTCATTGCCACCACCACGGAGAGATGTTGAACGTGTAGGCGGCATCACGTTCCAGTTGTGCTGGCGCGTAGTCGCGCTCGATGCTGGTTTTAGCGACGTCACCATAGAAATGCCGATGCCAGCTGGCGGGCCCAACGACCTTAATGGAAGTAGGGTTGCCAGTCCCTACCAACCCAAGACTCCAGTGCCATGTGCTCTCTACCCTCGATCCAGGTGCTCGAGGGCCATTTTGTAGAGTTTTACCGTAGCTTCTCGGAACTTCTTCTCCGCAGTTGGGCTGGGCTTTTCGTAGTTCGTAGACGACGGGACGAAGTCACCCAGGCCCTCGACCGCCTCCAGCGGGGCCCGTACTCCCGGATTTCTACCAAGCCGCCCTGCATGTTACCGGATTGGTCCAACCTCCGGCCCGTGCTTCCCCGGGTAGTCGCGCAGATGCCAGCCCTTGGAGGAGCGCCGCTTGGAGGCATACTCTCGCTTCGGTGCCGGGTTGGCGGCCCGCTCCGCTTCGAAGATGGCCAGCGCGGCTCCAATCCCAGCTTCCCAGTCGGCCTTCGTGTGGTGGCCAGGGCCATCCAGCCGGCTCTCCCCTAAGTAATAGCGGCCGGGCGCAGTCGGGTGATGGATGAGCTGGCCGCGAAAGTCGGGGGATGCCGCGCTGGGCGTCACCGGGTAAGCGCGGAAGCCATCTGCTGCGGTAATGGAGCACCTGAGCCAGGCCAGCAGCGCGGCCGCCATCGTGTCGGCTTGCACGGTCTGGTGCTCGCTGGTGCCCATGCCGATGGAGACGCACGTTATTGAATAGGATTCCATCCTCCAGCAATAGCACGCCGTCGGTTGGCGCACAAGATGAGGCCTAAATCGAACAATCTTACAAACACTTCACGATCCCTATCCCATAAGGCTTTGCAGGGTAAGTTGCCTAATATATGAGGGAATAAATTTCCGGAAAACTTCGGACACCTCCGGAAGGCGACCAGCATGCACACGAAACAGATCGAACCGCTCCTAACCATCCCCCAGGCGGCGGCAGTCCTCGGGGTCAAACCGAAACGCATGTATGACCTCGCCAAGCGGCTACCCCCGGGTGTTGTCTTGAAGCTAGGTGGCAGCGTGCGCGTCCATCGTAAGCGCCTCGAGGCGTGGCTTGCTTCTGGTGGACACCTCTCCCGATAGTCTCCTCTCGCTTGTGGCCCCAAGGCCCTGACAGCCGGGGCCTTTTTTTAACAGGCTCGCAAAGGCGGGCTTCCTTCCGCACCTTCAAGGGGCGACCAAAAAATCAAGGAGAACAACGATGCAAGATAACCAAACTAACCTGGCCATTATTTCGGCCATTGCCCAAGCCCGGGCCCTGGCCGACACGGCCCGAACGGACACCACCCTGGGCGCCGCTGGAAGCGCGATCGCTATGGCCTGGGAGCTGGTTTTTACCAGCCTGGTCGAGTCAGCCCGACCCAACCCGGAGATACCGGGATCGACCGAGGAATGGGCGCACCGCCAGCCGCTAATCCAGCAGATGTCAGACCTGATTACTGCCGCAATGATGGCCATACGCCGGCGTGAATCGTCGGATGTGGTGGCCAAGTTGCAGCTCGACCTGGCCAAACTCAAGGCCGAACTTTCCGCCGGTCACTCGCCGGTGGCGTCAGCCATCGACTTCGCCAACGACAAGGCAGCCGGGCGATCTGCGGGCCGCATTGCCCGCCATCAGCAGTCTTAAGCAACAGAAAGTAGGAACAAACCATGTCAAACACCGTAACTCAGGCCGCCGAGGTGGCCGCCTTTATCGCGCGAGAGCTCGCCAGCGCAGGCGACGCAGTTACCCTCCCCAAGCTCCAATGCTTGGCCTATCATTGCCAAGGTTGGGCTTTGGCCATCTTGGGCACCCCGGCTTTCAGTGAAGCTCTCCAGCGTGGTCAAGATGGCCCCCTGGCTGCCAGCGTCAAGGCCGCCTATTGGCAGCAGCGTGACCAGGTCAAGGTCGACCTGGCGCTGCCGGCCCCGACTCTTCCCCCTGCACTGCAGGACGTGGTACAAGCCGTCCTGCGCCACTACAGCGGGCAGAGCGGCTGGCAACTGCGAGACGGCATCACCGCCCAGAGCCTTTGGGATCACAGCGTCAAAACCGAGGGGCGGATCGACCCGGCCAATCAGAAGGCCTACTACCAGGCTCTGCCCCGGTTGGAACTCGCCCCCGCGGCTGACCCGGTCCAGGTGGCTTTCCCCGTCCTGAACTACTCTCACCAGGCCGTCGATCACGATGAAGTCCGAGAAACCAGGCGGCGCCACGTGGAACAAAAGGAGCGCGAGAGAGAGGATTGCAACGCCCGTCTGCGTGAGGCCTTTGCCCCGGCCGGCTCGGTGGTCGTGCAGTAATGCCAGTCATTCACACCGCTCATGATCCTGAGGAGCTTGGCCTCGGGTTTCTTCTCGCC
>Ga0075012_10007044_pt1 | contig 10112 bp, 8 predicted proteins | sample All_14_2_FD_71474 | JGI IMG/M metagenome (GOLD analysis project Ga0075012, IMG submission 71474) | Freshwater microbial communities in response to fracking from Pennsylvania, USA - Allegheny Zone_MetaG_DW_15 | ecosystem: Environmental > Aquatic > Deep subsurface > Groundwater > Drilled... | reverse complement strand
TTCGACTACGGCCCCGAGGACACGGTGCTGATCGTCATGCCGCTGTTCCACGTGGCGGGCACGAACATCGCCTTCTCGGGCCTGGCCGCCGGCGGCCGGGTGATCATCCTGCCGGCCTTCGATCCGCCGACCCTCTTGCGGATGGTCGGCCGGGAGAAGGTCGCCCACATGTTCCTGGCGCCGGCCATGATCCAGATGCTGCTGCAGTCGCCGCAGATCGCCGAGGCCGACTTCGCCAGCCTCAAGACCATCGCCTACGGCGCCTCGCCGATCAGCGAGGCCGTGCTGGCCCAGGCCAAGGCCCGCTTCGGCTGCGGCTTCATCCAGTTCTACGGCATGACCGAGACCACCGGCGCGGGCACGTTCCTGGCGCCCGCGGCGCACACTCCGGACCTCCTGCGCTCGTGCGGGCGCGCATGGCCGGGCCTGGAGGTGCGCATCCAGGATTCGGAGGGGCAGGAGGTTCCCGTGGGCGGCATCGGCGAGATCGCCATCCGCGGCGGGGCGATCATGGCCGGCTACTGGAACCGGCCCGAGGCCACCGCCGACACGGTGTCCGCCGACGGCTGGCTGCGCACGGGCGACGCCGGCTACCGCGACGCCGAGGGCTATTTCTTCGTCCACGACCGGGTGAAGGACATGATCGTCTCCGGCGGCGAGAACGTCTATCCGGCCGAGGTCGAGAACGCGATCCTGGGCTGTCCGGGCGTCGCCGACGCCGCGGTGATCGGCGTGCCGTCCGACCGCTGGGGCGAGGAGGTCAAGGCGGTCGTCGTGCCGCTGCCGGGCCAGGAACCCACGCCGCAGGAGATCATCGACTGGGCCCGCCAGCGGATCGCCGGCTTCAAGGCGCCGAAGTCCGTCGACTTCACCGACGTCCTGCCGCGCAATCCCTCCGGCAAGGTGCTGCGCCGCGAGCTGCGCGCGCCCTACTGGAAGGATCGCGACCGTCAGATCGGTTGACGTTGCGGCCGCCTTGCCGCCCCGCAATTAGTTAGTTATCGAAGCAATAGCCGCGCCGGGCCTCCGCGTCCGCGCGGCTCGTCAACGAGAAGAGAAGCCGCGGGGCTTCGGCGTGCGGGAGGGTGCGTGATGCAGGACGAAAAGGATCTCTTGGCGCTGGTGGAGGCGCAGTTCCTGGGCTTTCCGTCGCCGACCGCGCCGCGCATTCAGGCCGGCGGCCACCCCTGCCAGGGGCTCTACTGGACGCCGAAGGGCGCCCGTCCGAAGACCGCCTTCATCGCCACCCACTACAACGTCGACTTCTCCGAGCACTACATCGCCCCGTTCCTGGCCAGCCGTGGCTACGGCTTCCTGGGCTGGAACACCCGCTATCGCGGCGCCGAGGACCAGTTCCTGCTGGAACACGCCCTGATCGACATCGGCGTGGGCGTGCGCTGGCTGCGCGAGGCGGCCGGCGTCGAGACGGTGGTCATCCTCGGCAATTCCGGCGGCGGCTCGCTGATGGGCGCCTATCAGGCCGAGGCCATCGCCCCCACCCTGACCGACCTCGTCCAGGGCGCAGGGCGCGAGGCGCTGCTCACCCTGCCCAGGGCCGACCTCTACGTTTCGCTCAACGCCCACCAGGGCAGGCCCGAGGTGCTGACCGACTGGATGGACGCCTCGGTGATCGACGAGACCGACCCGGTCGCCACCGACCCCTCGCTCGATCCCTTCAATCCCGACAACGGCCCTCCCTATTCGGCCGAGTTCATCGCCCGCTACCGCGCCGCCCAGGTCGCCCGCAACCAGCGGATCACGGACTGGGCCAAGGCCGAGCTGAAGCGGCTCAACGAAGCGGGGATTCCCGACCGCCTGTTCCCGCTGTTCCGCTGCTGGGGCGACCTTCGGATGATGGACGGGAGCATCGATCCCTCGGCGCGGCCGACGCCGGCCTGCTATCGCGGCCACCCCGCCGTCGCCAACCGCAGCCCTTCGATCGGGCGGGCCAACTACCTGAAGACCTGGCTGTCGATGTGGAGCCTGGAGACCTCGCGCTGCCGCGGCGGCGACCAGCTCGCCAAGTTCGACCTGCCGGCGCTGGTGGTCCAGGGCGACGCCGACACGGGCGTCTTCCCCTCCGACGCGCGCAAGATCTTCGACAGCATCGGCTCGGCCGACAAGACGCTGCAGATGATCCCCGGCGCCCACTACTTCGAGGACTCCCTGGAGAACCGCCACCGCGCCGCCTCGCTCATCACCGAGTGGGTCGCCGAGCGGGTCTGACGCCGCTGCGGGTCTTGTAAGTGAAATTGACAAAATCGACGGCGGCCTCCTAGGTGCTGGACGGCGGGCGCGGCGCCGGGGCAGCTGAACGGCCGCCGCGAACAACAGCCTGGGAGGCGGGCGATGCGCGGACTGATGCAGGACTGGCCGCTGACGGTCGACAAGATCCTGGACCACGCCAGCCTCTGGCAGGGCGATCGTGAGATCGTCTCGCGCACCGCCGAGGGCGATATCCGCCGCACGAGCTACGCGCGCATCCGGCGCCGCGCCAAGCAGGTGTCCAACGCCCTTCTGCGGGCCGGCGTGGCCCCGGGCGACCGTGTGGGCACGCTCGGCTGGAACGGCGACCGCCACCTGGAGGCCTGGTACGGGATCGTCGGCGTCGGAGCGGTCTGCCACACGCTCAACCCGCGGCTCTTCCTCGAGCAGCTGGTCTATATCGCCAACCACGCGGCCGACCGCATCCTGCTGGCCGACCCGGCCTGCGCCGATCTCGTCGCGCAGCTCCTGCCGCAGTGCCCGAGCATCGAGAAGGTCGTCTTCTTCTGCGACCGGGCGGGCCTGCCCGCCGTCGCCTACGCCGCCGAGGCCTACGACGACTGGATCGCCGCCGAACCGGAGGACTGCGCCTGGGGCGGCTTCGACGAGAACGCCGCCTGCGGCCTCTGCTACACCTCCGGCACCACGGGCAATCCCAAGGGCGTGCTCTATTCGCACCGCTCCAACTTCCTGCACGCCCTGATGACGCTGCAGGCCGACGCGCTCGGCCTCTCGGCCCGCGACACGGTGCTGCTGGTGGTGCCCATGTACCACGCCAACGCCTGGGGCGTGGTCTACTCGGCCCCGGCGGTGGGCGCCAAGCTGGTGCTGCCCGGCCAGCGCATGGACGGCGCCTCGCTGCACGAGCTGATCGAGGCCGAGGGCGTCACCTATTCGGCCGCCGTGCCCACCGTCTGGCAATCGCTCCTGACCCATCTGAAGGCCACGGGCGGCCGCCTCGACAGCCTCAGGCGCGTGACGATCGGCGGGTCGGCCTGCCCGGAATCCATCGTCCGCGCCTTCCGCGACGACTACGGCGTCGACGTCGTCCAGGGCTGGGGCATGACCGAGACCTCGCCCCTGGCCACCGTCTCCACGCCGGACGCCCACGTGGCGGGCCTGGCGCCGGATGAGCAGATGGCCTTCAAGCTCAAGCAGGGCCGGCTGCTTTGCGGCCTGGAGCTCAAGCTCACCGACGACGCCGGCCGCCCGATCGCCCACGACGGCAGGACCGCGGGGCGCCTGAAGATCAAGGGGCCCACCATCGCGGCGGGCTATTTCGGCGGCGAGGGCGGCGAAGTGCTCGACGCCGAGGGCTTCTTCGACACCGGCGACGTCTCCACCATCGACGCGCGCGGCTACATGCAGATCACCGACCGGGCCAAGGACGTGATCAAGTCCGGCGGGGAGTGGATCTCCTCCATCGAGATCGAGAACCTGGCCATGGGCCACCCCAAGGTCGCGCTCGCCGCGGTGATCGGCGTGACCCATCCCAAGTGGGACGAGCGGCCCGTGCTGCTGGTCCAGGTGCGGCCTGGCGAGGCCGTCTCAGGCGCGGAGCTCCTGGCGTTCCTGGAGGGCAAGATCGCCCGCTGGTGGATGCCCGACGACGTGATCTTCGTCGAGGAGATCCCCCTCGGCGCCACGGGCAAGATCGACAAGAAGATCCTGCGCACGCGCATGACCGGCTACGAACTGCCCTTCGAGGCCGCGCGTTGAGGCCTCCGCCCGGAAGGGACTGGACGGGCGCGCGCCTCTATAGTCTAGCCGAGCGGACGCCCCCGGCCGCCGCCGGGTCGAGCCCCGAGCGATCGAGACCGAATGGACAGTCCTGACTTCCTGATCATTCCGTTGCTGCAGGGCTTTTCCTGGTTTGACGACGGCCTGCAGGCCTATCTCGAAGCCAAGGGCTGGCCGCATGTCACCCGGCCCCAGTCGATGGTCATGGTCCAGGTCGTGCGCGGCGTGACGCGGCCCTCCGACATCGCCCGCAACCTCGGCGTCAGTCGCCAGGCGGTGCACACCACGATCAACCAGATGGTCGAGATCGGCCTCCTGGATCTTCAGGACGATCCAGGCGACCGCCGCTCCAAGCGGGTCGTCATCGCGCCCGACGGCCAGAAGATGCGCACGGCCGCCCAGCAGGCTGTCGCCGAGCTCTCGGCCGAACTCGAACGCCGCATCGGCAAGGCGCACGTGGACGCGCTGCGCGCCGCCTTCGCCGCCGACTGGGGCGCCCCGATGGTCGAGTTCGACTAGAGCGCGGCGGCCGGCCTCTGGACCGCCTGCGCCCGCGCCGATATACTTCGAATACTAAGTAAAATCGCCGGGCCCGGGCGCCGGCCGGGGGCAGGGTGGACGAGACAGGCATCAGGGAAGCGTTGGCGGCGTTCGGCCTCCTGCGGCCGGGCGAGGGCGTGCGGCTCTCCCCCCTGGCCGGCGGGGTGTCCTGCGACGTGCTGCGGGCCGAGGCGGACGGGGGCGCGGTGTTCGCCGTCAAGCGCGCCCTGCCCAGGCTCCGGGTCGCGACGGAATGGCTGGCCCCGGTCGAGCGCGTCGAAAGCGAGGTCCGCTGGCTGAAGCTCGCCCGCGCGGTCGATCCCCGTCTTGCGCCCGAAGTGCTGGCCGAGGACCAGGCCGCCCACCTCTTCGTCATGCGCTACCTCGACCCGGCCGCCCATCCGGTGTGGAAGACCGCGCTCGCGGAGGGTCGCGCCGAGGCGGGCTTCGGCGCGGCGGTCGGCCGCGACCTGGCGCGCATCCACGCCGCCACCGCCCACCGTCCGCAGGTCGCCGCGCAGTTCCGCACCGACGAGCTGTTCATGGCCCTCAGGATCGACCCGTTCCTGCTGCACGTGGCCGCCCGCGACGCGGACGCCGCGCCGCGTCTGCTGGCGCTGGCCGGCGACCTCCGGACCCGCAAGACCGCGCTCGTGCACGGCGACATCAGCCCCAAGAACATCCTGATGGGCCCGGACGGCCCGGTGTTCCTCGACGCCGAGTGCGCGGTCTACGGCGACCCGGCCTTCGACCTGGCGTTCTGCCTGACCCACCTGCTTCTCAAGACGGTCTGGCTGCGGGATCAGGCCGCCGGCCTGATGACGGCCTTCGAGGGCCTTTGGGGCGCCTATCGCCCGGGCGTCGACTGGGAGCCGGCGCAGGAGGTCTCCTGCCGCGCCGCGTCTCTGACGGCGGCCCTGCTGCTGGCGCGGATCGACGGGAAGTCGCCGGCCCCCTACATCGAATCCGAGGCGGACAAGGCCCTCGTGCGCGGCCGGGCCCGCGCGCTGCTGGCCGAGGCGGACCTCGACCTGGATCGGCTGGCGCTGGCCTGGCGCGCGGGAGGACAAGGCGTATGAGGCGTTCCATCGACAGGGTCCATGCCCGTCAGGTCTGGGATTCGCGCGGGCGGCCCACCGTCGAGGCCGAGGTCGTCCTGGAAGGCGGCGCCGTCGGCCGCGCCATCGCGCCAGCCGGCGCCTCGCGCGGCGCACACGAGGCGGTCGATCTGCGCGACGGGGGCGAGGCCTTCGCCGGCCAGGGCGTGGCCCGCGCCGTGGCCCATGTGGCCGACACCATCGCGCCGGCCCTTCGGGGCCTGGACGCGGCCGACCAGCCGGGCGTCGACGAGGCCCTGGTCGCGCTCGACGGCTCGTCCGACAAGTCGCGGCTGGGCGCCAACGCCCTCGTCGCGGTCTCCATGGCGACGCTTCACGCCGCGGCCGCGGCGGCGGGCGAGCCGCTCTGGCGTCACCTGGCCCAGGGCAGGGCCGTGCGCCTGCCGCTGCCCGAGATCCAGATCTTCGGCGGCGGGGCCCATGCCGGGCGGCGCACCGACGTGCAGGACTTCATGGTCATGGCGCCCTTCGCCGGCACGTTCCGCCGAGCGCTGGAGATCACCGCCGACGTCTATCGCGCCGCCGGCCGCCTGATGGAGGAGCTGGGCCCCCTGAGCGGCGTCGCGGACGAGGGCGGCTGGTGGCCCAGCTTCGCCTCCAACGAGCAGGCCCTCGACACCCTGACGCTCGCCATCGAGCGGGCCGGCTATCGCCCGGGCGAGGAGGTGTTCATCTCCCTCGACATCGCCGCCAACGAATTCTGCCGGGACGGCCGCTACCGCATGAGCCTGGACGGCGCCGAGCTCGACGGCGCGGCGATGGCCGGCCAGGTCGCCGCCTGGGCGCGCCGCTATCCGATCCTCTCCATCGAGGACCCCGCCGGCCAGGACGACTTTGCGACCATGTCCGCCGTCACAGCCGAGATCGGGGCGAGGGTTCAGATCATCGGCGACGACGTGCTCGTCACCAACGCCGCCAGGGTCGAAGCCGCCGCCGCCGTCGGGGCTTGCAACGCGGCCCTCATCAAGGTCAATCAGGCTGGGACCGTGTCGGAGGCCAAGGCCGCCCTGGACGCGGCGCGACGCCACGGGTGGGGGACCATCGTCTCCGCCCGCTCCGGGGAGACCGAGGACGTGACCATCGCCCATCTCGCGGTCGGCTGGGACGCCGGCCAGCTCAAGGTCGGGTCCTTCACCCGCTCCGAACGCATGGCCAAGTGGAACGAGGCGCTTCGCATCGAGGAGGCGCTCGGCCCGGCCGCGCGCTTCGCCGGCCCGGACGCCTTCTGCGCCTCGGTCGCCACGGACCTGGAGCGCGCCCGGCCGTGAGGGTCGTTCTCCAGTACCGCGCCAGCGACGGATTCCGCGCCCAGATCGACGAGGCCTTCGGCCCCGGCGCCGTGGCCGTGATCGACGAGACCGACGCTCCCGCCTTCGCCGCGGCCATGGTCGACGCCGAGGTGCTGCTGCACGTGCTCAAGCCCGTCACGGCCGAGGTGATCGCCGCCGCGCCGCGCCTTCGGCTGATCCAGAAGATCGGTGTCGGCGTGAACACCATCGCGCTCGACGCCGCGCGCGGGCGCGGGATCGCCGTCTGCAACATGCCCGGGACCAACAGCCAGGCGGTCGCCGAGATGGCGCTGTCCCTGCTCATGGCCTGCCTGCGCCGCACGCCCTACTTCGACGCCCTGACGCGCGCCGGGCAGGGGTGGTCGCCCGACGCCGCCGTGCTCGACGCCACGGGCGAGATCGCCGGCCGCACCGTGGGCCTCGTCGGCTTCGGCCAGGCGGCCCGGCGCCTCGCGCCGGTGCTCGAGGCGCTGGGCGCGCGGGTCATCTACACGGCCCGCTCGGTCCGGCCCGACGCGCCCCACGCCTATCGCGAACTCGACGAGCTCCTCGCCGAGGCCGACGTCGTCTCGCTGCACATCCCCCTCACCGAGGAGACCCGCGGCCTGATCGGCGCGCAGGCCCTGGCGCGGATGAGGCCGGGCGCCATCCTCATCAACACCGCCCGCGGCGAACTGGTGGACGAGGCGGCCCTCGTCCAGGCGCTGGCCTCGGGCCGGCTGCGCGCGGCGGGTCTCGACGTCTTCGCGCGCGAGCCCACGCCCGCCGACAACCCTTTGCTCGCCTTGCCCCAGGTGGTCCTCGCGCCCCACGTCGCCTGGCTGACGCCCGAGACCCTGCAGCGCAGCCTCGTGGTCGCCCATGAGAACGTCCGCCGGCTCGCCGCGGGCGAGCCGCTGCTGCACCAGGTGGTCTGACATGGCCTCGACCCTGCCGCTCGTCCTGGCCTGCGGCCAGCTCCTCACGCCCGGGGTCTGGGCGCCCCAGGTCAAGGCCCTGTCGCCGGGCCGCCGGGTCCTGGTCGCCGACCACACCCTCGACGACAGCATCGCCGGCATGGCCGCGCGCCTGCTTGAGGCCGCGCCGCCGCGCTTCGCCCTGGCCGGCCACGCCATGGGCGGCTTCGTCGCCTTCGAGGTGATGCGCCGCGCGCCCGAGCGGGTGGCGGCGCTCGCGCTCCTGGCCACCCTCGCGCCCGCCGACGGCCCAGCCCAGACCGCGCGGCGCGAGGGCTACGTCCGTCTGGTCGAGGACGGCCGGTTCGACGCCGTCGCCGAGGAGCGCATCCCCATGCTGGTCGCGCCCGCCCGCCGGAGCGACGAGGCCCTGGCCGACGCCATCCGCCAGATGGCCCGCGAGACCGGCCCCGAGGTCTTCCTGCGCCAGCAGCGCGCGATCATGAGCCGCCAGGACAGCCGCCCTACGCTCGCCGCCATCGCCGTCCCGACCCTGATCGTCTGGGGCGAGGAGGACGGGATCACCACCCGCGCCCACCAGGACGAGATCCTGGCCGGCGTTCCGGCCGCCCGCCTGGAGACGCTGCCCGGCTGCGGCCATCTGTCGACCCTGGAGGCGCCGGACCAGGTGAACGGCCTCCTCTCCGGCTGGCTCGCGGGCCTCTAGCGCCGCGCCCGGCGGCCCTACGCCTGCCCGCCCAGTTCTCGCCGGACGATCGCCGCGCCGTCGGCCATGGCCTTCAGCTTGCCGAAGGCGACCTCGCGGGAGTGGTATTTCATCCCGCAGTCCGGCGCGATCCAGAGCCGGTCGCTGGAGACGTAGCGCAGCGCGTCTCGGATTCGCGCGGCCACGATCTCGGGCGTCTCGACCACGGGGTCGGAGAGGTCCAGCACCCCGTACATGATGATCTTGTCCGGCAGCTCTCTCAGGATCGAGGGGTCCAGCTTCGGCTGGGCGGCCTCGATCGAGATCACGTCCACCCGCGAGCGGTTCAGCTCGGTCAGGAAGTCGTAGGCCTTGGGCTTTGTGGTGTTGCCGTGCACGAGCGCATAGCCGAAGCAGATGTGCAGCGCCGTCGTCCCCGACACGCCCTCCAGCGCCTTGTCGATGGCCTCCAGGGCGTAGTCGCGGGCCGCGTCCGCGCGGGCCTGCAGATAGGGCTCGTCGAGCTGCACCACGTCCACGCCGGCGGCGAAGAGGTCCTTGATCTCGGCGTTGACGGCCGCCGCATAGTCCATCGCCAGGGCCTCGGCGCTTGGATAGTGGTCGTTCTGCGCCTGCTGGGTCATGGTGAAGGGCCCCGGCAGGGTCAGCTTCACCGGCCGCGTCGCATGCCGCTTCAGGAAGGCGGCGTCCTGCACCTCGATCGGTCCGACGCGGCGGATCGGGCCCGTCACCCGGGGTACGGGATTGGCCTTGCCCGTCCGGTCGATCGCCACGCCGGCGTTGTCGCTGTCGATGCCGCTCAAGGCCGTGGCCAGGCGGTTGGAGTAGCTCTCGCGTCGCATCTCGCCGTCGCCGACGATGTCGATTCCGGCTTCTTCCTGGTCGCGGATGGCCACCAGGGTGGCGGCTTCCTGGGCGTCGGCCAGCCAGGGGTCGGGGATGCGCCACAACTCCCTGGCCCGCACCCTGGGCGGCAGGCTTGCCTTCAGCCGCTCCCGGTCGATCAGCCAGTCCGGCTGCGGATAGCTGCCGACAATGGTAGTGGGTAGAATTGGATGCTTGAACACGCGGCTGCTCCGTCGACCTGTCGTCGGCGCCATGTTACTTAGTATTCTAACGTTCTAAAAGGTCGGGAGTGCGAGATGGTCGTGATCGTCGCCGTGGGAGGACGCCGGCTTGGCTAAGGCCGTTCAAGTGAAGCCGTCGGCGGCCAAGGGCCCGCCGCCATCCGATCCCGCCGACCTGTCGTCGCTACCCGCCGAGACGGCCGCGTTCGCCGACCCGGCGCACAGCTTCGGCTATCTGCTGCGCATCACCTTCCGCGCCTTCTCCCGCGCGCTGGAGCGGCGCACCGCCCCATATGGCGTCTCCAGCGGCCAGTGGCGTTTCCTGCGCCAGCTCTGGCAGGAGGACGGCCTGACCCAGCGCGAGCTCAGCCGCCGCGTCGGCATGCGCGAGCCGACCACGGTGGTGGCGGTCAACTCCCTGGTGAAGAGCGGCTTCGTCGTGCGCACGCCCAGCGCCGAGGACCGGCGCA
>Ga0075012_10007042_pt1 | contig 10112 bp, 4 predicted proteins | sample All_14_2_FD_71474 | JGI IMG/M metagenome (GOLD analysis project Ga0075012, IMG submission 71474) | Freshwater microbial communities in response to fracking from Pennsylvania, USA - Allegheny Zone_MetaG_DW_15 | ecosystem: Environmental > Aquatic > Deep subsurface > Groundwater > Drilled... | reverse complement strand
CGGGCAAAAAGGGCTGGTCGTTCGTGACGGCGCCGAAGCTGGACTTCCTCGCGTTGTACGGACAGCAGCGCTCCGCGTCGGCTTTCGCGCTGGCGGTGCTGCGCGCCAAGAAGCCGACGCCTTTCGCGCTGCAGTGCCGCGTGGGGCCCGGCGCGTTGATGCTCAACGGCCAGTCCGTGCTGCTGCCGCGCTCGCGGCAGGTCTCAGGCACGCTGAAGGCGGGCGACAACATCGTCCTGATGAAAGTCGCCAACGAAGGCGAGTCGTGGGGTCTGGGCATGGAGCTGTCGGTCGCGGAGAACGTCGAGCCGGGCGATGTGCAGGTTCTGTCCGCCGACCAGTTGAAGACGGTGGCCGAGCTGAACCCGAAGCCGAAGCCTGCGCTTCCCGAAGGGGCCGCGCTGCCCTTCTCCGGAGGCGTGAACTGGAAACTGACGGACGAAGACGATTTCGACCGGACCCGCTTGGGCGCGGACTGGGGCTTCCGCGGCATCCCCAACTGGATGGAAGGGGTCTGCCGGCTTTCAGGCGGGGCCGTGACGGCGAACGGGTTCTTCTCCTACCTCACCTATTTCCGCAGGCTGACCTTGCCGCTCCGCGTGGAATACGATGTGAAGGTCGGCCGGTGGGGAACCGGCGGCGCGCTGGTGGCGCCCACGCTCACGCCTGCGAACGAGATGTACGACCGTCGCCTGTGGGGCCGGCCGGCCGGCTCGGGGTACATGCTGTGCCTGGGGTGGCACAACCAGAAGACCGACCATCTTTGGCGCGACGCCGAGGAGGTGGTCCTGCGCGACCCGGGTAAGAAACTTCTGCCGGACACGTGGCACCATGTGGTGGCGCAGTTCGCTCCGCCCAAAGCGACGCTGATCGTCGACGGCCAGGTGGCTTTGGAATACGAGGACAAGGCGTGGCTCCCCAACCTGGACACCTTCACGTTCTTCTCGGGGTTTGTGGAGGCGCAGATCGACAACGTGAGGATCTACGAAAAGGGGAACTAAATGATGGACAGGGGGAGAATACGACAAAGAATGAGAGGAGCGATGAACGTGCGGTACCTTCGGATCGGTTTAATCGGCTGGGGGCTGTGCGCTTTTTCGTGGACGCCCGATTCGACCGCGGCGGAGGCGAAGCCCTTCCTGAGCCCGCTCTTTAATTCACACATGGTCTTCCCTTGCGAGGTGGAGGCGCCCGTGTGGGGCTGGACGGAACCCGGCGCGCGAGTCACCGTCAGCATGTCGGACAAAAGCGCCGAGGCGGTCGCCGACGCGGCGGGCAAATGGAGCGTGAAGCTCGGGCCTTTTCCGGCAGGCGGGCCGCACGTCCTGACGGTGGCCGGGCCGAAGGGGGGCGTGACGCTGGAGGACGTGCTGACAGGCGACGTGTGGCTTTGTTCCGGACAGTCGAACATGACCATGGGCATCCGGAAAATCAAGGATGCGGAGCAGGAAATCGCCGCCGCGACGCATCCGCGCCTCCGCCTGTTCGACCAGCCGCCCTGGCGGAGCGGCGGCGTCGCGTGCAAGTGGGACGTCTGTACGCCGGACAGCATCGTGCGCCAGGGGTTCGCTACGGATGAGAAAGGTCCCGACGGCAAACCGCTGTACTGCGGGTTTTCGGCGACGGCCTACTTCTTTGCGAGGGAACTTCAAAAGCACGTCGATGTTCCGCTCGGCCTGGTGCAGACCAGCATGCCCGGCACGCCGATCGAATCGTGGTGCGGGGCCGGCGCGATCGAGGCGCTCGTCAAGAAAGAGGACGAGGCCTTCGAGGCGTGGTACCAAGCGAACGACCCGTCCGCCGCCGCGTGGTCTGCGGCGGCGTTCGACGATAGCGCGTGGCAGACGGCGACGTTCCCGATCGGCAAGGAGCATCCAAAATTCAGCGGCATCCTCTGGCTGCGCCGGACGTTCGAGGTGCCGGCCGACTGGGCGGGCAAGGAGCTCAGGCTGAAACTCGGCTGGATGGGCGGTTTTCCGAGCGTGTGGATCAACGGCGGGTTTCTGGGACATGCGAACGAGTGCTTTGTTCCGGCAGCGCTGCTGAAGCCGGGCAAGAACGCGATTGCGGTTCGCGTCCTCAACATTCACGGGCACTTCGGCTTGGCGGCCGCCAAACCCGAGGAAATCGCGCTCGTGCAGGTTGAGTCCGTCCGCAAGGCGCTGGCGCTGGCGGGCGAGTGGCGCTACCGGACGGCGCGGCCCAAGGACGGGTTCACGGCGCCTGCGCCGGCGGCGCGGGTCAATCACGCGCCTGCCGCGTGCCGCGGCAGTTTCGGCTATCGCGAGCTGATCGCGCCGCTCGCGCCGTTCGCGTTCAAAGGCGTGGTCTGGTACCAAGGCGAGGCGAACGCCGCCCGCGCCGACGTGTATGCCGAGATTCTTGCGGGCACGATCCGCGAGTGGCGCGCGCTGTTTCCCGCCACGCCGCTGCCGGTCCTCGTGGCGCAGTTGCCCAACTTCAAAGGGAAAAGCAAGGCCGACGAAACCGACATTCCCGCGCTGCGCGAGGCGCAGGCGGCCGTTGCCCGCACCGTTCCCGGCGTGTCGATGGCGGTGCTCGCCGACATCGGCGAGGAAATGGACCAGCATCCCAAGAACAAGCAGGAGGCGGGGCGACGGCTGGCGCTCAAGGCGCTCGAGAACATCTACGGCAAAAAGATCGAGTCGTCCGGGCCGGTCTGCCGCAGGGCAGATAAGATTGGGGCAGGCATTCGGGTCGTGTTCGACCACGTCGGCGGCGGACTGAAGGCGGCGGACGGGGAGCTGAAGGGCTTCTGCGTCGCCGGTGCCGACGGTCAGTTCGTCCAGGCGAAGGCGACCATCGACGGGGACGCCGTGCGGGTTTCCGCAGCGGAAATCGCGAAGCCGGAGTTCGTCCGCTACGGTTGGCGGCGGTGGTCGCCGTGCGACCTCTACAGCAAGGAGGGCTTGCCGGCCGAGCCCTTCCGGACGGATGCGTTGCCGTTGCGTTGAGGCGCGTGAAACGGAGAAAGAGAAGGGTATGAGCATGAAGCGTGCAAGCGTTGCGATCGGCTGTTGGATCGGCTGTTTAGCCCTGTCGGCCTGGGCCGAGGCGCCGCAAAAGATTCCTCAACGGGAGTATGCGCGGATGCGGCCGGGGCAGATCCGCGCGGCCATCACGAACGGGCTGCCGCTGCTGATGCCGGTCGGCGTGCTGGAGTACCACGGCCAGCAGAACCCGGTCGGGCTGGACGCGCTGATCGCCGAGGGGATCGCGAAGCTCGTGGCGCAAGAGGTGCCGTGCGTGCTGGCCCCGACGCAGTTCTACGGCTTCTCGGGCGAGTGGGCGGGCGGGCTCAAGGACGGCGAGATCCACATCGGCGGCGACGCGCTCTACGGCTACGTGAAGCCCATCCTGAAGGCGTTCTACAACCAGGGGTGGCGGAGAATTTATGTGATCTGTCACCATCAGGGGGCCAAGGGCGTCACGATGCTGTCGTATCAGCGGGCGGCCTCCGAGGCCGCCATGGAATACGCCCGCGAGCGCGGCGGGCCGGGCTGGTCGGAGTCGCCCGCCGTGGCGCCGGACGTGTTCCGGCGCATCGCCGTGGTCGGCGACTCGGCGTTCTCGAAGACCGGCTATGAGGGACACGGCGGGAAAGGCGAGACGCAGGCCATGATGTACCTGTGTCCGGGAACGGTCGATCTGGGCGTGTGGAGCAAGGATAAGGATTCGCGCTGGGCGCAGGATGCGGATCAGGCGACGGCTGAAGAGGGCGAGCGGATCGCGAAGGCGATCGTGGCGGGGTGGAAAGAGGAGCTGACGAAAGTGGAGCCTTGAACTTCGGGAAAGGGAGAAAAAATGACAGGACGGATAGGACAGATCGGGCGGAGCGGCGTGCTGGGCCTGGCGATGGTCGCCGGTGCCCTTGCCGCCCGCGGGGAAGAGCAGGCGGCGTTCACGGCGGGGCGGATGCAGGTGGCCGCGACCGCCGACAGCATTTCGGTTTCGCTGGGAGGACAGCTGCTGTTCGCGCTTCCCGCGCGCGTGGCGGTGGATGTGGATGAGGGGCGGCCGGACCGGGACCTGTTTGAGCCCGCCTTCCGGCAGGAGGCGGGCCGCTGCGTGTGGACGTCGCGCAGCTCCAACTGGGAAAAGAAGGAGGTCGCGCTTTCGGTTGAAGGGGGCGCGGCGGTGCTGCGCGTCACCGTGCAGGGCAAGGGAAAGCTGGGGAAGCTCCGCTTCTTCCCGCAGTCCGGCAAGGCCGTCCCGCTGGCCTACGAGGTGTCGCGGTATCTGCTGCCCGTCGCGCTGGGCGGCGCCCAGTGCGTGCCGCAGTGGCGCAACACGATGGAGAGCGGCAGCATTGAGCTGGGCTACATGACGCCGCCCCTTCTGTCGTTCCCGTTCGTCGGCGCGTTCCAGGGCAGCTGCGCGGTCGGGCTGGCGCCCAAGCCCGGCGCGTATAACGTCGACCATTTCCGCTGCGAGTTCGCCGCGTTCAGGGACGGCCTTTTCTCCACGGACCTTCTCGGCTACACGGAGGTGCAGGGGGAGCACGCTCTTCCCGCGCTGGTCATCACGGCGGGCGACGACGCGTTCGCCGCCCTCGCCGCCTATGCCGACTGGCTCTACGAGGCCGGCGGCTGCCGCCGGACGGAGCGGGCGCAGGTGCCGCGCTGGTGGCTGGGGCCGTTCTTCTGCGGCTGGGGCGAGCAGTCGTTTCACACGCCGGGCAACGTGTTTGCCGGGGCCAACCAAAAGGCCTACACGGCGATGTCGGAGCGCCTCGACGCGTTCGGGCTGAAGCCGACGGCGATCATCGTGGACGACAAGTGGCAGGGGCAGTACGGCGAGCTGCTGCCCGATCCCGCCAAGTGGCCGGACATGCGGGCGTTCACGGATGCGGAGCACGCCAAGGGCCGCAAGGTCGTGCTCTGGCTCAAGTCGTGGGACAACGAGGGGCTTTCTTCCGAAGAGAGCGTCAAGTGCCTCTGCACGCCGTACGGGGCGGACCCGACCTCGCCGGTCTACCGCCGCCGCATTCAGGAGACGATGCGCCGCCTGCTCTCCTCCGAGCCCGGCTGCTTCAACTGCGACGGCTTCAAGATCGACTTCGCCAACTGCATGCCGCTGGGCCGCAACCTGGCCACGCACGAGCGCGGGGTCTACGGCATCGAGCTGCTGAAGCGGCTGATGGCGCTGTTCTACGAGTCCGCCAAGGCGGTCAAGCCCGACTGCCTGATCAACAACAGCTGCTCCCACCCGTATTTCGCCGAGGTCACCGACCAGTGCCGCCTGCACGACTACAACGGGCAGCTCAGGAGCCTGTGGGAGGTTCGCGAGTTCCGCGCGAAATTGTTCAAGACCGCTTTTCCCGGGATCAGCGTGGACACGGATGACCCGCACTCCACGTCGCACGGCGAGATGATGGACTATCTTCGCCGCGCCCCGGAGCTGGGGGTGCCCGACCTCTACCAGCTGCACCGGCATATCCGGGATGAGGACCTGCGCGAGATCGCTGCGATTTGGGAGGCTTATTCCAAGCGGCTGGGTCAAGGGAAGTAGACCCCCGTCCGTGTCGCGGGGTGGGCTGGCCTTGGCGGGCATCCGGTACGTCCGCCTGTACAGGTTGGGTCCGGGTGGAGCGGTCGGAGGGGCATGCGGAGCGGGTGGCGTGCGGCCTCCGGCCGCGCTAGGTTCGATGGGCGGTTCGCGCATAGAGGTCGATCACACGTTTAAGAAAGGTCAGCGTTAAAGAATGAACAGGAAAATGACAGCGAGTCTGTTTACCGCTTTTTGTGCGGCTTCGGCGTGGGCCGCCGAGCCTGCGGTGGTCTGGGTGTCGCAGCCGGTCGCGCCCGGCGAGGCGGTGATGGTGTACGGCGGGCCGTGGACCAACGTGACGGCGGTGGAGGTGGACGGGACGGAGAAGCGGACGGTCAGCCCGCTGAAGGTGACCGACGACTGCGTGACCTTCGTCTATCCGAAGGAGTGGCCGCTGGCGGCCTTCTCTGCGCGGGTGGCGAGCGGCGGCGGCACGGCGGAGCTGCGGGTGAACGCGCCGGACGTCTGGTGGCTGCAGGGCGACGCCGGGAAATCGGCGACGCCGGGCGGCTGGCTGCGCGCGTACGGCCGCAGCGTCGGCTACGGCGGCACGGCCTTTCTGGAGCTCCGCGACCGCGCGGGCAAGGCGCATAAGCTCCCGGCGAAGGAGAGCGACCTGTACGCGCTGCGGGTTGAACTCGCCAAGGATTTTCCGGCGGGCGCGTACGAGGTCTTCCTCAACAACGGGCTTGACGGGCGCTCCGTGCCGGCGGGCAGCGTCGAGGTCGCGCCGCAGCGCGAGCCCTGGCCGGAAAAGGTGTTCGACGTGACGGCCTACGGCGCTGTTGCGAACGACGGCAACGACGACGCCCGCGCCATCCGCGCCGCGCTGGCCGACATCGCCAAAAACAGCGGGGGCGTCCTCTATTTTCCGCGCGGGCGCTTCGGGATGCGGGGCGAGCTGGCGCTGCCGCCCAACACGCTGCTGCGCGGCGCGGGCATGGCGCTCACGCAGCTCTACTGGCTCGACGAGGACGACCCGAAAGGCGCGCTGCTCAGCGGCACGCGCGACTTCGGCGTGGAGGAGATTTTCCTCGCGGCCGCCAACATCGACGACGGGATCGTGGTGACGAAGCCGGCCGAGGGAGACGCGTGGAAGAACGCGAACGTCCTGCTGCGCCGTGTCCGCGCGCGCTTTCTGCACACGGACACGACCAGCGGCGAGGAGAGCTTCCGGCGGAGCCGGAGCGGGGGTATGCCGTTCCGGGTCGGCGGCGATTTCGTGCGGGTGATCGGCTGCGATTTTTATTTTTCGAAGGGCGAGTCCAGCCTGCACGGCGACTTTCTGTTTGTCGCCGGCAACCGGTTCGACGGGCCGGGCTGCGGGTATCTCGGCGGACGGAACGTCATCTTTGAGGACAACAACCACGAGGGGCGCGGCATGAGCTTCGCGAACGGCAGCCGGTGCGTCTACCTGAAGGGCAACCGGCTCGGAGGGGTCTATGGCGACGGCGACCGCGAGACCTTCACCTTCGACGGCGGCGACGCCACGTACAGCGACACGGTCGTTTCGGCTTCCGGCAAGACGCTGAAGCTGAAGCCGTGCGGCTGGCGGCACGGGGTCGAGCGCTGGATCGGCGAGCCCGTCTACATCGTCGGGGGCCGGGGTGCGGGGCAGATGCGCTTCATCACCCAGATCGAGGGGCAGACCGTCACGATCGACCGCCCGTGGGACGTCGCCCCCGATGCCGAGTCGTATTTCTCCGTCGCCGTGGTCAGGAGCCGGCTGCTGTTCGTCGACAACAGCAACCGCGACGGCAACCCCTTTGCCCTGTACGGCAGCGCGTGCGACGTGGTCCTGTCAGGCAACACGCTTGAGCGCACGGGCGGCCTCCATGCGCACGGCATGTACAAGGGAGTGCCAGAGCCCTGTTGGTTCGTGCAGTTCCTCGGCAACCAGGTTCTGGAGGGCAACGCGGTGCGCGGACCTTTCTCGTATGTGGTGCCGGCGAGCGATTCTTGGATCGGCTTCTTTGACCGCGGGATCAAGCGGCCGCTCACCTATCCGCAGAACCGGGTGGGCGTCATGCGCCGGAATGTGCTTCACGGCAACGCGTTTCTGGACGCGCACGGCAGGGTCAAGGGGCTGCTGATGGAGAACAACCTGGTCAAAAACGCAGACCGCGGCCTCGTGGTCGAGTCCAGCGTACAGGACGCGCTGCTGCGGGGGAACCGCTTCGAGAACGTGACCCGTCCGCTGGTGATCCACGACCAGGTGCAGGTCGGCCCGGCCGACCGGCTGAGCGCGGGGCTTTCGGCGGCCCAAGCCGCCCTCCAAGCCGCGCTGCCGGACACGTGGAAGGGCTTTGTCGCGGAGGCCGAGTCGCTTTCGGCGAAGGCCTTGCCGGAGGCCGATGCGGCCCAAGCCGCGGCAGGCATTCTGGCGCGGGCGGTGCGGGCGCTCTCGGTCCGTCTCGGCGACCGGCCGGCGCCGCCGGCAACCGTGTCGGCGCTTCTGGGAATCAACCTCGCGCAAAACAGTCCCTGGTTCTTGGGGCGCATCGCCAGCGGGCAGATCGGAAGCGTCAAGACCCCCATGGAGTTCCCGTATCCCGCTTGGAGCCTTCCCGTGACCCTGTCGTCCAAAATCAGGGGGATCGACGGCTGGCAGATCGCGGGCGACCCGGCGGTGAAACTGGTGCCCGGGAAGAAAGCGGGATATACCTTTCACATCACCCGTCCCGGCCGCCAGCCGGTGCTGTGCAACTTCGCGGCTGAATACACGGTGGCCGGCGAGGGCTGGTCGCTGCGGTTCGAGGAAAAATACGCGTATGACGCGCTCGCGGTGACCGAGTTCCTGGTGGCAGGCCCCTTCAAGAACCGCAGCGGCAAGGGCGTGGACACCGAAGTCCATCCGCCAGAGCTCCGGCTGGACGTGACGCAGAGCTACGACACGCTCGACGGCAAGCGGCCGTGGGCCACGTTGAAGGCCGACGAAAAAGGGGCCGTGGACATGTGCAAGGTGTTCACGAACACCGAGGTGGCGACCGCGCATGCGGTCGCCGTCGTGCGCGCCGCGCGCCCGCTGCAGGTGAAGGTGGAGTTCGGCAGCAACCAGAACACTCTGCTCTGCGTGAACGGCGAGCGGGTCGGCTCCAGCGCCCGGCGCGACGCGGTGGGCGGGCGCGCGGTTGACTTGCGGCAGGGCGACAACCTGATCCAGCTGATCAGCAGCCACGCGTCGGGCGCGTGGCCGCTCAAGGTCTCGCTGACGGCGGTCGATTCCGCCCAGCCGGACGATCTGCGGGTGATTCCTGCGGAAGAGCTTGCGGCGCTGCCGCTGTTGGCGGCGCAGGGAGAAAAGATCCCGGAGGGCAAAGCGCTGCCCGAGTCCATGGGGATTGACTGGAAGCTGGTCTACAGCGACGACTTCAACCGCCTGCGCGTGAGCGGGCTTTATGAAGGCCGGCATCCCCTGCATTGGCCCGACCGCTCGATCCGCATCCTTGACGGCACGCTGGTCGGCGCGGCCCGCATTGCGCTGAAGCTGAAAGCGCCGCCGCCCGTGCGGGTGGAGTACGATGTCCCGGCCGTGAACCGTCGCGCCAGGACGTGGCTGGCGCTCGCGCCGGAAGGCGCGTCCGCCGTGATTCAGGACTGGCAGGAGGCTTTTGCGAAAAAAGCGGCGATCTCGATGGACAAGGTCAACGGCGCGGTGCCGGGCGATACGGCGCATGTCGTCGCCGTGTTCACGCGGGAGGCGTGTCGGCTCTCGATCGGCGGCCGGCTGTGCCTGGAGGTCAAAGACACCGGGTGGGTCGGGGCGCTGGACGAGCTGACCTTTTCGGGGACGATCGATAATCTGCGGATCTACGTGCAGCGGTAAACAGCAACGGGAAGAGGGAGATCATCAAGATGGCAAAGAGGATCGGACAGTTCAGCCGGGCCGGGCTGATCGGATGGATGGGGCTTGCGGCTTCAGTTTGGGCGAAAGAGCCTGCGGTGGTCTGGGTGTCGCAGCCGGTCTCGCCTGGCGAGGCGGTGATGGTGTACGGCGGTCCGTGGACGAACGTGACGGCGGTGGAGGTGGAAGGGCCGGATAAGCGGACGGTCGCTCCGCTGAAGGTGACCGGCGACTGCGTGACCTTCGTCTATCCGAAAGAGTGGCCGCTGGCGTCCTTCACGGCGCGGGTGGCGGGCGGCGGCGGCGCGGCGGAGCTGAGTGTGAACGCGCCGGAGGTCTGGTGGCTGCAGGGCGATGCGGGCAAGGGCGCGACGCCGGGCGGATGGCTGCGGGCGTTCGGCCGCAGCGTCGGCTACGGCGGCAAGGCGTTCCTTGAATTCCGCGGCGCGGGCAAGGCGCTCACGGTCGCGGCGAAGGAGAGCGACCTTTACGCGCTGCGCGTCGAGCTGCCCGGCGATTTCCCCGCCGGCGAATACCGGGTCTTCCTGAACAACGGGCTCTGCAAAGAGTCGGCCCCGGCGGGCGCCGTCACGGTCGCGCCCAGCGCCGAGCCGTGGCCGGAGCGGGTGTTCGACATCACGGCCTACGGTGCGGTGGCGAACGACGGCAACGACGACACGCGCGCCATCCGCGCGGC
>Ga0075012_10007041_pt1 | contig 10112 bp, 9 predicted proteins | sample All_14_2_FD_71474 | JGI IMG/M metagenome (GOLD analysis project Ga0075012, IMG submission 71474) | Freshwater microbial communities in response to fracking from Pennsylvania, USA - Allegheny Zone_MetaG_DW_15 | ecosystem: Environmental > Aquatic > Deep subsurface > Groundwater > Drilled... | reverse complement strand
TGCGGGCGCGCGACCACACCCAGCAGCTCGTGCCCGACGAGGTGCGCGAGGTGCTGCGCACGGCCGTCGCGCCGGGGGAGGGCGGCTCGATCGTCGACGCCCTCGACTTTCTCGCGACCGCCCCCGACGGCCACGTCGCCCTCGAGACGTTCAGCGTCGACGGTCTCGCGCGGCTGCGGGAGGCCGGGGCGACCCTCTCGCGCCTGCGGGCCCGGGCGCGGCTCGACCTGCCCGACCTCGTCGCGCTCGTCATCCAGGAGTTGCGGCTCGACATCGAAGTCGCGGCGAACGAGTTCCGGGTGCTCGGCTCGGCGAACCTCGACGCGTTCGGCGACGCACTCAGCGGGTACCTCGCGATCGCCGAGATCGCGACGCTCGGCGGGTTCCTCACCTGGCTGCGCGAAGCCGAGCTGCGCGAAGACCTCTCGCCGCGGCCCGAGCCGCCCGAGGCGGGCACCGTGCAGGTGCTCACGGTGCACGGCGCGAAGGGCCTCGAGTGGGATGTCGTCGCGGTGCCGCGGATGGTGACCGACGAGTTTCCCGCGAAACCGCGGGAGGGGTTCCAGGGCTGGCTCTCGTTCGGGCAGTACCCGTGGCCGCTGCGCGGTGACGCCGCCGAACTGCCCGTCTTCGCCGGCACGAGCGCGACGACCCGCAAAGAGCTGCTCGACGCGCAGAAGGAGTTCGGCGCCCGCGTGCGGCAGCGCGCGCTCGACGAGGAGCGCCGCCTCGCCTACGTCGCCGTCACGCGCGCCCGGCACGAGCTGCTGCTCTCGGGCTCCTTCTGGGCGACGCAGGCCGCGCCGCGCGAGCCCGCGGTGTTCCTGCGCGAACTCGCCCTCGCCGGCCTCGTGCCCGAGCTGCCCGCGGCGAGCACGCACCCCGAGAACCCGCTCGGCGACGATCTGGAGCGCCTCGTCTGGCCGCTCGACCCCCTCGGATCCCGGCGGCCGGCCGTCGAGTGGGCGGCGGAACGCGTGCGGCAGGCCGAGCCGCGCGTCACGGGGCCGTGGACGCGCGACGTCGACCTGCTGCTCGCCGAGCGCGAGGCGCGACTCGTGGCGACGCACGTCGCCCTCCCGACGCGCGTTCCGGCATCCCGATTCCACGACTACGTGACCGAACCCGAGCGCGTCGCGGGCGAGTTGCGCCGCCCGATGCCCGAGCGCCCGTTCTCGGCGACGCGGCTCGGCACGCTCTTCCACTCCTGGGTCGAACAGCGGTTCGGGCTCGGGGCGGGCGCCGAGGAACTCGACGCGCTCGCGACCGAGACGGATGCCGGGGCCGGCATCGGCGGGCCCGAACTCGACGCGCTGCGGGCGACCTTCGAGTCCTCGGAGTGGGCGCAGCGGCGCCCGATCGAGGTCGAGCGCGAGATCCACCTGCCGTTCGCCGACCGCATCGTCGTGTGCAAGATCGACGCCGTGTACGCCGAGTCCGACGGGCGCGTGCGCATCGTCGACTGGAAGACCGGGCGCGCCCCGAAAGACCCGGACGACCTCGAGCGCAAGCAACTGCAGTTGGCGCTCTACCGCCTCGCCTACGCGCGGTGGGCGGGCATCCCCGAGCAGAACATCGACGCGGCGTTCTATTTCGTCGCGGACGACCGCGTGCTCACCCCCGACCGGCTCGACTCCGAAGAGCAGCTGCTCGCCCGCTGGCGTCGCGTCGTCGAGCCGAACGAGCCGGCGCGAGCGTAGGGTAGGAGCGCGAAAGGGGGACCACGGTGAGTCTCGGGGGCAGTGATCCGGCTCTCACCGCGCCCATCGCGATTCAGCCCGGCCGCACGTCCGGTCGCGACGTCGTCGCCATCCTGCGGGTGCGCAACTTCCGCCTCTCGGTGATCTCGATCTTCTTCTCGAGCATCGCGATGTGGATGGCGCGCATCGCCGTCGACTGGCTGCTGCTCGAACTGACGGGCAACCTCGCGCTCGTCGGACTCGCCGTGACCCTGCAGTTCGGCCCGACGCTCGTGCTCGGCGCCTTCGCCGGGGTCATCGCCGACCGGTTCCCGCGCCGCACGATCGTGCTGCTCATGCAGGGCGTCGCGTTCCTCGGCAGCACGTGTCTCGCTCTGCTCGCCATCCTCGGCGCCGCGGAGGTCTGGCACGTGTATCTCGTCGCCGCGGTCTCGGGCGTCGCGGGCGCGATCGAGGGTCCGGCGCGCAGCGCCCTGCTCGGGCAGATCGTCGACCCGCCGCGGCTGCGCACCGCCGTGAGCGTCAACGCCTCCGTCTTCCACATCGGCGGTCTCGTCGGACCGGCCGTGAGCGGCGTGCTCATCGGCGTCGTCGGATCGGGATGGTCGATCGCCGCGGCCGCCGGCGCGACGCTCGTCAGCATCCTCGCGTTCGCGCTCTTCCGGGTGCGGGAGCTCGCGCCCGTCTCCCGCCCGCCCGAGGGATCCGGGGGAGTGCGGGTCGCCGCCCGGTACATCGCGCGCAAGCCGACGATCCTCTGGCCCATCGTGCTGCTCGCGTTCGTCGCGACCTTCGGCATGACCTTGCCCGTGCTGTTCACCGCGGCGGCCGGCGAGCGAGGCTTCGACACCGGGTCGGCGGGCTACGGGCTCTACACGTCGCTCGCCGCCGTCGGCGCCGTCATCGGCGCGATCGCCTCGACGCGACGGCGCACCCTGCGGTTGCGCTCGATCGCCCTGCTCACCGGGGCGTACGGGGCGGCGATCCTCGTCGGCGGGCTCGTGCCGGTCTACGGGATCTTCCTCGCTGGGATCGTCGCGCTCGGCGTCTTCCGCCTGCTGTTCGCCACGGGCGCCGAGTCGATGGTGCAACTCTCGACCAACCCCGGCATCCGCGGGCGGGTCATGGCGATCTACATCGTCGTGCTCATGGGCGGCCAGGCGGCGGGCGGCCTCGTGATCGGCTGGATCGCCGAAGTGCTCGGCATGCACGTCGCCTTCGCGGTCGCCGGCGGGGTGCCGCTGCTCGCGGCGCTCGTCGTCGCGATCGTGCTCGCCCGGCGCCACCAGATGACGCTCAAGGTCAACCTGCGCGACATGCGCCGGGTCGTGCGGATCGTCAAGCGACCGCGTCAGGCGGGTGCGGCTCAGGGCGGATCGGCTCAGGGCGGATCGGCTCAGGCCGGGCCGTCGACGTCGGCTCCGTCCCAGAGGCCCGACAGTTCGACGAGCTCCGCCCCCTGAGCCCGCAGGTAGCGTCCGGCCCCGCGGTCGCCCTCCGCGGAGTCGGCGGCGGGAACCCAGTGGTCGCGCCCCAGCAGCACGGGATGCCCGGGGCGGGCCGCGTAGGTCGCGCGGCGCAGCGTCGCCGCACCGACGGGGGGCTCGAGGATGCGGCCGACCGCCGCGCCGGGCAGTGCGGCGAGATCGACGAGGGTGACCACCGCCGCCTCCGCGTCGCCCGGAAGCGCGGCGAGACCCGCCCGCAGCGAGGCCGAGAGCCCCACGGACCAGTTCTCGGCGACGACGATCGTCGTGCCGGGCGGGACGAGTCCGCGCGCGTCGTCGGCCGCGGCCCCGAGTACGACGAGCACGTCGCCGCATCCGCCCTCGCGCAGTGCCGCCACCGCCGCGTGCAGCCACGGGGTGCCGCCGGCATCCCGACGCAGAGCCTTCGGGCCGCCCGCGCGGGTGCCCGCTCCGGCGGCGAGCACGATCCCGGCGACGCGGGTCGGGGATGCGCCCATGGCTACAGTTGAGCACATGATCGAGCCCGCCGAGTCGCAGCTGCGCACGGCGCTCGGGGTCGAACGGTGGGTCGCCGAGGTCGCCGCGGCGGGGCCGTTCCGTGACGTCGACGCGTTGCTTTCTGCCGCGGCGCGCGCCGCCGATCCGCTGAGCTCCGCCGAGATCGGCGAAGCCCTCGCGCACCACCCGCGCATCGGCGAGAAGCCGACGGGAGGCGGCGCGGAGGCCGAGCACAGCCGTCGCGAACAGGCCTCCGTCGACGCCGACGATCCCGACCTCGCGCGTCGGATGGCGGCCGGCAACGTCGCCTACGAGCAGCGGTTCGGGCGCATCTTCCTCATCCGTGCGGCGGGGCGCTCGCGCGCCGAGATGCTCGCCGAACTCGAGCGCCGGCTCGACCTCGACCCCGCCGCGGAACTCGTGGTCGTCGGCGAACAGCTCGCCGAGATCGCCCTGCTGCGCCTGCGCACCATGTTCGAGGGAGACGCATGAGCCACCTCACGACCCACGTGCTCGACACCGCCGCGGGAACTCCCGCTGTCGGCATCCCGGTGCGGCTGCTCCGCGGCGACGACGTGCTCGCGACCGCCGAGACGGATGCCGACGGGCGCGTCAGCGACCTCGGTCCCGACACGCTCGAGCCCGGCATCTACCGTCTCGAGTTCGACGTCGCCACCCCGTTCCTGCCGCGCATCACGATCGACTTCCGCGTCGCCGACGCCCGGCACTACCACGTGCCCGTGCTGCTCTCGCCCTACGGGTACACCACCTACCGCGGCAGCTGAAGCGGGGGTTTCGATACGCGTCCGGCTGCGCCGGGCGCTACTCAACCCGCTACGCGGTTTCGATACGCGTCCGGCTGCGCCGGGCGCTACTCAACCCGCTACGCGGTTTCGATACGCGTCCGGCTGCGCCGGGCGCTACTCAACCCGCGGTGCGGTTTCGATACGCGTCCGGCTGCGCCGGGCGCTACTCAACCCGCTGCGCGCTGGGCTCAACTGGCGGAGTTCTTCCAGGCGTCGTGCGCCGGTGGCGCGTCGTCGCGCAGGATCGTCGCCTCGATGAGCCCGTACGGGCGGTCGTCGGCGTGGAAGACCTCGTTGGGGTTGTCGAGCGAGAACGGGGCGAGGTCGACGACGAAGTGGTGCTTGTTCGGCGCGCGCAGCCGGATCTCGCAGATCTCGGGCACGGCATCCAGCACGGCGGTGCCCATGTGCCACAAGGTCTGCTGGAGGGCGAGCGATTGCAGGGTCGCGAACTGCTCGATGAGGTGCGCGCGGACGACGGGGTAGACGGCATCCCAGGCGACCTCGACCGTCGAGAACCGCCACGTCGCCACGATCGACGACGCCATGACCCGGTCGTGAGTCTCGGCGAGGGTCGTGTAGTCGTCGCGCAGGAACCCCGCGAACTCCGACCCGGTCGACTTGAGCAGCACGAGATCCTTCACGCCGCCGACGACGTGCTCGCCGGTCGCGTCGACGGTGACCGCGGCGGTGCGCACCTCCGGTCCGCGACGCACCCAGGTGTGGTCGTGCTCGCCCGCGCCGGCGGTCGCGCGGTCCCAGGCGTACTCCTCGAGGTCGACCCGGGCGCCGGTGACGGGCGCGACCGTGCTCGTGAAATGCCGGGCGAGCGCGAGCCCGAACGCTTCGGGGGAGTCGATGCCGTGCTTCTTCGCGAACGCGTAGACCGTGTTCTTCTGCGTGTCGGTCGGCAGCACCGCCGACTGATCGCCCGACAGGTACGCCGCCGCGAAGTCGCCGCGCAACGCCGTGGTCACGTTGAGGTCGCGGATCTCGTGACGCGCGGTGTCGCGCACGAACCGTACGAGGCGGTTCTCCGCCTTGCCGTACTGATGATCGCCGAGCACGTATCCCATGCTTTCGTCCTTCCCTGGTGGTGGTGCCATTTGCCCGACTTGGCGCACTTCGGAGACCGAAAGTGCGCCAAGTCGGGCAAATAGCTAGGTTCTCAGCGTTTCGCCGCGGCCGGGGCCGGGGTCGCCGCCGCGGAGGAGGGTGCGGCGCACCACTCCGCGCAGCGAGGCGCCGTCGTAGGCGCTCACCGGATTCTTGTGCAGCAGGCTGGGCGCCCGCACGGTGAAGCGCTCGTCGGGCGCGAACACCACGAGGTCGGCGTCGCGGCCGACGTCGATCGCGCCCTTGCCCGTGAGCCGCGCGAACGCGGCGGGGGCGGTCGCCATCCAGTTCACGACGCGCTCGAGCGGGATGCCGCGGTCGGCCGCCTCGGTCCAGACGGCGGCGAGGCCGAGCTGCAGTCCCGCGATGCCGCCCCACGCCCGCGCGAAGTCGCCGTCGCCCGCGAACTTCAGCTCCGGGGTCGAGGGGGAGTGGTCGCTCACGACGAGGTCGATGTCGCCGTCGACGAGCGCCTGCCAGAGCGCATCCCGGTTCGCCTCCGACCGGATCGGCGGCGCGCACTTGAACTGGGTGCCCCCGTCGGGGATCGTCTCCGCGGCGAGGGTCAGGTAGTGGGGGCAGGTCTCGACCGTGATCGGCAGCCCCTCCGCCCGCGCCGCGCGCAGTTCGGGCAGCGCCGCCGCGCTCGACAGGTGCAGGATGTGCGCACGGGTTCCCGTGCGGCGCACGCCCGCGATGACCCGCGCGATCGCGACCACCTCGGCCTCGTCGGGGCGGGAGGCGACGTACGCCCCGTACCCGGGGCCGCCCGCGTTCTCGTGCGCGTGCAGCACCCCCGGATCTTCGGCGTGCACGAGCAGCAGCCCGTCGAACCCGGCGAGCTCGGCGAGGGCCGCGTCGAGCTGGGCGGCGTCGAGGTGACCGAACTCGTCGACGCCGGACGGCGCGAGGAACGCCTTGAATCCGAACACCCCGGCGTCGTGCAGGGCGCGCAGCGACCCGAGGTTCTCGGGAACGGCTCCCCCCCAGAATCCGACATCGACGGCGACGGAGGGGCGGGCCGCGGCACGCTTCACCTCGAGCGCCTCCGGGGAGACCGTGGGCGGGATCGAGTTGAGCGGCATGTCGAGGATCGTCGTGACCCCGCCGGCAGCCGCGGCTCGGGTGGCGGAAGCGAACCCCTCCCACTCGGTGCGGCCGGGCTCGTTGACGTGCACATGGGTGTCGACGAGACCCGGGATGAGCACCTCGTCGGCGGCGAGGTCGACCACGTTCGTCGCGGCGAGGCGGGCGCCCGGGGCGGCGATGCCCGCGATGCGCCCGTCGAGCACGGCGACTTCGGCGTCGGTGAACGTCGGCGGGTGGTCGTCGAGCACGACGAGCGCGCGTCCGCGGATGACGAGGTCGTAGCTCACGCGGCCCCCCGGAGTTCGCGCCCGATCTCGGCGAGCGCGCGGGCGAAGTCGAGCTCGCGGCCGAACCCGGTTCCGCCGGAGAGGTCGACCCCGACGACCCCGTCGAGGGCGAGCATCCCGCGGGAGAGCTCGATCGCGGCGGCGATGCCCTCCGCCCGCGGGTCGGCGGCGGCGAGGATGCGGTCGAGGTACCCGGGCGGCAGCACGAGGGTCGTGAACGACTTCAGCAACTCGGCCGAGGCGTGGTCGAGCACGATCGGCACGCACGGGATGAAGCCGAGTCGCGACCCGAGCGCCCGGGCCGCCCCGATGAACGCGGCGACCGGTTCGACACCGCCCGCGTGGTTGACGAAGCAGATCTCGGCCCCCGCGCGCTCCTTCTCGAGCAGGCGCGCGGGGCGGTGGTCGACGGGGGGAGTCGCCGGGGCCTCGGCGACCGACACGAGGTGCCCCGCGGCGCGGGCGAGGGCTGCGGCCTGCGTCGAGTCGAGGTCGAAGACGGGAGCCGCGTCGGGCCGCGACCCGGTGCGCGTGTGGTCGCCCGTGACGCAATGCACTCCCGAGACGCCCGCGTGGGCGAGGGCCGCGAGTTCGGCCTCCATCGCGACGCGGTTGCGGTCGCGGCAGGTGAACCCGCTCCACACGTCGAGGCCTTCGGCGCGGATGAGGGCCGTGCGGTAGGCGGGCGGGAACTGCACGCGCTCCCGCCCCGAGTCGCCCGCGAGCACGGCATCCACCGACCCGCGGAGCGCCTCCGCGCACGCCGTGAGCGAGGCGGCGTCGAGGGCGCGCGCGGGGAAGTCAGCGACGACGATCTGCGTCGTCGCGAGCCGCGCGCGCATCCGCTCGGCTCCGGGCGACGTCGCGCCGCCCGTGACGTCGCCGCCGTGCCACCGCACGACGGGGGCGTCGAGGAACACGCACCGCCCCGGGCCGCCGTCGGCGACCCCGATCTCGCACGAGCCGTCGAACTCGACGCCCCCGCACGGGCCGAACTCCATGTGCTTCGGGCACGCCGCTCGGTCGAGCAGCAGCTCAGCCGGCAAGGAGGCTCACCGCCCAGCCCTCGGGCGTGCGGGTGTACTCGGTGCGGCGGCTCGCGGTGTCGGGTGCCCCGACCCAGAAGGTGAGCCGATCGGGGCGCACGAGGTAGCCCGTCCACGTCGGAGGCTGTCCGAATCCGTCGTCGTGGTCCTCGCGGAAGCGCGCCCACTCGGTGAGCCGATCGGCGAGGGGGAGGCCGGCGAACTCGACGGTGTTCTGCCACGCGAGCTGTTGCAGGTAGGGGGAGCGGGCGCGGAACGCGCGGCGCAGCTCCTCGATGGGCGCCGGTTCGGCCGACCCCTGCACCGTGAGCTGCCGGAGCTTCTCGGGGAAGTGCAGCATGAGCGCGACCGCGGGATGCCGCGCCAGCTGACTCACCTTGCGGGAGCGCGAGTCGGTGTGGAAGTAGAAGCCGTGCTCGTCCCATTCCGAGAGCAGCAGCGTGCGCGCATCCGGGATGCCGTCGGCGGCCGTCGCAAGGGTCATGAGCGGCCGCGCGGGATCGTCGTTCGGGGGCAGCCACTCGGCGAGCAACGGCCACGGTTCGGCGGGGATCTCGTCGTCGGCGCGGGTCACGCGTCGCCCTCCGGTGCCGTGCCGGGACGCGGGTCGAACACCGCGATCTCGGCGAGCGCCGCGACCCCGTCGGCGAGCAGGTTCTCGGCGATCGCCGCGCCCACCTCCGCGGTCGCGCCCGTCGGATCGCCGATGACGCCGCCCGTACCGAAGTCGTCGCTCGTCCAGCCGAACTGCACGGGGGCGCCCGCGAAGCCGATGCGCTCGAACCGGGTGAGCTGGGCCGGGGTCGCGTCGACGGCGTGCGTGAGATCGACGAGGTCGGGACGCAGGTGCATCGCGAGTGACGTCTCGCCGTGACCCCCGTGGATGCCGAAGCCCTGCTCGGTGTCGCCAGCCGGGATCGACACGTTCATGAGGAAGGTGCGCAGCCCGAAACGCACCCGCAGTTCGCGCAGCGCGACCTGCAGGAGGGCGACGTTGCCGCCGTGCCCGTTGTAGAAGACGATCGTGCGCGCGGGCGTCGCCGCGACCCCGCGCCCGATCGCGACGAGCGTCTCGAGCAGGGTGGCGGCGTCGATCCACATCGTGCCGGGCGCCCACGCGTGTTCGTCGGACTTCGTGTACGCGAGCGCCGGGAGGAGCCACGCGTCGAGTCCCGCCGCGACCGCGCCGTCGACGATGCGCTCCGCCATCACCTCGGCCATGAGCAGGTCGGTCGCGAGCGGCAGGTGCGGCCCGTGGTGCTCGATCGACCCCGTCGGCAGCACGATGATCGAGTCGGCCGTGAGGGTCGAGTTCAGGGTCGGCCCGGCGAGCTCGACGAGCTTCCGGCTCATGAGGGGAGGTCGGCGGTCTGGCTGCCGGTGTCGACGGCCGCGCCGACGAGCTTGCCCGGGTTGAGCAGGCCGCGCGGGTCGGTCGTCGCGGCGAGGGCGGCGGTGCGCTCGGGCTCGAAGTCGACGAACCACTGGTGCGGGTTGTGGTAGCCGACGCCGAGCGCGTCGAGTTTCGCGAACCCCGCGTAGACGTCTTCGGGGCTCGAGTAGCGCCCCGCGAGCATCCCGATCGGGCGGCCCTTCTGCGCTTCGATGTGCAGCATGCCTCCGTCATACACCGCGTGCACCTCGTCGATGCGGTCGACGAGCGCATCGCCCGAGACCTCGACGTGGAAGTAGGTGCCGGGATAGGCCTTCTGCAGCCACTCGATCGGGTGGTTGTAGGAGATCATGCTGAGCTTGATCGAGGCGGGCGCGCCCTCGCGGATGTCCTCGACTCGACCGCCCGCGGCTTCGACGAGGGCACGCGCGGCGTCGAGCGAGGCGACGTCGAGGATCGCCCGCAGGCTCGCGCGACCGGCCGGGATGGCGGGGTCGGCCGGGAGCGCTTCGGCGAGCGTGGGCAGGTCGGCCGACACCAGTCGCGGCGTCGGCTCGAGGTCGGCGAACGGGCGGATGACCGAGAGCGCCTGGGGGAACTCGGGGAACGACGCGTAGAACGCCCGCCAGTCCTGCAGCGGCTCGAGCGCGACTCGGAGCCGCGCGATGATGCCCGCCGTGCCGTAGTTGTGCACGTAGGGGTCGGCCT
>Ga0075012_10007040_pt1 | contig 10112 bp, 7 predicted proteins | sample All_14_2_FD_71474 | JGI IMG/M metagenome (GOLD analysis project Ga0075012, IMG submission 71474) | Freshwater microbial communities in response to fracking from Pennsylvania, USA - Allegheny Zone_MetaG_DW_15 | ecosystem: Environmental > Aquatic > Deep subsurface > Groundwater > Drilled... | reverse complement strand
TTGGGCAAGGCCCTCGGTGGTGCCGCCGGCGGGTATGTGGCCGCTGCCCCCGAAGTGGTGGAGTTACTGTCGCAGGTGGCGCGGCCATCGCTGTTCTCCAATGCGCTGCCGGTACCGGTCGCGTGCGGTGCCCGTGAGGCGGTACGGATCCTGCGGACCGAGCCGCAGCGTGTCACCCGGCTGCATCAGCTGGCGTCCGCACTGCGGGACGGGCTGCGCGACGCCGGGTTGAACCCGTTGCCCGGCGAGACAGCGATCGTGCCGATCATCGTGGGGGAGACCGCCCGCGCCGGGCTGATGAGTCGTCAGCTGCGTGAAAAGCACGGAGTGCTCGTCACGGGCTTCGGCTATCCCGTGGTGCCGGAAGGTACTGCGCGACTGCGCCTACAGGCCAACGCGGCCATGACGGATGCGCACGTCGAGCAACTGGTCAGCGCCCTCGCCGAAACTCAGGCGTGGGCGCAGGATTAGACCCGTTCGTCACAGGAGCCTCCGGGAGTCGCCCGTCATGCCCCCGCGGGCGAACGAACTTCACGTGAACGACAATATTTGCCAAGGTTACCGTTTCGTGTCAACTCGGCCACCTGCGGCGGTCGGAGCGGCGCCCCCGGGCCTGGGCTCGGTCTTTTGACTCGAAATAGCCTGCCTAGCAGTTTAAACGCCCGCGGAGCGGCCGCGGCCTAGGCGCATGACCTGTGGCTCATTGTTGGCCTCGGTGTGGTAGGAATGGCTGCGCAAATGGCCGCACGCAGTTTTGCTGCTACACACCCTCGTGGGAAGAGGTCCTCGATGTCAGCTCGTTCACGACGCCGACCGAACAGTGCAGCTACGAAGAGGGCGCGTCGGGTGGACCGTCGATCACGGGTTGAGCCCTATGCCTGGCTGGGAGCTGGTGCGGTCACACTGGGCATCGGCGCGGCACTGGTTGGCGGAGCCGGCGTCGCTCACGCCGAGGACGGAGCGGACGGCGGCTCGGCGTCGTCGTCCAAGTCGAGCTCTAGCTCCGAAAGCCGCCAGAGCGCGCGGAAGTCGGATAGTGCGGGCACTCGTGACACGGGCAGTACCGCGCAGCAGCGGAAAACCAGCCTGCCGTCGTCACATCGGGTGGAAAAGCCAGACCCGGGGCAAACCTCTGATCGAAGCGGTTCAGCAAAATCGGCCGTGAAGTCCGACGATCCCAGCCCGGCTGCCTCAGACGGTCCAGCCGATGGAGATGGGGCGGACTCAGACGATGACGATGCTCCGGTGACACTGGACGATCAGCCGATTTCGCAGGATTCGGCCGAAGGACCGGAATCCGAACACACACAGGCTGATTCGACCTTTCCAAACGTCGCCACGAAATCCGACAAACGCAGTCCGGCGCGCATGACATCACCACGTGCCGCGGCAGCAAGCGTTTCCCCGGTATCCACACCGCCGGCCAACACCGTGACGTCCGCCACGGAATGGGTTCCTTTGGTCGCGAAACCAGCCGTGAACCCAGCCCTCCCGTTCGACCGCGTTGTGTTGGCTGTCGACACTCTCCTCAAACCCATTGGGACACTTCTGACAGAGCTCGGGGGCCTCATACTGGGCACCCGCGCGGATCCGGTGCCTCCCGGCGCGTGCAGAGACGACGTCTGCAATCCCACCAGTGACATCCCACTCCCGTGGGTCCGCAACGAAGTCACTGTCCTCAACCTCACCGGCAGGCCGGTCACTCTGGCAGACCTCGACACCAGGTACCCGCTGACCTATGGCCCGCAGGAAGGGTTCGTCCTCGACAACGCCCGCCAGGTCGAGCTGGCGTTCTACCAGAGCAATGGTTATTGGGACGAAGACTGGACCTACGAGGGCACGATGAAATGGTCGGACGGAGCCACGACGGTCAGCGTGGACGTCGACGCGGGGGGCGCCACTGCAACGGCTTCGAACAGCAACGTGCAGACCGTCATCTTCGAAACCCCGGAATCCATCGGCGGACCCTCACTCATCTCGCTTCGGCAGACGCTCGTGCTCCTGCCGCAGGCCGGCACCGGGATCACCATCGACAGCTTGGACCCCGTGGGGCAAGCGCTGGTCGCCGCAGCGCTGTGCAAGGTATCGGGCAGCTGCGTCCAGGAAGTGGTGGACGAACAGGTTCGGCTCGGTGCGCCGAAGCAAGTGGGCAACACGCTGTTCAACGCCGGAAGTGTGGTTTCGACCAATAGGTACAAGGTTGTCCACGAGGTCACCAAAACCAGCGGTGTCGAGGAAAATCTGAAGGTGGTCGCCGGCACCTCACTCAATTTCGCACTCGGACCGCTGGCCTTCCAGACTGAAATCGGCGCGCTGGTGCAGCAGAAGTACGGGCACAGCTGGAGCGACGGCGTCACCACCGAGTCCCAAGTGGATCTGGATGTGCCCCCCGGAAGCTACGGCCAGATCTTTGTGCAGTACCCGGAATATCACGATTACGTCACCATGACACTGACCAACTCGGGTGTCACCATCACCATTCCCCGCGTCGAATACGTCAGTCTGGCACCGTCGGGCGTCATCGACCATGAGGGGAACCCCATTGCGGTCACCTACACCACCGTCGACTGGGAGATCGGGACCGGCCCACACCCGTATCCCGACTCCGATTCAGAACCGACTCCTCCCGAGTCCAATGCCGTAGGTTTTGTGACTCTGCCCGATATCGCTGCGCCCGTTGCGCCGCCGGCTCCCACCCCGAAGACGCTGTTCGGCATCATCGAGGCTTACGTGCAGGATCAAGCGCGGGCGTTTCGCATCTTGCCCAACATCCTGTTCGCCGGCCGGGCCGTCAGCTCACAGACGATCCAGGTGGTCAACCTGACGCCCTATGCGCAGACACTGAGCAGCATCACCGGCGAATACGAGGAAGACGACTCACCGGAGAGTGGCTTTGTCCTGCAACCCTTCCAGAGGATCGACATCCAGGTCGATTACAACGTCTTCCAAGACCAAGAAACCTACGTGACGTGGACGAGCGCAACGGGAATCGATACGTCGGCGGAGCTGAAGGTCTTCAACGGAGGCAGTGCACCCCGGGTCACCTGCCAGATCGGCGGATGCATGGCGCCCGGCCTGGACAGGGACAGCGCCGTCATGTATTTGATCAATGCCGCGCCGAGCAGATTGGACGTCACGAACGATCAGAACCTGGCGGCTGCGGCGGTCGATGCCGGCTGCGGAGCGACCTATGCCGGAGCGATGCCGGGTTCGTGCGGAGTCAACGTCACCGGCGACACCTACTACAACGCACCGACTTCGGGCCCTGTCCAGCAACAGATCAATCGCGGCTCCCAGACGAACTCGTACTACTACACCATCACCACCACCAAGAGTGAGTCGGCCAGCTGGGCCGCCGGCGGGGGCATCAAGCTCAAGGAGAAGGCCGGTGTGTTCGTCGGCCTGCAGATCGAGATCGAAGCATCCGTGCTGTACAACAGTTCGGTTCAGGTCAAAGACTCCGAATCGAGCACTGTCGTCCAGAACTTGCTCCCGGATTACGGGGGCGCCATCTACCTGGGCGACCCCTACCTGCGCACCTACGGCGACTACATCGTCAATCTGCCGAACCTGACCATGATCGTCACCGGCCAGTGGATCGAAGCGGCGGCCGGCCTCGCCGCGCAGGGACCAGTCGCCAACGTCGTCGACTATCCGTTGACCTGAGGGGGCTCTGGGCCAGCCCCCGGCCTTGAACCGACCAGTCACAGCAGCCTCAGGCGTCACCGGCGAGAACCATTTGTCGAATTGCCCACCTAGCGAGCGACTTTCACCAGTCGTCGAAGAGCAGGGCGGCCTCGGCGCGGACCGCAGCCACGCGACGCAATGCGCCGACACGCTCGATGATGCGATATTCGGTGCTGCGCGGGATCACCCCGGGACCATAGAGGCCGTGCCCGTGCCGTCGGACCCGGCCGCGCCGCATCTCCCAGCGCAGCGCATCCGACACTGTTTTCGTGGGACGCCCTTTCACGGCGAACCCCTGGCGGTCGAGCTCTCCCACCAGCTCCGCGACCGTCATCCGCTCGCGCACCGCCAGCGCGCGGGTGAGGACGTAACGCAGTTCTATTCCGGTCAGGGTCATGCTGGTCATGGATCGACAGTGGCACCGAGGTCTGACAATCCAAGAAAGTCGCTGACTAGGTGGACAAAAACCCACATGGGTCGGTGCGGTTACGGATGTGACGGGTGGGACGACCCGTCAGCCGCCGACCCTTCAGCCGCCGAGAACGAGCCGCGCAAAGGCGATCTTGTCCAGCACCGCCTCGTCGAGCCCGATGCCGAGACCGGGGGCGGACGGCGCGTGCACCAGCCCGTCCCGACCGGTGCGCAGCACGTCGGTGACGCCGTGCTCGAACGGTTCGACGGGGACGGCCTGTTCGAAGTAGGTGGTGCGCCCGAACGCCAGCGCCACCTGTAGGTCGGCGGCCTGGATCACGGTGTGGCCGTAGCTGATCAACTCCACATCCAGCCCAACGTCGGAGGCAAGCCGGAACAGCCGCAGTGTCGGTGTCGGGCCGCCGACAAAGGACACGTCGAATCGGACCGCGCTGAATGGATCGAAGGTCAACACGCTGGCCAACAGGTCGGGCTGCCAGAAGGCATCGCCGGCGGGCAGGATCGGCAACCGGGGGAATTCGGTGCGCAGCGCCACGTATCCGGGTACGTCGAAGTCCGTGAGCGGAGCCTCGAACCATCGCGCACCCACGTCCTCGCACGCCGCCGCCACCAGTCGTGCACCGTCCACCGAGTAGCGGCCTTCCGCGTCGAACATCAGCACCAGATCGGGGAAGTCTGCATGTAGAAGTCGAAGTAGGGACGCATCCCGGTCGGGGATGCCCCAGGCGTGCAGTTTCACTGCGGTGTAGCCGGATTCGACAAAGCCGGCCAACGCAGAACGGTAGGCGTCCTCGTCGTCGAACAGCGGCACCGATGCATAACCCGGCAACGACGTAGCTGTGGGCCCGCCGGCCAGCAGTTCACGCAGCGGGACGCCCTGGCGTCGAGATGCCATGTCCCACAACGCGGTATCGATCGTCGACCGCACGGCGGGCGGAAACGGCGAGGTGTTGTCCTCCGACACCAGGGCATAAGCCCCGTCGCGGTCCTCGGTGTCTCGGCCGATCAATCGCGGCAGCAAGGGACGCAGGGTTTCGATGGGTGCGTGATCCCACATGCCAAAGGTGTCGGAGTCGTAGGCGCCGATACCGGTCACACCATTGGTGTCAGTCAGCCGAATAAGGGTAGTCGTGGTGAAGACCTCGTCGGAGAACGACGTGTAGCGAAATCGTTCGACGTCGGGACCCAGGGCCCAGGCTTCAGCTTTGGCAATGCGGGACATGACGGTAGATTACATTTTGTTGACAAAAAACATAACTAAGATTGGTAGTCTCCGGCCATGAACGATCGCGTCACCCTGCGTCCCATCGACCTGCCCAAGTCGCTGACCGAGGATGCGGCGGACCGGATCCGCGAGCAAATCGTCCTGGGCGGGTTCCGCCAGGGCGAACACCTCAAAGAAGCGATGATCGCCGAACAACTGAACGTCAGCCGCGGCCCCGTGCGCGAGGCCTTCAAGATCTTGCGCTCCGAAGGTTTGCTGGCCGAGGAGCCACGCCGCGGCACGTTCGTCGTGAGCCTGTCGGCCAAAGATGTGCGCGATATCTACGGACTGCGCGCCGCGGTCGAGGAACTGGCCGCGCGGTTGGTGTGCCGCGAGCACGACCCTGCGGCGACGGCCAGGATGCGGGCATTGGTGGAGGACATGCGCACCGCGGCCAACACCGGGGACGCCTCCGCGGTGGCGCGGGCGGATGTCGCGTTCCACGAGGGTTTGTGCGCGCTGTCGGGAAACAGCCGGGTCCATGAGGTTTTCCTGCGCTATGTCCCGACGCTGCGTGGCCTGCTGCGGCTCGACGAGAAGATCATGCCGTCGCTGGACCAGGTGGTCTGCCAGCACGAACCCATCGTCGACGCCATCGAATCCGGGGACGAGGAACTCGCCGCCCGGTTGGTGCGCGAACACTCCCTGGAGGCCGGACGCCTCCTGGTCGCGCTGCTCGACGAGTCCGAGTAACCCAATCCCACTGGTCCAGATTCCTGCAGAACGTAGATTGTTGACAATCTGCAGTCAGCCAAATAGCGTACGGCGATATCCGCCACCGAACCGAGGAGTGACGCGTGACAAGCATTCGGGTAACGCTGGTTTTTGCGCCCCTGTCGGTCCTGGCGCTGACGCTCGCCGGCTGCGGTGGTGGCGGGGACTCCACGTCGGCAAGTGCGGGCGCCGCCAACCCGAGTGATTCGGCCTCGATCACGGGCACGGTGCGGCTGTACTCCTACGAGGACGGTTTCAACGACGACTACCTGGCGTCGTTCCACGAGATGTATCCGAACATCAAGCTCGAGACGGCCGGGTTCGGCAGCAACGAAGAGGCCATCGCGAAGATCCAGGCCGGGTTCGAGGCCGACGTCATCAACACCTGCGTTGACGAAGGCGCCCTGGAGGCCGTCCAGAAAGGTGTCTACGCCCCGCTGGACACTGCGCGCCTGGAGAACTGGGACAACCTCTGGCCGGCGATGAAGGAGATGCCCGGCATCACCGTCGACGGCGAGGTGTTCGTGGTGCCGGTCGATGCCGGTACCGCGGGCCTGATCTACAACGCCGACAAGATCACCACCCCACCGGACTCCTGGACCGACATGTTCGATCCGCAGTACAAGGACCGAGTATCGTTGCAGGACAACGCTGTAACCGCCATCGACATCGGCGCGCTGGCCACCGGGATCTCGGACCCGCTGAACATGGACGAAGCGCAGCTCGAGGGTGTCAAACAGTTCCTGATGGACAACCGCACGCAGTTCCGCACGTTGTGGGAAGACCAGGGCGAGGTCTTGTCGCAGTTCAAATCCGGCGAGATCGACCTGGCCAGTGGCTACACCAGCATCGTCAAGGAGCTGCAGGCCGACGGGGTCAACGTCGAGTTCGCCGTCGGCAAGGAAGGGCAGATGCTCTGGACCTGTGGGTACGGCATCAGTCCTGATATCGCCGACGAAAACGTCGACGCTGCATACGCTTTGCTGAACTGGTACACGAGTCTGCCCGCGCAGATCTACGCGGCCACCAACTGGTACTACCTGCCCTCCAACGAAGGCATCGTCGACGCGGTGACGCCGGAGGTGCGCGAAGACGCCCAGCTGGACACCCTGTTCGACCTCGACAACGCCATCCCGGCCAGCCCGCCCAAAGACCGCGACGCGTGGGTCAAGGCGTGGGCTGAGGTAAAAGCGTCATGACCGTCGAAGGGCAATGAGCGCTGATATGTGGCGCACGTTCCTGCTAGTCGTCGGCGCCATCCTGTTCGGGCCGCTGCTGATCCTGCTGGTGTTCTCGTTCAACGATTCCACCGTGTTGGCGTTGCCGTTCGAGGGCCTCACACTGCGTTGGTACCGCAGCGCGTTCACCGACTCCTCCTTGCACGCGGCGTTGCTGAACTCCACCCTGATCGCCGTGGTGGTCGCGCCACTGTGCCTGGCCCTCGGCACGCTCGCGGCATTCGGGTTGACCCGCTTCCGGTTTCGCGGGCGTGGGGTGGTGGCCGCGCTGGTGGCCGCACCACTGATCCTGCCCTGGCTGGTGATCGGCATCGCCGCGCTGATGGCCTACGCGAAAGCTGACATCACCCTGGGCCTGCCCACCGTGATCGCCACCCAGGCCGCCTGCACCTTCCCACTGGTCACCGCGATCGTCGGCGCACAACTCTTCCGGTTCGAACGCGTCCAGGAAGAAGCAGCAATCGATCTGGGCTGCAACCGGATCCAGGTACTGCGCTATGTGGTGTTCCCGCATGTCGCCCCCGCCCTGGCCGCCGCAGGCATCTTCGCGTTCACCTGGTCGTTCAACAACTACGAGATCAGCGCCTTCACGCTCGGCTTTCAGCAGACCTTTCCGGTCTGGGTGTACTCCTCGGTGCGCAATCCCGAACACACCGCTGTGGTCAACGCGGTCTCGGCCCTGATCTCGCTCACCCAGGTGCTGCTGATCTGGGGCGGGCTGAAACTGATCAAGCGCCGGACCACCAACGAAGCGGCGACGGCCATGATCACCGGGGGAGTGCGCTGATGCACCAAACCCGCAGCGCCTGGGCAGTTCTGGGTGCACCGGTGCTGACCCTGCTGGTGCTCTTCGTGATCCCGTTTGCGGTCCTGGTGCAGATGAGTGTGCTGAAGTTTCCGCCGAAGACCACCGGCGGGTATTCACTCGAGCACTACCAGGACGTGCTCACCGACCACCTGAACCTGAAGATCGTGTTGACGACGTTCGTGATCGTCACCATCGCGATGGCCGTGATGCTACTGATGGCCCTGCCGCTGGCGTACTACATGGTCTTCAAAGCCGGCCGTCGCGAACTGTTCCTGCTGCTGGCCCTGGTGATCGTCGACGAGTTGGCGCCCGTGGTGCGGGTGTACGCGTGGCAGGTGATCCTGGGCCGCAACGGCCTGATCAACTGGGTGTTGCCCGGTCCATCTTTCGACTGGCTGCTCTACAGCCCGTTCGCCGTGGTGATCGCCCTGGTGACGTCATACATCACCTACTGCACCATCCCCATCTACGCCGCCATGAAGGCCATCCAGCCGGTCACGCTGGAAGCCGCCACTGATCTGGGTGCGGGCTGGTTCCAGCAGTTCTGGCGGATCCTGGTGCCGCTGGCCGCGCCCGGCATCTTCGTGGCCGCCCTGCTGGTCTACATCCCGATGTACGCGGATTTTGTGGCCGCCGACCTGGTGGGCGGGCCGTCGACCTACCTGCTCGGCCAGCGCATCCGCGACGTCATCCTCGAACAGGGCGACTGGGGTAGCGGCTCTGCGCTGAACCTGGTGATGCTCGGACTGTCCGGGGTGTTCGCACTGGTGGCGTACCGCATGTCCCGGATGGAGACCTGATGCGCGACTTGGTGGCCGATCCCACCCAAGCACTCTCCGATGACGTCATCGTCGCCGTCGTCGGTGAGTCCTTCGGCTTCCACGGTACGGTTCAGGATCGCTTCAACAGCGAGCGCGACCAAACCGTCGCACTGGCAGACGAATTCGGTGTCCAGCGGATCGTCAAGATCTCGCATGCCGCCACCCCCGCCCAAGAGATCGACCTCGAGGGGCGAGCAGCGTTGTGGGCGCACCAGGTGGACCCCGGCCTTGCGCTGGCGATACCGCTGTCCACCTTGTCCGGCGAGCTGTATGCGCAGACACCGCGCCTGGTGCGCCTCTACGAGCGACTGCCCGGGCAGCCGTCCCGGGACGGCGCGACGCTGAGTCGTTCTGCAGTCAAGGAATACGGCGCGACGACGGCACGGCTCGGCATGGCGTTGCGGGGCTTCTTCCATCCCGCCGCACAGCGACGGCTGCTGTGGCACATCGAGGCGCGCCACCAGATCCAGACGATGACCGGCGAGCTGACCGAGGGCGCGGAACTGGTCCACAACGCGCTGGACCGGTTCGAGCAGCACGCGGCGCCGCGGTGGGGGAGCCTGCGCGCCCAACCGGTGCACTCCGACCTCACCCTGGACAACCTGTTGCTCGACGGTGACACCGTCAGCGGCATTCTCGACTTCGGTGATCTGACCCATACCGCGCTGGTGGCCGACGTCGCCGCGGCGCTGGTCTCGGTCGGGTCGACGCGCACCGGCCGGGACCTGTTGTCGACGGTGGCGCTGTTCCTCGATGGCTACACCGCGCTCAGCCCACTCGAACCCGGTGAGCGGGCCGTGCTCGCCGACACCGTGGCCTTGCGGTGTGCGATCACGGTGACACTGTCGGCCAACCGGGCCGAGGCCAGCGACTACCTGCGCAGCTGGGATGCCGGCGCCTGGAGCATGCTGCGCGAACTCGAGGCGGCAACACCGGGTGAGCTGGCCGCCGCGTTTGGTGCTCCACGACCCCAGCCTCCGACTGCCGAGTTGCTGGCCCGCCGCGACACCGTGTTCGGCTCGGTGCTGGCGCCGCTGACCTACACCGAGCCGTTGACGCCGGTACAGGGAAGTGGTGCAACACTTCTCGACGCCGACGGCCGTGCCTACCTCGACGCCTACAACAATGTCCCGGTGGTGGGCCACGCA
>Ga0075012_10007038_pt1 | contig 10114 bp, 2 predicted proteins | sample All_14_2_FD_71474 | JGI IMG/M metagenome (GOLD analysis project Ga0075012, IMG submission 71474) | Freshwater microbial communities in response to fracking from Pennsylvania, USA - Allegheny Zone_MetaG_DW_15 | ecosystem: Environmental > Aquatic > Deep subsurface > Groundwater > Drilled... | reverse complement strand
CAGGCGCGAGATCGGCCGTCGCTGGGGTATTGAGCAGCTCGCGCGCCTCTTCGCCGACCGCCACGATCTGCGTCCCCTGAACCGCCACCAGAGCCGCTTCCTCCGCCAGCAGCAGCCGCTCTTTGCGGGCATGAACGGTCAGCTTGAAACGGATACGCAGGAGCGCCATGCGGGTCACTTGCTGGACGGCGGCGGTCGGCCAGGCGCCCACACGACCGATGCCCAGCCCGGACAAGGACTCAGGATCGAGCGATGCCTCCACCAGCGCCTCGGCAAGCGTCGCTGTCAGCGGATGTGTTCTGGTGAGCAACGCTGTGCCTGATGGCGCCGGCTCCATCGTCGCCAGGCGTACCGATCCTTTCAAATCGTGTTCGGCCAAACGCTCGCGCAGCCCGGCATCGAGGGCGTCGACATGGGCCAGAAGCATGGCTTTCCTGGGTTCTAGCGGTATGCCGAAACGCGCCATCGCTCGTTCGACGAAAACGCGCGCATCAGCAGGGGAGCCGAGCAGCGCACGGACCTTTTCCCATTCCGGCGCGACTTCCTGCGGTTTCATGGCGTTCTGTGCGAAACGCGCCCGAGATTTCCGCTCGTTTTCAGAAGCGTCACGCCACCGCGCTTCCACGGCTTTCACGCTGTCCTCGAAGCGAAGATCGAGCGTAAGCTGGGGGCTTCCACGACGCCGCAGCATCATCGATGCCATCAGTGCGTCCGTCACAGGTCCGCGCTCCTCCGGGAGTGGTACGGTCACGCCCGTTGCCTTGCGGATTTCCTCGGCCTTCCGAAGGATGACCTCAAGCACGGCACCGTCGATTGCGCTGTCGGGCGAGAACATCATGATCGACCGGACAAGGTCCGCCGGCTGGCCGAAACGATCGACACGCCCTTCGCGCTGCTGGTGCCGGGTCGGATTCCACGACAGGTCGTAGTGGACGACAGTGTCGAAGAGCTGTTGCAGGTTGATCCCTTCCGAGAGGCAATCGGTGGCGACGAGAAGACGCTGGGTCGGCTTATCCTCGTCCGACGGGGCCATGTCGACGACACGATCGCGGCGTTCATCCGGCGTAAGAACGCCCGTCACAGATTCGATGGTCAGCTTCGGGAAGGCTTTGCGCAGACCATCGCGAACATGCTCGGCCGTTGCCAGATAGCGGCAGAAGACGACGGGATTTGCACCCTTTTTGATGATCGGTGTCAGCGTCTCGATCAAAGCGGCCAGCTTCGGATCGGGCTTGCCGACCAATTCCTCGGTGCGCTTCACCAGTGCGAGGAGCGCCGGATCGACATCGAATGCCGTGCCGGGCTCGAGATCGACAGCGTCCTCTTCGTCTCCATCGTCATCGTAAATTTGCGGCTCGAGGCGTTCGCTCTCGCTCGACAAGCGGTTCCGCAATGCGCTCAGAGCGGCGGCCGGCGAAGAGCCGACGCAGCGCATCAATGCCAGCGTGCCCCAGAAGGCGAGACGTTGTTCCCGCTGCCCTGATCCCGCCTGGGAGACAATACCGAAGCAGTAGTCGAGAACGGCTTCCTGGAAATCTCGATGGGCGTCGGACAAATGATAGGCAAATTCGGTGGTTTCATGTTTCGGGAAGGCGCGCTCCTCGTCCCAATCTCCGGTGACGAGATCGATTCTGCGCCGTTGCACGAAATGCCGGGCCAGACGTTCACGATACCGCGTGTCCTCGAAGTCCATCGAGGCGAATGACGGATCGATCAGCGAGAGGAGGCGCGCGAAAGCCTCCTCATCACCGGAATGCGGCGTAGCGGTCAGAAAGATCATCCGGCGATCCGGATTCCGAGCCAGGCCTTGCAGAAGATCGAAGCGCTGCTGCTTGCCCTTATGTGTTCCCACGCAGGCATGGGCTTCATCGACGATGACGAAGTCCGGGCAGGCGCGCGCGAAACCCTCGCGGCGTTTCTCAGCCTTGATGTAGTCGAGGCTGACGACCGTGAAGGGATAGGCCTCAAACAGAGTCTGGCCGAGTGGCAGACCGCGTTCCAACCGGCTCGCGGTGCTGGAAGTGACCGGAACAGCGTCAATCCCGAAGCGGGCCTTCAGTTCTCCGAGCCATTGTTCGACGAGATGCGGTGGGCAAAGCACCGAAAATGCATCTACTTCGCCCCGGTCCATCAGCTCGCGCAAGATGAGGCCGGCTTCGATCGTCTTTCCGATGCCGACGTCATCCGCGATCAGAAGGCGCGGCGCCGCCATACGAAGCGCCATCAGTAGAGGAACAAGCTGGTAGGTTCGTGGTTCAAAGGCGAGCTGGGCAGCAGACCTGAAGGGGCCTGCGCCACGGCGAAGCGTTAGGCGCATCGCATCAGCCAGCAATGCCGCTTTGGCTTGAACCGTCGCCGCCGCATCGACCGGGAGATCGAAACGGGCGGGCTCGACCGGCAAGAGTTCGAACGCTGGATCGAGGACGACGGTATCGTTCCCGCCGCCTGAGAGGGGGCGGAGCGCGAGTATCCCATCCCGGGGCGACGGTAACGCAACCCACTCACGTCCGCGTGCTCGCACCAGGTCTCCAGGAGCAAAATTCATCGTCATCAACTTATTCCCCGAACATCGAGCGCATCGCGTCGGGTACACCCGCGGTGACAGCTTCTGGTAACTCGAACAGCGTCCAGCCCTTGGCTTCCGCTTCCTGGCGGGTTGTCTCCGTAAGGGGAGAGATGCACGCGGCCACGAAATGACTGCGCCACGCGAAACTCATTTCCTGATCGGAGAATTTGATGGCGGGCCCATCCGGGGCGGGAAGTCCTACCTCCTTGAAGGCGTTCACCCATTCGCCGGCCTCTGCAGCCTGATCCGCGGATGTGAGCACCACCTGGCCCCGTGCCAGATCGACCAGCATCTGTTTGGCTTCGTCGTGGGTGCGGTCGATCAACTCGTGATCAGGTTGGTTGAAATAGGAAAGCAGGCAACGATAGCAGCCACGGACACACGACTCCTCGTCGTGGCTGACGAGCAGCTTGGCATCGCCAGCAGCGATAGCGTCATCGACCCGATCGAAGTGCATTAGGATCAGCGCCTCTCGGGCAACTTTCCCGAGGGCATGAGGATCCTCGATCAGACGGCTCAAAACCCCTGCGCCACCTTCTGTGGCTTCGTAAGCTAGGACAGCACGACGATTGTCGCGGGCGGGGAGCGGTTCACCGAGGATCTCGCCTTCTTCCAATTGGAAGACGACTTCGATGCCCCTCATGAAAGCATGTTGAACCGTCGCGATGGTTTCTGGGGCATAGGCTGTGGGATCATTGAAACGGAAGAGAAGTGCGTTCTTGTGATCACGAACGATCGGAACGATCCGAACCGGCTTCACGACATCGGGCGGTACATCGACATCGGGGTCTTCATCACTTGACTTCGCCCAATACCCGCTCCGCGGATCGATGTGAAAGCCGAAGACGGTCTGATTTGCACGCCGCTTTAGCCCTTTGTTGATGCGACTGATCTCGGCACTGTTCGCGTATTGCAGATTGAAGATCGAGACATCGTCACAGCGGAAATGGGCTTCAGTGATCTGTGCGCGACCATCTCGTTTCGGCCAGGAGAATACGGTCTGGATGTCAAAGCCTTGCCGAACACGTTCTTCATCGTTCGCCGTGATCCGTTCTGCCGGAGCAGCTTCCACATTGTCGATCCGGAGCGTCCGCTGTACCGGCACCTCACCCGCCATCGGAGCATTGCAGGCGTGACAGCGCTCGACCTCGCCGTCATGACAGGCGCCGCAGTTTGAGCAGATGAAGATGTCTTTCGTCGCCAGTTCTGATCCATCTCCCGTTCGGACTTCTGGCGGCAGCTTCGCCTTCATGACCCGGTAGGCGCGCCCTTCGTGATAAATCAGGCTGCGTGGCCCAAATTCCGAAATGGCGAGGAAGCGGGCGCGCTGGAGGAATGAACCAGCTTTTCCCTCTCCAGGGATAAAGGCGTAGAGAGGTAGGCGCGGGAAATTGTAGCCCGGCAAAAAGCCTTCCGTCGCAAGATAGCGATAGGAATAGAAGTCAGAGCCGTTCGAGGCTTTGCCCTGTTCAAGAATGGTGATCTGGTCGCTTGCCTGCATCTGCGCCGCTTTGATGCGACGGCGATCCGCGCCCGAAAGGCCCGTGATCTCGGAGCGCGCATTGGCCTCCATCAACTGCGTTCGGGCTGAATTGTAGAGTTCCCGCCAACGATCGAAGGCGCGATCGAAATCCTGCGGCGCTCGTTGGGCCACCGCAGACACGAAATCGTCGGAATCGCTCATCCAAACCGGCTTACGGCCATCCACGGACGCAAGAATTTGATCGAGAACGCGCTTCATCGGGGCATGTGCCGCGACCGCCAGTGCTGGCCGATCGATGATGTCGTGAATCTCTTGCTTCAGTGGGTAGCCCGTCTCCGTCAGGTCGAGAATTTCCGGGATGTCCGGCGACAGGGCGAGTTTCGCTTCGGCTAGCCAGATCGCATGAAGGTGTGAACGCACGAGCTCTTCGTTGGTGATGTCGAGAGCCGGCGGGCGGACAACGCCGGAGACCATTTCGTTGCGCCGCTCGAAGAAATACTGGTCATGCGGCGATTGGGCGGCGCAATAGGTCACAATGACGGCGGCCTGTCCGGAGCGCCCGGCGCGGCCAGCGCGTTGCGCGTAATTCGCCGGCGTCGGAGGTACGTTGCGCAGATAGACGGCATTGAGCGCCGAGATATCGACGCCTAGCTCCATCGTCGGAGAGCAGAAGAGGGCGGGTAGGAACTGTTCCGACTCTCCCACGGCATTGAGTTCGGCAGCGTTTGCGGAAAGGTTCTCCCGGTCTTCCTTTTCGTACCTGAAACGCCACTCGCGCCATTCGCGCTGCCTCTGCGATACCTGGGCCGTATGTTCACGGCCTTCGAGCCCCCAAAAACTGCTCCCGCCCGCTTTCAGATCGGCGGCAATGTCATGGTAGAGATCGTGGAAGTAGCGATTTCCTTGCGCCATGCCGGCTTGGATGGCTTCGCCGGGTATGATCCGAACGGCTGACGGCGATAAACGCCAACCTTGCAAATCCGCCTCTATGTCGACGCGGGATACCAGACCCTCGCGAGCCAGCAGTTCCATCAAGCCCGTCAAGACGGTCAGGTAGTCATCTTTGCCGAGCTTGTTTCCTAGGATGCTCTTGCGATTGATGAGGCGGCCGATACGGGAATTATGTCCTGCGCGAACAATCGTCTGTTCTTCCCGGAGCCCAACGCGGTCTTTGCCTGGAGCTTGCAGGAACAGTGTCGTGCGGCTTCTGGGCGTCTCCTTCGCGTCGATGGACCAAGGTGTGCGCAGGAGATTACGGGATTTCTGGGCGACGGTGTCGAGGACGGTTAGATCAAGCGCCTCGGTTCCGACGGCGAGGCCATCGAGCATGGCACCGAGGATCGTTTTCAGCATCTCCTTGCGCTTCGAAACGTCCAGCGTGGCAATATCAGGTAGGATGGCCGCAAGGCGCTCCGTATCCTCTGCGACCTCATCGAGACCAATGAACGCAACATCAATAAGCTTGAGTACGGAAAGGCTTGGGTTTGTGTAACGCCATCCCCGGCGCAGGTCTGTCCAAAGCCTGTGGGCAAGGACCTTGGCGAGGGATCGCTGCGCGTCTTCCCGCACCACGGCTCCTGCGTCGGGATCCAACATCCAATGGATGCGAGCCTCCTTGTTGCTCGCGGTGAAACCGAGCGCCTTCACGACCCTCAAACCGAATTCGTCTTCGGTCATGCCGTCGTCACCGGCGTCCAAAACGGCGCGCAAGATCGCGCCGCGCAGGAGGCTAACGAAAAGGAAGTCGTTGAAGTGACCCGCCTGAAGCGCAGCGTCCTGGCGATTATCTGTGAAGCCGAGGAGCTTGCGTTTCTCTTTTGGAACACCGCTGTTGTGGCTGTTCATCCATTCCAGCGCAGTCGAAACCAGAAGCGTAGTGGCAGAACTTCGACCTTCACCTGAGAGGCCAGCGAGTTTGGAGCGCTCCCGCATGCTGGGGTGTGGTTGATCAAGACAGCAAGGGCAGAAGCCGAACTTGCCAGGTATGAACCAGAAGGCTTTACCGGTTGACGCAGGGCGACCATCGGGGGCGACGGATACCATCTGCGGCACTCGGCCTTTTCTATTCGCCCGCAGTCGCTCGACACCCTTGCGCTCCTCGCGCCAGTCTTCGGGAAAGGTTTCGATTTCGCCCGTGAAGGCATAGTCGGGATCGCCATCACCGGTTGCGGTTAGATAACCCGCGGCGTCACTCTCCTGGTCATCGAGGGGCGCGTCGTCGATGTTCCTCGGAACGAACAAAGTGCCCAGGGCATCGTCGGTTCTGGTGACGACGTGAACCTCATGCCCACATGACCGACAGAAGCGAGTGGGATAGAGGCGATGGCCCGGCGCGTTAGGATCTTCGAGTTGCCCCTCAAAGAGCACGCTTCTGGGCTTTTCGGTCAGCGTGGTGAAAACCTCGCCCGCGCCCGAGATAAACTGATGGAGCTTGAATGCCAGGAATGCGCCGGCTCCCTGGCCCCCTCGATCCACCTCCGGCAGGCTGATACGGGTCAGGAACGCCTCAAAATAGCTTCGGCAAGTTTCGATTTCTACACCGCTATCCTTTGACAGGAGCGCGACGGCTTCCCCGAACGGAATTGGCTTCTTGCGCTTGAGCTCCTGCGCGTCATCCAGGCCGATCGCCAATTCAGTCCAAACCGCGAGAGGGTGTTCCTTCAGCACCTCATCGGTCAGTCCGTCCGGCGGGGTAGATGTGAGCACGGACGCGAGTTTCGAACGCACATCGTCCAGCTTCAGTCGATCATCTGTTGCGCGTTCCAGCGACTCGTCGATGACCGACTCCGGTCCGATGGCCGTCCCGAAAAGACGGGATGCAACATCTGCTACGGCTTGCGCACGATTGGTGTCGGATCCTTCGCTTGCCATGGTCGCCGACGTGCCGATGCAGATCGGTGCTTTGTCTGGCGTGCAGCGATTGCGAAGCCGACGGACGAGAATAGCCACGTCGGCGCCTTGGCGGCCGCGATAGGTATGCAGCTCATCGAGAACGATGAACTCCAGACCGCTAGCGTTCTCTATGACCTTGGTGTCGAGGCTGTCTTGCCGCGTCAGAAGCAATTCAGCCATCATGAAGTTGGTGAGCAGAATATCTGGCGGATTGTCGGCGATCCGCTGCCGTTCTTCCTGGCTTTCCTGTCCAGTGTAGCGTCGTACCACCGGCCTGATTTCAGTTGATAGCCCGGATTGGGAGATGAACTTCTCGATCTCGTTCATCTGGCTGTTGGCCAGCGCGTTCATCGGATAAACGATGATCGCACTGGTTTTGCGTGGTTTCCCTGCTTTCCTGGCGCGTATAATCGCGTCGACCACCGGCACGAAAAAGCAAAGCGACTTTCCTGACCCCGTTCCGGTGGTCACTACATAGCTTTGACCAGCCCGAGCTTTGGCGATTGCTTGGGCTTGGTGGCGGTGAAAGCGCAGCGGCGTTGGTCCAAACCGGAATACCTTGCCGGTCGCTTCATCGAGATCGCCTGAGGTGACAAGCTCATCAGCTGTTGGCCCTTGCAGGAAGCGCGGGTTGATGGACAGCAAGGCATCTGGCCAAAAGCGACCTTCGTCATATTGCCGATTAATCTCGGACCTCAGATCATCGGATCGAACGACACTAAAAGATCGTGAGAAACGGGCATAGGACTCAATAAGTCGATGGTCGAATTCGAACGCCTTCATTGTCAGAAGATCCCCCCGGATATTTTTGCTATACCCAAAATTCTATTCTGAATCATTGGGCTGTACCCCACAGAGATGAGAGGGGCGCTGCTGCCAGCCTGTCACCGAACGGCACGAAATCGGCGCTGTCATACAGCACCACGCCATAGGCGAACCGTTCCTTGCAGGCTTCGGCAAGGGTGCGTAGTCCGGCGAAGTCGCTGGATTTTACCGTGGCTGACGCCTTCACCTCGATGCCCACGATCATGCCGTCATCGCGTTCCAATACGATGTCGACCTCGTGCATCTGCTGATCGCGAAAATGATAAGGGGTAAGCCGCAGGTCAGATGCTGCCATAAGCTTCAGCACTTCGGAAAAGACGAAGCTTTCCAGTAGCGCGCCGAAGGTGCCCCGATCCGCCTTCACCCGCTCGAAGCTGAGGCCCCGCGTTGTGGCGAGCAGTCCGGAGTCCAGAAAGTGCAGCTTCGGCGTCTTGGCGATCCGCTTCAGCGCATTGGTGAACCAGGGCTGTAGGGTCGCGACGAGGAACACCTGTTCGAGCAGTGCGATATAGCGCTGTGCGGTCTTATGGCTGACGTCGATGCTCGCACCGAATTGCGAGTAGTTGACCAGTTGGCCCGAGTGCTCCGCCACGAGCCGCACGAACTTCGGCAACTCGGTCAGCTTCTCGATGTCGGCGATATCCCTGAGATCGCGGGTCAGTACGGAGGTCAGATAAGACCGTGCCCAATCCTGCCGCCGTCGCTCGGTTTCACGGCGGATCGCCTCGGGAAACCCGCCTCCCAGCACCAATTGGACGAGGTCGTCACCGAGAGTCGCCTGCTTGTCGGCTTTCAGCGTCCCGTCGAATAGACGCTCCAGGAAGGCGGGCGTTCGGCCAGTGATCTCGGCCTGGGCGAGCGGCAACATGCGGATGGTTTCCATCCGGCCCGCCAGGCTGTCGGCGACTCGCGGCAAGGTCAGCACATTGGCGGAGCCGGTGAGCAGGAAGCGCCCGGGACGATAGTCCTCGTCCACGGCCCTTTTGATTGCCAGCAGCAGGTCGGGCGCGCGCTGAATCTCGTCGATGATGGCTTGGTCAAGGCCGCGAATGAAGCCAGCGGGATCGGACTGGGCGGCATCGAGAACCGTCTGATCGTCAAGCGTGATATAGGTCCGGCCGGCTTCCCCCATCTTGCGTACGAGCGTGGTCTTGCCCGCCCGACGTGGCCCTACGATCAGGACTACCGGGGTGTCCGAAAGGGCCTCTTCTGCCCGACGCTCGACGAACCGTTCGTACATGCGAATCCAATAGCTGGACGATTGGAATTTTATGGCATGATATTTGGAAGTTGGTGGGCGGGCAATTGGAAATTGGAGGCCCGCATCCCGGATAGGGAAGGAGGAACCTCTCCTGCGTCCGATACCAATGGTCTCAACTTGCTCACGGAACCGGTGCCTGGGGATGGTTTCCTGCTGCTCGCGCTGGGCTGAGGCACCGCACGAGCTCCTGCTTTCAGTCATGAGGGATGGAAAGCCCTAGGTCACGCCGAGCGAGAGGGCGTCCTTCAGGTGTAATCATTTCATGGTGATGTAGCACGCTGGTCAAAAATCCCGGAGAAAGGGGGCTCCTTTATGATCGAGCTGCGCCACATCAATTACTTTGTTGTTGCATCGGAGCAGGGAAGCTTCCGCAAAGCGGCAACATTATTGAGTATTCAGGAGTCGGCGGTGAGCAGGCGCATCCGCGATCTCGAGGATCAACTTGGCGCTTCCCTGTTTCAGCGTCATTCCGGCGGCGTTTGCCTCACGCAGGCTGGGCAGCGCTTTCTTCGACGTGCGCGCATTGCCCTTCAGCAGATCGAAGACGGCGTCAATGATGTGGCCGCGATTGGCCGATCCGAAGAGGGCATCATCAAGGTTGGCATCTTCTCATCCCTGGCTTCCGGTTTTCTGTTCGAGCTGTTGAAGGAGTTCGACAGGAAGCATCCACGGGTGGCGGTCGAGCTAATCGAGGACAATCCGGCGGTCCATGTGGCCGCGATCCGACAGCTGCAACTCGACGTGGCCTTTATAACCGGCACGAGCGAATGGCCCGACTGCGAAACCGGCACCCTCTGGTCGGAGAGGGTGTTCGCCGTGCTGCCAACGGAGCACCGCCTGGCGACGAAACAATCGCTGTATTGGCACGATCTCGCCGGCGAGAGTTTCATTGTCAGCGATGCGGCGCCCGGGCCGGAGATCCACGACTATTTAATCCAGCGCCTGGCCGGCCTTGGGCATCATCCGAATATCCGTCCTCAATATGTCGGGCGGGATGTCCTGTTGTCGATGGTTGCCGTCGGGCGTGGTCTCACGGTGGTCAGCGAGGCGGCAACAGGGGCGCAGTTTCCGGGCGCTGCTTACCGAC
>Ga0075012_10007037_pt1 | contig 10115 bp, 10 predicted proteins | sample All_14_2_FD_71474 | JGI IMG/M metagenome (GOLD analysis project Ga0075012, IMG submission 71474) | Freshwater microbial communities in response to fracking from Pennsylvania, USA - Allegheny Zone_MetaG_DW_15 | ecosystem: Environmental > Aquatic > Deep subsurface > Groundwater > Drilled... | reverse complement strand
TTTTTACTCCAACGTATATCGTCAACAATAATAACGGTTTTTTCGTTGATTTTAGGTAGGAGTAGATTGAAATAATTTATTAGCGAACGTCCATTGTGGTCTCCATCAATAAAGACAAAATCAACACTATTTAATTCATTAAGAATCCTAGGTAGTTGCTCGTCGAATACTCCCGATAGAGTTTGAATGTTTGTTAAACCATTTTTTCGGAATCGGTTTTGAGCGATCCCCAGAACTGCTTCATCGCCTTCTATTGTAAAGATAGATGCCTTTGAGTTATCGTGGGCAATGTACATAGTGCTTATTCCAACAGATGTTCCCAGTTCAATAATAGTCTTGGGTTGATAATTTTGAATTAAACGGTACAGCAAACGGCCCAAATGCTTAGGAATGGCAACCGATGTGGCAATTTTTCTTAATGATACTTCTTCGCCTCTATAGCCGCTATTAGTGCTTTCGCCAATTGATTTACGAATAACTGATATGCCACAACCTTTAAGTTCTTTACGGTATTCCTCAATTTTATCAAAGACCTTTTCTTTCTTGTCGGGTTCAATTACCTCTGTGTATAGATTATATACATAAGGCGAGTGAATTCCATGACCCCCAATAGGCTTGCTATTAAGCCAAAACCTGTAATAATTCAATAACTGCCCAAATACTCCTGTCCTCATGCTCAAAACGTAATTCTTTATAGTGCTAATGTACGATTTGACTGAGTGTTAAGTATGATTAATTCTGTTAAAAAAGGTTTAACTCAGGTTATTTTATCTTAATAAATCGTTAGTTTAATTTTGGTTGCGATCGTTCAAATTCTTTAATTATATTAGTTTTGTGAATGATTAATCAAAAAGAATCAGGTACTTTTTAATTGGAAACACAATGCCTGATGTCAATGTGTCTATTTAATGAGCAATATACTATCAACGGAAATCAAGTTTTTGCAAGGTGTAGGTCCTAAGCGAGCCGAACTGCTCCAAAAGGAGTTAGGTATATTCACTTTTTCGGATTTGCTTTATTTCTACCCATATAAACATATAGATAGATCGAAAATTTATAAGATTTCTGAGATTAACGAGGATTTGCCATACATTCAAATTGTCGGTAAAATACTCCGGTTCGACGAAAGTGGAGTTGGCCGTAATAAACGTTTAAACGCCATTTTTTCCGATGGAAGTGGGAGTGTGGAGTTGGTTTGGTTTAAGGGTATAGCGTGGATGGCAAAATGGCTTAAGCCAAATGTTGAGTACTTAGTTTTTGGCAAAGCAAGTAGATTTGGTAGTAGGATGAGCATTGCTCATCCTGAAATGGAGGAGTATCTGTCTGGTCAGGAAAAAATAATGGGAGCATTGCAGCCTGTTTACTCAACCACCGAGAAATTAAAAAGTAATAGAATATCATCTAAAACTATACTTGGATTACAGCAGTCGTTGCAGAGTATATTAGTTGGTAAGCTCGAGGAAACATTGCCTCCATACATTATTGAGCAGCACAAGTTGATGACTTTACCCGAGGCAATGCGTAATATTCATTTCCCTCAAAGTGTAATACTTCTCCGTAAAGCCGAGCACCGTCTTAAGTTTGAGGAACTTTTCTACATACAGCTTGGAATACTACTCCGTCAATCTGTTCGTCAAACAAGGGTTAATGGGCATGTTTTTAGTAAGGTTGGGGATATGTTTAATCGATTCTATCACGAAAAATTGCCATTCCCATTAACGGAAGCACAGAAGCGGGTTATTCGCGAAATAAGGAAGGATTTAGGCAGTGGTAAGCAAATGAATAGGTTGTTGCAGGGCGATGTGGGTAGCGGTAAAACAGTTGTGGCGCTTATGTCGATGCTTATAGCAGTTGATAATGGTTACCAAGCTTGTATTATGGCACCAACTGAGATTCTTGCTAATCAACATTACGAATCGATTGCAGCTTTGCTTGAGGGTTTGCCTGTTAGTGTTGGACTCCTTACCGGAAGTACTCGCAGGTCGGAGCGGAACAATCTACACAAGTCGCTAGAAGCCGGAGAGTTAAATATTCTGATTGGAACTCATGCCTTGCTTGAGGATGTTGTCAAATTTAAAAACCTTGGACTTACAGTAATTGACGAGCAACAACGATTTGGTGTTTTGCAGCGCGCAAAACTTTGGGAAAAGAACGACGATCCTCCTCATATCCTTGTTATGACTGCAACTCCAATACCTCGTACTTTAGCAATGACATTATACGGCGATTTGGAGGTAAGCGTAATTGATGAGTTGCCGCCGGGCCGGAAACCTGTTAAGACATTGCATTACACAGACCTTAAGCGAAATGTTGTTTTTGGAAAAATTCGCGAGCAAATAAAAGCAGGCCGACAGGTTTACGTTGTGTATCCGTTGATTAAAGAATCCGAGAAGATGGAGAATCTGAAAGACTTGCAGGATGGTTACGAAAGTATTGTGCGAGCTTTTCCTCCTCCGGAGTATGTTACAGTTGTTGTGCATGGGCAAATGAAGCCTGAAGACAAGGATTTCTCAATGAGCCTTTTTGTAAAGGGGAAGGCTCACATTATGGTTGCAACTACAGTTATTGAAGTAGGAGTTAATGTTCCTAACGCAACAGTAATGGTGATTGAAAGCGCAGAGCGTTTTGGACTATCGCAGCTTCACCAGTTAAGGGGCAGGGTAGGTCGAGGAGCCGACGAGAGTTACTGTGTTCTAATGTCGCAGGTAAAACTTTCGGTCGATTCACGTAAACGATTAGAAACAATGGTTTCGACTAATGATGGTTTTGAAATTGCTGAGGTTGACCTGAAATTAAGAGGACCAGGCGATATTGAGGGAACAATGCAAAGCGGAACTCCAATCGAATTAAAACTAGCAAGCCTTAGTACCGACAGCCAACTGCTGCAGTATGCTCGGGGTGTTGCAAAGAGTATTTTAACAACCGATCCATTGTTGAGCAATCCTCAAAATATAAAATTACTCCAACGACTAAACGAGATTGCTGAAGCAAAGAATGATTTAAGCCGAATAAGTTAAAATGATTTCGACCAAAAGAAGTATTTTATTGCTGATCTTTTTATTTGCGTTTCTATACGGTTCAACGCAGAGTCACAGCGGTTGTTATATTGTTAATAATGCCTTTAAGTCAGGAGAAACGCTTGTTTATGAAATGAGCTATACTTGGTTTTTGGTATGGACCGATGTTGGCGAGGTAAAGTTTACTATAAATTCCGACAAGCGTTTTGGTAAGGAGCATCTTCATTTAAAGGCTGTTGGAAGGAGTTACGCCTTTTACGATTGGTTTTTTAAAGTTCGCGATCTTTACGAATCGTGGGTAGATCCTAAAACATTAGAGCCCCTATGCTTTAATCGGGATATCTACGAAGGAGGATTTACCAAGGAGAACGAATACAACTTTAACTGGAATAAGAACGAACTAAGTGTTCGGGTTAGACGAAAACAAGGTGCAAATAGATTCGATACGCTCAAAATTGATAAATGCACTTACGATGTGGTTACAGCAATATATGTTGCTAGGAATTTAGATTTTTCAAATGTAAAACCTGGAAAGGTTTTTCCTGTTAAGGCAATAATGGATGAAAAAGTTTACGATGTAGGCTATAGGTTTCTTGGTAGAGAGGAAAAAAAGATTGCCGATATTGGACTGTTCAAGTGCCTAAAGTTTCAGGTAGATGTTGTTGCTGGTGATATTTTTAAGGGAGATCAAAAAATTTATGTTTGGGTTACCGACGATAATAATAAAGTGCCAGTCTTTATTGAGTCGCCAATAATAGTAGGAAAGGTAATGGCTCGGCTTAAATCACTTTCAGGACTAAAGCATCCACTTAACTCAAAGATTAAGTAATATAATCCTCCGTTTAGCATGATTTTTGTTAAAAAAAGTATTTTAGGAAATTGATTTGCATTTTTTATTAATCATATTGATTAATGTGTAATGGCATTAACAATAATCAGTAATATTGTAGTTTATAAAATCTATAACCATGAAAAAACTAATTTTATTAGCATTACTTTCCACATTTTCGTTGGTATCGTGTCTGGAAAATGACAGTTCTATAGTGTCTACAAGCACAATTGACTTGTATGCAGGAATTCTTCCCGATACTGTTACGATTTATTCAACTGTACCAATCTCTCTTAGAGCCACTGCTCCGAATTCTTGTTGGCATAGTATACAATTTCGTAAGGAAACAATTCGCGATACATTAACTAATTTTTGGGCTATAGGTACTTTTGAGAATCATGGAGAGGTTTGCTCCGAGGTTTTGGTAACTAAGGATACAGTAATAAACTTTGTTCCTACTATTACAAAATCCTATGTTTTTCAGTTTCTTGAAAATTATAATAAAGTAAGAGTCGATACTATTGTTGTGGTTGCTGAATAGTTTATGACTTATAACAGGAATAAAAAAACCACGAAATTATTCGTGGTTTTTTTATTCCTTAAATTTTTACACATTTATTTTACGATTCCGGCAAATCCCATAAATGCTAAAGCCAAAATCCCTGCAGTTAAAAGGGCAATTGGTACGCCTTTCATTCCTTTCGGAATATTTGCCAGTTCTAGTTGTTCTCTAATCCCTGCCATTATTACCAGCGCTAATCCAAATCCAATTGCGGTTGCGCCTCCATAAACTACTCCTTCAAGAAGGTTGTAGTTTTTCTTAATAACTAGGATTGCCACCCCAAGTACGGCACAGTTAGTTGTAATTAATGGCAAAAAAATCCCAAGGGCTTGGTATAGAGCTGGACTTAATTTTTTTAGCATAATCTCAACCATTTGTACAAGTGCTGCAATTACAAGGATAAATACAATGGTTTGCATATACCCAATACCCAGCGGATTTAGTACATAGTGTTGGAGTAGAAATGTTACTATAGTTGCTAGTACAATTACAAAAGTTACTGCACCAGCCATCCCCAATGATGTTTCAATTTTGTTGGAAACTCCAAGGAAGGGACATATTCCCAAAAACTGGGAAAGAACAACGTTGTTTACAAAAATAGCTGCTATAACTATTAATATATATTCCATAACAACCTCCTGCTATTTTTTAATTTTATTGAATAGAGCAATCAGGTAAGCAAGTGCAATAAATGCTCCTGGTGCAAGAATGAATACTAATATTCCATCGCCATTAATGAACTTGTGGTCAAATATCGATCCGCCACCCAGTACTTCTCGAACCGAGCCTAAAAGTGTTAGTGCAAAAGTGAATCCAAGACCCATTCCAATTCCATCGAGTGCCGATTCAAGCACATTATTCTTATTGGCAAATGCTTCTGCACGACCAAGTACAATACAGTTCACCACGATAAGAGGAATAAAAATTCCCAGTTTTTCGTATAGCGATTGAGTGTACGCTTGCATAACAAGATCTACGATAGTAACGAAAGTTGCAATAACCACAATGTATGAAGGAATGCGAACCTTGTCTGGGATAAAACGAGCCATAAGAGAAATTACCACATTTGAGCCTAACAGTACAAAAGTTGTGGCTAATCCCATACCCAAACCATTCATTGCTGATGATGTGGTGGCTAGAGTGGGACACATACCAAGTACAATTACAAAAATTGGATTTTCCTTAAGTATGCCTTTTGTTAAATTATAGAATTTGCTCATTTTGCACCTCCTTCCTTAAGGGCTTTGAATGCACGTTCAACTGCATCGCAGTATGCTCTTGATGTAATGGTTGATGCGGTAATAGCATCCACATCTCCTCCGTCTTTTTTAACTTTCAGTTTGAAATTTTCAGGATTTCTACCTTCGAACTGAATACTGAAGTTCGATTTCTTGGGTTCCATTTTATCCCCCAAGCCTGGAGTTTCCTTATGCGATACAACCGCAATTTTGTTTATTGAACCATCGGGCAGGAAACCAACCATAAGTTCGATTAAACCCGAAAATCCATTCTTGCTAAAGGTTTTAACTGCAGTTCCTACCAATTGTCCATCTTTTTTTGCAGGGTAGAATATCAATTCTCCTCCATCAACCTCTACTTTGTAAGATTCTTCGAAGGGTTGATTGTTGAATTCAGGAACAACCGCTTCGATGGCTGAGTTTATTTTAGCCATTTGGGCTTTTGCAATTGGTTCCTTGGTCGATTGGTATACTAACCCCAGTGCGGCAGATGCTACTAGCGATATAACCAGTAGGGTTAGCGTCATATTTTTGAAATTCGATTCAACTTTAGCCATTTCTCTTCACCTCCTCTCCAAATCGTTTTGGTTTAACGTATCGGTTGAGTAGCGGTACAAAGGCATTCATAATTAGAATTGCAAACGATACGCCTTCGGGGTACGCACCCCAAACCCTAATGATTACAGTAAGTAAACCTATTCCTATACCAAAAATCCACATTCCAACGGGGTTCATCGGCGATGTAACGTAGTCGGTGGCCATAAATATTGCACCAATCATAACACCTCCAGTTAATAAGTGGAATATTGGGTCGGCGTTGGTTTCGGGGTTTATCATCCAAAGAATGCCTGTAAATACAGCAATAGTTGTGAAGATAGAAACTGGAATATGCCAGGTAATAACTTTTGTGAACAGTAACCAAGCAAAGCCAATTAGAAGTGCAAATGCCGCAATCTCGCCAAGTGAGCCGCCCATAAGTCCCATGAACATTTGCATGTGACTAGGAATTTTATCGCCCATCTGCGAAATGGTTTCTCCGTTCTTCAATCCTTCCTTTAGAATTGCCAATGGAGTTGGACCTGTAACAGCATCTAAGTACTGAAGTCTTGATGCTACTGGTAATGGCCAACTGGTCATTTGAACAGGGAAAGAAATCAACATGAATACACGTCCAACTAATGCTGGGTTAAAAGGATTGCTTCCTAATCCGCCAAAACTCATCTTGGCAACACCAATTGCTACTAAACTACCAATAACAACGATATGCCAAGGCAGATTGCTTGGAACATTAAATGCTAATAGCAAACCTGTTACTATGGCAGAACCATCGGTAATGGTTGGGTTGCCTTTCATCAGGAATTTTTGAATGAGATACTCAAAAATTACGCAGGAACCTACGGCCAGTAGGGTAACTATAAGTGCCCCAACTCCAAAGTAATAGAGCGATACCGCAAAAGCAGGCATCAGGGCTAACACCACGTTGAACATCAGGCGGCTAGTCGATTCCCCGCTGTGTACGTGTGGTGAGGGTGATACAATAACTTGCTTATCCATTCGAAACTTGTTTATAGCTGGTTAAGTTTAGGTGCTAATTTTTTCTTGCTCTGATTATTTTGTTCACTTCGGCTTTGCCAAGTCGAATATAATCGAGTAGAGGTAGATTTGCAGGGCATTCAAAGCTACACGAGCCGCATTCCATACAATCGAGCACATGCTCGGGTTCCATATTCTCGAACATCATTCGTTGGCTTAGCCTATTAAGCAGATATGGTTCCAATCCCATAGGACAAACCGAAACACATTTTCCACAGCGAATACATACGCTATCGGCCTTACGTTTCGATTCCTTGGATTGGAATACAATAATGCCAGATGTTCCTTTGGTTACTGGTACATCGGTGCTTGTAAGTGCTTTGCCCATCATAGGTCCTCCGTTCACCACCTTACCCGTATCCTCGGGTAAGCCACCTGCAGCAGCAATAAGTTCTGCAACAGATGTTCCAATGCGAACCATATAATTTGCTGTTTTTGGTAGATTTTTTCCTGTAACGGTTACCACACGCTCAAATAGTGGCTTATTTTTTTGAACTGCCTCGTAAACCGCAAATGCAGTTCCTACGTTGTGAACAACAGCTCCAATGTCAATCGGAAGTCCGCCTGACGGAACTTCTCTATTAATAAGGGCTTTAATAAGTTGTTTTTCGCCTCCCTGAGGGTATTTAACCTTTAAGCCGTGAACTTCAACTCCTTTGTATTCGCCAGCAATGCTCTTCAAATACTTAATAGCATCGGGTTTGTTATTTTCGATACCTATTAGGGCCTTTTCAACATTAAGCGCACGCATTAGGATTTGGATTCCCACCATCATTTCGTGGCCTTTCTCAAGCATCAACCTGTGGTCAGATGTTAGGTATGGTTCGCACTCAACGCCGTTGATTATAAGCACTTCTGCCTTTTTACCTGCAGGAACCGAAAGTTTTACATGCGATGGGAACGTTGCTCCACCCAAACCTACAATACCCGATTCGTTTATGCGCTTAATTATATCCTGCGCGTTTAGTTGGATATCTTTTTTTAGTTCTGTTGAGCGGTCGATACTTTCAATCCACTCATCGCCTTCAGCGGTAATTGTAACTGCTTGGCGTTTGTATCCAGTACTATCCAATACAGTATCGATACTTTCCACTGTACCAGAAACAGATGAGTGAATGTTGGCCGATACAAACCCTGCGCTTTGCGCAATTACCTGTCCAACTTTAACTTTATCGCCTTTAGCAACTAAAACCGTTGCTGGGGCACCAATATGTTGCGATACAGGAATGCTCACTTTTTGTGGCAATGGCAGTATCTCAATTGATTTACCTGCCGATATCTTGTTTTCGGGTGGGTGAACGCCACCTTTCGAGAATGTTTTTAACATATTCATTTATATTGAATAGTTGCTACTCTGTTTTTTCTACTTGTGCTTCGGCCTCAACTTTAGGCTTGCGAGGAGGGAAGTTGAGTTCCTGAATTGCACTGGTTGGGCACTCTTCCACGCACTTACGGCAAAGTTTACACTTGTTGAAGTCGATGTAGGCTAGGTTGTTTTCAAGCGTGATAGCATCGTGTGGGCATACCTTTACGCACTTTCCACATCCAATGCAGGCCACTTGACAAGCCTTTCGGGCAACTCCGCCTTTATCCTTGTTGATACACGATACAAAAATGCGTTTGCTCTTTGGGCCTTTTTTGCGTAGTTCAATAATGAACTTAGGACAAGCCTTTACGCATGCACCGCAGGCGGTACATTTCTCGTCGCTAACAACAGGAAGCAGGGTTACAGGGTCGATGTATATTGCATCGAACTTACAAACTGCAACGCAATCGCCTAAGCCTAGGCAGCCGTACTGACAACCAGTATCGCCGCTGTAAAGCGAAGTTGCAACTTTACACGATGATGCACCATCGTACTGAACAATTCGTTTCCTGTTTTCGGGACTACCCGAGCAGCGAACTACTGCAATTTCGGGGTCTTTAGCCTCAACGGTTTTACCCATAACAGCAGCAGCAGCGTTCATTGTATCGTTGCCTCCTACAGGGCAAAATAGCGATGAAACATCCTCTGCTTTCACAAAAGCGTCGGCGAAACCTCGGCAGCCAGGATATCCGCAACCTCCACAGTTTGCACCGGGAAGAACTGCTTCAACCTCATCAATCCGAGGGTCTTCAAAAACCTTAAACTTTTGTGCTACCAGGTATAGTATTACTGCCAATACTACTCCTAGTAAGCTTAGCATAATAATTGAAAATAAAAGAACAGAACTCATACTTAGGTTGGTTTTATGAGATTTTTTCTATATCAAAATTAAACTGTCTTGCGATTTTATTACGGAAAAAATAAAGAATAGCGTAATAGGGAAGAAGGGTTGCTAATGCTAATAGTCCAGCTTTACTTTCGCTCATAAATGCACTGTAAGAAAATAGTGCAATAAGCAAAACTATGAGAGGAAGAATATATCCAAGGAAAAGCGCTTTGTAGCCAAGCGATTGTTTCAACAAAACCTTTACTGTTTCGCCCACAAAGTAATTGTGGTTGCTTTTGCTAACTACAACTATTTTTTCAGACACATCTGATGCAGAGCAAGCTCCCTTTGCATGACAACTAGCACATGCAGACTGGCTAGTTATAACCACTCTGATGTCGTTGGGAGTAACTGCATCGATACGTCCTAAATGCTCAATTAAGGTTGGTTTAGAAGGCATTTAATATCGATTTTGAAACCGACTACAAAAATAAATTTCTTTGGCTACCATTATCCAAATTGTTGAACAATTGATCAATTTATAATCAGTCCAAATTAAAAATTAGGGGAAGTAATGATTCTTTCATGAATTCAATCTCAATCGTTTGCATTAATATGTATGTTAATTGGATGTGTAATTAGTATTAAAAAAATGTTACGGGCTATATTTACCAAGTTTCCAAT
>Ga0075012_10007034_pt1 | contig 10117 bp, 6 predicted proteins | sample All_14_2_FD_71474 | JGI IMG/M metagenome (GOLD analysis project Ga0075012, IMG submission 71474) | Freshwater microbial communities in response to fracking from Pennsylvania, USA - Allegheny Zone_MetaG_DW_15 | ecosystem: Environmental > Aquatic > Deep subsurface > Groundwater > Drilled... | reverse complement strand
CACCAGCGCCACGCCCGCACGTTCGGCATGTTCCCTCACCCCCTGCCATTGGCTGAAGGCGATCCATTGCACGTAGGCATGAAACCGCATGAGGTCGCGAAACTGGCGTTTATGCGAAGGCGGAATGGTTTCCAGCCAGGCACGCACTGCAACCGGCGAACGATGTTCCTCCGGCCATTCGACGGAAACCTCGGATTCCTCGTGCCAGCTCACAAGTGCGCGATGCGTGATGTAACCAGTCAGCCAGTCTTCGTTGGCTTTTTCAAATTCCACCATCAGCTTCATCCGGCTCTTATCTCCGCCGCGGGAACGGAAATTTTTGAAAGCGGTGCGTAGCAGCTCGCGCTTGAGTCGCCTCACCTCGGGATAATTGACCGATCCCGTGCGCAGGGCAGCGAGATCATAAGGCGTCGTTATCTTCGCAAAATCCTCCAGCGTCAGATCGGGCAGCGCTTCAGGCGTGGTCGCGATGGTTGTAGGCTCCAGCGCCATCGCACTCAGCAGATTATAAGGACTGCAATCACTGCCAGTCTCATTCACAGGCAGAATCTGCACGACACGCAAACCCTGCCGGGCCGACCAGGTGATCAGTTCCTTTAACGCCTCAGTGTCCCCGATTCCCAGGTCGTTTGTGCCACGAATGGCAAAGACCGGGGCCAGAACACCCGCGAGTTTTTTCTCCGGATTCAGCTCAAGCACAACTGCGTCTCATACAGCGGGAGGGAGCATGTGACAACCCCCTTTCCGTTCGAACAGCTATCGCCGAAACGTGGCCTTCACACGCTTGGAAACGAGCATGTAGGGAATCCAGATGAGAGCGGCAAAAATGTTTCGTGCCACGTCCCTGAGACCAGTGTTCATCTCACTTTGCATTTCCGCAGGAAGGCCTTCCTTCGGCACAAGAGAAATCATGGTAAAATCGGCCAGGCCAGCCAGCACGATCACAGCCAGCAAGATAACAAAAGTGAGCGGAAAGGTTTTTTGTCTGGAGAAAAACATCACCAGCAAAAGCACACTGAAGACGATGAGAGCGGTATTGAAGGATACCTCGAAAAGAAAGATGGGCTGCCAGGCCGCAGAGTAATACCGGCCACCGGGTTCGGTAAAAAACTGCCAGATCTGGGGATTGGATACGTAGGGGGAAAATATGCTGACGAGACCAGCCAGAGCCACAAAAGGGCGCGAAATCAGACCAATAGCCACCAGGATCAGCCAGCCGCCAATACCTTCAAGCTCACGCGAATAAAGTCCCATCGGAGGCGGCCTCAGTCGCCCCCACCACCAGATGGCCACCGCAGCCACCAGTGAAACCATAAAGCTTATAATGGCTGCCAGGAACATGGGCCAGAGCGAGAGAAGACCGGAGTCGGCCTTCTTGGACTTTGTAGTATAAGTGAACTCATAGCCCAGGGAATCCAACACCTTTTCGACACTGGCGCGGTAGTCTTTCAGGAGACTCGTTGGCACATGATCTGCCAGCGACCTGAAGCGTGAGGAGATGACGGCTCCCGCTTCACCATCACGGGAGACATTGTAGGTCACATCGAAAAATTTGTTGGTTTCGCGAAAATTGCTCGGGGCGACCGACCAGGACTCGGGAAGCCGGATGATGGTTTTCAATGTCACATCTATGGGATGCGGCAGCTCAAAGGAATGGCGGCGCCCGGACGTTCCGGGCTTTTTCAAATACGATGTCACCTCCTGAGGGTAGAAGGATACTATCATGCGGCCTTGCTTCTCATCCGGCAGCCAGATTCCCGGGATGCGATACTCCTCCCAAATCTCGAAAATATTTTCCTTTTTGTCATCGGCGTGACGCAGGGGTTTCGCGATCTCGATGGCCGGATAGGTTTCAGCGTAGAAGCGTTTGTATTTTTCCTGAAGTTCATTACGGCTCTCGGAAGCAAACCGCTCGCGGGCATTTTCGGCGGATTCGCCACGTAACTTTGTATAGACCTTGAAGGTGGCCGGAGAGTCATTGCTGGCTGCGGGAAGTTCGACAATTTCCTCCACTTCATTGCGGGGGGCGGATTCTCTGGATGGGTCTATGGCTGTGAGCTTGTTTTCCCCGGCCCGCACAATCAAACCCAGCCCGTAATCCCCGATGGCCAGACTGCTCAGGGGTCCCCGCTGGTGGGTGCGGGTGGGATCGAGATAAAAATCGCGCCCCTCCAGCTTCGTCTTGAGGATGACATGGTCAAAGGCAGAGGGTGAGGGTTGCAGGCCCTCAATCCCGCGGCCCCAGTCGGAATTGACCAGAACGGGCCAGGCCGGAAGACCGAGACGCCGCAGGATTGTGCCGAGCAAGAGGGTCTTTTCCTTACAGTCACCAAACCGCTGATTGTAAACAACGGCGGGCGGCCGCGGGCGATGGCTGTGCTCGCCCGTCTCCGTGCCAAAATATCGGACCTCATCCTGAACAAGACGAAGAGCCCGCAGGATTTTCTCCTCGGAAGAATCCAGCGATTGCATGGTGGAAATTTCCGTCTCCAAGTCAGGGGGAAGCTCCTGATCGAAATCGTAAAGTGGCAACGCCCAGTCCACGACCTGCTGCCAACTGTCCATGTCGCCGATTTCGACCCAGGGAAAAACATCCTCCCAGTAAGGCACATTCTGCTCGGCAATATGGGCCGGCATATCCGTAACCTCCCATTCGTAAAGCGTGCTGTCCCCGGACTCGACCACGCGAGGTTTGAGCTCGGTGTTGTGATCCCGGATAAAAAGCCGCTTCGCGGCCGGCACCATCACACGCTGACGCATGTGCGCGCAAGGTTCGCTCCAGCCCGCGGAGAAACTGTGATGAAAATGCCCAGCCATCACCGGATTGGCCCCCCGCAATGTGAAGGAATAGCGCAGCACATCCCCTGGCCGGACGTCAGTGAGACGAACGACCACCGTGTAGCGCCCATCAAGCATGAAGCGCTCCATGTCCGTTTCCCGCTGAAGAACGCTGATAATATTCGGCGTCAGCCGTTGCTGCCAGACACCATCCCGCAGGACCTCGACTTTATGAAGCTCCAGAGTTTCATAAGCCGGATCCACTCCGATGCTGATCTCGGAACCATTCTGCACACCTGTCTCGTTGAGAAATTTGCGGGCGAACTGCCCATAAGTTTCCCGCGGCTCGACGCGCACCTGCTCTTCGGAAAGCAGATAATAAATCCCCTCGCTGATCTGATGTTCCGGAACCTCCTCCCGCTCCGGCAGCGGCAGGGGTTCCGCCCAAGGCGGCTCGGGGCCGATCTGGTAGCGGGATACTTCCTGCGCGCGAAGCAGCCCGGACAAAAGCATCAGCACCGCAAAAACAGCGCGAAGCTGATAGGTGCGGTGACTCAAAATAAAGGACCGGGTGTCTGATTTATTTTTTGCCCGCCTCGACCGCCTCTCGCACTTCGGTGCTGATTTGCTCGTAGAGCGCGGCATCGTTCTTGAGGACTTCCTTGGCGGCATCGCGGCCCTGAGCGAGCTGAGTGCCCTTGTAGCTGAGCCAGGAACCGCGTTTTTCCAGCACGCCTTTTTCCAATCCGAGATCAATCAGGGAACCGGTGCTGGAAATGCCTTCGTTATACATGATGTCGAACTCGGCTTCCGTGAAGGGAGGCGCGACTTTGTTTTTGACGATCTTAACCTTGGTGCGGTTACCGGTGACGGTTCCGTCGCTGGTCTTGATCGCACCAATGCGGCGGATGTCCACGCGCATGCTGGCATAAAATTTGAGCGCCTTGCCACCGGGCGTGGTTTCAGGGTTACCGAACATCACGCCGATTTTCTCACGAATCTGGTTGGTAAAAATACAGGTCGTGCGCGATTTCGAAATGAAGGCCGTGAGCTTGCGCAGGGCATTGCTCATCAACCGGGCCTGCGCGCCAACCACGGCATCACCGATCTCGCCTTCGAGTTCGGATTTCGTGACCAAAGCCGCCACGGAATCCAGCACGATCACATCCAGAGCATTCGAACGCACCAGCGTCTCGCAAATGCGCAGCGCCTCCTCGCCTGAGCTGGGTTGAGAGACCAGAAGATCGTCCAGATTCACGCCAAGCTTCCGCGCATAGGAAGGATCCAGCGCGTGCTCCACGTCAATGAATCCCGCCAGGCCGCCACGTTTCTGGGCCTGGGCAATGACCGTGAGAGTCAGCGTGGTTTTACCCGAGCTCTCCGGGCCGTAAATTTCGATGATGCGTCCACGCGGAAAACCACCCACCCCAAGCGCACGATCAATCAGGATATTTCCGGTGGGAATGACATCCACCGGCGACGTGCTGGCATCACCAAGACGACGGATCGCTTCGCTGCCGTAATCCTTCTCAATCTGCTGAATGGCAAGATCGAGATTTTTGCTGCGCAAAGCAGCGGCTTTATCATCAAGGGCGGGTGCGACGTCTTCTTTGGCCATAAGGTCTGAGTAGACTCTTGAGCGGTAAAAAAACAAGCATCGACTGCACAAGAGAAGGAGTCGTGACGTGTGAAATCGCGGGATTCGGTGACCTCGGCACTATCTCAAAAGTTCCGGGAGGACAGAGATTCCCGGCGCAAAGAGCAAAAAAGCTGGCTCTCAAAGTTTCATCAATTGTTTAACAGTGAAAGCATTCCCCGTGATTTCCCTCCAAACAAATCTAGAGCTCACTTGCAAGATGCTTCCCCCACGACAGCTTACTCTCCCACGCGGCCTCTCACTTATCGAACTTCTGGCCGTTGTTGCGACGATCTCCGTTCTTGCAGCGCTTCTATTCCCGGCTATCAACCGGGTAACGAGCAGGGCGAATCAAGCCGTGGCCGCAAGCGACCTCCGGCAGATTCATCTGGCAGTGGGTCACTTTGCCAACGACAATGATGGATGGCTGCCGGGCCCGGGTCCTTCGGCTGCCGCCTCGGGCTTCGCGAAAAATGATTTGAAGTTCGCCCGATACGTCGCCCCTTATTTGATGTCAGTGGATTTCTCCAGTGCTCCAAGCACCCAGCAGTTTCGCCTTCCGCAGCTTGAACCGAGGGAATACTACCGGCAAAAAGTGAAACCTCGCGATGTGCGCGCCGTGGCATATCGGATAAGCACGATTGATTTTACCGATCCGGATTTCAAATATCCCTTCGGGGATTCGGACGCCACACCCCGCATCAACCCAAAAAAAATGGCCACGGTTCCCGAACCAGCCCGAAACAAGATGTTATGGGACTTGGATCAGAAAAATCTTCAGGGAAACCCCGGTTGGAAGAGCGAGGTTCCCAAGGAACCGCTTTATGGAAATTCGCGGCTCGCCCTCTACTGGGACGGCCACATTGACTACGAGCCTGTTGAAGCGGTGACCGCCCCGTAAGGTTGCACCGTGTTCAAGGAGGGGTCTACGAGGATGCGATTTTCGATTTCCGGTTCACCAATGTCCCGTAATTCGATGGCTGCACAAAGCTGACGCACGGCGACCGTGCCGATTTCCTCCGGGTGTTGATCCACGTAGTAAGTCGCATTCCCAAACGGAACATTGAGAGCACAGATGTGGGGTATGTCGGCACAACCTCTGATCCTTTCATCGGTAAATTCAGGGCCGGCTCCGGAGATGACAACCTGAGGGCGCGCGGATTTCAGCCAGGTGAGAAAGAGCTGCTTTCCACGATCTTTCGCAAATTCGGTTTTCTTTATAATCAACGGCGTCAATTGCCGACTTTTGTCCAGTGTGCTGGAAACGGCCAGATAGCCACCCAAAAACCGGCGGCTGGTAGTGCTCTCAAACAGATCGCTGGAGAGATAACCGATGCGCTCATAACCGAGGGCCAGGAGGGATTCCATGGCAAGAGTTCCCGCGCGAAACTGATCGCACGTCACGATCTGTCCGCGTGGGCGCGGAACGGAGTGTCCGAACTTCACAATGCAAAGCCGGCTCCAATCCAGCGAAACATGGCGGAAGGGCTCATGATGCGGCGGGATGAGCACGCCAAGGGTGTTACGGGCGAACAGGATCGACTGCAAACGGCTGGTCGAAATGTTTTCCGATTGCAGTTTGTATTCCTGAAGCCGGTAGCCGAGCCGCTCGGCTTCCTGAGCCGCCGCACAAAGATAGCTGGAAAATTCCTGATAGCGGCGCAACTCCTCAGGGCTGGACCAATCATTAAGCAATGCCAGTTCGCCGACAATACTGCGATGGCGTTTTTCGGTCCGATAGTGGGCCAGAGCCGTCAGCATGGGATCCTTCTTGTAACCCATGCTGTCGGCAAGTTGGGAGATGCGGAGCCTCTGCGCCTCCGAAATGCGCGTGCTCCCACGCAGAGCCATGGACACCGTCACATGGGAGACACCGGCCTCCCTGGCAACATCGCGAAGGCTGGTTCGGAGGCGTCTCATGACGGGACTTTACAGGAGCGAAGAAAACACGACAAGCCCGCCTCCGGCTGCGATATTTCCTGTTCTTCGCCGGGTTCCGGGCAGTCGAATTTTTGGAAGATCAGCGCAGCAGTCGCCGGCGATTCGTCCTGCCGAGCAGAAGCGCAATCCCGAGGCCGCAGAGCAGGACCGCGCCGGGTTCCGGGACAGCCATGACAACAAGGTCGTTGCCGACACCGCTGAAAACATTGGTATCCGAATCTCCGGTGTAACTGATCTTCCACTCATAGCCCGCCGCAAGGAACGTGGCGTCCTGTGCCAGATTGAACAACGTGCCATTGATCGCATCGGAACCGTCATTCAGGACCAGAAAAAACTTGTCATTCATCGCCGGGACGAAGGACAGCAGCGTGAGTTCCAGCGTTCCATTGCCATCAAGATTCACGGCTCCGGTGACGCTGATCTGATCGTATTGTCCTGAACCGGTGCCCGCCAGTTCCATGGCCAGGGTGGATCCGGGTCCGGCAAGTGTGAGGCTGTTCACTCCTAGCATTCCTGCGCTGTTTCCCGGAGCCAGCACGCCGGTATTGCCCACAGTCACATTGCCGCCAGTGTGGCCTGTTCCCCCGAGGGTGCCAGTGTTGACCGAGACAATACTGCTTCCCTGACCATTGATCAAAAGAGTGCCTGCGTTGACATGAATCGAGCCTGAGTTGGTGTTGGTTCCTGTCAGGGTCTGCACCCCGGACCCCGCTTTCACGAACGTGCCGGACCCAGTCAGCCGACCGGCAAAACTTCCATTGGTGGAACCGCCAAAGGTAAAGGACTGGCCGCCGGGTGCCATACCGAGCGACGCATTGGCGCTTGTCCCGTTGATTGTGCCATATGTCAGATTGAGACCGGAGCTGACGGTGATGGATGTTGACCCCGTCCCGACGAATATCACATCTGGCGCGGCGGAAGTTCCAAACGGATTACTGGTCTGGCCTCTGATGTCGAGGAGTGTGCTCTGATTGTTTGTCAGAGTCAGAACCCCGCCATTAAGGCTGCTTGTTGCGTTGAAGCGGACACGCTGAATACCTTGGGTGGAGCTGTTGCGAACCTCCAACCCGCCGGTGCCCGTGGTGGTAAAAGCCCCAAGAGTGAGCTCTCGATCTCCAGTCCCGCCCGACGAAAGCATCTCGATCAAAGCCGGGGAGGAACTCCCTGTGTCAAAAGTCAGCGAGCCTGCTCCAAGGGCCAATGTCACTTGCCGGGTCGCGGTGCTGGAGCTGGTATTATTGAAGAGGATTGATCCGAGAGTAACCGGAGTGTCGATTGTAATCGTCTGGCCGTTCCCGGCCGCCTGATAGGTCATCGTCGCGCCAGTGCCCGTGGCAACCACGCCACCCGCCCAGTTGCCCCCTGCCGAGTAGTTCGCACTGGAGGTGGTGTTCCATGTTCCGTTGGCCGCGCGAAGGTGCGAAACCAAGCTCAGGACACTGAGAACAACAACAAGAAAAAGGGGACGGGATGAGAGGGGGATCTTCATGGGCGCCAACCTATGTCGGCCATGGTCAACCAATCAACCGATTGAAATGCTTTCACTGGAAAGCATCCCTGAAGGTCTATTGACCGGAGATGGCTTTCACCGACGCCGGACCGAGACGATCCTCCAGTTGTCGGAGATAGAGGCTACGGGGGACGACGGGTTCGCCCTTGCTCTGCCAGTATCCATTACCCTCGGCAGGACCCTTGGAAGCCATGCCTCCCGAGAATTTGGGACGGACTTCCGCCGCGGCAGTTTCCACACAACCGATAGCCCAGTTTTGAGTCAGGGGAGGATTTTCCACCCGAATCCAACTGGCCGTGCAATTCCAGGCAACATGGTTGGCACCAGCCCAGCCGTGGCCGGTGCCCGCGTTGCCGCGATTGCGAATTTCGATCCCACCGTAGGCTTTGTCGGGGTTCGCGGATTCCACGGTCACGTTGTCGTAAAGAATTCCGACCGAGTAACGGTGATGCGGGCCGGAGGGGGCGTGGGCGTTTTCGGCAGAGCAATCGAGAAAGACATTCGGACCCGTGACAGTTTCTCCCGTGACAAAATCATGACGTCCATCGCGGGCCCGGCAGCGCTGCATGAGGGAAAGCTGACCGTAGAGCCGGAAGGTGTAGCGCTCGCCCCCGGTGACGAGGGCAACGGCGTCCAGGCCTTCCACGTCCTGAACGGTGATCCACTTCGCATTTCCCTCAATCGAGACGGCTCCGTCAGCGAAATGCCGTGCACTCAAATCACGGGCCCAGGCATTTTCCACGGCGCAAAATGCGACCAGACGAAGAGTGAGTTGGAGATCCTCGGGAGGATGAGCACGATCTCCGCTCTCGTCCCAGTTCGTGACTCCTGCCAGCGACTCCACGCCGCATTCCGAGATTCGGCTGGGAAAGTGATAGCGCACCACGGACCCGCCCCCGAAGCGGCTGTCGAGTGAGTGAACCAAGGGAGCGTCAAGCATGATGGTGTTGGCCTGGATACCGGTAATGACACGATCGTGAGAAATATCGCGGCTGCCCGCCGTCCACTGCGTCACGGTGCGCCCAGCCCGTTCCGGGATACGATCCATGCCGATGGCCGAAACCCATTCCGCGGTGGAGGGACGATGGACCATCACCGTATCCCCGACGCGAAAACCGGAGGCGTCGCTGACAGAGAGCGAACGTGCTCCCACAGGAACATACTCGTCGGTGACCGTCCGGCGTGTCTCCTCCTCGATGCGCGGGCGCGAACGGCCGCCCACGGCGATCAAGGCATCCCCGGTGCCGGTGGCAACCAGCAGCGTTCCGTTCTCTCCCGCGCCCTCGCCTCGCAGGACAACCCCCGATTGGAGAATGCGCAGCGGAGCCGCGAGCTCATAACGTCCGGCTTTCAACATCACAGCTCCGCGCAGTCCGTTCTCTCCGGGTTTTCCCGCTCCGACCTCATCCAACGCAGCCTGGATACGAGCACTGTTATCGCCGTCCTGCGGCTCGAGGGTGATCCGCACGGGCGCTAGGGGCAACACAACCCCTCCGCCGCGATAGCCGGCATGGGAGAAATCGGGAATGATATCACCACTGGCGGTGGCCCGGTAAACCATCTTTCCATCAGGGCCGGGACGCACCCACGGGGTTTCGGAACCATTGGCCGGCGCCATGGCTAGGGCCCACCAAACGGCCAGCCAGAAGGCTCTCCCTGCCCTCATTTTTTTGGCGGCTCCAGCTTCCAGATTTTCAGATCGCGCAGTTTGATCGAACGGGAGTCCCCCATCATGCGAAAACCGAGATAGCCGTCGCGATAAATGGACCCGTTACGTTTTCCCTCGTCCTCAAAGTCGATGACAACATCCCCATCCACCTCGGCGCGAATGATCCCACCATCCTTGAGCACCCGGATCGGATAGGGTCGCTCGCCGCGATGCGTGATGCGATCGTCGCCGACGGCAAGCATGGTGAAGTGATTGTTTTTGCGAAGGTGGCTGGTGCCGCGCCAGGTGTAGGGTGAACCCCAAAAGGAGATGTGATAGCTGACGAGTTCGCCGGGATTGCGGACGTAGTTCACGAATACTCCGTCCCGTTTTTTTAATCGTTGCTGAAAAATCGAGCCGCCCTCGGGAGAGGTCGCGGAAAAGAAAAGAATGTGCAGTCCGCGGCTGCTGTCGTGCGGCTCCATTGTGTATTCCACCAGGATGCCATCCGGAAAACGTCGGTTCAGCCAAAACACCAAATGGGCGCAGGGTGTGGAAACGATTTTTTCCCCGTCCCAACGCGGAGGCGGCTGGAAATCATTAG
>Ga0075012_10007031_pt1 | contig 10120 bp, 11 predicted proteins | sample All_14_2_FD_71474 | JGI IMG/M metagenome (GOLD analysis project Ga0075012, IMG submission 71474) | Freshwater microbial communities in response to fracking from Pennsylvania, USA - Allegheny Zone_MetaG_DW_15 | ecosystem: Environmental > Aquatic > Deep subsurface > Groundwater > Drilled... | reverse complement strand
CGCACTCTACGACGTTCTTCGCTGATCCACAAAGCATTCGAACACCCTCCTCACCAAGTCGATCGGGAGCACCGTCTCCCCTCTCCTTAGTCTCGGCAACATCTGGGCCGAGCACATCGCGACGATCGACTGCAGTAGGAATATAGAACCCCCACCATCACTATGTTGGAAAGACGACAACCCCATCCTGGCCTTCACCTCCCTGTCGATTCTCCAGACCCCTGGGTTCTGCGACGACCATCTCACTGCGACCGCGCATCGTACAAGAATAGGAAACGGGAGCGACGCCGCGACACTAGAGTACCCAATCGCCGTGATCAACGTTCTGGCAAGTTTGGTCGCGGGGAATCTCTGACGGACGAGAAGTTCTTCAAATACACTCGACCGCCAAGGATACTCACTGGGACACCATCGCAACGCCTCTGCAAACACTTCAGAAAGGAGTTTGTCCACGTCGTGGTAAGTGTCGTTCGTCAAGGAGAACATCATCTGCACGGACTCTTTTGGTCCCTGAGGAGAGCACAGACTCCACATCAGCTATCTCCAGGTCATATGGTGTTCGCCAAAGTACTTCTTCTCGAGTCCCATGATCACGAAATGCAAAAACGACTTCTGACGCTTCTTGGCCGCCAGGTAGATAAAGATCTTGGTCATCCCCGCCAATCGAACTCTGAGTGCGCTTTGACTGTCGTATCCATACGGGTTCACCGTTCGAAAAACACGCCTCGCGACGATAGCAAACGGTTCGTTCCACACACCCAAGAATACCTGAGGAGCAGAGCGACAGTCGCTCGCAAGGGCCGTCGCGAGGATCCCGTAAAGAAAACCGCTGGAAAGGTAGTCTCTTTGATAGGTCGTGAGCGTGGAAAGCGGTTTAGCGTCCATGAGATATGGGCAGATTGGATCATTCCGCTCAGCACCTTGACATCCACTGTACGGCTCCACCGCAATATGGCCGTCAACTGTCTTCCGGAGGTCGGAGTCCCCTGCCAATCGAACCGTCGTATAAACGCTCGAGCATATTAACAAACAGTTCGGCATCGACCGTGTCCGTCTCCTCCAGCATCTTTCGTCTCGCCAGCGGTTCATTAAGAACCCAATCTAGGTTTCGCCCCGTGAAGAATGGGGACGCACTTAACGAAGTCGAGACGATCGTCGCCAGGGCTCACGCTCTTTCGTTCGCCAACTTGGGGGACGTCGGGACGTATCGATAGATGACATCCAGCTCCCTGAACTGTACGTCGAGGCCGGGGAAATCAAACAGGCCGTGAATGTGAAGGACGAGTTCGGCCCCCCGAGCGTCATCAACAGTCTAGGGAGGAGTTCAGGCAGGTCCATCCGGGGTATCGGGAAGATTCTGCGTTGAACCGAGATCATTGCGTTGATTAACTCCGACGTCTCGGTCAACGTCCTGCCTGGGAACCCGATAGATAGAGCATTCGCCAACTTTCCCCAGGCTACGTCGCAAGCCTCGATGATCGACCATCTTGGCGCTTGCTTGATAAGTCTGAAACTCCCCATCGGATCAACATCGCTTTGTTGAATGAAAGAGACCCACATCCTTGCGTCTTCGCCGAACCGGACATGGATACGGGCTCTAGAAAGGATCGTTTCCAGCAGCCGAGTGCGAGTAGTCGACTACGAGGACGACGACAGCTTACTAAAAAGAGTAATGGTAAAGTTCTTCAAATGGCAAAACACGTCCGTAGGATCCGTTTCAGTTGAACGAATCTCCTCGACCCCGGCAAACGTTTCTACCTTGAGGAAGGGTTCCAGAGCATCAACCAACCCTGAACCATCCACGATCCTCGCCACTGTCTCGTCCTTGTTCTCAATCTCCATCAGTAAACTAGTAAGCATGAACCGAAGTAAACAACTAGTCAGGGGTGCGATCTGAGACGGATAGAAATGCCTTTCCTCAATCGTATCTCGGGTGCCTATCGTAGCTAGACAACCTTACGAAAGATGAACCGTTTAACCCACCCCACAACTTTATTCCCGCGGCTCCCCTTCCTACTCTATATCGTATATGTTCTTAGGAGAAGAATTGTGAATCCTATCGAACACAATCATAGAACTCAAAATTCTTCAATTTTCAAGCTTGCGGCTCTCTTCAGCTGCTTCCAAGGCGGGTCCCAAGGTGTAGGCAAACGGATGGCGTCGACCTCAGAGTTGTTTTGACGTCTTGCGAGTGCGCTCTGTGTTGTGCCGTGTGTGGGCTTTAAAGTGAATCGTCGGCTGATTCGATCTCTCTGACCAACCCACTTGGCCCGTACACAACGGCCTCGAGTTGCACTACATTCAGGTCTGTCCAGGAAACCTCGTCATCCCCGTTGTTGTTGTGGTGTAACTTCCTTTGAAGCACTTTTCTTTAACTAACTATAGGACCCATCTAGTGTAGATTCAAAGAGCCCAGAGGGTCCGATAGCTAAGTAAAGCCAGAGGCCTAAGTAGTTAAAGGCATAAAAGGATCCCTGTTGTTGAAGCGCTTACAATCTTTTAACTTAGGACCATCCATCTAGTAGATTCAACGAGCCCAATGCCCGATAAGTAGCCTCTGTTGTTTAGTTTCTAACCATTGACATGTTCAAATCCAATACTGCACAGTTTCATGAACCATTCTCCGATACCGACGACACAAATCACTACAATCTGCCCTCGTCTACGACACCCCCCACTAGCACTACATACAATAACACTTGTACCCGCATCCTCGATAACTTTACGACGACGAGGACGGTCTACCTGGCACTTTCAAGATCACTCGGAGCACCTTGAGCTGCTTTTCCAGATTATTCAGAAGCTCCGTAGCATTGGTAGTGCGAGCCGCCCGATTGAGGACGTTTCTCATCTGCGCCTCGTTGACGACTCTAGCCTGCTCAAGCTCGCCCAAGACCTTATCGACTCGATCCTGAAGCCCCTGGTCTCCGCTGTGAAACGAGACGTACCCATCAAACGCGGTTGCAACGGCGAAAAGGAGATCGATTGTGCTCGTATTGGGATCGTTTGTAAACTCCAGGATGGTCGCAAGCACTTCGCTCCAGTCAGGCTCGGATTGGCCAGCAGCGACTGGTCTTTGAACAGCAGGGCTCACAGCAGCAACGTGTGCAGCCTGGGATGATGACAACGATGCAGGAGCAGCCGCAGCAACCGCAGACGATGAGGATGGACGAGCAGTCATCGTAGGAACCAAGGGAGTTTGAGAGGACGATGTCGAAGAACTCGCCACCACAGGTGTTGTTGATGAACTCGACGCCGGAAAACTCGCCGCACCAACATCAGCAGGAGAGGACGACGAGGATATCTTGGTCCGCTTATTGGAGCTGTAAACTCCGTCTTCCCCGTACCAAATCGTCGTTGTCGTTGGGAGACTCTGGCGATCCGAGCCAGCGGGTCGAGATGGCGCAGACGATGGTTCAGACAATCGCCCAGCACTCCGTTTAAGACGTTGCATGATTTTTGTTACGCGGTCACGAGTTGTTGGGTCTAATTTGCCATCGGCATGCTTTTTTTGAAGCAGATTCCACCGGCCCGGTGCCCCGTTTCCGTTGCGATCGCGACCAGTGATGGTGCACTCTCTCAGACGGTTGGTAAGGGCCATCTGCGGCTGAGGAGAATCGAGCCAGTCCTCAATCGTTCTAAGAAGCGCGGCATCTTGTTCAATAGTCCATCTCCCGGCCTTTGATGAATCTAAGTCCCCGTCATCGTCGTCTTGATGGTTCCTCGCCGTCGCCGCTGAGGCCCGAGCAACTCCATGCTGTCTGTTAATCCTCTTGAGAGTAGTCCAACGACTGATGATTGCGTCTTTGGAGCGCCCCGGAAGCTTGCGCTTCTCTTCCAATCCGATGGCGACCTGATTAAAATTTTTATTCGAAGGCTTGTTCGTCATGGCTTCGAGTACTATCCGATCTTCTTCTGAAGTCCAGGGGAAACCAGCCCGGGAATCTGCCTGGTCATCGTCATCGTCGTCTGAATTGGGACTATCTTCGTCGCTTCCCTCATCGTTATCATCTTCGTCATCATCCTCGTCGTCATCATTTTCGCTCATCATCTTCTTCCGGTTGCTCCCTCTACCAACGGTCGCATGCTCGGATTGTTTGCCCATCTTCCTCTCCAGGTTGCGCCATCTACCTTGGATCGCATGCTTAGTACGCCCTGTTATCGTCGTCGCCAATCCAAAGCAAATGCTTCTCACGGACTGCTCCGGGAGCTTATTCTTCATTGCGTCGAGAAGAATTGCGTCTTCCTCTTTGGTCCATGGATGCCTTGGACCCACGTCATTGTCGCTGATGTATTCAACTTCATCATCATCGTAAAAAGACGAGCTGCTCGATGCCTGTGGATTTGTCTGATGTTGTTGTTGAGCCTGTTGTTGTTGTTGTTGTTGTTGTTGTTGTTGATGATGAGACTGAGGTTGGCTTCCAGCAGCGGAATAGGGACCCGAGCTGCTACCGTTCGTGACGACCATGGATGGTACCATCGGGGTATCACTCACTGCAACAACATTGTGGTCAGTTCAGATTCGTTGAACAATAGCTAGCAATCCAGAGAACATCCATCGCGGTCGTGGTTTCGTCTGTTCTAGGAGCCTAGTAAGCACAGAACGCGACAGGTAGACTTCTATGTACGAAATGACGTTCCCTCTCATTCCTCAGAGGTTGTTCACGAGAAAAGAGCCAAGAAAGGCCGGGATGGCGAGCAAGGCGCAGCTTATTCTGGTGGACCACTGGGGGCCTACATGTGACATCCACTGCATCCATCATCCTCTCGCTCTCTCTTCTAAATGAAAGACAAGCCGGCTCCCGTTCAAACTGGGAATTCTCATTCTTTGTTTCAGAAACGAGCCAAGACAGGAGTCAAGACGCAAGCTGGTTCTGGGGTGAATCACTGGAAGCCTCCACGACGTCCCCTATCAATCCAACTCTGTTCTGTTTCCCTAAATAGATAAAGACAAAGACAAAAGCTGCTCCCGTTCATTTGTTTGAAATCCCTTTTTCACTGCGTTCGATTGGACGAACATAGCCCAAAACTCACTCTTGGGGAATGACGATGAGGACGCACTGCTGTATCTGGATATAAAGACTCTGTAGGTTTATTGTTGAGGAAAGATGAGGATGAGTTGTTTTGTGTTTTGTGAGGGAAAGACAGCAGGAGAGTCAAGTCCAGTTGCGGTATTGTTAATGGATCTATTTGTGGAGAGACCGCATTTAGCCTTTTCAAATGGGAAATGTGCAGAGTTGCGGTAGCCCGTATGGGACAGTGTGCCAGCAAGACCGCATGTATCAGCAACCAGAACACGAACGGTTATTTGCGGCATAGCAACTGGTACAACCATGTAAGAGGCCGCATCATTCGGACAATAGGAGGAGAAAAAGAGACCGCGGTACCTCTTGACGACAAAGACCGATGGTGATGCATGATCACACATCTCGCATGACTAACAGCACTGTGATTCTGGTTATACGCATCCATTACAAAAGCAACCAACAATTTCTAAACCTAGCACAAGTCAGTAACGATCGATTCGACCGAAACGCCTTTCATAAAATATCATCCTAGCTTTCTTCAAGCAGGACCGTCTGCAGGATTTTCAACTGAAAGTCCAGACTTCTAAGCGTCGCCGACAGCTCTCGGGTTTCCAACGCCCTTTTCACGACGTTCCTCACCGAGGTCTCGTTAAGATGTCGCGATGCCGCCAGAGCCGATCGAGCGCCTTCAATGCGGCGACAAAGATCCTCATCCGAGTGATGTTCTAGACTGTACTGATCCAACAACGTCGCTAAAGAAGCAAATAGGTCCTGGGTACTGCACTCAGCATCGTTACTCATATCCAAAAGCATCTCCAGTGCCTTGGTCCACTTTGGGGCCTTGTCGCTGGGCTTGACTGAGGAAATCGGAACAGTTTTTTGGGCGAGGGGAAAAGGGGAGATTCGTCCACTAGCGGGCAAAGCTCTAGGCACAGCGGTCCGAATCGCGACTGGGATAGCAGCGGTGCCAGCGGCAGCTGCAGAAGCAGAAGAAGAAGAAGACGCTACCTTGGTCGGCTTCTTCACTGACGACGATGGTTTTGGCGCTTCCGACTCGCTGCTCTTGCGACGTCGTTTAGGGGACGCGGACGCCGAAACAACCGTCTCCTTCTTTCCTCGCGATGCAGAAGATGAGGAAGATGGAGCCACTGCCTTCTTCGAAGCTGCGGGTGACGACGATACGCGTCGGAGTTTAGATCGTCCCTGATTTGAGGCCATCAAGCTCTCGTTCATAAGATCGGTGACTTTCTCAATTCTCACTCGCTTCGCATCAGGAAACTTATCCTTCTTTGAACGAAGAGCCATCCATCTAGCCGCTACGGAATTTCCACTGCGGTTGGGGATACGTAACCCCGCGTGGAGATAATCCGTCAGGGACTGGTTCTCCCGGGGCTCACGACGATAAAAGTCTTCAATAGCTTGCAAAAGAGCGTCGTCCTCTTTTGCGCTCCATCGCAATCTGCTTGCATCACCCTCCTCCTTGTCCGCGTCGTCGTCACTAATGTCGCTCACAGCAACCTTGGGCGGCTTTTGTTGGGATCGAGGCTGCCGCGGGGTCTTTGGAGCGGAACGACTAGACTTTGCGACTACAGCAGCAGCAGAAGAAGAAGAGGAAGAAGCAAACGTAGATTTAGCGCCTCGTCTCGACCCCGTCTGAGGACCAGGATTGCCATGGATCCGGTCGCGGATGGCCTCGATCCACGATCGCTCCGGATGGTTAAACTCTGGATCCTCCACACCCCTGCAAAGTTTGTCCCATCTCATCCGGATACTCGCCAACGTTCTCCCCGCGAGCTTTTCTTCCACCTCGTCAAAAGCGTCGTCCTGGGTATCGTCCGTGTTCTGCTGAAGCGCAGCCAACAGAATTCGGTCTTCTTCCTCGCTCCACCTCACCTTGCGGTTCACTTTTCGTCGTTTTTTGGAGGAACTCGGTACAGCTTCTTCTTCTTCTTCTTCTTCCTTAACGTCTCCGTCCTCCTCTTCTTCCGATTCCTCCGTCGGAGGATCGTCTTCTTCCTCTTCCGTTGAAGACAATACAGCTCGCTTGACTGAAGATGACGGGACAACCAGAGTGTTTAGTTAGTTAAACCATTTCAAAGTCCAAAGTCCACGACACTCCACTCTGAAATGCTCTCACAAGAGCCCATGCTCGCTTGGAAATAAATCAAATCATGGTCGCCATTCCCAAACTCGACAAAGTTGACTATGTAAAGACCAGAAGCAATCGAGGTGGCCTAGACCCCATCTAACAAGGCTCTGGCAAGCAAACACGATACCTGGTTGACAGGGCCACGTATTGAAACCAGTATACTACTTCAAGACCCCATCTAACGAGGCTCTGGTAAACAAACACGATACCTGGTTAACAGGGCAGCGATTCATGCATTGAAACCAGTTTAGACAACAACCTCAGAGTTCAAGGAGCAGTCCTGAGTAAAGAATAAAGCCAAGAAGCCACCCCCTTTCGTCCAAAGTTACCGTATAGAAGAGATAACCTATCCGTCGAAGATTAGAACTTGGAAGGACGCTCCGTGTCGCCAAGGGATAAGGAACCTCCATTCCTCTGGGGGGAGACGGGACGGAACGTACGTCCTCCAGGCACGCTCCTTGGACTTGAGAGACAAGGGGCCGAGGACTTTTCGGTTGTCTACAAACTTACGTTGCATTCTTCTCTTGTTTCAAAGAAGAGCCAGGCCGTGCGCGAAAAGATAGGTGGAGAGGGACTTCCTCACTCAGCAACATACAAGTCGCTTCCTCTGGGTTAGGAGGGAGGTCTCCCAGCTTCCTAAATCCTAAATCTGAGTTCTGTCTGTGTTATTTTAAAAATAATGCTAGTGCTCTCCTGCTACCTGGTACCTTTAATTCAGGGGCGTTAAACCCATTATATCATTAAACCCATTATCATTATTAGCTACCCTGTATTAGATGTATTACAACTGGCTTGAGGATCGTCTATGGATTGAACATCCGCTGTCTACCGGAATATCTTATATCCTTATTACGTCTATAAGCGTGTTATCCTAATATCCATTATTCCAACACAATCCATACTCTGATAGCCGAATATTTTCCTGGTGTTTTTCCTTTCATCGCTCGATTTGGGTTTCACCGATTGATTCACGGAAACCTGATCTATAGGGAAGGAATGGAGACTAAACCCAAGCTATCTTTAGGAGAACCATCAGGTCTCACGCGCAAGGAGCTTTACGACGCCATATACGATCTTGGTGCCAAGGAACAAGCGCACTTTCTCTTTGAGCTTCTCGAGAGAACCCTGACGGCGCTGCTGAAGAAGCAGGACTCTGGTACTCCCACTCGAGAGTTCCTCAGCAAGTTTGGCGCTGCTGTTCGGGATCTGGAGCGCAGGATCCCCTACATTAACCCACACCTAGGTCTAACGTCGACGACATCATCACCACCAACTGAGGAGAAGGTCCGGGCACTTCCTGGAGCGGGCAACGCGTTGCCAGGACTCAGTCTTCTGTACTCTGTTCAAATCTGGAACTTCATCAAGAACGTTTTGCTTGTACGAGCACTCGATCCCATCCAGAACCAGGTTTTCATCACTCAACTGAGTGGAACGGAGCAATTGTCCAAGGTGACTCAGCCTCATTACGATCTCTTGGATTCGATTGAGCGCTTGGCGACATGGTCATTAGGCCCATCCAGTACTCGCATAACCTCTGTCCAAATTGGAGAAGAGACAACACTCCTGAGAGCTGCGGGATCTTGGAAAAAGAAGCGACAGAACAGCGGGAACAACGAGGAGCGCCTACACGACTCTGGAAGGAAGCGACAGAGACGAGACGAGGGTGGTCATCGAGATCACCGCATCCCCTGCATTCTCTGCATAGCGCGATTCAACAACCTTCAATATCATCCTGTGAGCGAGTGCAGTCTACGCGGAGACGTGTCTGTCACACGGAAACTGATAGGGCTCTCTGGAGTCAAGTTCAACGTCAACAACAGCAACTAGCGGGTCGGAGGCCAGAACAAGGTGGAGACACACCAAGCGAAGGCTGCTGTGGCTGAAGTCGAATCGGACGACCCCAGCGCTGGGATCTCTATTGAGGCCATGCTCAATCAAATCTACTCTATGTAGTGCTATGTAACCATGGAGCCAGAAGTTGCCACTCTCAGCCCAGGATTTTGGGGGAAACGCACGGCCCTTGTTGCGAGGATCGGGCAAGGACTGTTGCAGGCGATCATAGACAGCGGGTACACCCTGAACGTTTACGACAAGAATGGACCCGACCTCTGTGGCGAGTACCAAGGGAAACCGGTCAAGATCGAAGGGGTGACGTAGCCAACCATCACGGACACGTGGGCCATTCACCGTTGCTTCGGAGAAGGGGTGGTGCCACCTGAGTATTCTGGTCCGCATCTGGTTAGCATGGGGCAGATGACTCGCAACCACAACATCGTGTCCGTCAACAGAGGAGTCAGCTTCCTGTTTGTACCCAAGGAGATGGACGGGATTGGATTCATCGCCGACAAGCAGGACGATAACCTCTTCTGGATCAAGGAGGCGGAGATTCAAATCAATCCTCACACCGTGCACAGGGCCCTCCTCGCCCAGAAGTCCATCATCGTGGAGAACATTCATGGCAGTCTTCATCACGCTGGACCTCCTGCCATCAAGGCATGGCACTCATTCGCTCCGGGGAGCTTCAAGGGATCTCCATCACCGAGCAGGACGTCGACGATGCAAATCTCAAGGGGTGCACGGGATGCATCCTTGGGAAGATAACTGCTGGGAGACCTCGAGGTCTCGACCCGAAGCCACCGGTTTCGGTCAGGGAACGTCTTCACATCGACCTCGTCTTCATCAAGCTCAAGGACGGGACAGAAGTGACCTGTGGACGCCTGATCGTGGACGAGGGCACTGGTTGCGTCGGCTGGCGTCAACTGGAAGACAAGACGGCCACGACCATTGGCGCAGGTTTGGAGAGCTTTATCCTCGGGATTCGAGAGACGTCGTCGTGACCTTGCCCGGCTTCCGTTCCCATTACCGTGTACAGTGACAATTAGCGAATTCTTCAAGCGGTGGGTGAGGTCCTTACCCGTATCGGAGTTGGTTACACCTCGACGGC
>Ga0075012_10007030_pt1 | contig 10122 bp, 12 predicted proteins | sample All_14_2_FD_71474 | JGI IMG/M metagenome (GOLD analysis project Ga0075012, IMG submission 71474) | Freshwater microbial communities in response to fracking from Pennsylvania, USA - Allegheny Zone_MetaG_DW_15 | ecosystem: Environmental > Aquatic > Deep subsurface > Groundwater > Drilled... | reverse complement strand
CAGTCCCGCTGCCTCTTGCGCTACGGCCCGGGCCGGCAGCGAATTCCCCTGTGGTTGCCGGTCAACAGCTTCGCCCCTTACAGCCTGGTCTTTCGCTAGAGAGTCTCAGTCCAGTATTCCCTGGCTAGCGAACAAATGGGCGAAAATCGGGGAGTTGCTGTGCTTCACGGTGGCTCAAGAGCAAGAAGCCTGGCATGAGCGTGAGTGGTCTGGACCAGGACGACGAGTTGGGTCGGCTCATCAAGGCGGTCAAAGGCAGCGCCATCTATCGATACGAAGATGAAGACTACGACCCATCGGTCACGAGAGGCGGCAAACTCGACGAAAGTACACTCGGGTCTGTGACTCTCTACAACTACGACTTGTTGGGCCAAGTGATCTCGATGAACCGAGACGGGGAGACGACTTCCTACGAATATGACGAGGAAGGGAACGTCACCCTGGTCACTCAATCCAACGGACGCAGCACGGCCTACACCTACTACAATGACGGTCGACTCTATACCGTGACCTACCACGACAGTGAAGCCTGCTCGCGCACCTTCACCTACGCTTACGACGAAGCAGGCCAACTCCTGGCCATTGCCTTTACGGAAGAGTCCGGCCTGGTGGCCAGCTTTACCAAACCCAACGACGACCCGGGCTGGGACGACAACGGGCAGCTGCTATGCTTGCGCTACCTCAAAGACGACGAACACTTTCATCGCTTTGAGTATAGCTACGACGACAGCGGTAACCGCGTCCAGTTTATCGACACTCCGGAGGATACCGGGGAGCAGGTGACTTGGGACTATGGCACAGAGGGGATTACTTGAAAAGCGGATGGGAAAAGTTCAAAAGGAAGAGCCCTATCCAAAGAGAGTGGTATCCAAACGAGCGCATGCTTGAGAAGTATGGTCCTTTCTCTCCTCAAGGTATGGAGGCTATAAACTACATGGCCAAGGTTATTAGGCTCGGCCTGGGACAGTGATTGGAATCGTGAGATGATACCTGTAGGTGGAGAGAAAATTTTTCGAGCAGCTGGATTGATTAGCTCTTTTATGGAGCGCATGAAAAAACTGACATTCTGCGCTCCAAGTGATCGGGGGAAGCTTTTGGGCGAATCCCTGAAATACCTCACACAGCTTCGCGAACTCAATCGACAGGAGTTCTCAAACTCCGAAACCATAGCGAGTTCCCTAATAGGCTTATCTGGAAAATTCACCCAATTTTCTGAACAGTTGGAAGGGAACCCATCATTCACCAAAGGCTACTGCAACTGCTGTCGCACGAAGTTGGACGAAGAAGGATATTGTTTCTCATGTATAGATCCGATGCTCACTAGCATTTGTGAGCTGGGGGATACGCGGACTGGATTCGGGACAGACTCCATCTAGTAAAACTGTCTCAGCAATCGCTCACCTTCCAGTCCGGCCTCCGGAACGTCAGTTCCGGGGCCGGCCGGGCTCTCCACCCTCGGGGTGCCGGCGGAGCTCTTGATGGCCTACCAGCTAAATCCTTATCGAGCCGAGGCACTGACGGAGTTGGGGTTTGGGGAGCAACGGAACAGAAAACTGATTTAAGAATAGGCAAAAGCTACCAAGGCGAGTTGCCACGGCCCACGGCGTTCCCCTGAAAGCCATAAAATCAGGAAGTCTCTGCGGGGTCTTGTTGCGCAAGCCTGTTGCATAACTCGCCATAAAACTCAGTCTCCTGTCCAGTTGGGCTACACCCCAGATCGACACCGATCTAGGGTGTTTTTTCTGTCCATCTGAAGTCCTTGCATGACTTTTTCGACACGTGTCGTACAGCTTCTAAAAGATCAAATCGACACTTTTGGAGGACGACCATGGGACAGCGAGTGGGCTATACATATTCCACTCGCGCCCGTGCCTTTGGGGTAAGCCACGACCTGTGCCTGTCAGGCGATCGCAGAGAGGCCCTTCTTTTTCAACGACGGACTGTAGAACTTGGCGACAGCCGGCTTTAGCCTTTCAGGCTCGGCTGCGTCTTCGACGGCGGGCTTGGAATTCACCAAAGGTGGCGCACCGGTCGCCACAGTGGTGTTGGGCTGCTTGGGTTTACGACCATTCTTTCAAAGGAGGCCGTCTGGGCTTGCTTCGCACGGAACATCCTCCAGGGACTCCCGCTCGCGGACAACTGTCCGGAGATTACGGGGTGATTTTGGATGTTCAATGTAAGCCAATCGCAGTTACTGTAGCTCTCTCTTGATATGTATGATATGCTATATTGTATGGTCGCAGGGAAGGAGTATCTGACTTGGAGCCTCGCAAACTCCGTTTGGAGGAGTTCTTTCGTAGACTGCAGGCCCTTCCGCCAGCCAATAATTTTGAAGAGGCCCTCCGCCAGGTCGCGACAACCCTGAATCAGGTGGAAGACGAGTTTACCGCGATCCCCTGTAATCCTGAGACTTGGGCAACAGATGGGCGGATGTATCCTCCGCAAGAGGATAGTAAGCGACTGGTCCCCGACCACCCCCAGCTGGTTCGCTTTAGAAGTCGCCATCACAGCACGTATATCTCATCCAATGGGGCTATCCAAATTCACTTGGTAACCGGCAGCACGGAGGTTCCGGAGGAAGTGATCTTCAGCAAGCCTGGAGCCAATGGAAAAGGAGCTTGGCAAAAATGAACCTGATCGAAAAGCTGCAACAGAGAATCCAAAAGAAATTGCCTGGCGTGGCTACTCATATCGATCGTCCCGCTAATCCAGACGGATTGTGGTGCTTGGATTTGAGAAAAGACAAGAAACTGATCGTCATAGAGTGGAGACCAGGCAAAGGTTTTGGCATCTCAGCTGGGACGGGTGGCTACGGAGAAGGTCCCGACGAGGTGTACGCCACCCCTGCGGCCGTAGAGGCTCGCCTAAAAGAACTGCTGGATAGCGGAATAGAGACGACTCCATCTCATTCGGTTCTCGTGCAGCGGCTCCGCGAGTTGCGGGGGTTTACGCAAGAGCAGCTGGCAGACAGAATGGGAATTCGACAAGCTACCGTTTCCAGAATTGAACGTGGGGATATGTTTCTAAGCACCCTTAGCAGGCTGGTCGCTTCCATGGGTGGCAAACTTCAGATTCAAGCTGTCTTCCCAGATAGCATCATTCCTCTTGATGAGCCGACCGCCGCCCCCGAGGCCAAAGTCTCCTCTTCAAAAGCACCCCGAAAGCGCTCGAAGGCGAGTCGCGGTGATTGAGAGAGTTGGATTAGCACCAGAAGCACCATGAATTTTCGTGGTGGCGTCGGAAGTGAAATCCGGTTTGCGCCACAAGCCGCAGAACACATCCTGCCCTACACGGAGCGGGTGAGCATTGCTTCGAGAAAGGCTTTGAGGGCTTCCCAATCGCGGCCTTCCAGGCGGTGGGCCTGAGAAAAGAGTTCCAGAAGCTCCGCATCATCCAGGCTTTGCGGTTGAGGTCCGTAGGGGTCTTGTTGGCCGGCCAGGATCGATTCCGCTGTCACCCCCAGGGCCTCGGCCAGCCGGGCCAGGTTGGTTTCGTTAGGAGTAGCCCCACCGGCGAGCTCGAATGAGCTGAAGTTGTTGGCTGGACAAGCAGTAACTCGAGTCTGATGTCCTCCTGTGAGGGCCAGGCGCGGGCGGCCTAGTGCAAAAGGTGTTGCCAGAGAAAATCCACCTGGGAGCTGACCGCGCGCTCGAAGTGGTCGCCGAAATAGATGTCAAAATGGCCGATCGGGTAGGTCTCTACCTGGGCTTGCAGGCGGCGGCCCAGCTCCAGAGCGGCGAAAACCGGGGCGACCGTATCCTGCTGGCAGACCTGGAGCAGCAGGGGACAGTGGAGATTCACCTGGTTGGGGCGGTAGTTGGCGGTGGCCAGGGCCAGGCGGGCGGCCGCCTCGTTGCGGGCATAGACGGGGGCCAGGGCGGTGTATCCGGGCAGGCTGTCGGGGGCGGTGAGAAAGCCGAGCTGGCCGGGACGGGCGGCGATGGGCATGGTGAGCGGCGGGCGGCCCAGCAGGCCGCCGAAGGCATCGGCTAAGGCCAGCAAAGTGGTCTTCAAAACCAGCCAGGGACCGACGCGCCGGGCTGCCTGGAGGAAGGCGGCCCGACCATCGACCATGGGATTTTGCGCGATGACGGCGACTACTTCGGGATTGCGCGAGGCGGTGGTGAGCACGTGGCCGGAGGAGAACGAGGTTCCCCATAGGGCCACTCGCTGAATGCCCGGGAGGCGGCGGGCGAAGTCCACGGCCGCCTGCCAGTCCTGCAGCTGCTTGGGGATCGTGGCCAGTTGGCGCGGCTCTCCCTGGGAGTCCCCAAAGTAACGGTAGTCGAAAACCAGCGATTGCAATCCGGCTTTTTGAAATCGCTCGGCATACTGGGCCAGTCCGCCCTCGCGCGTGCCGCCCAATCCGTGGGCCATGACCACGCAGCAATTGGAAGCCGCCGGATAATGCCAGGCGGCGCAAGAGGTTCCATGGGAGTCAAAGGTCAGGTCGTTTCGGTTCATAATTTTAAGACTTCTTTGAGGGTGGGCGCATACCCTTATGCGGTTCAATTGAAGGGGAGATAAAGATATGAAACTCCAACCCCCGGTTAATACGCCCTATCAGAAGCTCAAACAGAGCAAGCTGGGCACTGTGGTCCGAGAAAACAAGGTGCTCACCGGCGTGGCCGGCACCGCCGGCACCATCGTGCTGGCCGGCGCGGCCGCCCAATCCACAGTTTTTGCCAAAGTAGCCCAATACGGCGTTGTGCCGGCGGCCGGACTGGGGCTGGCCACCGTGTCCGCCCTGGCCGCGCACGATGCGGTGGTCAACGACCTGCCCGACCGGCCCTTCAAGGGCAGCGCCAAGCTGGCGGCCGGAGTGGCTGGAACTCTCGGCGGTTTAGAAATTGTGGGCCATTCTCTGGACATTCCAGTGCTCAAGAACGCTCTTTCCACCCCGCTCAGCAAGCTGGCAGACAATGGCCAGGGAGTGCTGGGTGTGGCCGTGGCCGGCGGTGGACTGGCGGCCGGTAAGTTCGCCGTCGAGCGCTTCCAGAAAGCGGCGAACGGGGAAGCCCGGGGGCGAAATCTTTCCCTGGGCGTGGCCAGTGCGGTCACCTCGGCGGCCGCCACGCTGGGTGGCGTGGAGCTGATCGGACGCAACTTCCAGGTGCCGGTGCTGGACAAAGCCCTGAGCGGCACCATTGAGGCTCTGGCCTCGGGCGGAGCCGGAGCGGTGGTAGGCGGAACCTTACTGACCGGCGGCGCGGTGCAATTGGCCAGCGAAGCGGTGGGCAATTTCCGCCGCGGCGGCAATGATTTTGTGACCCTGGCCGAGGGAATGGGTGCAGTGACGGCCGGTTTGGGCGGAGTCCAATTGGCCGGGCACGGTCTGGGCCTGCGCGCTACCGAGGGACTGCTGACCGACCACGGAGCGCTGGCTGTGGGCGTTGCCCTGAGCGGCAGCGGGGCTTCGGCTCTGCGCACCAGCCTCAAGGACATCAAGAACTCCGGTTTGCGCCCGCTCAACAGTTTGGGACTGACGGCCGCCGCCGGACTTTTACCGGCCGGCGTGGGTGTGGCCGCCGATTCCCTGGGACTGCAGGCGGCTTCCCAGTTTATGGGCAACCTGGCTTTCACGGGTGTGGGACTGGGTCTGGGCGCCACCAGCTTCGCGCTGGGCCGCTCGGCTGTGAATTCGGCCCGTGAAGGCGACTTGATGAACGCGGCCGGTCTGGGCCTGGCCAGCGCCGGCACCGGCGCGGCCGGACTGGCTTCGACCGGCTACGGCCTGCACATTCCGGGCTTGGAAACGGCCGGTCGCAAGCTGCTGTCAGTCACCTTGGAACCCTTCTGGGACAAGGTGTTGGCGCCGTCAGGCCAGTTCCTCTTCAGCAATCCGCTGGCCGGAGGAGCCTGCCTGGCCCTGGGCGTGGGCGGCTACCTGGCCGCCCGCTATTATCACAAAAAGGACTAGCAGCCTGCTTGGGAGGGATTCCTGTGCACCGTGAAAAACGGCCGAGCATGAAATTGCGCAAACTTGTCTTCGCGGTCGTCATGCTGGCCGGCTGCGGCTCCTCCAGTGACCTGTCCGGCTTCGTCAATCAGGTCCCCCCGCCCAATGCAGGAGCGGCTTCTTTCATCGATCCCACTTCCCGGGGCGTGAGCGGACTGACCGTGGGGAAAGGCGTGTTTGTGGCCCCGTTCGCCCGCATCCAGCTCAACGGCAGCACGTTGCACGTGGGGGACTACTCGGATGTACAAGACAACGTCAGCATCGAGGCCGATTCGGCCCGCCGCGTCCAGATTGGTGACCAGGTCATCTTAGCCCACGGTTGCACGGTGGTCGGGCCTTCGGTGCTGGGGGCCGCCGGTGCAGCCCCGGTGTTTGTCGGTTTCAACGCCAAGGTGGAGGGTGCCAGCATGGAGCCCAACTCCATGGTCAGCCCGCGAGCCAGGCTGGCCCCCGGGTTGGTGCTGCACAGCGGCAAGCGAGTTCTGCCCGGGCGCAATGTCACGACCCAGCAGGAAGCCGACGACATTGCCCTGGGCAAGGTCGTCGACGTGCTCCCTGGCGACGTGGCCTTTATGAAAGGGGTGTTGACCGTCAACATCGACCTGGCCGCGGGCTACGAGCAACTGGCGGCGGAAGACCCGTCGGCCGTGCTGGGAATCGGTCCGGACCCGATCACTCCGATTCATCCCGAGCACTTTCTGCCCACCTTCAACGGCAAGCCGACCCGGGACGAAACCTTTCCCAACCGAGTGGTGGGAGATATTGGCTTTGCCGATGCCTTCTCCACCTTTGCCTCGTTGCTGGGCCGGCGCGACAGCATCCGGGCCGACGAAGGCGGTCCTTTCGCCTTCGGCGGTCAATTCAGGATCGACGACGAAGTCACCGTTCACGCCCTGGAGCACAGCAAAATCTCGGTGGGCAATAACTGCCACCTGGGAACACACAGCGTACTGCACGGCGGCGAAGATCTCAACGATCCGACCCCCGACGTAACTCAGCTGGGGAACAACATCGAGGTGGGCGAGCGGGCCGTGGTCTTCCGCTCCACCCTGGGAGACAACTGCGTCATCGGCGCCGGCGCGCTCTTAGACAGTTGCACTCTGCCCCCCGGCACCACCGTGCCGCCCAACACCATCCTCATCAACAACGTCAATGAGGGAACGATTACCTGGTAAGCGGTCCAGTAACCGTCAAGGTATAGGGTCCGGTGTTGGGGTCGATGTTCATGTGCAAGTGCAGCGTGCGCGCCACATCCACCTGGCATTGGCCTATCTCCAGCACGGCGTCCGTCGAGCCGGCCAGCGCCTCCAGTTGACTGAGGTCGACCCCCTGATCGTCCTGCAGTCGCACTTTGACGGCGGTCGCACCCAGGCGGGCCTTGGCCTGCAGCTGCAACATGAGAACGCCGGGGCCGGTTTTGACCACGTAGACGAAATGGTGGGCCACTCCGTCTCCACTGCCGCGAATGTCCACGCCCTCCAAGGACAGGCCTCTGACGCTGGCACCGGCAGGGATGGTCAAGTCCACCATGGGAGGCTGATCGGGCTCCTGAGCCCGGGCCCCAGCGCACAGAAGTAGAGCCAGCAACACCTTTTTCACGGAATCCTCCGCAATTGTTTCACCCAACCTAGAAAACGCCCGTAATCGCTACTTTCCGAACGCAGATGCAGGTAACCCTTGGGCAATTTGGCCCACTCGGTGTAGCACATCAGCGCTGGATCTTTGGCAGTGCTGGTACGAGCCAGGCATACCAGGAAATTGAGCTTACCCACCTGGACTTTTTGCTCGCGCTGGGAGCGCTGGAAGCCGACCGAGACATCTCCGATGCCACCCTGAGTAACGTCCTCGGTCAAAGTGGAGCCGCCCGCGGAATAAGAGACGACATAGGAATTCCAATTGCGGAAAGGATCATATTCGATAGTGGTGAGCTTGATGGGGAGACCGGGAACCTCATAATTGTCCAGCCCGGTGAGACGGATGGCGTCAGCGCGGGCGCTCCGGCGAGCCCGCCCCGGGGTCACCGCAAATTGTTCCAGGAGTTGCCCAAAGCGGGCCAGATTGTCCGATTCGGACTCCACTTGAACCCAGGCGCCGCGAAGCTTGAGCCAGCCGGTGCGGCAGACTTTTTTGTAGCGGGTGACGGTCAGCGAGCCCAACTTGCCGGCCAAAATCTGCTGGCTTTCCAGCGGCTTGCCGACCGGGGGCAGGGCGTAGCGCTTCTGGGAACAGTAGACGAAATGCTGCTTGGTATCCTGATCGCCGGGAGACCAATACTCCAGCTTGTAATACTTGGAATCGGGCGCGAACTGGATGGTGGCGTTGCGATAGGTCACCCCCGAAGCTTCCGGTAGGGTGTAGAGCGGCAGTCCCAGACCCAAGAGGGCTTTGCGATGGGTGGCTTTGAGTTGCCACTCGCGCGGCGCGGACCAGGCCGGACTGATAAGCAACAGGATGAGAAGGAGCAATCGCATACTATGCGCTTCGCTCAGCCGCCGTCAAAGTCTTCCAGCAATTCCTCGAAGCTGGCCAGGTGATCCACCACCTGGTCCCAGCCCTGTTCCAGACGATTGAGGTTGCGGTGCTTACTCCAGGCAGCCATCTCCATTAAGCCCTTGCTGGCCCCTTGCAGGTGGGCCAGCATTTCCTGGACGGGCGTGTCCGGATCGTCCAGAGCCAGATCGCGGGTAGTCGCTTCATTTTCCTTGAGAGCCTCCACCAGGCTCAGCGCCTTGGCCCGCAAAGCCTCTCCCTGAGAGGGGTCGGAGCTGACGGCGTCGGCCAACTGGCGCAGGCGCGCATAGTCAGGCGGCAGCTCCCCTTCGTCGGCGTTTTCCATGGCCGCTTCCAGTTGCCCGGTCTGCTCTTCCAGGTGCAACAAGCCAGTGCGCAAAGCTCTCAACTCGGGCTCGACCTGGGCGTAGGCGCCTTTGGTCTTGTGGCGAATGCGCGTCAATTTCCCGCGCAAAGTGAGTAGCAAATTGCGAATGCGGGCGCTCATTTCGCGGGCCGGATGCCCGGGCGATAAACGTCCCTCCAGGCGCCGCAGGCTTTTGTAGGCGCGGCGCAGGAGGTAATACTGTTCCCACCCTGGTACCATCCATTCGGCCGCACCGGCCTGACCGGCGCAGCAGCGCTTGGTGACAGCCTCAAGCTCGAGCCAGAGGGAGGGATGGAAGTTCTTGTGCAGATTGCCTGACCAGGCGGGGCGACTCATCCTCATTGCATACCCGGCCAGGGGGCCAATCCCTCCAGCGGTAGGCGAACTTTGAGGCGAGCTTGCTGGTCCACCTGCAAGAAACGGTAGCTGCCACGGCAGCTGCGGACGCGCCAGCGCAAGTGTTTCAGTCCTAAGCCGTCGCCATCGGCCCTCAGCGGACCACCCAGAGGATTGCGAATCTGCAGTCTCAGCTGCCCCTGGCGCACCTCGATCTTGAGGGCCGCCCGACCGCTGCCGTCGCCGTGCCGGCAGGCGTTGCGCAAGCCCTCGGCCACGATCTCATAGGCGATTTCGGAAAGACTGGCGGGCAAGAGCCAAGGCCAATTGCGCAACTGGCAGGCGATGGAAGCTCCCTGACGGCGCAAGCCTCGCAAGAGCCGGGGCAGGCTGTCCAGAGCGAGCCGTTGGGGCTGTTGCTGCTCAAACTGATGCAACAAGTGCCGCACGCTTTGGGACAGCCCGGTCAGCCCGGACTTCTCCCACTCGTGCGCCAGCGTGCCTACGCGGCTAATCACTTCCTGGCGCACGATGGCCTCCAGCCCGGGACGGGCCAGGGCCACTGGTGGATAACACTGGCGTTGCCGGCCCGTCCCCCCCGGCCCTTGTCCTTGCCAGGCACGTAGTTGAGCCAGATGGTGCGGCTCCGGCTGGTGCTGCAGTAACTCCCGGTATTCCTCGAGCAGCCTCTCAAACAAGGCCAGGGCCCAGGGAGCACACCAGGTCAGGTCGGTGGCGACCTCATCCAGGGTTCTCATGGCAACCCGGCTCAGGCTTTAAGGCTGGTGACCAGGCTACGACGCGGAAAGGGCGTAGGCGCAACCAGCGTGGTGGGTTGATCCAACGGCAAAGGGCGGGCAGCCGGACGCTCGGGCAAATGCAGGCGCTGACGAATCCAATCGATCACCGCTCTATCCTAGCCCGACGGTGTTACAAACGTTCAGTGGGG
>Ga0075012_10007027_pt1 | contig 10124 bp, 8 predicted proteins | sample All_14_2_FD_71474 | JGI IMG/M metagenome (GOLD analysis project Ga0075012, IMG submission 71474) | Freshwater microbial communities in response to fracking from Pennsylvania, USA - Allegheny Zone_MetaG_DW_15 | ecosystem: Environmental > Aquatic > Deep subsurface > Groundwater > Drilled... | reverse complement strand
CGCCCGTTTCGCCCAACGCCTCTTTCATGGACTTTCCAGTTTCGGCGGCGACAATAGCAGCGATCTCACTCTGACGGTTCTGCATCCCCACCACGATCCTATGCAGGATCATGCCTCGCTGCACCGCAGGCGTATCTGCCCAGGCAGGTTGGGCTTTCTTTGCTACTTCAATGGCTTGGGCAATATCCGCCTGACGTGAACGCGCCACTTTGAAGAGGACTTGTCCGTTCGCGGGATTGAGTTTTTCGAACCACTCATTGGATTGAGTAGGTTGTTCTGTCGTGCCGATCCAGTTTGGGATTTGGTTGGGAAACATGTTTACCTTGAATATTGTCATTCTGAGCGTAGCGAAGAATCTCTACGACTATCATAGAGACCCTTCGCTATCGCTCAGGGCGACAAGCGAAAATTACTTCAAATTCTCAAACGCAAAATTATCATCTGCAAGCAAGTCTTTGGTGAGCGTCTTACCGATGACATTATCCAACTCATACGGCGGGATGCCGTCGCTGGGTGACTTGATGGCGATATCTTCACGCGTTAGCACCTGACCGGCTTTCAAGTCACGCGCAGCAACCAGTTTTTTGCCCATCTTGTGGATGGGATTCACTTCGCTGGGATAGATGCGTTTCTCACCATCACCCAACGCAACCTTCACCCGTCGCAGGTCGCGGACGAGTTTCTTCATGCCGATGGGTTCAAGCGAGAAGGCATGGTCCGTGCCCTTCCATGTATGGTTTAGTGTGAAGTGCTGTTCAACCATGCGTGAGCCTAGAACATAGGCAGCCAACGCCATCGCAATGCCATTCTCGTGATCTGAAAGCCCAACCACCACATCCGGAAACTTTTCACGATACGTGGTGATGACTCGCAAATTCAAGTCCTGCGGCTCTGCTGGATAGGAGGCAGTGCATTGTAGGATCGCCAACTGCTTGTTAATAGGCATGATGGCATCATAAGCACGTTGGACATCTTCCATCGTCCCGCCGCCAGTGCTGATGATCATCGGCTTACCAATCTTAGCAACGTGCTTGAGCAGAGGCGTATTCTTCAAGTCGCCCGAAGCGATTTTATAAAGTGGCATATCCAGTTCGGCAAGAAAGTCCGCGCTTTTCATATCGAAAGCGGTTGCGAACATGGTTAATCCGAGTTCTTTGGCGTACTTTTGCAGTTCTACATATTCGGTCTTGCCAAATTCCAACGCTTCGCGGTGTTCGCCGTATGTTGCACCAAAGCTATTCTCATTATCGTATGGTTTGTCATATGCTGCCTTAGTCAACAGGGACTTGTTATCACGCTTCTGCAGCTTGACCGCATCCACGCCGCATTCTTTTGCAGCTTTGAACATATCTTTAGCTTTTTGAAGATCACCTTGATGATTATTGCCTATCTCCGCAATCACAAAACAATCACTATTGTCTGAAATCTCAGAACCGTTCACACTCAATTTTCTTTTTTCCATTATGTGTCACTCCAGAATAAATGGTTACTTCTTAGACCCAAGTTTTTCAACCAAATCAGCAAAATATTCACTGGAAAGTTTATCCGAATCGACAGGAGTAAGGAAATTCCTTGCGAATTCTCTTCGCTTAACTGCCAATTCATCTATTCCAAAAATGATCTTTTCAACAAGTTCAGCTGCCTCATCAGGGTTATGCGCCGTTTCCAGGAAACCTGCATCCTCCAAATGATGAAAATGTGGCAGTTTTTGGGTTTCCACAAAAGGGTCAAAGTATATGGTGATACAGGGCCTATCCAACGCAGCAACTTCTAAAAACGCAGTTGTGTTCACGCCGATTACTGCCTTTGCATAGTAAATCGAGCTGTTATATTTCTTCATTTTTTCTTCTGTGTCTGGTACTCCCTCGCTCTGCGGGAACACGATTACATTTGAATATCTTTCATCAAGCAGGTCTGGAACATAACTAAAATTGAAAGGATGAGGACGAACCATGAGATTCACATCCTTTGTTCCTTTATTCCTATCAAGCGCTCGAGCAATCTCACGGATAATGATACCCTCATCGTGCGCCTTTTTTCTTTCTGTATCAACTAAAAAAGTTGAGCCAACATAAAGGACATAAGGCTTGTCTTTATCCAACCCTGCCTTTTGGTAGAATTCATCACGAGGCAAGATGTATTCATGTTCTAGCCCGCCAAATAGGTGTGAAAAGCGGGGGGTGCCGGTCGCATAAATGCGTTCACGCGGGTATCCATGTTGGAATACTAGTTCATCTGCAAGAGAATTGTTCCAAACGAAGGAATAATCAGGAAAGCCATGAAAAGTGCCCTTGGTTGAAGTATTATCCCAACTAGACATAGCATAAATGGTGGGAATGCCAAGCGACTGAGCAGCACGCATATATTCATTTTCAAGTGCATCCGGATTAATAAGAGGTAACATCAACACTATATCCGGGTTGATGCGTTTAATCTCCCTACGGATTGCGGCATTGACAGGTATTCTTTGTTCCAACGCGCGCAACTTGTGTTGAAAAGCACGATTCTTTAACTTCGCTCTTGCTTTTGGTGAGCTAACAATACGCCATACCCACGGTTTAAAGAAACGCTTCCAAAGAGCAACATCCCAAAGCCTGGTTTTTTCGTGATTCAAGACATGCGAATAATTAAGAATCTCTCTAAGTTCACGTGCAAAACCACGTAAAAAACGCCTTTTCAATAAAGGACGCACCACCAAGTTGGGCATATCTGCCTGGGCTTTTCGTAACAGTTCATCCGTAAATGCCCGCTTCTCCCTCATATCTGTTGCAAGATAGACTTCATGCCCGCGACAATACAGCTCACGTACAACAGGATCTATCACCATATAGTAATGGTGATTCGCCGATACAAACAAAACTTTCATAAATATTCCTTATTACAATGGAAACTCATCCCGCGCTCGTTATTTCGGTTTTCGTGCCGCAATACGCAGGCGCAATCCCATATCCCAATCGAGGATCAATTTTTCAAATTGCATCCGTCCAGCGGAGTCTTGAAGAAGAGAGCGCATTTTAGGAGGCAAAAGATCAAGTGATAAGCCAGCATGAGGATTATTGAATTGCCAATGATTGATTACAGCATCAAGACCTGTCAACACGGTATCGAGGTAAGCAATTTCGTAACCTGCTGTCTTGAAAAGATACGAGATCGTATCCCATGAAAAATAACTCAAGTGATTCCTGCCTGTAAACGTGCGGGCCTGTTCATGGAGAATACCATTTGCAAAGCTATAAACATTAGGTGAAATTGCCAAAACAATCCCGCCGGGTTTCAGCGAATCCCAAATATCGATCAGCATCTGTTTCGGCTGACTTAAATGTTCGAGTACACCGAACATGGTAATAGCATCGAAGGAGGTGGGCGGGAATCCCGCATCATTGAAGAGGTCGGGGCGGACATCCAATCCGCGTTTGAGTGCATATTCGCGCGACTTCGGTTCCGGTTCAAGACCAATGCATTCGAAGCCAGATTGCTGCGCAACCTCCATGAATAAACCAATGGAACACCCCAAATCCAGAATTTTTCCATTCGCAGGAATGAACTTGGCTAGAATGTCTACTGCCTCATGGAAATAAGGTATTTGCCAGGACTGATTGGTTGGGCTTGCCAGTACCTTCATCCAATCTTCCATGGATTGTTGATTAGGGGCATCGCCATAGTAGGCAAGAGTGGCGCTCTCCAGCAGACGTGGATTAACATACACAAGTTTACAATTCCTACAACGGACAAAATCAAAGCCTTGTTTGACAAACAACGGATCAAAAGAATCCGCCTCACAAACTGGACATTTGACCTTCTCCAGCAACTCAGCCCTGACCTTCCCAGTAGCCGGGTCAATCAACATGTTAAGTTCCTTATTCACATTATCAAAAAAATTTGATCTTCCGGTGGCATCGTCAAAATTGTTATTCATAGCTCTTTTCCTGGGAATGAGTTTGATTATTGATCTTTCGTTCAACTTCGCGCCAGTCTTCCATCGTATCAAGATTACAAGATTCATCATGAGAGATCAGGAGTGGGCGGCAATCATCACCATAAATACTTCGTTTTTGTATAAAGACATTGCGCCAAAATGCATAGATACTGCCATCGCGTGAATAAGCCGGGCGAACATCCTGCCTCCTTGTTTTTAGCCCGCTTTCCAAGAACGGTTTAAGTTTTCCATCCTCGAGTTTGAGCACAAAGTCCGGCGCATAATGCTGTGGAACCTCCACAACACTAGCAACTGAATCACATTTGGTTGCGATAAGAATATTCACCGCATCTTGAATGTGTTTAGGCTGGCGCAAAGGTGCAGTGGGTTGGAGCAAAATGATAACATCTGGCATCCATCCTTCGCGTTCGACAAATTGAACAACATGATCAATCACAGGGAACATTGGCGTATCGTCCTGTGCCAATTCTGCAGGGCGGATGAATGGAACCTCAATTCCCAAAGTTTTCCCAACTCCCGCAATCTCGACCGAATCTGTGGTTAGGATAAGCCGATCCACCAAACCAGACTCAAATGCTGCCCATGCAGCATAATGGATAAGTGGTTTGCCATTCAACATACGGATGTTTTTTCCAGGAATGCCTTTGGAGCCACCACGAGCAGGAATGATCCCTAATATTTTCATCTTAGATACCACTATTCATACGCCAATCGTTTTTCAGATCGCAACGGGGTTTCTACAAGGATATTTGCTATTTGTTGCCCGGCATCTCCCCTGCCATACAGCGGATCAGATGGATACCTACCATTCATCACCTGTGCGTAAATAGCCTCGCGGATCTGGACACGGTCATAGTCTACATCCATAACGTTTCTACCCCGTTCACGTCCTGCCTCACGCGTACCGATATTGACCGATGGAACACCAAGGAACGATGTTTCGCGGATACCCACACTGGAATTACCAACAATGCAACGGCTGTTATATACCAATCGTAGGAAATCTTCCGACTCCATATTCCTGAAGAAATGGATGTTCGACGGATTTTCATTTTCGCGGAACATGCGAATGCCTTTTGATGTGCCATCTGAACCTGCATCAACATTGGGCCAGAACCAGAACGCGGGCAGCCCTGTTTCCTTAACAGCATACAAAGTTTCAGCAATTTGTTCACGAGCCTTTTCATATTCAGTGGTGACTGGATGCTGCATCACTACGAGATAACCGTTCTTTTGCATATCAAAGATAGAACCAACGCCACCATATTTGGCAAAAGGATCAAAATCAAGTTCCGGCTTTTTCAATACATTTGCGGCAATATCAATGGATGGACAACCAGTGACATGCACTGATTTGGGATTCTCTCCCATACGAATAACATTTTCAGCAGCCTTTTGGGTGGAGACCATGTGAATATCCGCCAGTTTGGTGACAGCATGACGAACCTTCTCATCGATCGTACCTGTGATTTCGCCGCCTTGAATATGAACAAGTGGAATGTTCATATAGGAAGCGGCAATTGCTGTAGCAATCGTTTCATAACGATCGGCGATCGTCACTACCAAGTCAGGTTTCAGGTTATCAAAAGTAGTGGCAATTTCGAGTAACCCCAATCCTGTGGTCTTTGCCATAGTGGTCAAATTCTCGCCCTCTACCACCATATATACCTTGCTGGATATATTAAAACCATCCTGTTCCATAAATCGGACAGCATTACCATATTGGTTCAACAATGTGGATGCTGCCGCAACCAGTTGCAGTTCCAGGTTTGGATTCGCATTGATAGCATGAAGCGCAGTTCGAATGCGGCTATAACTCGGTCGTGCCGTCACAACCACACATACTTTTCGTCTCATAGATTCAAGAAAAATCTCCTTCCAAAATTTGCTCATCTGCTTTGATATCACGCAACAGCTGTTTGCCAAGCAGTTCATTCAAACGCTCGCCAGGAATTCCACTACCAGGCTTTTTAATGCGGAGATGTCTTTCTTCTAACAATGTACCTTTAGGCAAATCCATACTTGCTACGACGCTTTTCGTGAATAATTTGCGCAACGGGCTGACTTCTTTTGCAAAATCGTTCTTATTTATAGGGTTGTTACGCATCTGTTCAATAAAGCGGATACCCTCAACAAGCTGAGCCAATTCTGCCGTAGTTACAGAGGCAGGTACATCTGGGCCAAACATCTCGCGACTAAAAGCCACATGCAATTCCAATACCTCTATCCCCATCGTCACTGCCGCCAACCCGGGATAAATCGTGCCGGAATGGTCTGAAAGACCAACAGCACACCCATAACGTTCACGTAACTGCGGAATCATATTCAAACCAATCTTTTCTGGCGGACAAGGATATGCAGTCGAACATTGCATGATTGCATGTTCAACATCCCATTTTCGGACGTAATCCACGGCATCATCAATCTCAATCAGGTCGCTCATACCGGTGGAAAGCAAAATTGGCTTACCAGTCTTTAACATGGCATCAAGGAGTTGTTTGTTACTGATCTCTCCAGAAGCTACCTTCCAAGCAGGCATATCAAGTTTTTGAAGAAGTTCCACTGCCTCAATCGAGAATGGTGAGCTAAGAAAAATTATTTTTTTTTCTTTTGCATGGTCTGCCAGTCCCTGCCATTGTTCAGGGGAGAATTCCATACGCTTCCAATAATCGTAACGAGAAGCATCTTGCTTACTGAACTTAACCCGCCATGGTTCCTGTGGGGTACTTTCGGCCGCAGCGATGTGGGTTTGGAACTTGATTGCATCTGCCCCCGATCTTGCTACTGCATCAATAAATGCATGTGCCATGCCTAAACTGCCATCATGTGACTGGGCAATTTCACCAATAACCATACAACGCTTTGGGTTAAGGAACTTACTCATGAATTTCGTTCTTCCAATCTTCTGGTTTTTTCCCATACCCAACTGCAAGAATCGCCTTGAGCATGACATCAGATGCCGGAATATCCATACCCAACGGGCGAATGAATTGATGCACAAATTTACGGCGATTTTCCATCTTCATATCAACGCCACCAATAATTCGGTCGATAATTTCAAAGGTTTCATAACGATTGCGCGCAACCTCAAGGTAATCAGCGTCAATCAAATAATTGAAATGAGCACCCTGTCCCTCGCGCATCCGGTCATCCATCAGGGTCACGCATGGTTTATCAACAATGGCAGCATCTAAAAAGCCGGTTGTGTTGATCCCAACAACAGCAGCGCTGTGGTAGAGAGTATCAAAGTAGGTTTGACGCGTTTCATCCATATCAGGACGCCCACCTTTTGGAGGGAAAATCTTAACCCAATCATTTTCGAATATGGTCATATCAAATGATGCATATGGATGAGGACGGATGACAATGTTTGGACGTTTCGTCTCATCTACTTGTTCAAAATGGGCTATCAATGCCTTGATAAATTCAACATCCAAGTCGGTAATAGTTTTTGAAGAACCAAGGAAAAGAATATAGGGTTTCTTCGGATCTATTCCGCATTGCTGACAAAAATTTTCACGATCTATGGAAGGCGAAAGATTAAACCAAGGATCAAAGACCGGAGCTCCTGTAATAAAAACATTTTCCCGCTCAAAATCATGCAGATGAACAGCTTCTTCTGTAAGATTATTGTTCCAAACAAACAACCACTCTGGTTTGACAAGATATGTCCCTTTACTGACCAAGTTATCCCAACTTAATACAGCTGCAATGGTGGGTATACCTTTCTGTTTCGCCGCCTTGACGTATTCGACCTCCAAGTCAGAACTCCAAATATAGGGAGAAGCCACAACAACATCCGGTTTATATTCATCCAACCATTCGATAATCTGCGGTTCTGGCAAGACAAGAGATTCAAGTGTGCGTAATAACCACCGGACAAAACTGGTGGAAAAGAGCGCTACTCCAACCCGTGTCTTTACCGCCCAATAGATTTTTGGGTGCAACCGTCCGCGCATATAGATATTCTCCCACGGCAGACTTGGCGGCATGGGATGCCCCGGGCGTAAGAAATTGGCATAATTTGCCAATTCACGTACCATAATAACGCGGGCAGCTTTTTTTTCACGTAAGCGGGCATCTACAAGTTTTGCCTGAGGTACATCAGCAAGCAATTTCAGCAAGGTCCGCCCTGATTTGTTACCATCAAAATCAAAGCCTGGACGACAGACAATGCACACATCATGTCCCATGTCATATAGGGAACGTACGACGGTGTCGAAAAAAGAATAATACATTGCCTTTGTCAGTACAAGCGCAATCTTCACACTATACCTAGCCTTTATATATCTTTTCCCATGCAAGCGCAGGTCGCAGGACACCTGCAACATTTTGCGAAAAATCCCCCCGGGAAGAATCACCGGTAATGTAATCCACCACTTGGAAAGTAAATACGTTCTTTGCACGGACATAACGGATCTTCAACCCCTTTGACGCAAAGATCGAAACTGAAATAGTATATTCGCCCTCCGCCAAAAGGTTAGAAGGAATCTCCACTCGCGACATGTAACGCCCTGGACGTTCGTGCATTGTTTCATACGGTTCGTTGGTCGTGAATGCAACCACCCCTTGCGTGTTGAATCCTGCCGAAACCCGGAACTTCAACCCCGACTGGAATACATCGTATTCGATCTCCAAATATGACGGGGTATTGATCTCAACCAAAGACTTGCCCTTCCCTTCACCATCTACCAAACGAATACCGGTCAGCTTAACTTCCTCGGTGCCTGGTGCGCTTTCATTCGTCCAAGACACCTCTCCCTCCGCATTCCCATTATTGTTTAGGTAAAAATTGGTCACATCGACAGCATCACCCTGCTTTACCAGCTTTCCTCTATCCATCATAATAGCGGTGGAACACAATCGTAAAATAGCAGGCATATTATGGCTAACGAAAAGTACCGTCCGTCCGGCATGAGCAACATCGCTCATCTTACCGAGGCACTTACGTTGAAACTCAGCATCACCCACCGCCAACACCTCATCAACAACCAAAATTTCTGGTTCAAGATGAGCTGCCACAGCAAAAGCAAGCCGCACATACATTCCACTTGAATAACGCTTGACAGGTGTATCAATGAATTTTTCAACACCTGAAAAATCTACAATTTCATCGAACTTTCGATTAACTTCTGCCCGATCCATACCAAGAATGGCACCATTAAGATAGATATTTTCGCGCCCAGTTAATTCCGGATGAAATCCCGTACCAACTTCAAGAAGGCTGGCAATTCGCCCTTTGACCTTTACCATGCCAGATGTTGGGGCAGTTACTCGAGACATTATTTTTAATAAGGTGCTTTTTCCTGCACCATTCCGTCCAATGATGCCAAGCGCCTCCCCTTGTTGCAACTTAAAACTAACATCATCCAATGCCCAAAGAGTTTCACCTTCACGGTTACCATGATCCACTTCACCAATCTTGGCATAGGGATCTGGTTTTCCCATTTTCTTAGCCCACCACTGATTTAAGTCCCCAAAAAATGTTCCCGTTCCTATCACACCAAGGCGATAGGTCTTTGATAGATTTTCAACTGAAATAACCGTATCAGACATGACTTACACCGTATCCATGAAATTATTTTCAACACGATTAAAGATTAACACTCCAACTATCAAAACTATAAACATAAAAATAAAACTATATAACAACCACAAAGGGGAAACAGCGCTAGTTCCCAAGAATGCAAGTCTAAAAACTTCAACCACAGGAGTCATTGGATTCGCAAGAATCAACCAACGCCATTCATTCGTAATCGAAGAAAGCGGATAGATAACAGGCGTGCCATACATCAACAATTGAGCACCAAACGCTACCAATTGTTGTAAATCACGATATTTTGTAGTGAGAGAAGACACAATGATTCCCAACCCAAGTCCTAAACCAGCCATGATAATCAACAAAACAGGGAGTATCAAAATCCACCAATTAGGTTGAACATCTGAACCCGAAACCATGAAATAAACAAGAAAAGCTAGAAATACTAAAAAACGAATTCCAAATGAAATAATCTGTGAAATAACAACCGACAAAGGCATGGCAAGACGCGGAAAATACACTTTACCGAACAGCCCCGCATTTCCAGTAAATGTATTTGAAGTGCTGGTCAAGCTGGAAGAAAAATAGGTCCATACAGTATTGCCTGCCAAATAAAAAAGAAAAGGTGGTAACCCATCTGTAGAAAGT
>Ga0075012_10007026_pt1 | contig 10126 bp, 7 predicted proteins | sample All_14_2_FD_71474 | JGI IMG/M metagenome (GOLD analysis project Ga0075012, IMG submission 71474) | Freshwater microbial communities in response to fracking from Pennsylvania, USA - Allegheny Zone_MetaG_DW_15 | ecosystem: Environmental > Aquatic > Deep subsurface > Groundwater > Drilled... | reverse complement strand
GGTTCGTCATATGCGGCTGCGCATGAGGCCGTCGAGGTTCAGGCGGCGTCGTAGCCGATGACGGCCTTGATCTCGGTGAAGTCGTCGAGCGCCCACTTCCCGTATTCGCGCCCGTTGCCCGACTGCTTGTAGCCGCCGAAGGGCGCGGCCGTGTCGCCGACCGGATAGTTCATGAAGACATTGCCCGCGCGCATCTGCGCCGAGACGCGCCGCGCCCGCGCGATGTCCGGCGACTGCACATAGGCGGCGAGGCCATAGACCGTGTCGTTCGCCATCTCGATCGCATGCGCCTCGTCGCGATAGGGCAGGATGGACAGGACGGGTCCGAAGATCTCCTCCCGCGCGATGGTCATGTCGTTGCGGACATTGGCGAAGACCGTCGGGCGCACGAAGTAGCCGCGGTTGAGGTTCTCCGGCCGCCCCGGGCCGCCAGCCACGAGTTCCGCGCCCTCCCTGATTCCGGCCTCGATCAGGCGCTGGATCTTGGCGAACTGCACCTCGCTGACCACCGGGCCGATGGTGGTGCGGGGATCGTCCACCGGGCCGACGACGACGCTGTCCGCCGCCGCCTTGGCGATGGCCTTCACTTCCTCCTGCCGGTCGGCGGGGACGAACATGCGGGTCGGCGCGTTGCAGGACTGGCCGCTGTTGCCCATCATGCCCAGCACGCCCTTGGTCACCGCGACCTGGAAATCCACGTCGGGCAGCAGGATGCTGGCCGACTTGCCGCCGAGCTCCTGCGCCACGCGCTTGACCGTCGTCGCCGCGGTCTGCGCCACCAAGATGCCGGCGCGCGTCGATCCGGTGAAGGACATCATGTCGATGTCGGGATGCGCCGACATGGCGTTGCCGACCACCGCGCCTTCGCCCTGCACCATGTTGTAGACGCCGGCCGGCACGCCGGCGGCATGCATCACCTCGGACCAGATGATGGCGTTGAGGGGCGCGACATCCGACGGCTTCAGCACCATGGTGCAGCCGGCGGCGATGCCCGGCGCGACCTTGCAGACGATCTGGTTGATCGGCCAGTTCCACGGCGTGATGAGGCCGACCACGCCGATCGGTTCGCGCGCGATCAGCGTCGTGCCCTGCACCTCCTCGAAGGCATAGTCCTGCAGCACCTGGATCATGCGCGTCAGATGCGCGGTGCCGGTCGCCGCCTGGCGCTCCAGGGCGAATTTCAGCGGCGCGCCCATCTCCTGCGACAGGGCGGCGGCGATGTCCTCGCGGCGCTTCTGGTATTCGGACAGGATGGCGCGCAGCAGGTCGAGCCGGTCCTGGCGCGAGGTCTGCGCGAAGGCGGGAAAGGCCGCGCGCGCGGCGGCCACGGCACGGTCCACGTCCTTCGGGCCGCCCACCGCGATCTGCGTGAAGGCCTCCTCGGTCGAGGGATTCACCACGTCGATCAGCCGGGGTTCCAGCGGGGCGACCCAGGCGCCGTTCACATAGTGCTCGGTCTCGTGCTGCATCTCGCTCTCCTCCTGGTGTCGGGCCGCATGGCTACGATATATTTATTGGACTATAACGAGGCGCGCGACGGGCTGGCAATCGGGGCCCGGATGTCGTCATCCTGGCGCCGGCACCCCACATGGACGCCGTAACCATCGGGACATGGACGCCGTAACCGTCGGGTGCGGCAGGGCCGCGAAGGGATCGAGAATGACGACAGCCGAGAAGACCTTCCCCATCACCCGCAGCGAGGCCGAATGGCGCGCGCTGCTGACGCCCGAGCAGTACCAGGTGATGCGGGCCCACGGCACCGAACGTCCGGGAAGCTGCGCCCTGCTGCGTGAGAAGCGCCGCGGCGTCTTCGCCTGCGCCGGCTGCGGCCAGGCGCTGTTCCGCTCCGGCCGCAAATTCGAAAGCGGTACCGGCTGGCCGAGCTTCGACACCCCCGAGCCCGACGCGGTCGAGACCACCATCGACCGCAGCTACGGCATGGTGCGCATGGAGGTGCATTGCAGCCGCTGCGGCAGCCACCTCGGCCATGTCTTCGAGGATGGGCCGCCGCCGACCGGGCTGCGCTTCTGCATCAACGGCGTGGCGCTCGACTTCACGCCCGAAGAGATGGGCTGACGCCGGGGCCGAGCTGACGCCGGGCGGAGCCGGCGAGGCGCTTGCCATGCCAGCACGGCCGGTGGGACGTCTCCGCCGGGCCACGGCCATGTCGCGGGCAGCGGCTTCAGGCGCCCGCGGCGTTGCGGCGACGATCGGGCGCCGATGGCAGCGCCTGGCGCCCGGGAGGCCCGCTGCGCCCTACGCACCGTCCTGTGGCGGGCGGGGCGGCGGGACCGCTTGGTGGAGCATCGTGGCGAAGCGTCGGGCGATCTCCTCGGTCGATCCAACCGTCTCGGCGCAGGCCAGCGCGGCCTGGGAGAAGGCAAGATTCTCCGCCTCCTCCTCGTGCAGGCGCAGCGCGAGGGCAGCGAGCCCTTCCGCGGTCGGTGCGACAAGGGCATCGAGTGGCGCTGGCAGCGCAAAGCCTTCGGCGGCCGTGGTGCTGCAGACGCAGGGAATTCCGGCCGCGAGGCTCTGCAGCACGCGCCCGTTCGGCCCGGTGCTGTAGCGCTGGGGCGCGATGGCGACGCGAACCTGCCGGAGCATCTCCGGGATTCCGACATCCGAACCGAGCGGAACGACGCCGGCATCGCCTCTCTGCGCGACGCGTTCGGTCGCCTCGCCATGTCGCGGAATGAGGCAACGGATGTCCGGCCTGTTCGCGCGGATGATCGGCAGGACCGCGTCCACCAGCCAGAGCAGCGCGTCCTGCGTCGCATCCTCGTCGTCGTCAGGGAGGAACGCGATGTCGTGCCGTGCGGCGAAGGGAAGCGGCGCGGAGATCTGAAGAGACCAACCGATGGTGTGGATCTCCGCCTTCGGCAGTTCCTTCGCGAGAAGGGCGGCGTCGTGAGGAGTGCGGACGACGATGCTGTCGGCGAGGCGGGCCGAGATGAGGTCCGAGGCCCTGGCGGCGCCGGCTCGCCGCACGATGTCATTCATGTCGTCCACGGCGCCGCGCTGGCGGAAGTACCGGTGGCTCATGGCCGCCATGTCGTAGACGATCCGCGCGGTTGGCGAATAGCTGCGCGCCATTGTGCCATAGCGCATGAAGTTCGCCGCCCTGTGGATGTAGACGACGTCGAACGACCCCGCCTGGCGACGCAGCACGTCCTCGACGCAGGTGTAGTAGGGCCCGAGGCAGGGCACGATGCCGAGCGACTTCAGCAGGGTCTCCGATGCGCTGTCAGGCTGCATGTCCTGCGGCACGAAGAGGACCTCATGGTCCAGCCGCGTCATCGCCTGCATGTGATCGAGCAAGGCTGCGTGCGAGGTCGCGCGGAGCGGCTTCGGCATCGTGTCGGCGATCACCAGCGCCCGGCGACGCAAGGCCGCGGGCCGGTGTGGCGGCTGGCGCTTGACCGGCACCGGACGCGTAAGGAGGGAACGCCAGCGGCGATAGAACTCATCAACATCCAGAACCGCAGGCTCTCCCTGGTCCAGGCGGGCCCGGATCAGTTCGTCGGCGCCATTGGCGAGCGTCGCAAGGAGCTGGTCATAGTCCTTGTTGTCGGGATGGAGGGCCTGGCCGGCATAGGCCTCCACCAATTGCCCGACGGCCTGGAGCATGGGGAAGAGCGGATCATCCGCGGCGGGCGGAGATTGCGGTGATCCCGCGAGTATCGCCCCGTCGGACACGCGCCGCACCGAGATGGCGTGGGCCCCCTTCGAGGCCCAGCCCATCGGCAACCAGACCTGAAAGCCGAACTGGCCGGTGCCGAGGCCGGCTTTCGCGAGGTCCGGGCGAAAGCGGTCGGCAACGAACCGGCAGATCGGCCGGTCGTTGTCGACGATTTCGAGCTCGACGGGGGACGCCGGGGTCCCCGCATCGTAAGCCCAACCAGAGACACTGGACGCAGTGACCTTGTCCAGATGGCCGTGCAACACACCCATCGGGTGGCGTCAGGCCGCGTTCGCCTGCTTGCGGGTAATTGTCATCCTGCTTCTGGCGGAGAAGCGGGTGAAGCGGGTCACGGCGTGGCTTTCCTTGGCCGCCTTGGCCTGAACGACGCGATCCATGCTGTGCAGGAGATAGGTCAGGGCGCGATCGAGCTGCTCGACATCGCCTCCGAGATTCACGGCCGCCTCATGCATCGTGGCAGCGCCCGCCTCGGTCTGCGGCAGGGCATCGAGCACCACCGGCGAACGAGGCAGGGAACGGCCTTCGCCGGCCTGGCGCAGCTCGATCACATGCGTGACATGAGGGTCGAGCGCGTGCGGAAGGGCCACGTCGAAGGCGCAGCGGCCGTTGCCGAACCCCGCCCGTTCGAGATCCGCGCGATGGCGATTGGCCACGATCTGCCCGATCGACTGGTTGTCCACGAAGAGTTCCAGCACGACAGGCCGCGAGGGATTCGCCGCGTCGAACGCCCAACCCTTGACGCACGCCCAGTCGGCATGGTCGATCGTGCCTTCGAGCTGACCGGCCGGAGCTGCTTCGGCACAGCCCGCACGGGCATCCAGGCGCAGACGGATGTCGGCGAGGATCGGCCCGTCCTCGACGCGGTCGGCGTAGAACACGGGTTCCGCCGGTGCGTCTTCGGGGTAGAGCGCCGCATATTCGTGCGCATTCTGGAACATCTCGCGGCATTCGCGGTCGAGGAAGGTCTCGGACGGAGCACCTTCCGCGAAGATGACGTCGTGCGTGTCGAACTCGATATTGAAGTATTCGACAGTGGCAGCCATCGGCGCCGGCCGGATCGTGCGGCCATTCAGGAGCTGCCGCGCTTCGACCAGTACGCCGTCGATGTACATGGCATGGTTCGGCGAAACGTACAGGTCATGGGCCGGTACCGCGTCGGCGATGGCCCCGCGGGCGATCACGACCGGCTGAACGGACGGATTCTTGGCCGCAAAGACAGAGGAATAGCTGCGGCACCCGATCCACTTGATGGCCCGCAGCGCGCCCGATTCGGTCATGACGCGGTCGCCGATCTTGAGATCCTCGATCGCGACATCCCCCTGCGCCGTCCGGATCCGCGTGCCGCGGAGGTGGCAGGCCACGATCGCGAAATTGCCGCCGCCGAGGTCGGTCACGCTGAAGGCACCCGGATCGACATCGCCGTCCAGGGTCATTGCCATGCTGCCGACCTCGTTGCCGCCGGCATCCAAGAAGTGCAGCGCGCCACCGGAGTATTCGGCGGATGCGATGACATCGGTGCTGTTCTCGATCTGCAGCGTATCATTGACGCCGAAGCCGGTGACCGACGACAGGATGTTCGCCGTAATCAGGCTTTCGGGCACGACCAGCGTGCCGCCGGTGCCAGAGAAATTGATCGTGTCCAGCGCAGTGGCGGTGACGTTCTCGCTGAGAGAAAGCGTTCCGCCAGTCCCGACATTGAACGTATTGAGCGCCGAGATCCCGATGGCTGGATCGTAGTTGACGGTTCCGTTATCGGAGATGTTGAAAGTTGTGGCGGCGCCAATTGCGACAATCGGATCCAGATTGAGCGTGGTGTCATTTGTGACATTGACCGTACCGCCGACATAAGCAGTCGCCGGGAGAGTGTCATAGACTTGGCCGTCATCCAAATTCTGTGGCCCAAAAAGACCACCTACCGTCAAAAGAGTAGGCATTCTGCACCCTCCTTGCCGAATGATTCCAGATGACCTGCGGCCATCATGTCAAAGCACAGAATCGGATTCTATTATTTACAGTATTTGGGATGCGACAGAGTCTCTATCCCGCCCGTAAGAGTCCCGATCCCGATCATGTCCGCAAATTTAGGGTTCGATTCGCCTTAAGGTCAATTCGGATTCTCCGGAGGAATCTAAAGGCGAGAGTCATTTGAATCTGGGAGTGGACGAAGACTCGCCATGACTCATGGGCACTTTGAATATACATTGGTAATAAGAAAATAATATTTTAAATGAAATGAATATAAAGGATCATTATGAAATTCATAAAATAGTGATAATTATCAAAGAATGATAAATGATATGAATCATCTAATGAGAGTGATTCTGTTTTCGTCTGGACGCTCTCAGGTGTTTAGTAACTCAGAATCAACAGCGCATGAAAATGCCAATACGGAAGAATATTTGCTCAAATTCATTTATTATCAGCGGTGATGATGGTTGGTCCCCCTTATGGTATTGGGGTTGTATAAAGAAGTTTTCATTCATCTTTTGAGGGAATGATTCTCCCGAAAGCGCTGCCATCGGCGATTGGTTATGCGCTTTATGGTTGAGGGGTGTTGCTTGGGGCGTCGTCATGCAACCTCCGGGATTGTTTCGGCTCAGCGGTTGGTGTTCCAGAGGTCCACGCCATTCCCTCCGGCCTCGCATCCCTGCCGTCACCACCGCGCGCTTGCCCCATCTGCCGCATCGCACTAAGTGGGGCCGCCAAGGTTCGGATCGCGAAAGGTCCCCCATGGCTCCCGACAGCACACCTGAACAGCTCCCCCGCCGCGGCATCCGCATGATCGAGGAGGCCTACGCCTTCGACGACGTGTTGTTGGTGCCTTCCTATTCCACCGTGCTGCCGTCGCAGACCGACACGCGCACGCGGATGACGCGGGAGATTTTCCTCAATATCCCACTGATCTCCGCCGCGATGGACACGGTCACCGAGGGCAACATGGCGATCGCCATGGCCCAGGCCGGCGGCATCGGCGTCATCCACAAGAACCTCACTCCTGAGGAGCAGGCCGCCCAGGTCCGTCAGGTGAAGAAGTTCGAATCGGGCATGGTGGTGAACCCGCTGACGGTCCATCCCGATCAGACGCTGGCTGAGGTCCGTGCCCTTCAGGACCGGTACCGCATCAGCGGCATTCCGGTGGTCGAGCGCGGCTCGGGTCGGCTGGTCGGCATCATCACCAACCGCGACGTCCGCTTCGCGACCGACCCGAACCTGCGCGTCTATGAGCTGATGACGCGGGAGAACCTGATCACCGCCTCCCCCGAGGTCACGGCCGACGAGGCCCGCGCGCTGCTGCACAAGCACCGCATCGAGAAGCTGCTGGTGGTGGACGACGCCTATCGCTGCGTCGGCCTCATCACCGTCAAGGACATGGACAAGGCCCAGGCCAACCCGAACGCGGTGAAGGACGCGATGGGCCGCCTGCGCGTCGCGGCCGCAACCGGCGTGGGGGAGGACGGCTTCCACCGCGCCGAGCTGCTGGTCGCCGCCGAGGTCGATGTGATCGTGGTGGACACCGCGCATGGCCATTCGGGCGGCGTGATGAAGGCGGTGGAGCGCATCAAGCGCCTGTCCAATTCGGTCCAGGTCGTCGCCGGCAACATCGCGACGCCGGAAGGCGCGCTGGCGCTGATCGAGGCCGGTGCGGATGCGGTGAAGATCGGCATCGGCCCCGGGTCCATCTGCACGACCCGCATCGTCGCCGGCGTCGGCGTGCCGCAGCTCACCGCCGTGATGGAAAGCTCGGCGGCGGCGCGGGAGAAGGGCGTGCCGTCGATCGCCGATGGCGGCATCCGCACCTCGGGCGACCTGGCCAAGGCGATCGCCGGCGGGGCGGATTGCGCCATGATGGGCAGCGTCTTCGCCGGGACGGACGAGGCCCCGGGCGAGGTCTTCCTCTACCAGGGCCGGTCCTACAAGTCGTATCGCGGCATGGGCTCGCTTGGCGCGATGGCGCGCGGGTCGGCCGATCGCTACTTCCAGGCCGAGGTGCAGGACACGCTGAAGCTGGTGCCGGAAGGGATCGAAGGCCGTGTCGGCTACAAGGGCCCGGTCGGCACCGTGGTGCACCAGATGGTCGGCGGGCTGCGCGCGGCGATGGGCTACACGGGCTGCGCGACCATTCCTGACCTGCAGGTGAACGGCCGCTTCCGGCGGATCACCGGGGCCGGGCTGCGCGAAAGCCATGTGCATGACGTGGCGATCACGCGGGAAGCACCGAACTACCGGGCGGAGGGCTGAGGCGCCGGGCCGCAGGGGGACCTTGACCTTCACGGACCGCGCCGCTGAGCGCGTCAAGGCCTCAAAGCCTTGGCGGTGACCCTGATGCGTGGGTGAGAATGGGTGGGGCTTTGCCCCATTGATGCGGGGACAAGCATTGGAGAGGGGCGCCGCCCCTTTCCAAACCTCACCCTGCCAGGCCATGGATGGCCTGGACCGCCGGCACTTGGCGTTCGGCCCGTCTTCCATTCCTCGCCCTCTCGGCGCCTTCCCTGCGCCGATGCGGGTTTCGGCACTGGTCCTGCCCGCGGTGCCCTGCGCCAAGTGATGGTTTCCAAAGGCCTTTCGGCCTTTGGTGGGGCGGTTTGGAGGGGCAAAGCCCCTCCAATTCCCGCATCGGAAGGACAAGCGCGACCGGACGCCTGAAGCGCCCGGCTACCCGCGCCCATACGCATCGCGGGGCTGGTGCAACCTGTGCGCGCGGCGCCAATACTGCCCCCTGGCGGGGAGGTTTCGCCTCTCCAATGGAGCTGAACGCCATGTCCAAGCCTGAAGCCGTCATTTTCGACGCCTATGGCACGCTGCTCGACATCGATGGTGCCATGGCGGCGCATGCCGCGCGGCTCGGCGACCGCTGGGCGGCCCTGTCGGCCGAATGGCGGAACAAGCAGCTTGAATACAGCTGGGTCCGCAGCCTGACCGGCCCGTCGCATCACGAGGATTTCTGGCTCTGCACCCGCGATGCCCTGGCCTTCGTCTGCGCCCGGCATGGCATTGCTGATGCGGCGCTGCAAAGGGACCTGATGGAGGCCTATCGCGTCCTGCCGGCCTATCCCGAGGTGCCGGACATGCTGCGGGGACTTCGTGCGCAGGGTATCGCCACCGCCATATTGTCGAACGGGACGCCAAGCATGCTGGCGGATGCGGTGGAGGCAGCCGGCCTCACCCCGCTGCTGGATGAGGTGCTGAGCGTGGAATCCGTTGGAATCTTCAAACCCGACCCGCGGGTCTATCGCCTGGCGACGCGGCAGTTCGGCTGTTCCTCGGACCAGCTCGTCTTCGTGTCGGGCAATGCCTGGGATGGGCAGGCGGCCTATGCCTTCGGCATGCGGGTCGTGCGCGTGAACCGCCGCGACGCGCCGGACGAATACGGGCTGGCGGATGCCGGCGTACCCTCCCTGCCCAACCTTTCAGGACTGGCTGACCTTCTATCGTGACCCCTTCTGCCCGGATTGCCGCCGCGATCAGCCTGCTCGCGGCGCTTGAGGAACAATGCTTCGCGCCCGCGGCGCGCCGCCGCCCGGCCGATGCCGTGGCGAGCGACTTCTTCCGCGCCCGCCGATTCATCGGCGGGGGGGACCGGCGGGAGGTCTCGGAACGCGCCTGGGACGTGGTGCGGCAGAGGCTGCGGCTCGACTGGCATCTGGCGCGGCTGGGGGTGGCGCCGACGCCGCGCCTGCTGCTGCTGGCCCAGATGCTGCTGGGCCGCGCCGAGGATCATGGACGCGGGCGCCAGGCGGTCGAGGCCGTCTTCGACGGGTCGCATTACGGGCCGGCGGCGCTCGATGCCGGGGAACGGCGGGTGGCGGCGGCGCTGGACGGGCGGCCGCTGATCGACCCGGCCATGCCGGACGGGCCGCGGCTGAACCTGCCGGATTGGGTGCTGCCGGCGCTGTCCGCGCGGTTCGGGCCGCGGCTGGCGGAGGAAGCGGCGGCGCTGGAGACCGAGGCGCCGCTCGACCTGCGCGTGAACCTGCTCAAGACCGACCGTGCCACGGCGGCACGGACCCTCGCGGCCGAAGGCGTCCCGACCGAGCCGACGCCCCTGTCCCCCTGGGGGCTGCGCCTGCCGTCCCGCCGCCCGGTGACCGGCACCGCCGCCTATCGCGATGGGATGATCGAGGTGCAGGACGAGGGCAGCCAGCTCATCGCCCTGCTGGCCGAGGCCGGGCCCGGCATGCGGGTGGCGGATTACTGCGCCGGGGCGGCGGGCAAGACCCTCGCCATGGCGGCGACCATGGGCAATCGCGGGCGGATCACCGCCTGCGACACCTCCGCGCCGCGGCTGGAGGGGGCGGCGAAGCGCCTCCGCCGGGCGGGTGTCGACAATGCCGAACGGCATCTGCTGGCACCCGGTGACCGCTGGGCCAAGCGGCGCGCCGGGTCCTTCGACCGCGTGCTGGTCGATGCGCCCTGCACCGGCACCGG